>ENA-OQEN01000682-OQEN01000682.1-human-gut-metagenome-genome-assembly--contig:-NODE-682-length-14330-cov-4.030768_pt1 | contig 14330 bp, 20 predicted proteins | sample MGYA00242791_ERZ504627 | MGnify/ENA primary metagenome ERZ504627 (study PRJEB26092, sample SAMD00036316) | human gut metagenome | host: Homo sapiens | study: EMG produced TPA metagenomics assembly of... | reverse complement strand
CCATTTCTAAAACCAAAAGAATATCAGACTTAATATCCGATATTCTTATGAAAACATTATTCTGAACGAGTAAATTCCATATTATTTACATTCTGTTTTAAAGTGGAATTTAACTTTTCACTTTAGCAATGTCACAAAGATGATACACTATGTTATCCTCAATTATGAAATCACTTGTATTTTGTAACTGATTGTTTTACCATATTATTATAATTGAAATGGGAGCTAATTTGCTGAGAGTAGACATAAGTCTTGACCATGAAACCTGATTTGGATAATGCCAACGTAGGAATTATGAGCACCCTCTTTCAGCGTGCTCTTTTTTATGGAGGAAAAGAATATGAATTACATTAAGAAGTTAAGAAAAGTAAAACCATTAGTACACAACATTACAAACTATGTAACAGTGAATGATGTTGCCAATGCGATTTTAGCTATTGGTGGCAGTCCTATTATGTCAGATGAGATTACAGAAGTGGCTCAGATGACTTCTATCAGTAATGCATTAAATATTAATATTGGTACTCTCAATCAGGTTAAGATTGCTTCTATGTTTGAAGCAGGTAAAGCATCTAATGCATGTCAGCATATTACTGTATTAGATCCAGTAGGTGCAGGAGCTACTGATTTACGTACTAATACATGTAAGGATCTACTCGCTCAGATTCATTTTGATGCCATCAAAGGGAATATTTCAGAAATCAAGACTTTAATGGCTGGTTCAGGTCATACTAAAGGTGTTGATGCATCTGCAGAAGATCAGAAGAACTCACATGATCTCATTGATGATATCAAAGCATTCGCAAAAGAATTGAATACTATTATTATTGTGACTGGTCCTGTAGATTATGTCACTGATGGTAATAAGTGCTATATGATCAATAATGGATGTAAGGAAATGAGTGCTATTACTGGTACTGGATGTATGTTATCAGGTATCTTAGGCTGTTTCTTAACAGTAGAAAATAGTGTAGATAGTGCAGCGGCTGCTGTTATGGCCATGGGTATTGCAGGTGAAATTGGTGCATCTAAATTAAAAGAAGGTGAAGGTAATGCAACACTTCGTACTTATTTAATTGATGCATTATTCAATATGACTGATGAAGAATTAGAAAAGAGTGGTAAATATGAAGTTCAATAATGACATGTTAAGACTCTATGCTGTCACTGATCGCCATTGGACAGGAGAACAGACTCTCTATGAGCAAGTAAGAGATGTTTTAATGGGTGGTGCTACTTGTCTTCAGCTAAGAGAAAAAGACCTGGATGAAGCCTCTTTCTATGAAGAAGCAAAGAATATTAAAGAACTATGTCGTTTATTTGATGTACCATTTATTATTAATGATAATGTCATGCTTGCTAAGGAAATAGATGCAGATGGTGTTCATGTAGGTCAGGATGATATGGCGTGCATAAAGGCAAGAGAAATACTTGGTCCAGATAAGATCATTGGTGTAAGTGCACATACTATAGAAGAAGCAAGAATTGCGAAAGAACAAGGTGCAGACTATTTAGGTGTAGGGGCTATTTTCCCTACATCTTCTAAAGATGATGCAGAAGTATTAGGTATCAAGCGTTTAAAAGAAATGACTGAAACAGTGGATCTACCAATGGTTGCGATTGGTGGAATCAGTTATGATAATTGCTTATTACTTAAAGATACAGGTATTGATGGTATTGCGGTTATTAGTGCTTTATTTGGTCAGAAGCATATCAAACAGGCAACTATTGATTTGAAGAAGCGTGTAGATGCACTTTATGAAACAATGCATACATGTTTAACTATTGCCGGTAGTGACTCAAGTGGCGGTGCAGGAATACAAGCAGACTTAAAGACAATGCTTGCCAATAAAGTATTTGGTATGAGCGCTATTACAGCCCTCACAGCCCAGAATACAACGGGTGTGACAGATATTATGGATGTGACTCCTAAGTTCTTAGAAAGCCAGATTAGAGCTGTATTTGATGATATCTATCCAGAAGCTGTTAAGATTGGTATGGTGTCTTCTAAAGCACTGATTCATACTATTGTAGAAATGTTGAAACATTATGATGCAAAGCATATTGTAGTAGATCCAGTCATGGTGGCTACAAGTGGTGCAAAGCTTATTAGTGATGAAGCTATCTCTACATTAAAAGAAGAACTACTTCCTATCGCAGAAGTCATTACACCTAATATTCCAGAAACAGAAGTACTCACTGATATGGAAGTGAAGACTGTAGAAGATATGGAAATAGCGGCTAAGAAGATCTATGACACATATCATTGTGCTGTATTAGTCAAAGGTGGACATCAATTAAATGACGCCAATGATACTTATACAATGGTGAAAAAGGTACTTGGTTTAAAGGACATAGAATATACAACAGTAATACACATGGTACGGGATGTACTTTATCAAGTGCGATTGCATCTAACTTAGCGAAGGGCTATACACTAGAAGAATCAGTCAGACTTGCTAAAACATATCTTTCTGGTGCAATAGGTGCTATGTTAGATTTAGGTCAGGGAAGTGGGCCTATGGATCATGGCTACAATATTTAAAAATACTGATAAATACACAACAATTCCATAACTGCCTGGTATAATCTTTTTTAAGAGGTTAAGGGCATGAAAGAATTCAAAGCGTGGTTTATACTCATATTATTTATTTTGCTTCTTCGAGTAATATATCTATTACTTGAAGGTGGTCATATCTTATGAATATCCTCTAGATATATCATCTGGAGGATTTTTTATTCAACTTAAAAACTTGCATATTAACATTCCTAAAGTTAAAATGAAATAAACTGAGTTAAAAGTATCTGACAAATTAATGGTCAATGGAATTGCTAAGTTTAAAGAGTACTTTAAAGCTATTGGTGTATAAGCAACAAATAAGGATGAATTAATTTCTCTTTTACATCAGTGCTATGGTTTAAGAAAATAAGTGTAAAAAACCCCTATAGAAGAATCACACCTTCTATAGGGGTTTATATTATTTATTAAGTTTTTTCTGGTATTCTTTTAAGTCTTCTATGACGTTCTCTATTGTATCATATACCCAGCCAATCATTTCATCAGGAATATGCTGACTATAAAGTTCAGATAAATCCCTATGAAACTGATTATGAACCTCTAATGCCTGATATCCTTTATCAGTAATACGTAGATATGTGACACGATGATCTGCCGAAGAACGTTCTCTTGTAAGAAAACCTTTATTCACAATAGTCTTTACATTAGTCGTTAATGTTCCTATAGTTACCTTCAATGTCTTTGCAACATTTGTCATAGTAGGAAACTGCTGCTTACTTACAGCCTCTATAATATGCATTTCATTCATTGATAACTCAGGAAAAGGACTATATTTAATATAATCTTCCTGTACTTTAATGGCGAGTTTAAAAACTGTATTAATAGAATCCATTAAATTATTCTTTTTTGCGTCCATAATTCCACTCCTTGACTCTATTCTACAATTTTATCACATATTTGAGAAGATTAATTATATACGACCTAATGATAATTCATTTAAGAGAATTGTATGTTTTTTCTTGTTTTCATCCTCTATCACAAGATGACAATTTTCATCTAGATATAAGAATTTCACTAAACCATATTCTTTATAGGGAATTGTCTTACCTCTTAAATAAGAATGACGATTCATGCCATCTAATAAAGATGCAAAAGGCATATGAAGCATATTCTTAAATGTATCAATAATATTCAACATCAGCTTTTCTTTATCAATAGGATGATCTATCACATCAGATAGAGAATAGTAAGAACCCTTACTTATATTTAAACCTATCCCAATGATAATACCCTGTAAAGTATTCTCATAAATCGTCTCTACAAGAATACCTGCAATCTTCTGATTATTTACATATATATCATTGGGCCACTTAATGAATGCATTGATCTGTTTCATTCTTAGAACTGTTACAATCGCATAAGCCATAATGGCAGATACCTTTAAAGGATCCACGTTCTGTTTCATATAATAACTAAAGAGAAGCTGTTCATTCTTATCTGCCTCCCAGATATGATTAGAACGTCCTCGGCCATGAGTTTGATAATGTGCACGGACAATTGTATCATCATCTAATTCTTGATAATGATCATGAATATACGTATTAGTAGAATCAATTTCTTCAAATTCTATATATTTCATTATTCACCAATCGCAAAAGTGAGTTCAGCCTGTACAACAGTTTTACCATTGACTGTTGCTTTTGCTTCACCAATACCGATCTTATCTCTCATTCTTGTGAGTGTGCATTCTAATTCCATCACATCTCCAGGAATGACCTGTCCTTTAAACTTACATTTATTGATTCCTGCAAAGAAGACAATCTTACCCTGATGTTCTTCCTGGCTTAATATCGCAATACATCCAGTCTGTGCTAAAGCTTCTACAATCAATACACCTGGCATCACATGATGCTCAGGGAAATGCCCCATAAACTGCATTTCATTCACACTCACACACTTAATACCCTTCGCATACTCTCCTGGCTTATAATCAGTAATACGATCTACAAGCGCAAATGGATAACGATGAGGATTAATCTTTGCAATTTCATTACTATTTAGTTCCATTGTCATACTCCTTGAATATAATACTTGCATTATGTCCACCAAAACCTAATGAATTACTCATCACATAATGAAGATCTTTCTTAACACCAATATTTGGTACTACATTTAAATCACATTCTTCATCCTTTACCTGATAATTCAAAGTAGGAGGAATAAAGTCATGCTTTAAGGCTAATACTGATAGTACTGCTTCAATACCCCCTGCAGCCCCTAAACAATGTCCTGTATGACCTTTAGTAGAACTTACTGCAAGTTTATATGCATGTTCCTTAAATACTGATTTAATCGCTTCAGTTTCACATAAATCATTTAAATGAGTAGAAGTACCATGCGCATTAATATAATCAATCACATCATAACTGATACCTGCATCATCTAATGCATTCTGCATTGCATAGGCACCACCTTCACCATTAGGAAGTGGGGCAGTAATATGATGGGCATCACAGCTTACACCATAACCAGTCATTTCACCATAAATATGTGCGCCTCTCTTTAAGGCATGTTCTAATTCTTCAAGAATAAGAATACCTGCTCCTTCACCCATAACGAATCCATTTCTTTCTTTATCAAAAGGAATAGAAGCACGATCAGGATCAGTGGCATCACTTAAAGCCTTCATAGAAGTAAATCCACCAATACCTAAAGGAGTTACTGAAGCTTCACACCCACCCGCAATCATGATATCCTGATATCCATCACGAATATTTCTAAATGCATCACCAATCGCATTTGTACCACCTGCACAGGCAGTCACTGGACAGGTACATAACCCTTGTGCATGATAAGCAATCGCAATATGACCCGCTGCTAAGTTAGAAATAGTCATAGGAATAAAGAAAGGAGACACTCTATCAAAACCTCTCTTTTCTCCTGTCTGATAGTTCTTTTCAATAGAACCTAAACCACCAATACCACTTGATACAATCACTCCAAAACGATGAGAATCAATGTTGTTGATATCAAGACCACTATCAAGCATTGCTTCGTGAGAAGCAATCATCCCCATCTGAATAAAGCGGTCCATCTTCTTTGCTTCTTTCTTATCAATATACTTTGTAACATCAAAGTCTTTGACTTCACCAGCAAGAGTGACCTTCATACCTTTTGTATCAAATAAAGAAATAGGCGCAATACCACATTTTCCTTCTTCAATAGATTTCCATGTTTCTTCTACATTATGTCCAATAGGATTAATAGTTCCTATACCTGTTACTACTACTCTACGTTTTGTCATAAGCTCCTCCTTACATAGCCATTCCACCATCTACATGAATGGTCTGTCCTGTAATATACTTTGCATCATCACTTGCTAAGAATGCGATTGTCTTTGCGACATCCTCTACATGTCCAAGTGTTCCTAAAGGAATAGATGCCTTTAAACCTTCTTTTACCTCATCACTTAATACTTCTGTCATATCAGTTTCAATAAATCCAGGAGCACTGCATTCACAGTCACACCTCTAGGACCTAATTCTCTCGCAAGAGACATTGTCATGCCAATGACACCTGCTTTACTTGCTGCATAGTTGACCTGTCCGGCATTACCTATCACACCTACGACAGAAGATAAAGAAATAATATGACCAGACTTCTGCTTCATCATTAAACGGCTTGCCTGCTTCATACATAAGTAAGTTCCCTTAAGATTTGTATTAATAACGGCATCAAAATCTTCGGTCTTCATTCTTAAAATTAACTGGTCTCTCGTAATACCTGCATTATTCACAAGAATATCAAGATGTCCAAAATACTTCTTAATACTTTTGAAGATGTTTTCTACATCCTCTTCATGAGAAATATCACCTTCAACACATAATACATCTCTACCAAGACCTTTAAGTTCTTTCACTAATTCTTCAGCTAACACTTTATTCTTTTCACTTGCACGATAATTTAATGCAATATCTGCACCTTGAGTTGCAAGTTCCATCACTGTTGCACGTCCAATACCTTTTAAACCCCCAGTGACAAGGGCTACCTTATTACTTAGTTTCATTGAATGCCTCCACACACTTCTGTAAAGAAGCCATATCTTCTACCTGATATGTCTTGATTTTTCTATCAATCTTACGGACAAAACCGCTTAATACCTTACCAGGTCCAATCTCTATAATTGTATCCACACCATTATTGATCATCGTACGAATACTATCTTCAAAATAGACAGGACTCATGACCTGTTTCTCTAACATCTCCTGCACGCTGCAATCTTCTAATTCCTTACCAGTACAATTGAAAATCACAGGGACATTCATTTCATGGAATGTAACATCTTTAAATACTTCATGAAGTCTTGTACTTGCATCCTTTAATAATTTTGTATGGAAAGGACCACTTGTATTTAAAGGTACAGCTCTTCTTGCACCATGATCCAATGCCTTCTGACCTGCTTCTTCTACTGCTTTCTTTTCTCCTGCAATAACTAACTGTCCAGGACAGTTATAGTTCGCAATAGAAACATACCCATCACAGCCAGCACATATATCAAGTAATGGCTCACGTTCAAGTCCAAGAATAGCCATCATGCACTCTCAACACCTTCAGCGGCCTTTTCCATTGCGAGACCTCTTTCTCTTACAACCTGAATTGCGGTTTCAGGATCAAATACACCAGAAGCACTTAAGGCACTGTATTCACCTAAAGATAAACCACATACATAATCAGGTGTAATCCCATTCTTCTTTAAAAGAAGAGTAGCCATATTCGCAACGGCTACCATCGCTGGCTGAGTAAAACGTGTCGTACTAATAGTCTTTTCATCACTATTAAACATGATATCCTTTAAATCAAAATCTAATTTCACATTATCTAATAGGTCCTTACAGTCTTCATCATTTTCATAAAAAGACTGTCCCATACCTACATATTGTGTTCCTTGTCCTGCATAGATAAAACCGAGTTTCATACAATACCCTCCATTAATTCATCAATCAGATCACTTACATGTACAAGCTTGTCAATGCGATATCCATTCGTACCAGTAAATACAAGACCATTCTCACAATCACCATTCACCGCATTAATTAGAGCCTGAGTAATACAATAAGGAATAGATTTCATATCACAGCTCGCAATACATCTAAAACATTTCTTAATAGGATGTGTCTTTTCCATAAAAGGTGTCATAAAAGCACGTCCTGGCATACCTACAGGAGACTGTACAATCTTGATATCTTCCTTCTTGCCATTAATAAAATAATTCTTATACTCCATTGAAGCATCACATTCATAAGTACCAATAAAACGTGTACCCATCTGAACACCATCTGCACCTGCTTCTAACATCTCTTTAATATCATCATTGGTATAAATACCACCTGCGACAAACACAGGAATCGCATGATTAAATAACTCTTCAAAGCCTTTCACAACTTCTTTAACATCTTTTAGAATATCCTTTAAAGAAGCACATATATTCTCTAATAGTTCATCTTTCTTAAATCCAAGATGTCCACCAGCTTTATATCCTTCAATCACAATAAAGTCAGCTGTACGATCATACTGACGTTTCCACTTGTTTAATATCAAACGTGCTGCCTTACCAGAAGATACAATAGGCGCAATCGCTGTCTTTTCATCCACATATTCAGGAAGTTTTAAAGGAAGACCAGCCCCAGAAATGATTGCATCTACACCACTTTTTACAGCTTGTCTGACATGCTGTTCATAATCACTTAAGGCAACCATGACATTGACTGCCACCATACCGTTATTATTTGAAATCTCTTTAGCACGTTTGATTTCTTCATCAATCGCTTCTAGATTCGCTTTCTTTGTATCTTTAAGAAAAGTAGGCTTTTTAAAACCAATCTGGGCTGTTGAAATAACACCCATTGCCCCTTTCTTAGCCACATTTCCCGCTAAAGAACTTAGAGAAACACCAACACCCATTCCTCCCTGAATTAAAGGGAGGGATAAAGTATGTGATCCTATTTTCATAGATGAACCTCCATCACGCGCTTCTTTTCTTCTTCATATTCTTTAAATAAACCTTCGATGATTTCTTTAAGACTTCTTTCTTCATGCACCATACCAGCAACCTGACCACTCATTAAAGAACCAGTCTCTACATCACCTTCAAATACAGCACGCTTTAAAGACCCTAATGTATACTTTTCTAGTTCCATCATTTCGGCCCCTTCTTTTTCTTTCTTAATATAAGTACGTGCCATCTTATTCTTTAAGATACGTACAGGAGTTCCGGCAATACGTCCAGTCACTGTTGTATCAGTATCTTTTGCCTTGATAATCGCATTCTTATAGTTCTGGTGAATAGGACATTCTGTACTCGCAAGAAGAATAGTACCAACCTGTACACCATCAGCACCAAGTGCCACTGCTGCAAGAAGCTGTTTACCACTCGCAACTCCACCTGCAACAATCACAGGAATATTCACTGCAGCCTTTACCTGTGGTACTAAAGCCATAGTAGTCAATTCTCCCACATGACCACCAGATTCCGTACCTTCCGCAATAACGGCATCCACACCTGCTTTTTCCATACGTCTTGCAAGGGCAACACTAGGGACTACAGGCATCACAATAATACCTGCTTCCTTCCATTTCTTAATATAAATCCCAGGATTACCAGCACCTGTTGTGACAACAGGGACCTTTTCTTCCACCACAATATCTGCCATTTCTCCTGCTTGAGGATGTAATAACATCAAATTAACACCAAAAGGTTTATCCGTAAGTTTCTTTGCCTCACGGATATTTTCTCTTAACATCTCAGGAGACATACCACCTCCTGCAATAAGTCCTAAACCACCTGCATTAGACACAGCTGCCGCAAAAGCACCTGTCGCAATATTAGCCATACCACCCTGAATAAGAGGGTATTTAATCTTTAATGTTTCATTTAACCACATAGTCTTCTCCTTACCACTCTATCAGATTGGCACCATAAGTCAGTCCTGCACCAAAACCAACACAGAGTATCTTCATACCTCTTTTTAATAACTTCTTTTCATTCATCTCTCCAAGTACAAGAGGAATACTTGCAGCAGATGTATTGCCATATTCATCGACATTCAGATAAAACTTATCGGATGTTACTTTCATTTTCTTATAAACATGACGAATAATTCTTTCATTCGCCTGATGCACCACAAAGTAATCAATATCATCTTTAGTAAGTGATGCTTTCTCTAATACTTTCTCTATACACATAGGAAGAACTCTTGTCGCAAACTTAAAGACTTCTTTACCTTCCATATGTAAATAATCATTTTTTAAACCATAAAGCACTTCTTCATTGCCTTCTGATCCTTGATAATCACAAAATAACTTATTTTCTTTCTCTACGACAACAGCACCAGCCCCATCACCAAACAAGATGCATGTTGTGCGATCTTTCCAATCAATGAGATTTGAAAGCTGTTCAGCACCAATAATTAAGGCATAACGCTTATCACTTGTATAAAGTAATGAACGTGCCACTGATAATGCATAGACAAACCCACTACATGCCCCATTTAAATCAAACGCAAATACATCATTATTTAAACCTAAACGTTCCTGTAAGAGACAGGCAATAGAAGGGGTATTATAGGGAGAAGACATTGTTGCTACAATAATGATTCCAATATCTTCTTTGTTGATGTTGTTTAATGCCTTTAAAGATGCCTTATATGCCATATCTATAAGTGTTTCATCTTTACATATATGACGTTTCTTGATACCAGTGCGGGGATAGATCCATTCATCACTCGTATCAACTAGCTTTGATAGATCATCATTAGTCAGTACATTCTCAGGTACATAATATCCTGTATCGATGATAGAAATACCTTTATCCATTTTTCCATTCTCCAATCTTACGATATCTGTTATATCTTTTACGTATTAAAATATTGACATCCATTGGGACGAGAATATCTAACTGTTCTCTAATCACCTTACGTATATTTCTATATACACCTACAGGATTTGTTGTCATACCACCTAGAGGTTCCTTGATGATTTCATCAATAATCCCATAATGATATAAATCTTCTGCTGTCATCTTCATCACTTCACATGCTTCCTCAATACGTTCTCCCTTCACATCCTTCCAAAGAATAGAGGCAAAACCTTCAGGAGACAAAACAGAATAAACCGCATTCTCTAACATAGCTAAGTGATCACCGATACTTAGGGCTAAAGCACCACCGCTTCCCCCTTCACCAGTAATAATCACAATAATAGGAACCTTTAAATCACTCATCATCATCAGACTCTGACCAATCGCTTCACCAATACCATTCTCTTCAGAACTAATACCAGGATAAGCACCCGGAGTATCAATAAAAGTAATAATAGGACGATGGAACTTCTCTGCCTGTTTCATTAAACGCATCCCTTTGCGATACCCTTCAGGACTTGCCATACCAAACTGGCACTTTAAATTCTCATCAATACTTCTCCCTTTTTGATGTCCAATAATTGTGATGGGCATGTTATTAAACATCCCAATACCACCGACAATTGCCTGATCATCCTTGAAATAACGATCACCACGCATTTCTATAAACTCATCAAACACATGATCAATAAACTCATGTATATGAGAACGTTCAGGCTTTCTTGCAAGATAAACACGATCATATGCACAAAGATGTGAATATGTCTCTTTCTTATAATCGTTGATTGTTTCTTCAATCTTACTGGAATCTATTTCTCTATCATTCTTAATGACTGCAAGTTTCTTTTCTAGCTCCGCAATCTTTTCTTCCTTTTCCTTTAAAGACATAATTCCTCCTTATGCATGCATACGTAATAATAAAGCCAATGTGTCACGCATCTTCTCACGTTCCACAATCATATCTACAAAGCCATGATCCTCTAAGAATTCAGCACGCTGGAATCCAGCAGGTAGCTTTGTCTTCATAGTACTTTCAATAACTCTAGGTCCTGCAAAACCGACTAAAGCTTCTGGTTCTGCAATATTAATATCACCAAGCATTGCGAATGATGCAGTGACACCACCTGTTGTAGGGTGTGTTAAATAAGAAATATAAAGAAGTCCAGCATCTAAATGACGTTTTAATGCAGCACATGTCTTACCCATCTGCATTAAAGAGAAGATGCCTTCCTGCATTCTTGCACCACCACTTGATGTAAAAATAATTAAAGGTAATTTCTTTCTTGTTGCCATTTCAATTGCACGTGTAATCTTTTCACCAGCTACACTACCCATAGAAGCCATCATAAAACGATGATCCATCACAACGACAATTGTGCGCATATGATCAATACGACCACCTGCGACAACAACACCATCATGTAACCCTGTCTTATATTCATACTTCTCTAACTTTTCTTCATAACCAGGGAATCCTAATGGATTTCCTGATTTCATAGACGTGTAGTATTCCTTATACTTACCATGATCAAATAATGCATCTAGACGTGCATACGCATCAATAAAGAGGTGATGACCACATTGTGGACATACCTGTAAATAATTCTTTAAATCAAGTGTACGAATTGTACTATTACAATTAGGACACGCCTGATATAACCCATCAGGCACTTCCTGTTTCTTGACTTTGTTGTCTTTGTTTAAATAACGACGAAAGTCCTGTAACTGTTGTTTTCTTTTCTTCCAGATACTATCCATTTTCACTCACCATCTCATCTAAATGTGTTTCAATAAAGCTTGTATTAAAATGTCCTTTAATATAATCAGGCTGATGTAGGATATAGAACTGTAATGTCTGGTTAGTCGTAATACCTTCAATCACAAGTTCACTTAAAGCGCGTCTCATACGCTTGATTGCTTCTAATCGAGTAGGGGCATGGACAATCACTTTTGCGACCATTGAATCATATTGAGTAGGGAGCGTATAACCTGTATATAACATCGTATCCACTCTTACACCTGGTCCTCCAGGTAAATGCATGAAGTTCACCTGACCAGGACATGGTCTAAAGTTATGGAAGGGATCTTCCGCATTAATACGACATTCAATAGAATGACCCTGTAAAGTAATATCTTCCTGTTTAAAGCTTAAAGGTAAACCTGATGCAATACGAATCTGCTGCTTAATGAGATCAATACCAGTGACCATTTCAGTAATAGGATGTTCAACCTGAATACGCGTATTCATCTCAATAAAGTAATAGTTGTTGTGTTCATCTAAAACAAACTCAACAGTCCCGGCATTGGTATAACCAGCACCCTGTGCAGCTTTAACTGCAGATTCACCCATTTTTAAACGTAGAGATGCATCAAGTGCCTTACATGGTGCTTCTTCTATCATTTTCTGATTACGTCTTTGAATAGAACAGTCTCTCTCACCTAAATGAATCACATTGCCATGCTCATCCGCTAAAATCTGGAACTCAATATGCTTAGGATTCAATACAAGCTTTTCTACATACATATCATCATCCCCAAAGCATGCTTTGCTTCTGCCTTGGCAGTCATAAAGGCATTCTCTAGTTCATCTTCACTAAAGGCTTTACGCATGCCACGTCCTCCACCACCAGCACTCGCTTTAATAAGCACAGGATAACCAATCTCATTGACAACTTCTTTTAATTCTTCATATGTATTGACTGAACCATTCGATCCTGGAACGACAGGAACATCCGCTTCGATCATCATTCTCTTGCCTTGGACTTATTACCTAATGCATCAATAACATCACCCTTAGGACCAATAAACTTCAGTCCACATGTTTCTACAAGTTTTGCAAAATCACTATTTTCAGATAAAAAACCAAAACCTGGATGAATCGCCTGGCATCCTGTCTCAACAGCTGCAGTAATAATCGCTTCCTTATTTAAATAACTATCAGCACTCTTAGGACCACCCACACATACTGCTTCATCCGCTAACTGTACATGTAATGCATTCTGATCAGCCGTAGAATAAATGGCTACCGTTAAAATATCCATCTCTTTACATGCACGAATAATACGAACAGCGATTTCTCCACGATTCGCAATTAAAATCTTCTTAAACATACTATTCCTCGATGATCATTAAAGTCTGATCAAAGCTGACTAAATCTTCATCCTTCACTAATAGAGAACGGACAGTACCATCTACAGGTGCTTTGATTTCATTCATGACCTTCATGGCTTCAATAATACATAATGTCTGTCCCTTAGTGACTTTTGACCCTTCCTTGACAAAAGGCTGATCATCTGGGGAAGGAGAAGAATAATAAACTCCTACTAGAGGGGCCTTTACTTCTATACCACTAATAACTGGTTTTTCTTCCTTTACTTCTTGTACAACAACAGGCGCACTTTCACTAGATACAGTGACAGGTGCAGTTACCTGCACCTGTTGACTCTTTTCAAGTTCAAGTTTCACGCCTTCCATTTCAATTTTCATCTTATCGATATCAGCTTTTTCAAAAGCTTCCATCAACTCTCTGACTAAATCCATAGAAAACCTTCTTTCTTTGAAATTCAAACTATTTATTTAAAAAATTAAGCATTTACTTCTAAGTAATCAACAATGTCCTTTACGGTAGCCATCTTGTTGGCTTCTTCATCAGGAATCTGTACATCAAATTCATCTTCTACAGCCATAATTAATTCAACGGCATCTAATGAATCAGCATCAAGATCATCCTTTAAAGATGCTTCTAATGTCACCTGTTCTTCATCACAGCTAAGTGAATCTACAATAATATCTTTTACTTTATCAAATGTTGTCATGTTTATATCCTCCTTATGACAATACTGTCTTTTTTAATACAATCTTTTCTAATTTAAATGCGATCATGCAGCTCACTGCAAT
>ENA-OQEN01000681-OQEN01000681.1-human-gut-metagenome-genome-assembly--contig:-NODE-681-length-14348-cov-9.337459_pt1 | contig 14348 bp, 20 predicted proteins | sample MGYA00242791_ERZ504627 | MGnify/ENA primary metagenome ERZ504627 (study PRJEB26092, sample SAMD00036316) | human gut metagenome | host: Homo sapiens | study: EMG produced TPA metagenomics assembly of... | reverse complement strand
CTCGCCAGCTCGCTAAAAACGCTCCGCGTTTTCTTTGCGCTCGCTCCTTCACAGGTTCAAGTCCCTGCAATGGGCCCATAACAAAAAAGCTCCCATTGCTGGGAGCTCTTTCATTTAATGGTGCGGGCGAAAGGACTTGAACCTTCATGGGGTTGCCCCCATACGGACCTGAACCGTACGCGTCTGCCAATTCCGCCACGCCCGCGTGCAGGAATTAGAATAACGGAGCGCCACCGCGAACGCAAGAACTATTTTTGAAAAAGTTTGCGAGCATTTTCCCAGGCGGCCTGCGCAATCGGTTCAGGATCCTCACCGGTACGATCGACACGGTCATTGACTAGCGTGTTTGCCGTGATGGAAATCATTGCCGGCTCGCACTCAAGACCACGAATGGGCTCCGGCGCCATATACGGGCAATCCGTCTCGAACAAAATGCGATCGAGCGGGGTTGCCGCAAATGCCTCGCGCACGTCGTCGTTGCGCTTAAAGGTGGCCGCGCCACCATAGGCGATATAGCAGCCCAAATCCACAAAGCGCTCCATCGTGCTCGATCCTCGCCAAAGCAGTGCAGCACGCAACCGGCCTGAGGAACACCCACCTCGCGCAGCACGTTGTACGCATCCATATGCGAGGTGCGCTCCCCATCCGAGTCCTCGTGCCGCAGGTGCAGCTCCACCGGCACATTGCGGCGCACGGCAACTTCGAGCTGACGCGCCATGCAATCAATCTGCACACTGTGGGGCGCCGGCGCGATGTCGTCGTCGTAATCCATGTGGTAGTCCAGACCGATCTCGCCGATACCGGCGCACAAAGGGTCATCGAGCGCAGCAACAACCTGCGCGTGAATGTCATCGGTATAATCCGGCGCGCCATAGGGGTGAACGCCAGCGAGATACTTAATCTGCGGAATATCCCGCATCGGCAGAATTTCGCGCACGAGCCAGTCGCTATAGTCCGTCACGCTGCGCTTGTCGGCGATGGGGTCGAGCATCGTCACCAACAGGTCGACGCCCGCGGCTTTGGCGCGCACGAGCGTCTCGGGCACCTCCTTGCCCCAAAACGAGAGCAGGTGCGCATGCGTATCGGCAAGCGGCGCCAGCGGCTCCGGACACGCAACCGTTTTCTTTTTCTTGGTAAACGTCACGCGTTCGGCATTAGGCGTCATGGATGAGCTCCTGGGCCAGACGGACAAAGTCGGCAACATCGAGCGTCTCGGCGCGCGTAGTGGGTGCGATACCGCAAGTCTCAAAGGCGGCATCGAGCACGTCCTTGGCAAAGCCGTTGGCGCTCATGGAATTGCGGATGGTCTTGCGACGCTGAGCAAATGCAGCGTCAATCACGCGGGCCACGAACTCGCGATCGAGTCCTTCGGGCACCACACCGTCAACACGGTCGATACGCACGACGGCCGAGTCCACGTGCGGCGCCGGCATAAAGCAACGCGGCGGCACCTCAAAGCGACCCGTAACCTGCGCATACAGGCCGAGCTTTGCCGTGTAGCGCCATAGGTCTTGTTGCCCGGCGTTGCGGCAATACGATCTGCAACTTCCTTTTGCACCATGACGACAGCGCGCTTAAGTGCGGGCATCGTCTGGAAGAACTGAAGGATGATCGTCGCCGCCACGTTGTAGCAGATTCGCGACAAACACCGTCGGCTTACCGCCCGCAACCTGCTCGATTTGTTCCGGCGTCACCTTGAGCGCATCGCCCATGATAAAGCGGAAGTTGGCATAGTCGGCGGCGTGGGCGTCAAGCACCGGCTCAAGCTCGGGATCGGCCTCAATCGACGTGACGCACGCCGCCTCCTGCAGCAGGGCCAACGTCAGCGTACCGCAACCCGGGCCGACCTCGAGCACGCGCTCATCGCCCGCAAGCTCAGCGAGCTCACAGATACGTTCGATCACATGGTTGTCGATCAGGAAGTTTTGGCCCAGGCGATGCTTGGTCGCAAGGCCAAACTCCTCTAGCAGTTCCCTTGTTGCCGTGGGGTTTGCCAAAGGCGAAGTTGTCATAGTTGCCTCCTTAGCATGATGGCGGCGTCTTGAAACAAAAGGGCATGGACCGTTGCGGCCATGCCCTTACATCTAAACAGCAAATTGCCGATATGGCGCGCGGCGTCTTAGCCAGACGCGGGAACAGCGGCTCACCCTTCTCGACGGGCTGACCACCGGCAAGCAGGCCCCAAGCGCAAATGCCCTTGAGGTCGTCGCTCGCGGCCTCGTCCTCGCAGGACAGGCGGCGCAGGCTTCGGCAGAGGTCTGGGGCATGAGCGGCATCAGCAGGTGAGCGGCAATGCGGATGGCCTCGAGCAGGTTGTAGATCACAAATGCCAGCTCGTCAGCCTTGGCCTCGTCCTTGGCAAGTGCCCAGGCTCAGAGTCCTCGATGTAGTGGTTGGCGGCGTGGATGAGCTCCATGACCTCGTCCTTGGCTCCGCCGTAATCGAGCACGTCCATCTTGGCCATGTAGCGCTCGACCAGGCCGTCGGCGATCTTTGCCAGCGGGTTGTCGAACGCATCGAACGATGCGGGCTTAGCGGGCGCGCAGCCGTCAAAGTACTTGCCGCTCATGTTGAGCGAACGCGAGATGAGGTTGCCCCAGCTGTTGGCCAGGTCGGCGTTGTAGACCTGCTCCATGCGATCGAAGCTGATGGCGCCGTCGGTGCCGGGGACGACGTCGGTCATAAAGTAGTAGCGATAGCCCTCGACGCCCAGCATGTTGATAACGTCCTGCGGAGCGATAGCGTTGCCGCGGCTCTTGGACATCTTCTCGGCCTTGCCGGTCTCGGCATTGCGCACGGTCAGGAAGCCGTGGGCAAAAACGTGCTCGGGCAGGGCCTCGCCGATGGCCATGAGCATGGCGGGCCAAATGACGCAGTGGAAGCGGATGATGTCCTTGCCCACGATGTGGAACTGCGCGGGCCAGCGATAGGCCAGCTCGGCACGTGCCTCGTCGTGTCGACACCGTAGCCGACGGCCGTCATATAGTTGAGCAGCGCATCGAACCACACGTAGGTCACGTGGCCCTCGTCAAACGGGACCTGAATGCCCCAGTCAAAGCTCGTGCGGCTCACGGAAAGGTCGTTAAGGCCGCCCTCGACAAAGCTGCGCACCTCGTTCATGCGGAACGCAGGCTCGACAAAGTCGGGATGCTCGTCATAGAGCTTGAGCAGCTTGTCCTGGAAGGCGGAAAGCTTAAAGAAGTAGGACTCCTCCTGCACGCGCTCAAGCGGACGGTGGCAGTCGGGGCACAGGTGCTGGCCGACGCTGCCGTACTCCTCGTCGCCCTTCTGGACCTGCGTATCGGTGAAGTAGGTCTCGTCAGGCACGCAATACCAGCCGTCGTAGCTGCCCTTATACAGGTAACCGGACTCCTTCATGCGCTCCCACAGGTACTGCACGGCATGATGCTGGCGCGGCTCGGTGGTGCGGATGAAGTCGTCGTTGGAAATCTCGAGCTTGCTCCAAAGCTCCTTGAAGCGCGGGGCCTGGCTGTCGGTCCACTCCTGCGGCGTCATACCATGCTTGGCTGCGGCCTCGGCGACCTTCTCGCCGTGCTCGTCCATGCCGGTCAGGAACTTGACGTTATAGCCGGCGGAGCGGCGATAGCGAGCCTGAACGTCGGCGATGATGGTGGAATAAGCCGTGCCCAGGTGCGGATCGGCGTTGACGTAGTAGATGGCGTCGTGATAAAGAACGAAGGCTTGCTTTGATCCATGGGGTTTGTCCTCCAGAAAAACGTTGCATACAGGGGATGATTCTAGCGCAAGGGCTGGATATCCTCCATCTATTGCATATCGAGCACTATGGCATAGACATCGCGCTTGCGGCGCGAATACTTCTGAGACAGGCGCTTGGCCACCGCAGAGGCGGGCTCCCCCTCCTCGAGTGCGGCGCGGATATCCTCGCGCAGGGCCTCGTCGGGATCCGCTGCCGCGGCGCCAACCGGCACGATGCCGGCATCCTCGTCCTCGCTCGGCGGCGCGATGACCAGCGCAATCTCGCCCTTTACCTCGCCGCGAGCACGCAGCTCTTCGGCGAGCTGGGCGGCGGGCCCGCGCAAGACCTCCTCGTGCAGCTTGGTGAGTTCGCGGCAGACGGCAACCTCACGCTGGGGAAAGACCTCCGCCACGGCCTCGAGCGTCGCCACGATGCGATGTGGAGACTCGTAGAAGATGAGTGCGCCGGGCACCACGGCAAGGCGCTGCAAACGACGCACGCGGTCGCCGTGCTTTCGGCCCAAAAAGCCCTCGAAGAAAAAATGCTCACAGGGAATGCCGGACGAAACGAGCGCCGTGACGCAAGCAGAGGGCCCGGGGATAACTTCGACGGGCACATCAGCTCGCGCGCCGCCTCGACCAGCGCCTGGCCGGGGTCTGACACGCTCGGCATACCGGCATCCGAGGCAAAGGCGAGGGTCTCCCCCGCCAACAGACGGTCGACCAGACCGGCGGCACGGCTGGCGATCACATTCTCGTCGCAACGGACAAGCGGCTTGGAAATTCCCAGGTGCATCAGCAGCTTTGACGTCACACGCGTGTCTTCGCAGCAAATGGCATCGGCGACGGCAAACGCCTCGCCAACGCGCGGGGACAGGTCGCCCAGGTTACCGATGGGCGTACCGACCACATAGAGTTTGCCCGTGTGGGCGCTGTTTTGCGTCATATCAACCTATTCAATCATGCCGCGCTCGAGCGTACCGAGCGCCGCGCGAGCGTCCCATGCTGCAATGCGCTTCTCGGTCTTCCACGTTTGGAAGAACCAACCGGCAGCCGGCGCAAACGAAGCCAGCTGGTTGGCGATAAACACGCGCTCGTAGGCATTGCGGCCCTCGGGCGTAACCGACGAGTTGGCAAAGATCGCCGCACCCGACCATTCGCCCACCAGCACGGGGAACCCAGTCGAAATCGCTTCTTTAAGCTCGCGCTTGTTACGCGAAATCGCCGTCGTCAGCCCGCGGGGGCTCGTGATGTCGAGCGCATGCTCGTCGCGGTAATGGTACAGGTGAAGGTCCATGTAGACGTTCTTGTACTTGGCGCCGCGCATAAAATGCTTCCACTCGCTGGGATGCCCCGAAGACGAGAAGACGACGATCTTATCCTCGGGCATATACGAACGGACGAGCTCGTAGGCATCGCGATAGAAATTGCGTAGGTAGTGGGCCGGAATGCCATCCGTCATGGTAAAGAGACTCTTGCGGACGCTCATCTGTGGCGTATCCAGCAGCTCAATGCCCAGCAGGCTCTCGGCCTCGCCGTAGCGATCGGCCAAGCGCTCGAGCACGTCGAGCGCGACATGACGGCCGTTGGTGGACGAATGCCACTCGGCAACAGCCTCCGGCGTGGTGGGCGAATCATTGGAATCGCCCTGGCCACCGGGCACCGTCGCCAGATCGAGCAGCACGCGGATGTCATACTTGGCAGCCCACTCAATTGCACGGTCGATGTAGTCGACAACCGAGATGTAGGACGCATCGGACTCCTGCGAGCCAAAGGCATACCAGGGCACCGGCAGGCGCACGGCATTGAGACCGATCTGCGCCATGCGGCGAAAATCGTCCTCGCTCACAAACGTCTCGTAATGACGGCGCATGCGCTCGTTATAGGCGGCGGTGCCCATGGCCTCCTGCAGCTCGGCCGCGTTGGATGCACCGGTCGCCGCGTATAGCGACGGGGTCACCCAAGGCTCGGGAATAAACCAGCCAGAGAGATTAACGCCGAGTGTCCTCTCCATCACTGCCCCCTTCGGATCGTGCAGGCCGAGCCTGCATCGTATTGCATAGGAAAAGTATCGTTTTGAGTATACCCGCGCGTGCGGACAGACGACCGAACGGTCTGTAAAGTGGCGCAAAAGCGGAGGAATGTCTGGGGCGGGCCCGAGCTAGTGCGCGAGATGTGCACGCACGTCGGAAGCAAGCGCCGGAAAGCGCATGCCGTTTTCTCGTTCAATAACGGGATGCATTTCCGCGGGTCCACATAAAAGAAAAGGACCCCTTTGCAGAGGTCCTAGTCAATTCAAGGTGGCGGGGAAGGGAATCGAACCCCTGACACGAGGATTTTCAGTCCTCTGCTCTACCAACTGAGCTACCCAGCCATTTGAGGTGTGCCTTGTTTCAAGGCTTGATTAGTATAACCAAGGACGCGCTCCGGTCAACCGAGAATTTGAAAAAAGTTTTTGAGCACGGCATCAGCCACAAGTCCGACCCTATAGAACAGCACATTAGAGACATCAACCCACCGCAAGAAGTTTTTCGCTCAGGGCTGCACGGGCAAACTCACTTGGCGTCATTCCTTCAGCCGCCGCCCGTCGACGGATCGCCTCCTTCATCCCTAGGGGAATCTTGACCGATAGCGTTGCCGTCCCTTCGCTTGAGAGTGGAGGCCGCCCGTGCACGATCCCCCCAACGGTATGCTCGCCGTCCGGAAACTCGCCATGCTCGTACGACTCGCACCACGTGTCAATCATTTCATCCGTTATAACCTGACCATTGGCAGCCGTATACGCCTTGCACATCATCGACCCCTCTTCCGAGCTCGCTCGATCTCTTGCCAGAATTTCTTCTGAACCGGAGACAGGGCATGAATAATGAGCCATCCACGAATTAGTTCGACCGCAACAAGTTCCACACTTCGACCATCTGGAAGCCATCCAATGGCAAGCCATCTCGGCGGCTCGTCCTCCGACTCGCGTCGAATGCACTCAGTAACCGCGAACCAGGCACCAAGCACCTGCTTTTCCGTCAAGTGTTTTTTGGCGTTGGGATGGATCTCAACATCCATGCATCTTCTCCTCCATCTTACCCAATTTCGTATGACGAAAGTCCGCTGTCGCCAATTCTTACGCCGGCACTTGTTGGAGGGCGGGAGGCGTAGCGAGAATTGAAGGACGCTCCAGCACCGCCCAGGCACCGGGACAGGAACACATGCGCCAAGGACGGACGTTTTCGTAGCATGCGAGGATGCTGCCGTTGTGGTCGATAAAAGCAATGTCGATGGGGTAGGCCATAAAGCAGGTGTGGACCGAAGAGCAGCGTGGGAACGCCATGACGAGCGGCAACCCGTTTGCGGCAATCGGAGACCGTCCCAGCATGCCGCGCAGGCGCACGGCAAACGACTCCGCCACCACAAACTCGGCAGGCGTCCAACCCAGCTTGTTGAGCGCCCGCGCGTAGGCAATGTAGGATGAGGCTGCGGTCACATGACCACCCCCGGACGCCACGGATCGACCGTCACCGCGCGCCCGTGCGACAACTGTGCCGGTGCCCCCAGCGAAACGCCGGCGATGCTGAGCGAGCTCGGCCACGGCTCATAGCGCATGGTGCAGGTATAGGTCCTAAACGTGCCGGAAAGCGAAAGCAGGCCGCCATCCGATGTCGTCGCACCCTGTTCACTCGAGACCTCGATCAGCAAGTCATAGCCTTCCATGGCATGTTGAATCTGAGCCTGAACGGTCGCGGAGGCATCGATGGAGCTGCCATCGCCCTCCCCGCTCGGCGCCACGGCATGCGCTAGCACGATATCGGGCACCACGCGATCGAAGCGCGCGACCGCGCTGGCAAAGACCATGACGTTGTACACGATAAGTGCCAGAACCAGCAGGACAGGCGTGACCACGGCCATCTCGACCGTCGCCTGGGCGCGCTCCTCGCGCAGGCGCGTGCGGATGCCCATTACGACCCACCGCCCAGGGCACCCGCCAGTGTGGCGACATCGACGGTAAGTGGAATGGAACCGCCGCCGGGCAGCGGAATCTCCGCAAGCGTGAACACCGTGCCGCTGATGGTGCGCTCGACTTGATATTCCAGCGCCTCGCAAAGCGCCTTGGGGTCGGTCACGCCCAGCGGAATACTTCGTACCTTGTCCTGCACTTTAGAAAGACCTGTGATGTCAGACCCCGGGCTCTTGATGACGTTGACGGTGTCGGTCAGCACCGGCTTTCGCAGGCGCAAGTCGCACGGCTCCAAGCCCAGCGCCGCCACGGACGCCGAAACGGTATCGCCAAGCCACGACGCAATGGAGCCCAACGCACCGCTGCCCCCTCCCAGATCATCGATCATCTCATCCATAAGCTCGTCGGCCGAGCCCTGGATGTCTCCGTATCCCACAAGCAGCCGTCCCCAAACATCCATGACGCCATCGAGTACGCCGGCAACGCCACCCGAACGCTCCTCCAACGTCGAGAAAAACCGCGAGAGAACGTTGTTCTGCGCCGTCGCGTCATCGGGTGCCAGCACCGCAGCAGAGATCGCGCCGCGCTCGCCAAGTCCGACTGTCGTGTTAAACGAAGAGTTGAGCTCATCGGGGCTCGAGATGGCACCCGAAACCGCAAAGGCGACCACGCCGTTGCGACCGGGCGGAGCGATACGCGGGCGCTCGCCCGAAAGCGCTTTAATGGCCTCGTCAAACGCATTGCCCGCACGGTCAGCCTCGTCCTCGGTCTGGCGCATGAGCTCGAGCTCTTTATTGCGGCATTCGACGTATTTCTCCAGGGCGTTTTTGAATCGATCAAGTGGTACTCGAAGCCGTTTTCGATAGAAGTCGAAGGAGCCGCAACGGCGCCGAGCGACGAAACGCCAAAATGGCATCTGTTGCACTTGTCCTGCCCGTCATAAGCAGCGACCGAAGCTAGCCCGCCTGGTGTCCCTTTCTTATAGTTGGGGCAGCTCGTTCCATAATGCAGATACGTTTTGTCATCGTTGGTACTGGTTGGCCACGCCGCATCGGTATAGAGTTCCGTCGCTCGCACCTCGTCAGTGTTGCGCGGCAACAACGGAATATAGGAAGTGGCCCGGTCTCCGTCTTCGGTTATATATGCGCGATTGACCTCTGCGCTCGCATAGGTGTAAAACGCCTTGCGCGCCGCCGACTCCGCCTTCGTCTCGACGCTTGAACCCTGCGGTTTTTCGTCTGCCAGACGCTGACGGTAGTAAGCTTTTGCGCGGTCGAGCGCCACCTGTGGCTCCCACGTAACGCTCGAGGCATAATGCGGGTTCTGCTCACCTGAGAGCTTTGCCAGGCTCTTCGCGCGTTCCCACATGCATGAGCGGCTGCCGACCGAAGCCGGATCCGACCCGCCGCAATCCGCAAGCCAGGCGCGTTCTTTTGCTTTCGCCGTCTCCTCCGAGGCCTTCTGCAGCTCATCTGCTGCGCGTTCCAGATCTTTCGATGCGTCTTTAATGGCATCGGTCGAGATCTCGGAACCCTCGAGCGCAACGAAATCCGACTCAGACGTTCTGGGCACGGCAAGCGCCGTACCGGTATAGGTCACACCCTCGGTTTCCTGCGCCGAAACCGTCTGCGTAGCTCGCGCGGCAACCAGATACGGTAGAGCCGTCTCGATTTTCTGCAGGCCCTTGGAGGCGCTTTTGGCAAACTTGTTGCGCGTTTTAATGATCTCGATTCCCGTGTCGACCATATCGCCCGCGGCAAGCTCGGCACCCGGAATAAGGATGGCGATCAAGCCGGTGCCGATCGTGGCAAACCCCGCTAGGCCCAAGCTCAATATGCTCGCATCCACTACCGTCGCAGCCGTATGGTAGGACGACACCACATTGGCGCCTGCCAGCGCGCCGCTATCGGCAGCCACCTGGGTGTCCCCCGCGCGCGACATGCTCCATATCGCCGCCGTCGACGAAAACAGCAACGTGAGCACCACCAGGATGACCACCGCAGAGGAGAGCGTGGTGTAGGCACCGTCTTCGATAAACAAGTCGATACCGGCTCGACCCATAAAGCCGCCTCGCATGCGGCGAGCACGCGGTCGGCAACGGCCCGCAAGCCCCCTCGTCACCCTCAACAGGCGGCGCTTAATCCCATGCAGCAATCCATGAATCATAGTCTCCCTCCAGCCACTCGGGACGCGATCGATACGAGACATCGACCCTAAGCTCGACATAACCGTTTTGGCCTGCGCTACCCATAGCTTGTGCAAACGCGCCGATCACGGGCAGCGGTTTAACCTCGCCAGTAACGGAAACGGACGAGGCGCCGCCCGCATCGGCCCGACCAAGCTCGATATCCCACGACAGGGGCCCGCCGGCATGAAAAATCGAAATGTCGGGAACCGCGGCAAGACGGCGGCGGGCGAACTCCTTAATATCCTCGTCATCCCCCACCGTCGTCGTGGTCATGAGCCGCGCGGTCTCGGCGGCGGCAGACTCCATGACCGCGCGTGTGTAGAGTAGGCACACCGGCTGCAGCGCCAACAGGACGAGCGTCAGAAACGTCGGCAGTAGGAATGCCGCCTCGACCGTAGACTGCGCCCGGTCCTCGCGCGCAACATCAATACAGCACGATGTCCTTAGCACCCGCAGCAGCGTCGACAACCGATGTCGAGGTGACGCCGTGAGACGCCGCCCGCTCGACCAGCGCTGCCAAGCGCCCGTCGGCACCGGCACGCCAAAGCCCGGCGATCGCCAGCACGATGGAAAGCAGCGCCACCGTGACGATGGCGTATTCGACCGTCGCCTGGCAGATTCCTCGCGCAGGACATCATGCATTTCACGACCCCTCCTTTGAGTTCGTTGTCTGCGGAGTCAGGCGGACCACGCGCAGGCGACACGAAGTATCGCCAGCATCCGCGGCAACCGTCACCATATCGACCCAGCCGCGTCCATCACGCACGATGCGCCCCACACGTTTCCCTTGATGTCGAGATAGCCGCTCAGAGCAAGTTGCGCCGTAGACACCTCGCGATAGGCACGCAGCATATCCGCCGCCGCTTCGGTCATCGGTCGGCATTCGGACCATGCGAGACGAACAACGACAGCATTGTTTGCAGATGAACCCGTTGCAGCGCCCGCTCGCTCGTCGAGTGCTTGCAAGAACGTTTGCGCCGTGACGGCGGCATTCGCATCGTCCGCGTCTCGTGCATCGTCTTTTTGAGACGTCGCAGCCGAACCCGAACCCGCATCCGCGGCAACCCCTAAACGTTGTTGCCGTGCTGCGTTAAGCCCCCAAACCGCCGCCGCCACCGCCACGACCGCACAGGCGAGCACCAGCAACGCGCCGACGGGACGGGCGCCTCCTACAGGCTGTTGATGCCCTCGCTGATAGCGCTCCATAGATCTTGGACCTTGCCCTTAAATGCGACGATGGCAATGATGGCGATCACCACGAGCACACCGACCAGGATGGCGTACTCGGTGGTGCCCTGCGCGCTCTCCTCCTGCAGTAGCTCCTCGGCACGCTGGCGAGCATGAATTGACTGGCAAAACGCCCAGCTCCAGACCTTGCCAGCAACGTCAGTCATCGTGTTCATGTATTCCTCCCTACATCATCCCGCCTGCTCCCAGCAGCGGGCCCAATATGGACAGAAGCAACGCCGGCAGGATGAGCGTGCCGGTGGGAATCAGCAGCTTGACCGGCGCGCGCTCGATCTCGCGCTCGACTGCAGCGCGATGGGCCGCGCGAATCTCGCGACTTTGGGCCGCCAGCGTCTCGGCAAGCGGGGCACCGAGGCAAGCGCCTGCCTGCTGTGATGGCAAAGGTCTCGAGCGCCCGCACATCCAGGTCGCGCGCGGCCGCCAGAAGCTCATCCTCGCGCGTCCCCACGCCCACCTGCCACGCCATGCAGGCTCGCTCAAGGCGGAGCGCCAACGTCGATCGGCGATTGGCGCAAAAAACCTCAAGCGCCGCATCGAACGAAAGGCCAGCCGAAAGCCCCAGACGCACCACGTCGATCATCTCGGACACCTCGCCAAGCGACACCTGCGCCGTACCACCCGTGCCGAGCATGCCTTTCAACCGTGCTGCCAGGGCATCGGTCACCGATTGGGCAGCCACAACAACCAGCAGCGCCTCGCGTTTGCAGGCCTGGGCGATCTTGTATGCGTCCGCACGATTGAGCCCCGTCGCGACAAACACGCTGAGCGCGCACAGACACGCCGCGACCCCGACCAGGGCACTCATAGCTCCACCCGCATAATGCGCCGGATAACCACCAGCGCAACGGCGTTGAGAGCAAGTCCCAGCACCACGGCACCGGCACCCGACGGCGTTGCAAGGCCGCGGCGAAAGTCGGCCGAAAGCAGCGCCAGCACCGCGCACATACCCGCCGGCATCGCCGAGACCATGTGTGCCGACATACGAGCTGCGATGTCTTGACGTCCAAGCGGCGCTTGAGCTCAATACGCTCCCCCACCATGCTCGACGCCTCAGATAACAGGTCGGCAAGTGGAGCACCAGTCGCTGCGATACCTTGAGCGCCAAGGTGACAAGCGAAAGGCCGGGGCTTCGATACGGTCGAGTAGGTCATCCAGCGCATCAGTCGCCGAGACGCCGCAGTCGATCGCCGCCGCCACGCGCAAAAACTCGGTATGCACCGGCTCTTGCGCGTGAGCCCCCACGAACCTCATGCCCTGGGCCAGCGAATGGCCCGAGGCAAGCGACATGGAGAGTGCCGTAAAGGCCTCGGGCATGGCTTCTTCCACATCGTGTTGCTCGCGGCGACGGTCGAAAGTGTCGCGAGCGGCGCCTACACCAAACGGCGCAAGCAGCCCCAGGACAAAGCCGATAGGCGACAGCGATACGACAGTCAGGGCAATGCCGCAGACGCCACTCGACAGCAGCAAACATGCCAGGCGCGCCTCGTCGTCCTCGATGACAAGACCAAGGCGATGTGCTGGAACCAGCGCCGCCCAGGAGCGGGCGATCTTTTTTAGCAGGTCGTTATCTGCCAGCTCGCGCGGCAGCTTCTCGGCAACCGACTCAAGCGTATGGCTGACCAGCTCCGCCGGCGGCACGCGCGGCGCACGAGGCTCCGCCCCGCACGCCACCGCGGCAGAAAGCCCTGTCAAACCCCCTAGACGAGGGGCACAACGATCTCCACTCGTCCACCTCCTCTTGCGTGAGCGTTCCCGAGCGCAGGCCCTCTGCGATAAACGGAGGCTCGTGATCGAGCGTCCAGGTGCGCGTGGCGGCATCGAACGTCACGTAGCGTTCAAGCTCCACGCCACCTGATGCGCCGCGTCGCACCCCCGAATAGGAGGACACAAAACGCCGGCCGTCCGCATGGCGCTCGGACATCACGATGCCGTCGAGCGCCATAGCGATTTGTTCCTCGATAAGCTCGCTCGGCAGATCGATGCCATAGCGCGCAAGCAGCGTCTAACGCACCACGGTCTCTTGCTCGGTGCCCGCATGAAGCGTGGTGAGCGACCCGTCGTGGCCCGTGTTCATGGCCTGCAGCATGTCGCAACATTCCGCACCGCGTACCTCACCCACCACAATACGGTCGGGACGCATACGCAGGGCGTTGGTCACCAGGTCGCGGATTGTCACCGCACCCTCACCCTCAATTGAAGCCTCGCGCGCCTCCAGGCGAACCACATGCGGGTGATGCGCGAACTTGAGCTCGGCGGAATCCTCGATCGTCACGATGCGCTCGCCGGTAGATATCTCGCACGATAGCGCGTTGAGCAGCGTAGTCTTGCCCGACCCCGTACCGCCCGCAACCGCCAAATCTTGGCGCAGCGACACCGCACACGAAAGCAGTTGCGCATACCAAAGCGGCAGCGACCCCAGGCCCACAAGCTCGTCCAACGAACAGATGCGATCCGAGAACTTGCGGATGGTGAGGATCGGCCCATCGATCGCCACGGGCGGAATCACCGCGTTGACGCGATAACCCGTCTTGAGGCGGGCGTGACGATGGGACTGCGCTCGTCGATACGCCTGCCCAGCGGTGAGATGATGCGGTCGATGAGCACGCGGATCTGCTCGTCATCCTCAAACGCATGCTCGATGGGGTATAAGACCCCGCCGCGCTCAAAGAACGCCGAGCGGCAACCGTTGACCATAATCTCGGTGACGGTGTCGTCCTCGATGAGCGGCTGCAGCGGGCCCAAGCCCACCACGTCATCCAAGATCTCGTTGATGATGGTCTCACGCTCGGGCGTCGCCAGGTCGGTCGGTTCTTCCACGTTGAGTGCCGCCTCCACCGCAGGACGCAATTCCGAGCGGGCAAGAACCGGATCGACGTAGGCACTGATGCGTGCCACCTCGTCGTAGCCCACGCGGTCCATCACGGCCCGCTTGGTGCGGCGCTTGACCGCGCGGCGCCGTCCCACATCGACAGGTGCCGCCGCCGCTGCCGCACCGGCTGCTTTAATTCTCGTTTGCAGGCTCATCGGCAATCACCCTCACGCGACCAGGGAAGGCGGATGCGTGGGCGTTCGGTGCGCGTTGCACGGTCGGCGACCATATCGCTCCAAGGGCCGACGGCGCAGCCCAGCTCCACGAGCATCTGACGCGTGGCCTCGCGCACGCTGGTCGCAAAAGCGCTGGTCTGCCCCACTGCCTCGTCAGCGCGCCCAAACGCCATGAGCGCGGCGAGATCCTGCCCGCCATCG
>ENA-OQEN01000680-OQEN01000680.1-human-gut-metagenome-genome-assembly--contig:-NODE-680-length-14367-cov-2.893680_pt1 | contig 14367 bp, 17 predicted proteins | sample MGYA00242791_ERZ504627 | MGnify/ENA primary metagenome ERZ504627 (study PRJEB26092, sample SAMD00036316) | human gut metagenome | host: Homo sapiens | study: EMG produced TPA metagenomics assembly of... | reverse complement strand
TTGGCTCCGGTGCGGGGCCCATGTTCTCCAGCGTGTGCAGGAAGCGGTAGCAGTTCTTGGTGACCATGCTGCGGCCGTCCATGCCGATGCCGCCCACCTCCAGAGTCGCCCACACGGGTCGCCGGAGAACAGCTGGTTGTAGCTGGGGATGCGGGCAAACTTGACCATGCGGAACTTCATGACCATGTGGTCGATGAGCTCCTGTGCCTGACTTTCGGTAGGATGCCCTTGTCCAGATCGCGCTGGATATAAATGTCAAGGAAGGTGGAGATGCGGCCCACGCTCATGGCGGCGCCGTTCTGGGTCTTGATGGCGGCCAGATAGCCGAAGTACAGCCACTGGCAGGCCTCCTTGGCGTCCTTGGCGGGCTGGGAGATGTCGTAGCCGTAGGCTCGGCCATCTTCTTCATGCCTTCAGGGCGCTGATCTGGCGGGCGATCTCCTCGCGCAGGCGGATGACGTCATCGGTCATGGTGCCGTCGCCGCAGTTGGCAAGATCCTCCTGCTTGAACTGGATCAGGCATCGATGCCGTACAGGGCAACGCGGCGGTAGTCACCCACGATGCGGCCGCGGCCGTAGGTGTCCGGCAGACCGGTGATGATGTGGGTGTGGCGTGCCTTCTTCATCTCGGGGGTGTAGGCATCGAACACGGCCTGATTGTGGGTGCGGGTGTAGTCGGTAAAGATCTTGTGCAGCTCGGCAGAGGCTGGTAGCCGTAGGTGGTGCAGGCCTGCTCTGCCATCTTGATGCCGCCGTAGGGCATAAAGGCGCGCTTGAGGGCTTGTCGGTCTGTAAGCCAACGATCTGCTCCAGATCCTTCAGGTTTTCGTCAATATAGCCGGGGCCGTAGGAGGTCAGGCTGCTGACCACCTCGGTCTCCATATCCAGCACGCCGCCCTTGGCGCGCTCGGCCTTCTGCAGCTGCTGCAAAGCACCCCAAAGCTTATCGGTAGCCTCGGTGGGGCCTGCCAGAAAGCTTTCGTCGCCGTCATAGGGGGTGTAGTTTTTCTGGATGAAGTCACGCACATTGACCTCTTCCTTCCAGATGCGGCCTTCAAAGCCTTCCCACTGTTCAAACTGGATCATTGGAACCTCCTTGCTCCATTACGCGGTTAGCGTTTTCTAACTAATGAGCCTTTGAAAAACCGCTCTGTCTGGGCGGTTTTCTGGGGGCGAAACGGTCTTGCGCTGCCGTCTGCGGCAGCCCTTACTACAAGGTGTAGACAAAAATAAAAACCTGCCCACAAAATCTTGCGTTACTATAATAGCAAGAACCGTTTTAAAAAGCAATAGAAAACAAGTGGGTTTTCTTCCAGCGGAAAGGCTGTTCTTTGGGCAGAATGTAGAAAAACGGCAGAAACCCCGGTGGCACGGCTACTTTGCGAAAAATTTGCAAATTAAGGGTTGACAAGACTAACCGTCTGTGGTATCCTGTTCTCGCAGCGGTGGTTAGGTAATTCTAACCACGTTGCACCAGAAAAAGGAGCGTCTGCAAGCGCTCCGCTCCATTCCTCCATTCCTTTCTCTTTTCTACGGGAAGCGGCAGCACGGTTTGCTCTGCTGCTTCCGGCGCGGCACCGGCTGTGTTTGGTACCACAGCCGACGCAAAGAAACAAAAACGGGACGTGCAGCTTGACCAACTGCACGCCCCGTTTTGTTTTTACTTCCCCATCCCCGCCAGTTGTTCATACAGCTGCGCTGCGCCGCCGCCGGGGTATTTTACGCTGACAAAGGCGCTGTTCAGGATGCACACGCCGTCGGAGTACACCGTCAGCAGAAACTTCTGGTTTTCGGCATCGTCATAAAAGCTGACGGTGACCGACTGCACCGGGAAGGTATCGTGGGTGTAGGCAGAATAGTTCTGGTTCAGCTTTTTGCGGCAGGAGACGGTGGAAAGCAATTCTGCCGTTTGTTGGAACGCTTCGCTGTCCATGGAGAGGAGGTGATAGTCCATGTCGTTTGTGCTGCCAAAATGCGCCACTTCCTCGGTGCGGAGCGTGCCCTGCGAGCTGGCGCGTACCAGTGCTTTCAGGTCGATGGATGGTATAGCACCGCAAAAGCTGCCAGTGCAAACAGGATAAAAAATAAAGCGGTGCGGGGAATGTGGAAGCTTTTCATCTGCTCACCCCTCCTTTGGCGGCTCCATTTGGACAAGATGCCGCTGAGCGATGAAAAAGCCCACGGCGCTGGCGGCAAATACCACATAATAGCTGGCGATGCGGTAGAGCATCAGCACGCTCATCACCTCGCCCCGTTCCAGAAAGCTGCCGAACACCAGCAGAAAGGCGGTCTCGATGGAACCCATCCCGGCTACGTTGGGCAGGGCGTTGGAGACGAAGAGCATCAGCTGGTGAGCAGCTGCACCTGCCAGAAGCCCAGCGGCGAAAGCCCATGAACCGGATGCACAGGTAGGCAGGCAGAACAGCCCGAACAGCTTGAGCGCCTGCAGGGCAAAAATTTTCAGGCAGCGGGCTTATCTGCCAGCAGTCGGCGGCTCTCGGTGCTTAGCACTTCCAGCTGCTCCAGCCAGTCGGCGCGGCGCTGCTGCCACTTTTCGGTCTTGGGCAGAAAGCCCAGCAGCCAGCGGGCGAGGTTTTGCACCAACGGCGAAACACACAGCAGCACCAGCGCCACGATAATTACCGCTACCACAGCGTATGCCATGGGCAGGTAGCGCATGACACCGGTGGTGTTGGCTGCAAGCCAGCGGCGCTGCAACAGCAGCATCACGGTGGCATACAGGAGCACCGTGCTTTTGTGGAAAACGTATTCCAACGTCATCAGGCCTGCGCCGGGGCCCAGCGGCAGCCCGGCTCTGTGCAGGTAGTACAGCTGCACCGGCACCGCACCGGCACCCAGCGTGACCACGTTGCCAAAGGTGCCGCACCAGCCTACATCCAGCCCCTGCCGCAGGGTGAACTGCGGCAGACGGCTGCGCACGATGACCCACGCCACGCACCCTTCCAGCAGAGGGTAGCTGATGCCGACCGCCAGCACCGCCAGCACCTGCCACACCGACAGCTGCGCCAGCGCCGTGGTGATCTCGGCCCAGTGATCCTTAAAAGTGAACACGATGATGCAGGTAAGTGCCAGCAGCACCAGCAGAGAGATCACGGTCTTTTTGTGGGAGGGCTGCTGCGCGGCGGCTTGGCTCATGGAAACAAAACTCCTTTCATAACCGGAAATTCTGGAATCAGTATAGCACATCTCCCGCCGCCCTTTGTGAACGGAAGCGGAACTTTGTTGGGCAATTTGGGGGATTTGATAAAATGGGGAGACCTCTCCCGTGAAAAAGCAATGCCGGGCAGCGTGCAGCTGTCCGGCATTGTTTTTTCATTATTCTTCCCCGTCCGTCAGCTCTTTTACCAGCTTGTCAGGGTGGCGACATAGGATTCGTTGGAGAACTGCTGCTCGTACAGGCGGCGGCAGCTGTCGTGCATGGCGGCCAGTGCCTCCGGGTGCTCGATGGCCCAAGTCAGCTTATCGGCCAGCTGCTGCGGGTCGTCGTCCTTGTAGAGGAAGCCATCCACGCCCTCGGTCACAAGCCCGGCGGTGCCGGTGTGCTCGGATACGATAGAGGGCTTGCCGAAGATCAGACCCTCGGTGACGAAGGTGGGCATGGGATCATCCCGGGAGGCGCACACCACGCAGTTGCACTGCTCCATCAGGGATTTTACCTCTGGGCGCTCCAGCCGTTTGCGGTAGAAAACGGTCTGGGGGTAGTCCCGCACCAAGCTGTCCACGGCGTTGTACATCCCCTTGTCGGCGGCTTTGCCCACAAAAAGGAAGGCAGCTTTTTCCCGCACTGCAGAGGGCAGCAGCCGGATGGCGTTGCAGAAGATGTCCGGACCTTGCGGTGCTCCAGCGAGCCTACCGTCACAAAGAGGGGACGCCCCCCGGCAAAGCTGATGTCATAGCGGGGGAATTGCTCGGCTGCATAGTCCGGCAGACCGTAGATCAGCTGCTCGATTTCAAAATCCGGCCGGACGGAGTGCATGGCGGCGGTGGCGTGGGAGCTACGGCGCAGACGTGGATATTTTTGCCCAGCGCCTTGGGGATGCTGTGGGAGATGAAGGGATAGCCTGCAAAGGCATCGTGCAGCCACCACAGCACCGGCACGAAGGAGCCGTTCAGGGTGTTCACCACCGGTGCTTCCACACCGTGTTGGCCAGCACAAAGTCTGCGCTGGTGGCCAGCCCCCACAGGGCGCTGGAAGTAACGCAGTCCGGGCGGGTGACCACAGCGGCCCCGGCGTCCAGAAACAGCGGCAGCGAGCCTTCATCCGAGGGCCCCAGCACCACCACCTCAAAGCCTAAGCTGCGCAGCACCGGCACGGCACTTACCAGCACGATGGGCGCACCGGTCATGGTCAGCTCATGGCTCAAAATCAGCGCACGGCGGCCCTTGGCAGAGAATACATCGTCGGCACACAGCTCCCGGCGGAAGTGCAGCAGCGCCTGCGGGATGCAGCGGCTGTGCTGCGCCATGGCGTGGGCCAGACGCAGCAGCTCGGTAACGCTGTCCTTGCCCCGGGCGGCGGCGCGTACCTTGTCCAGCAATGCGCGGGACACCAGTACGCAGCTGCTGCCGGGCAGGTGCCGGGTGCTCAGGTACAGGGCGGTGGAGCCGTCAAAGCCAAAGGAGGCGTCGCAGACCGCAAGGTCTGCGCCCTCCCGCAGGGCGGCGGCAAAATAGGTCAGGGCGGTGGGGGTGCACTCCACATCCTCGCTTACCAGCAGCACCCCGGCTACATCGGGGGTCAGCTCGTCCTCAAGTCGGGTCACCAGACGGAACTTGCGGTGCAGCTGGTTTTGCAGCGCCGCTTGCAGCGCCTTGTGACGCCCCGGCGCATAGACCAGAAGATAGGTGCTCTGGGTATCGGTATAGACCTGCTTGGACAATTGCTTGCGCTGCAGGGTACTGTAACTGGTGTACATGATCCAACTCCTCCGGGCAGAATATCGGGCGGGCTCAGTGACCGCGCACTAGGTTCAGCAGTCTGCGCAGCGGGGCGGTCAGCCGCCAGCTGCTGCTGGCGCGCATCGTTTCCAGCGAAACCTGATATTCGTGCTGGATGCCCTGCAAGGTCAGCAGCTGCTGGTTCAGCCGCATACACTCGGCGCGGCTGGCCTGCAATACTTCCTCTGCCTCCTGCGCGGCAGCGGCGTTCTCAAGCTTCAGGTCGTTCAGCGCCCGCAGCAGAGACTTGCCGGGCTGCTCGTGCAGAAAACGTCCCAGCGGGTAGTAGTGATAGTTCACCGCAAACTTCATGCCGGCACCAAAGCCGGTGGTGCAGTGCAGCGAAAGGTTGGGGTCTACGTCCAAAAACAGCAGGCTGTCCTCCTGCAGCAGAAGGCCGTTGACCGACTGGAAGCTGATGCGTTCGTCCGAGATGGCAAGGTCGGTGATGCAGCAGGCCAGCTCGCCGGGGTCCAGACGGATGGCGCGTGCGTCCTCCGGCAGGACAAAGGTGACCGAGACCTCGTGGGTCAGTTCGTTGTAGACATCCTCGGTGGCAGTCAGGCATTCCCGGGGCGAAAAGCCGCTGCCGGTGTCGTAGAACAGCTGCGGCAGGGTAAGGGTGATATTCTCAGCCTCGGCGCTGTGCTTGGCAAGCTCGGTCTGGCAAGCCAGCAGCTGCTGCTCCAGCTCCAGACACCGCTGCGCCAGCTGGGAAACACCCTCGTCCGAAAGCTTGAGCTGCTGCTCCAGCTCGGCAATGTGCGCCTGCATGGCAGCAGGGGTCATGGGGGCATCGTGGTTCATAACGGGATCCTCCTCTTCCTTTATCCTATAACAGCTGCACCGCCGCAGCCAAAACATTCAGAAAAATCAGTGCCGCGGGGCGTAATGTACCTGAGGGGTGCGCCGCCGGGCGGGGAACAACTTGATGATCAGATCCCGCCGCCGCTGCAGCAGGGCGCAGATCAGCCAGATGGAGCCCAGCGAAAGGATGTATTGCAGGCTGATGCCCAAAACAGGGCGGTCGGCGTATTTGGCGGCGAACAGATACCACGGAATGGCGATCAGCTCCACCGTATGTACGCAGAAGATGTACAGGGAACGGCGACCGATGGCCTCGAAAAAGCGCACCAGCGGGTTGCGGCGCTGGCTCCAGCGCAAAAACAGCCGGATAAACAGCAGACCGGCAAGGCCGTCCAGCAGGATGCTGATGGGGCCCAGCGACCACTCGGCCATGGATACACAGTCGGTGCGGCGGGTGGCAAGGGCGGCTGCCGGGATCAGCAGTACGGCTGCCCACAGGATGCAGGACATCCGGCGGGACAAAGGCTGATCCAGCCAATGCTGCCGTTTGGCAAGGTAGCCAAGGTACAGGTACGGCGTGATCACCGCGCCTGGATCAGGCAGAAGGGCAGCTCCCATACAAGGCTGGCACCCCAGCCCAGCAGGGCGGCACCGCCCACCGCCCAGGGAATGTACCGCTCCGGGAAGATGTTCAGGATAACGTCCAGTAAGATCCAGCCCATCAACAGCGCCAGCAGATACCACATGGGCCCACAGGAAAAGAACTCCTGCCCGAAGTAGGTGGCAGTATGGGGCAGACCCAGCAGAAAGCCGCCTGCCACCTTGATGCTCTCAGTCATGGAGCCGGGCAGATAGTGAAAGGTTTTATAATGAATGATGAAGTGCAGCACCGTGGTGAACACCGCAGTGTAGCAAAAGGGCTTGAGCAGGCTTTTGAGCTGCTGGTGGATGCACTTGCTGATGGAGCGCTTGCGGAAGCCGTACCGCTGGCAATAAAAAAGGCCGCCATCAGCGTTTCGCGGTAGATAAAGCCGACAAAGGCCGTCAGCGACAGGCCGCCCTCCAGCTGGAGTGGGTAAAGCTCCGCAGTGTGCCCCAGCACGATGGCCAGCATCCCAGCGCCCTTGAGCATATCAAACATCCCGATGGAGTTGACAGTGCGGGGCTTGGTTGTTTCCATGAAAGATTCCTTCCCTGCGCCGGGCCAATACCCCCTCGAGAAAAAAGCCGGATACGGCGCAAATGATCAGTTTTTATACAGCATTGCCATGATATATGGCTAGTATAATGCTTTTTATAGAGACTGTCAATTTTGTTTTGCAGTCTGCACCATACCGGAACTGGTATTTTGCGCTAAAAATTGTAGCACGAAAACCGGCGGATTGCAACGAAAGGTAGAATTTGGCCGGGGCGTATCCCAAGATGCGCAATTGAAAGTTGTCAAAGTGAGAAATTAAATGTTGCAGAAGTATTGCATTGCATTGGAAAATATTGTATACTGAGCACAGTGCAGCACACTGCCGCAGGATGAAATAACAACGCAGGAGGAAAATACAATGATCAAGGTATTGGACAACGTGTATGATCTGGTCACCCTGAATATGGAACAGCGTTTTTCGGAGCGTGTGGCGCTCCGCTTTTATGATAAGGAAACGGACGAGGTGACCGTAGTCCATTATAAGGACTACGCGCGGGACATCCGCCGTGCGGTCAGCTACTTCCAGAGCACCATCCCGGATATCAAGGGCAAAAAGATCTGCCTGCTGAATAAAAACAGCTACGAATATGCCGTGAACACCTTCGGCATCATTCTGGCGGGCGGTGTACTGGTACTGCTCAACCAGCACAAGAGCTGGGACGAGCTGTCCTACGAGCTGGGGCTGGTGGACCCCGCTGCCATCCTGACCGACGGCGACGACTACGGCACAAAAGAGCAGCTGCAGGCCGCCTACGGCAGCATTCTGCGCCCCATGGACGGCTTCCGCGCTTATGAGCCGGTGGCAGAGATGCCCCGCTGCATCGGCCACGATGACCTGATGATCCTGATGTTCACCTCCGGCACCACCGGACGCAGCAAGGGCGTGATGCTGAGCGAGCGCAACTTCTTCAGCGTGATGCGCGCCCACGTGCAGATCGGTGAGCGCATGATGGAGTATAAGCACGACCCGGAGCTTGTGGTCAGCCAGTACACGGTGCTGCCCATGTTCCATCTGGGCGCATTCATCTGCCTGTTCTCTTGGGCACACGGGGGCTGGGCGCTGAACATCAGCGGCGATATCCGCAATTTCTATAAGGAAATCCGGCGGATGCCCAGTCAGGTCATGGCGGTGGTGCCGGTGATCATGAACTCCCTGCACAAGGACGTGATGCGCGGCCGCAAGGAGCGCTTGGGCGAGCTGTGGGTGCCCATCTGCTCCTCTGCCATGTTTGACCCGCAGGTGATGCTGGATATGGCCACCAACGGGATGTTCGTGGTGCAGACCTACGGCGCTACTGAGACCTGCGGCGATGGCATCATCAACTACGCGCAGGATGCAAAGCACATCGGCGCTGTGGGACAGGGCAACGATTATCTGGACTACAAGATCGAGCCGGACGGAGAGCTGTGCATCCGGGGCGACAGCATCATGCTGGGCTACTACAAGGACCCCGAGGCCACCGCTGCGGTCATCGACAAGGACGGCTGGTTCCACACCGGCGACCTTGCCCGGGTGGACGAGGACGGCTACTACTACATCACCGGCCGCAAGAAGAATCTGATCATTCTGGACAGCGGCGAGAACCTCAGCCCCGAAGAGCTGGAGGGCATGTTAGAAAAATGTCCTGCCGTACAGGAATGTATCGTAAAAGAACTGGGCAAAAAGATAGGTGTTGTGGTATACTGTGAAAAGGAGCACCAGCAGACAGTGCGGGACTTATTGCCCAGATGAACCGCACCATCCGCTGTACAAGCGCATTGGCGTGGTGGAGTTCAGCGAAACGCCGCTGCCCCGCAACGCTACGGGCAAGCTGGTGCGCAAGTAAAACGCAACAGAAAGGAAGCATAATACGATGGAACGTGCAGAAATCATTTCTCAGATCACGCTATTCTGGAGGATGTCGCAGAGGTATCGCCGGAGGATGTGACCGAAAGCAGCGTCCTGATGGACGATCTGGATCTGTCCTCTATGGAGATCCTGACCATTGTGGCAGATCTTGAGGAGACCTTTGGTCTGCGCATCCCGGAAAAGAGCTGCGTAACTTTGTTACCATGGGTGATCTGGTGGATTATCTGGCAGCAAACGTGGGGTAAAAACCAATGGAAACACAACAGCGCTCGACGGAATATAACTTTCAGGGAATCATGTACTTTTTCCGTCGGGAAAAGATCCAGTGCCGGTACCAGTTCTCGCTGCGGGATGCGGTGGATATCACCCTTTTGCAGCGGGCACTGACAGCGGCCTTGGCAAGTGCGCCTTATTATACGCAGCGTCTGGTACAGGAAAAGCGGGAGATGTGGCTGGAGCCCAATACGGAGCCCTGCCTTGTGTACCCCGGCAGCACCATGCGCAATATCCCGGAACAGACGAACGGCTACCTGTTCTGCGTCAGCTGCGAAGGGGATACCGTCTACTTTGACTGGCATCACTTCCTGCTGGACGGCCACGGGGTATCGCCCCTGCTCACCAGCATTCTGGAGCAGTACTGCAACCTGCGTTACGGCACGGCCTTTGCGGTGCCGCAGATCGTGTGCGACCCGCCCTATGATATGGAGGCCATGCTGGCAGAGTACCCGCCTGTGGAGTACGGGAGCGATGTCATCCAGCGGGATGTGGTGCAGACCTACGAGGGTGCGCTGCGCCGCACCCGGGTGTGCCTGAGCAAGCAGAGCCTTGTGGAAAAAGCGCTGGCGAACAACGCAAAGCCGGTAAGCGCTCTGATGGGTCTGCTGTGTATGGCCATGCGGGAGTATCTGGGCAAGGAGAAGATCCAGTATTCCTACTCCTCCGATACCCGCGATGTGGCCGGTGTGCCGAATGCGCTGTACAACTGCGTATGCAGCTTTGGGCATACGGTGAAGCTGCAAGCCCAGACCCGCCTTGCAGATTTTGTGGCTGATGTAGATGCAGACATCAGGCGGGATCTGCAGCCGCAGTCCAAGCGCCGCCGCATGACCGAGCAGATGGGCTGGGTGTACAAGGTGGACCAGCAAAAGGCGCCCCTGCGCATCAAGCAGCGGGTGTTCCAGATGGGCGAGTACATCGGCGGCACGATTTCGGACTTCTGGCTCAGCTATCTGGGCAATCCGCTCATGCCTGCCGCCCCGGAGCTGGCACAGTACACCACGGATTTTGGCGTCTGGGTACCGCCGGACGGTGCATCCGTGGGTGTGGAGGCTGCCAGCCTGAACGGAAAGATCATCCTGTGCATCCACAACAAGGCACCCAACCCGGGTCTGGCTGAAACCCTCCGCAAGACCTTTGAAAACGAAGGCGTTGCGGTGCTGGAAGCCGAAGATCTGGACTGAGAAATACTTATTATAAAAGCAAAAGGGCTGCTGCACGTTTTTTGTGCGGCAGTTTTTTTGCTGCTTTTTGTAAGAAAATCCGGTTGCAAAGATGCGAAAAAATGGTTAAATAGAGAAAGGATATTTCCGCAAGGAGAGGAACACCATGGAACAACAGAACACGCGCCTGCGCAATGCGGGCTTTGCGACCTTTTTCTTCAGCGGCATCTGTGCCATCAGCGCAGGTGTGGTGGTCAGTCTGCTGCAGGAGCGCTACGGCTTTGCCTACGGCATGACCGGTACACTGCTCTCCCTGATGAGCGTGGGCAACCTGCTGGCAGGGCTGCTGATGGGCATGCTGCCCAGTGCGCTGGGCATGAAACGCAGTGTGCTGCTGCTGACCATCGGCTATGCGGTGGGCTACGCCGTCATGGGGCTGACCGGCGCAGTGGTGCTGCTGGCAGCGGCCTTTTTTGTGGTGGGCATCGCTAAGGGCAGCGTTATCAACACCTGTACCATTCTGGTCAGTGATCACTCCGCCGACCGCACCCGGGGCATGAACCTGATGCACAGCTGCTACGCCTGCGGCGCACTGCTGTGCCCCTTCCTCATTGCGGCGGCAGCCCGGGTAAGCACCGAGCTGGCGGTCTTTCTGCTGGCAGCCGTGGGCCTTGTGCTCTGGCTGGTGTACGTTTTTACCCCGCTGCGCGGCGGCAAGAGTAAAAGCAGCGCCGAGAAGGAAGCCATCGACTGGAGCTTTCTGCGCTCTGCCCGCTTCTGGCTGCTGACCGGGCTGCTGTTCTTCCAGAACGCCGCCGAGCAGAGCGTCAACGGCTGGATGGTGACCTACTTCAAGGGCAGCGGCATCATTGCGGGCACGCTGGCGGCCTACACCGTCACTGTGATGTGGGGCGCTACGCTGGTGGGACGGTTGCTCATCGCCTTTGTGTTCCCCTTAAAAAATCCCCGCAAGGCCATGGTGGGCATGAGCGTGCTGTGCACCGTGTTCTATGTGCTGCTGGTCATGGCGCACACGCAGGGCGCAGCCATTGCGCTGCTGTTTGCCTTTGCCATCTCCATGTCCGGGCTGAACCCCACCGCCGTGGCCAGCGCGGGCCGCATGACCAGCGTGACCAGCATGGGCATCATGCTGCCGGTGGCCTCCAGCGGCGCCATCCTGATGCCGTGGGTCATCGGCATGGTGGCCGAGCGTGCGGGGCTTGCCGCCGGTATGGCCTCCAACATCGTGCCCTGCGTGGGTCTGGTGGTCTTTACGCTGCTGGTGGCTAGACTGCCGGAGGAATGATGCGCCGCCTCCCTATAACCCTTTCTGTGAAAATGGGGTTCAGGAAAGTCCGCAGACTTTCCTGAACCCCGAAATTATAAATAATGATTCCGCTGATGATGCGCAAAGCGAACGCGCAGCGCATTTTAAATCATTTTGCGTTATCCCTCAATGCCTCTTGCTTTTGCGCTGAACTCGCAGCCGCAGTAGTCCTGCCGGTACAGGCCGTACTGCTCCGAAAGCTGCAGGCTGCGCAGGTAGCCGTTGTGCTTTTTGAAGTCCGAGGCAGATGCTTTACCCCGAACTCTGTCTCCAATTCCTGCCCGATGGCGTTGATGCGGGCAGCGTCCTTGTGGGGGCTGATGGACAGGGTGGTGGTGAACCAGTCAAAGCCGTTGTCCCGTGCGTACTGCGCCGCGCGGCGCATCCGCAGCCGGTAGCAGACGGTGCAGCGGCTGCCGCGCTCCGGCTCGTTTTCCAGCCCGGCTACGGCGGTGTAGAACTGCTGCGGGTCGTAAGTGTCCTCCACCACGGTCACCCCCAGCGGGTGGGCTGCTGCCACGAACTTCTGCAGCTCCTCGCCCCGGCGGTAATACTCGCTGCCGGCCATGTGTTGGGGTTATAGTACAGCACCGTGATCTCAAAATACCGGCACAGCTGCTCCAGCACGGCACTGGAGCAGGGGCCGCAGCAGGCGTGGAGCAAAAGGCGCGGGCGGGTACCGCCAAGGCCCGCCAGCACGGCGTCCATCTGCTGGGCATAGTTGCGTTGTGTTGCCATTGGTATCATCCTTTGCTATAATGGTCTTGCCTACATTATAGCATATTTTACGATGAAATACAGGAGGTTCTCCCATGACGGAAGAAAAGATCGCCCGCATCAATGCGCTGGCCAAAAAGAGCAAGACCGTCGGCCTGACCGAGGTCGAAAAAGCCGAGCAGCAGACGCTGCGGCAGGAGTATCTGGCCGACATCAAGGCCAGCCTGCGCAGCCAGCTGGAGCGCACGTCCATTCAGGAGCCGGACGGCACCATCCACAAGGTGACTCGCCGCACCGACCTGACCGGGGAGCGCAGCTGAGAACGGGATTTTATGAGGGGGAATACCGCCGACAAAAGGTGCTACTTCCCCTTTTGCGCGGCAGACTGTGCTATACTATAATAGCATTGGTGCGTGCCGCAAGGGCAGCAAACCGGTGCGTTTTACCCAAGGTAGCGTATCCCGGGCAAGGTGCACGGAAAAGGCTGTCTTTTGAAAGAAGGATAAAGAGGTCATTTATTATGCTTACTGCAATTACGGGTATCAACTGGGGCGATGAGGCAAGGGCCGCATGGTCGACCTGATCAGCCAGGAGTATGACATCGTTGCACGGTATCAGGGCGGCAACAACGCAGGCCATACCGTTAAAAACGAGCGCGGCAAGTTCGTGCTGAACCTGCTGCCCTCCGGCATCCTGCGCTCCAACGTCGTGTGCGTTATGGGCAACGGCATGGTCATCGACCCGCATCATCTGGACGGCGAGATCAATAAGCTGCGCGAGCAGGGCATTGAGATCACCCCGGCAAACCTGAAGATCTCCGACCGCGCAACCATCACCATGCCCTACCATGTGGAGCAGGATGGTCTGGAGGAAGCACGCCTGTCCAAGACCGGCGCACAGTTCGGCTCCACCAAGCGCGGCATTGCCTACGCTTACGGCGACAAGTACATGAAAAAGACCCTGCGCATGGGCGATCTGCTGCATCTGGACGACGCCGTGAAGAAGCGTCTGGTCACCATGGTGGATTCCAAGAATCTGGTCATGGAGGCAGCTACAACGCAGCGCCCATCAGCGTGGACGAGATGTGGGCATGGCTGGAAAAGTATGCCGCCATCTTCAAGGACTATATCTGCGATGTGGGGCAGTATCTGGCCGATGCCGATGCAGCCGGCAAGAAGGTACTGTTTGAGGCACAGCTGGGTGCCCTGCGCGATATCGACTTTGGTATCTACCCTACACCACCTCCTCCAACGTCATCGGTGCTTATGCACCCATCGGTGCCGGTATCCCCGGCCACAAGCTGAACAACTCCATCGGCGTCATGAAGGCCTACTCCTCCTGCGTGGGCGACGGCCCCTTCGCCGCCGAACTGGCTATGACCGAGGAAGAGAAGCACGCTCTGCGTGAGGCCGGCCACGAGTACGGCGCAGCTACCGGACGTCCCCGCCGCGTGGGCCCCATCGATCTGGTGGCAAGCCGCTACGGCGTGTTCTGCCAGGGCTGCGACGAGTCGCTCTGACCCTGCTGGATGTGCTGGATTACATGGAAAAGATCCCCATGGTCACCGCTTACAAGCTGACCGACGGCACCACCACCACCCGCTTCCCCATGGGTGAGGCACTGGATACCGCTCAGCCGTGGTGGAGTACCTGCGGCTGGCACTGCGATATCACCGCAGCCCGCAAGTGGGAGGACCTGCCCCAGCAGGCCCGCGATTATGTGGAATACCTGGAAAAGGCTGTGGGCTGCAAGATCACCTATATCTCGGTGGGCGCAGAGCGCGAGGCCTACATCCACCGCGGCTGAGCTGCCGCAAAAAGCAGCCCCCGAGTTTCAGAAAAGGAAGCGTCACAGATGTTTGATATCATTACCGACAGCGCCTGCGACCTGACGCTGGACACCGCCAAGCAGCTTGGCATCGAGGTCGTGCCCTTTTATGTATCGCTGGACGGCGAGCATTACCGCAAGGAAGGGCTGGAGATCCCTGTGCGGGACTTCTATCAGTTCATGGTAGATAACCCGGCGGCCTACCCCAAGACCAGTCCGGCCTCCATCGAGGACTTTGAAAAGG
>ENA-OQEN01000679-OQEN01000679.1-human-gut-metagenome-genome-assembly--contig:-NODE-679-length-14371-cov-5.920037_pt1 | contig 14371 bp, 15 predicted proteins | sample MGYA00242791_ERZ504627 | MGnify/ENA primary metagenome ERZ504627 (study PRJEB26092, sample SAMD00036316) | human gut metagenome | host: Homo sapiens | study: EMG produced TPA metagenomics assembly of... | reverse complement strand
TTGGATTTTATAGTCGATTTTTTAATAGTTCGCAGTGTTTGCGCTGTGCATTTTCGTCGGCGTCAAAAACGGCTTATCCGCTCTATTATAGGACTTGTCGTGGTCGCTGCGGCGGCTGCGCTCGCCGTATGGCTGAGCGAACCTGTCGCAAGCGGTATATATGACCTGTTCATAAAAAAGAGCCTTGAAACTGCGTGGCGGCTCAGCTGCCCGATATGTCCTCGGCTCAGCTCACCTCGCAGAATGTGCAGGAAGTTATATCTTCTCTGCCCGCCGCCATTGTCAAAGCGGCTCAGAGCATGGGCGTTGATATCGCCGCGATATCCGAAAAGGCGGGCTCTGTCGATCTGAGCGCGTCGAATATCGCCGCCGAAATCTGCGACAGCGTCGCGAAGCCTATCGCTGTCGCCGTACTTAAGTTTTGAGCTTCGCCGTCATTTTCTTTGTCTGCGACTTCTTTCTTCAGATTGCCGCCAAGGCTGTCTGCAAGCTGTTTGAACTGCCCGTTATCCGCTCCGTCAACCGCACTCTCGGCGGTGTTTTCGGGGCTTTGAAGGGCGTGTTCGTCGCCGTGTTTGCCTGCCTGCTGCTCGATGCCGCCGCGTCCTTTGCGCCCGGCACGCAGTTCGCCTCGGCAGTCGGCGCATCCAACTCGTGAGTTTGATCGTTTCAACCGATATATTTTCGCGGCTGATAACGGTTTGATATTTCCGTCCCCGCACAGGGAGGAACATATTTGAGGAGGATAACTATGGTAAAAAATCTGTTTAAGGCTGTCTGACTGTCCCAAATCTGCTCTCGCTTATAAGAATCTTTCTTATACCCGCATTCGCCGTGCTCTATTATAAAGGTCATATCGGCTGGGCAGTGCTCATGCTCGCGCTTTCCGGTATCAGCGATTTCCTTGACGGAAAAATCGCCCGCCGCTTCAATCAGGTCAGCGAGCTCGGCAAGATACTTGATCCCGTCGCAGATAAGCTGACTCAGATAACGATCGCAGTCATGCTCTACATAGCTTTTCGCAGCTGCAACGATCAGCTGATGGTCGCTTTCAGCTGGGTGTTCCTCGTGTTCCTCGTCAAAGAGGCGGTCATGGTTATCGGCGGAGCCATAATGATAGCCTGCGGCATCAAGCCCGGCGCAGCCGAGATATACGGCAAGGTCGCAACCTTCGTGTTTTATCTTGTTATGCTCGTCATAATCGGCTTCGGCCCCGAGATAGGCGCGTTCAGAAATTATTGGACTCTGCCCGACCCCGTTCTCATGGTACTTGTCATAATTTCGGCAATACTTACTATAGTCGCTTTCGCAAGCTATATGCCCGCGACCTACAGACAGGTGAAGGAAAAGCACCAGAGCAGAATGGAAGCAAAGGGCAAAAAATAATAATCGGAATCCGCAAATGAACCGTGTCAGCGGTGTTTAATCATATGCGTTCCGATAAAAGTCAAATCAGAATCCCGGAGATTATTTAAATGAAAAAGATGATGTGTTCCAGGTGCGGCAAACGCCCTGCAATGTTCTTCATAACCAAGGTCGAGGGCAACGAGACCAAGCAGGAAGGACTCTGCATGAAATGCGCCATGGAAATGAATATAGGACCCATAAAACAGATAATGGAGAGCATGGGCATCTCGGAGGACGAGGTGGATTCCGTCAGCGCCCAGTTCGATGAGCTGTTCGGCGAGGACGGAACAGGCTTCATGCCCGGCGGCGCGGGAACTCTTCCTTTCATGAACCAGTCCGAGCAGGACGATGATGAAGAGGACGAGGACTCCGACGGCGAGGATGAAATCGACGAGGGCGACAGCGACGATAACAAACCCCAGGTCGGTCCGTTCGGTATCCCCGTTATCAACGCCAAGGGTTCGGGCGAAAAGAAAAAGGGCAAGAAGAAAAAGGGGAGAAAGTTCCTCTCGCTCTATTGCACGGATCTCACGGAAAAAGCCCGCGAGGGGAAAATAGACCGCATCATCGGACGCGATAACGAGATTTACCGCGCGGTGCAGATCCTCTGCCGCCGCTCGAAGAACAACCCCTGCCTTATCGGCGAACCCGGCGTCGGCAAGACCGCTATAGCGAGGGACTTGCCCTGCGCATAGCAAACGGCGAAGTTCCCGCGAAGCTCGCCAAAAAAGAGATACACCTGCTCGACCTCACCGCTCTTGTCGCCGGCACTCAGTTCAGAGGCCAGTTTGAGAGCCGTATAAAGGGTCTTATAGACGAGGTCAAAAAAGAGGGCAATATAATCCTGTTTATCGATGAGGTGCATAACCTCGTCGGCACAGGCGATGCGGAGGGCTCGATGAACGCTGCGAATATCCTGAAGCCTGCCCTTTCGAGAGGCGAGATACAGATAATCGGCGCAACGACCTTCACCGAATACAGAAAATATATCGAGAAGGATGCCGCCCTTGAGCGCCGCCTTCAGCCGATAAAAGTCGAGGAGCCGTCGATAGAGGAGACCTATCAGATGCTCGTCGGCATCAAGGACTATTACGAAAATTTTCACAAGGTCACTATAAGCGACTCGCTCGTCCACAGAGCGGTTGTGCTCTCTGAGCGCTATATAAACGACCGCTTCCTGCCCGATAAGGCTATCGACCTGCTCGATGAGGCGTGCACTTGTGCGAACCTCAGAAACAAGAGCATCAGCGATCTCGAGACCGCCGAGGACGACCTCAGGCTCCTCAACGACCGCCAGCAGGCGATGATGGAGGAGACCGAGAACACCGACTACGAGGGTCTGCTCAAAGTCAAGAGCAGTATCGCCGCCAAAGAGAAAGATATCGAAGCGCTGAAGCCTCTCGCCGCCGACAATGCGGTGACGGAGAGTGACATCGCCAGGGTTATTCAGCTCTGGACAGGCATACCCGCAAATAAGATAATGGAGAGCGACCTTACCCGTCTTGCCGATATGGAACAGCATCTCAAAGCGAAGCTTATCGGTCAGGATGAGGCAGTTGAACTCGTCTGCGCCGCGATAAAGCGCGGCAGAGTGCAGATTAATCCGCGCCGCCGCCCGTCGTCGTTTATCTTCGTCGGACCGACCGGAGTCGGCAAGACCGAGCTTGTAAAATTGCTCTCTCAGGAGCTGTTCAACACTCCCGAGACGCTTATCCGCCTTGATATGTCTGAGTTCATGGAGAAGCACTCCGTCTCGCGTATCATCGGCTCGCCGCCCGGCTATGTCGGCTATGACGAGGCGGGTCAGCTGACCGAAAAAGTCCGCAGAAAGCCCTATTCAGTTATATCTTCGACGAGATAGAGAAAGCGCATCCCGATGTTATGAATATCCTGCTCCAGATACTTGACGAGGGCAGAATAACCGATGCGCAGGGCAGAACAGTGAGCTTTGAAAACACGATAATCATCATGACCTCCAACGCCGGCAGCGAACGCCGCGAGGGTGTCATGGGCTTTGCAAAGAATCAGAACGACGCCAATAAAGAAAAGGTGCTCAAGGCACTCAGAGAGTTCCTGCGCCCGGAGTTTATCGGCAGAGTTGACGAGATAGTCGTCTTCAACGACCTGACCCCGGAGAATCTTGAGCAGATATCGAATCTCATGCTCACCGAGCTTGTCGAGCCTCTGCGCGACAAGGGTATCGCGTTCTCGTGGGATGAAAGCGTGCCGAAGCTTATCGCCTCGATGTCCGAGGGCGGTCTGCGCGGAGCGCGTGACCTGAGGAACAATATCAGGCGGCAGGTCGAGGATAAGATAGCCAACGCTATCGTTGATCACGCTTCGTCTCCGCTGAGCGAAGTCCGCGCCTTTGTCGAGGACGGAAAAGTAGTTATCGACGCAAAATGATAATATGGGACTGTCTGCGCGGCAGTCCCTTGTTTTATAAAAGTGAGGAATACTATGGATATTTGTTTTATCTTCGCGCGGAATACCCGCAGTGAGCGCTACGAAAACGCAGACTGGGAGGCGGCAAAATGAAAGTTCTGACTTCATCGCAGATGTTCTCTGCCGAACAGGCACAGGTCAACAGGGGAATGAGCTTCACCCGACTGATGGAAAACGCCGGCAGCGCGTGCGCGCGTGCTGTAAGAGAGCGATTTGCATCTCTTGAGCAGTCGCGCGGGCTCATATGCGTCCTCTGCGGAAAGGGCAAAAACGGCGGCGACGGCTTTGTTATCGCCCGCAAGCTCGCCCTCGCAGGCTTCAATGTTGCCGTTGTCGAGTCGTTTGGCGAGCCTACCGCCGAGGACTCGATACTCATGCGCGAAAAGGCTGTCGAAACAGGGCTCGTCCCGGAGTTCTTCTGGGAAGAGGAAAACGCTAAAAATTCAATCGAATCTGCTGCCGTGATAGTCGATGCCGTGTTCGGCACGGGCTATAAATACAGAGAGGACGAGCGGGTGAGAGCGGTCTTTGAGGCTGTCAACGCTTCGCCCGCAAAAGTCGTTTCAATCGATGTCCCGAGCGGACTCGAAAGCAACAACGGCGATGTGCCGGGCAGCTGCATAAAAGCGGATATCACAATAGCCGTGTCGTGCATGAAGCCCGTCCACATATTAAAACCCGCGCGCGTGCTCTGCGGCGAAATAATAACCGTCGCAATAGGCATCGATGAGATATAATCGACGGCATTGAGGACGATACCCTCGCCGTGCTGACTCCCGCCCAGGCGAAAAAGATATTTCCGCGCCGTGACCTTATGGCGAATAAAGGCACATTCGGACGCGCTCTGAGTATCTGCGGCAGCCGCAATATGCAGGGTGCGGCGGTGCTTGCCGCCTCGTCGGCGCTTAGATGCGGAGCGGGTCTTGTAACTGCCGCATTTCCCGATGCCGCCTATAACGCGATAGCCCCGAAGCTCACGGAATCATTGCTTTTGCCCCTGCCGTCAAACGAAGCAGGAACATTCTCGTCCGGCGCGATACCCGCGCTGCTCGAACAGGCTGAAAAATCCTCGGCTGTGCTCATAGGATGCGGTCTCGGACTCAATCTCCATACGAAAGAACTCGTCTCGGCGCTCGTGCAGAACTGCACAAAGCCCATGATTATAGACGCCGACGGCATAAATGCGCTCGCCGCAAATATAGATATACTGAAAAATATCAAAGCTCCCGTTATCCTCACTCCGCACCCCGGCGAGATGTCCCGCCTTACCGGCATGAGTATCGCCGATATCGAGCGCGACCGGGTGAATGTCGCCCGCCGCTTCGCCGATGAATACGGCGTTGTGCTCCTGCTCAAGGGCGCGAGCACGGTGATAGCCGGCGCGGGCAGGCGCGATGCGTATATCAATGTCACCGGCAATCAGGGCATGGCAAAGGGCGGCAGCGGAGATATGCTCTCGGGCATCATTTTAGCGCTCCTCGCTCAGGGCGTGTATCCGTTTGATGCGGCGGTGCTCGGCGCATATATCCACGGTGCCGCCGGAGATGCCGCGGCGCGCGAACTGTCGCTCTCGTCGATGCTCGCCTCCGACTGCATAGCCGCTCTGCCGCGCGTGCTGCGAACCCTGGAGAGGTAACGGGCAATTGGAGTGATAGCTTGAAACGAATTTTTCCGTTTATCTTAAGCTTGCTGCTTGTTTTGTCTCTTCTCGGATGCAAAAACGCACCTTTGAAAAACAGCAAAGATCAGCCGCCGGATATCCCGACTGCGTTCACAGCCGATTTGTATATCATAAACGGCGAGCGCGAGTATGAGGCAAAGTACGATCAGACTTCGCTCACCGAAGCTCAGCTTGAGTTCACTTCCCCGGCAACCGTTCGCGGCCTGAAAGTGAAGCTCTGCGGCTCGACCTGCACATTCAGCTACGGCAATCTGACTTTTTCTGCGGATCTCTCATCCCTGCCGCAGAGCGGGGTGGGCGAGCTGATAACAAAAACGCTCAAAACTTCGTCCGACACGGCGAATACACAGACCGTACATATGGGCGACGCGTGGGAGACGAAAGGCACCGTCTCGGGCGTGGATTTCACTCTGCGACGCGGCGATAACGGCTTGCCGCAGAGCCTCGAAATACCGAAAGCCTGCTGACTGCGGAGTTTCGCAATGTCTCACCCAAATAAAAACAGGACATATAATGGACTGACTTGAAATTTTTGCTCCCCGAATAACAAGTTAATGTTTAATCGCGCTTTTGTCAGGCAAAAATACTCTTGCCGGACAATAAAAACGGAGAGTGATTAAAAATGACAGTAAAACGGGGAGATATATACTACGCTGATCTGAGTCCCGTCGTCGGCTCCGAGCAGGGCGGGATAAGACCAGTGCTGATAGTTCAGAACGATGTCGGCAATCGCTTCAGCCCGACGGTCATAGCCGCGGCGATAACTAGCCAGAAGTATAAGACCAACCTTCCCACTCATATAAGAGTCAATGCGGACGGCTGCGGACTTGCCAAGGATTCGATAGTCCTGCTCGAACAGGTGCGCACGCTCGACAAAAAGCGCCTCAAGGAAAAAATGGGCGCGCTCGGCGGTGCGGATATGGGCAGGGTGGATCAGGCTCTTTCCGTCAGCCTCGGAATCAGAGAAACGGACGTCTAACATAGAAACGGATATCGGCCGGGAGAGAGCTTCTCTTCCGGCTCGCTTTCTCTGTGAACCAAACAAATTAATCAGCCTTTGTATGGCGCGGCGACCTCGATGACCCGATGCCGCATGAGCGGAACAAAATCTTTTCAATATCGCTTCTGCTCGCTCCATTTTTCCCGTTCTCCAAATCCTTCTGCCGCCCCGCTGAAAATATTAAAAAAAGCTTCCCAAAACTTCAAAAAAAGTCAAAAAGGTATTGGAACTTTTGCCCAAATCTATTATAATATAATCCGTATGCACTATCATTTCTTCAATTGGAGAACTACAGGAGAGAAGTATGGGTAAATATTCCGTTTCACTCAAAAAAGTAGTGGAAGATAATTCACTCGGGATACTTTATGCGCCCAAGCCCGTCGAGGATGTCTATGTCACCTCGCAGGATGTCAACCGCCCCGGGCTTATGCTCGCAGGCTACAGCGCGTATTTCGATGCCGAGCGTATCCAGTTCCTCGGCCTCGCCGAGATGAACTATATTTCGAGCCTCGATGAGGATGCCGCCGCGGCGAGCATGGAGCGGCTGATGGCGACCGAGCCCGTCGCCGTCGTTATCACCCGTTCGCTCGAGTGCCCGGATAAGCTGCGCGAATATGCGCAGAAATATTCCGTGCCGATCCTGACAAGCCCGGATTCCACTTCCGGCTGTATGTCAACTCTTATATCATATCTGGCGTCGAGCTCGCCCAGCGCATCACGCGCACGGCGTGCTTGTCGAAGTCAGCGGCGAGGGTGTCCTGATCCTCGGTGACAGCGGCGTCGGCAAGAGTGAGACTGCCCTTGAGCTTATAAAGCGCGGTCACCGACTGATAGCGGATGACGCGGTCGAGATTCGCCGCGTTTCTTCAAGAACGCTCGTCGGCAGTGCACCGGATAATATACGCCACTTTATCGAGCTGCGCGGCGTCGGCATAATAAACGCCCGCAGGATATTCGGTATGGGCGCTGTCAAAATGACCGAGAAAATCGATATGGTCGTCCAGCTCGAGCCGTGGGATAACGAAAAGGTCTATGACCGCCTCGGCCTCGATAACGAGTATGTCGAGATACTCGGCATAAATATTCCGCTGACCGTCGTCCCCGTCAAACCCGGACGAAACCTTTCGATAATAATCGAAGCGGCGGCGATGAATAACAGGCAAAAGAAAATGGGCTATAATGCGGCGCGCGAGCTGCTGCATTCGCTCGGCATGACGGATGATATAGTTCCCGAGAAGAAGGAACTTGAAGTCTGGCATGATTTCTGATATAAAAAGACAGGGAAAGAGAAACTGTCTATCTGGAGGTAAAAAAATGTACAGAGTAGGAGTCGATCTCGGCGGCACGAATATCGTTGCCGGCGTCATCAATGAAGAAATGAAAATCATCGGCAGAGGCAAGCTCAAGACAAATTGTCCCCGCGCGGCGGAAGCTATTCTTGAGGATGTTGCCAAGGCTGTCGAGGCTGCTGTTATAGATGCGGGCATCACCATGAACGATGTTGTCAGCGTAGGTATCGGAACCCCCGGTTCGGTCAACAAGAAGAACGGCGTTATCGAATATGCGAATAACCTCGCTTTCGATAATGTTCCCGCGCGCGATATCCTTGAGTCGAGGCTCAAGAAGACAATTTATCTCGACAACGACGCGAACTGCGCCGCACTCGGCGAAGCAAAGGCGGGCGCAGGTAAGGGAGTCAACAGTTTTGTCGCCATCACCCTCGGAACCGGAGTCGGCAGCGGTATTGTCATAGACGGCAAGCTCGTCACCGGCGTCAACGATGCCGCGGGCGAGATGGGTCATATGGTCATCGTAGCAGACGGCGAAGCCTGCACCTGCGGACGCAGAGGCTGCTGGGAGAGCTATTCTTCCGCCACCGCGCTTATCCGCCAGACTAAAGATGCCATGCGCCACGATCCCTATACCGCCATGTGGGATCTCGTCGGTAACAATATCAGCCGCGTCAACGGCAGAACTTCTTTTGATGCCATGCGTGCAGGCGACGAGACTGCTAAAAAAGTTGTCAATCAGTATATTTTCTATCTCGCAGCCGGCATAACGAATGTCGTCAATGCCCTTCAGCCCGATATGATCTGCATCGGCGGCGGCATCGGCCATGAAAAAGAGACCCTGCTCGTTCCGCTGAGAAAGATGGTCGAGCGCGAGAGATACAGCATCCATGCAAAGGTTCAGACTCAGATAATCTCTGCCGAACTCGGCAACGACGCCGGACTCATCGGCGCCGCTCTGCTCGACAGATAAATAAACGCCGCCAGTGCGGCCGATATATTGGAGATATTATGAATAATATCGAAGCGTTGGAAAAATACGCCCTCTCGCTCGAATGCAGTGCCGAGCGCGGAGTGTCAATGAAAAATTATACGAGCTTTAAAGTCGGCGGCCCCGCTGAGCTGTTCCTCTCTCCCGAGGATGCCGGGCAGACCGCCAGGCTTGTTCGCTTCTGCGAAAAAGAGGATATCCCGGTGTTCGTCCTCGGTAAGGGCAGCAATGTCCTCGTCAGCGACAAGGGCATAAAGGGCACCGTTATATTCACCGGCAAGCAGTGCGGAATAACCCTGACCGATGAAAACACCGTTCGCGCCCAGAGCGGCGCGAGCCTCGCTCAGCTTTGCTCATTTGCGCTCGAAAACTCGCTCTCGGGTCTCGAGTTTGCCTATGGCATACCCGGAACCGTCGGCGGCGCGGTGTTCATGAACGCAGGAGCTTACGGCGGCGAGATGAAGGATGTGCTCATAAACAGCGAATATGTTTCGCCGGACGGAACTTCCGGCGAGCTTGACAATGAGGCTATGCAGCTCTCTTATCGCCACAGCGCATATGAGGACAGCGGTCTTGTCATAACCGCCGCCTCCGTTCGCCTGACTCCCGGCGACCCGGAGCAGATAAAAAATACCATGCACGATATCATTTCCCGCCGCAGGGATAAGCAGCCGCTTGAATATCCCAGCGCGGGCAGCACATTCAAGCGCCCCGAGGGTCATTTTGCGGGCGCACTCATTGAACAGTGCGGACTCAAGGGTGTCAGCGTCGGCGGCGCGCAGGTCAGCGAGAAGCACGCGGGATTCATAATCAACCGCGGCGGCGCTACCGCGTCCGATATTCTCAGCCTTATTAAGCACGTCCAGGCGCGCGTCAAGGCTCAGACAGGCGTAACGCTCGAAACGGAGATCAGACTCATCGGCTGATTTTATAGGAGAAAATAAAATGGAGATCACCATCGTCACCGGACTGTCCGGTGCAGGAAAATCAAGAGTTGTTGATGCGCTTGAAGACATAGGCTATTTCTGCGTGGATAATATGCCGCCGAAGCTTATGCCGACTTTCGCGCAGCTTCTGCTCAATTCCCGCGAAAAAAGAGAAAAGGTCGCCATTGTTACCGATATCCGCGTCGGCGCGTCGTTCAGCGATCTGTTCAATGCCATCGTCGAGCTCAAGGAGCTCAAGTGCGACACAAAGCTTCTGTTTATCGATGCCTCCGACGATGTGCTTATCCGCCGCTATAAAGAGACAAGGCGCAAGCACCCTCTGCTCGATAAATATAACGGCTCGATAAACGATGCCCTCGCTGCAGAGCGCAGCATTCTCGAGCCTGCGAAGAGCATCGCCGACTATGTTATCGACAGCTCGCACATGACCCCGACAGATTGCAAGAACCGCATCTGCGAGATGTTTCTTGACAATCCCGGCAACGCTCTCAAAGTTCACTGCGTGTCCTTCGGCTTCAAATACGGCATCCCGAACGATTCCGATCTGATGTTCGATGTGCGCTGTCTGCCGAATCCTTTTTATGTCGAGGAGCTAAAACAGCACACCGGGCTTGAAGACCCCGTCAGGGACTATGTGCTCAAGTGGGACGAGGCGAGGGGACTCGAAGCGAAGCTCTGCGACCTGCTCGATTATCTTATCCCGCTTTATCGCAAAGAGGGCAAGAGCCAGCTGGTCATTTCCGTCGGCTGCACCGGCGGTAGGCACCGCTCGGTCGTCTTTGCGGAATTATTGAAAAATCATCTTGAAAAGATTGGCTGCATCGCGACCGTTCATCACCGCGATATGAAAAAATAGGAGGAAAAACCGTGTCGTTCTCATCGGATGTCAAGCAGGAACTCGCGCAGGTGCCTGTGCTTTCGGATTGCTGCGCGCAGGCAAGAGCCTACGGAATGCTGCTCTTCGGCAGAATGTTTTCCGTCTCCGAGATATCCTTTGTTACCGAGAACGAGAATATCGCGAAGCTCTACTGCGATGTTATAAAAGAGCTTTTTGATATTACTCCGTCCGTCTCGTCGGGCGTGTCGAAATACACGGTTTCTGTTGCCGACGAAGCGGACAGAAAACGAATCCTCGAATTTTTCGGCCACAGCGAAAGCGACATTTCTTTGCGCATCAACAGGGCGAACCTCCCCGAAGACTGCTGCTTCGGCGCGTTTTTGCGCGGCGTTTTCATCGCCTGCGGAACAATAAGCTCGCCCGAAAAAAACTATCATCTTGAGTTTTCCGTCTCGTATAAAAAGCTCTGCAACGATTTGATTCAGCTGCTTGACGAGGTCGGCTTTGCCCCGAAATATGTCAAGAGAAAGTCGAGCCATATCGTCTATTTCAAAGTCAGCGAGAAGATAGAGGAGTTCTTGACCTCGTCGGCGCGATGAACTCGACGCTCGAGCTTATGGGAATCAAGATGCATAAAGATATGGTCAACCATGTCAACAGGCGCGTCAATTTTGAAAATGCCAATTTGAGCCGCACTGTCGATGCCGCGATAGTGCAGGTTAAAGCGATAGAAAAAATAGAAAGAACCGTCGGACTCAAGAGTCTGCCCGCGCCGCTCGCCGAAATGGCGAAGCTGAGGCGGGACAACCCCGAAGTGAGTCTGAGCGAGCTTGCGGATATGACTGATCCGCCGCTCACGCGCTCGGGTGTTAATCACAGGCTCAAACGCCTCCTTGAAATCGCCGGCGGTATAGGGGGCTGACCCCGCGGAGAAGAGCTATGTCATTTACACACCTTCATCTTCATACCGAATATAGCCTGCTTGACGGCGCGTGCCGCATCGAACAGCTTATGGACGAAGTGCAGCGCCTCGGTCAGACGAGCGTCGCCGTGACAGACCACGGCGTTATGTACGGCGTCATCGACTTTTACCGCGCGGCGAAAAAGCGCGGGATAAAGCCGATAATCGGCTGCGAGGTGTATATGGCGGCGCGCACCCGCTTTGACAAATTCCACGCCCTCGACTCCGAGCGCTATCATCTGATACTGCTCTGCGAAAATGAAACAGGATATAAGAATCTGATAAAGCTTGTGTCGGAGGGATTCGTCACGGGCTTTTATACAAAACCGCGAATAGACCGTGAGCTCCTCGAAAAATATCACGAGGGGCTTATTGCACTTTCTGCGTGCCTCGCGGGCGAAATCCCGCGCGCCCTGCTCAGCGGCGACTACGAGGGCGCGAAGAAAAAAGCTCTCTGGTATCGCTCCGTCATGGGCGAAAACAACTTCTTCCTCGAGATTCAGGATCACGGTCTGCCCGAGCAGAAGAGAATAATTCCCATGCTCGCGCAGCTTTCGAGGGAGACGGGGATTCCGCTCGTCGCCACGAACGATGTCCACTATATCTCCAAAGAGGATGCCGAGATGCAGCAGGTGCTCATCTGCATCCAGACGAACCATACCCTTGGCGAGGATACGGGCATGGAGTTCCAGACGCAGGAGTTCTATTTGAAAAGCGAGCAGGAGATGCTCTCACTCTTTCCGGACTATGCCGACGCGTCGAGAGAACCTCCGAGATAGCCGAGCGGTGCAATGTCGAGTTTGAGTTCGGCAAAACGAAGCTGCCGCATTTCGAAGTGCCCGGGAATCAGGATCACTTTGAGTATCTTAAAAATATGGCGCAGGAGGGGATGCACCGCCGCTACGGCGAGAATATCCCTGAGGAGTATCAGAAGCGCCTCGACTACGAGCTCTCGGTTATCAGCCGCATGGGCTATGTCGACTATTATCTGATAGTCCACGATTTTATAAACCATGCGCGAAGCCGCAATATCCCCGTGGGTCCCGGCAGAGGTTCGGGAGCTGGCAGTATAACCGCCTATGCTATCGGTATAACCGGCATCGACCCGATGAAATACAGCCTGCTGTTCGAGCGCTTTCTCAATCCCGAGCGCGTCAGTATGCCCGATTTCGATGTTGATTTCTGTTATGAACGCCGAAGCGAAGTTATAGACTATGTTATTGAAAAATACGGCTCCGACCATGTCGCGCAGATAGTGACCTTCGGCACCATGGCTGCGCGCGCCGCAGTGCGCGATGTCGGCAGAGTGCTCGGTATGCCTTATAACGATGTCGATACCGTCGCGAAGCTCATCCCTCGCGAACTCGGCATAACGATAGACAAGGCACTCAAATCGTCGGATCTCCGCGCCCTCTATGAAAACGACGAGAATGTACGCAGACTTATCGACCTCTCGCGCAAAGTTGAGGGTATGCCGCGCCATGCTTCGACCCATGCGGCGGGCGTAGTCATAACCCGCGACACGGTCGAGAGCTATGTGCCCCTCGCGCGAAACGACGAGTCGATAGTCACGCAGTTTACCATGACCACCCTCGAGGAACTCGGACTTCTTAAGATAGATTTTCTCGGTTTGCGCACTTTGACAGTTATAGACTATGCAAAGCGCAGTATAAAAAAACGCATCCCGGATTTCTCCGAGGATATGATAGATTACGAGGACGAAGAAGTGTTCAAAATGCTCTCGTCCGGCAAAACGGAGGGCGTGTTTCAGTTTGAATCCGCGGGTATGCGCAGTGTGCTCATGGGTCTCAAGCCGCAGAGCATAGAAGATCTGATAGCTGTTATCTCGCTCTATAGACCCGGTCCCATGGACTCGATACCTACATATATCGCGAACCGCCACGACCCGTCGAAAATACGCTACAAGACCCCGATGCTCGAGGGTATACTCAAGGTCACCTACGGCTGTATGATTTATCAGGAGCAGGTCATGGAGATATTCCGCACCTCGCGGCTATTCCTACGGCCGCGCCGATATCGTCCGCCGCGCCATGTCGAAAAAGAAGCACGATGTCATGGAGCGCGAACGCCATAATTTCATATACGGACTCGTCAATGAGGACGGTACTGTCGAGTGCGAGGGCGCGGTGAAGCGCGGAGTTAACGAAAAGACCGCGAATGATATTTTTAATGATATGTCCTCATTCGCGTCCTATGCGTTCAACAAATCCCACGCCGCCGCCTATGCCTTTGTTGCCTATACAACGGCGTGGCTCAAGTGCATTATCCTGCGAGTTCATGGCGCTCTCATCAGCAGCGTGCTCGATGATACGCCGAAAGTTGCCGAATATATCGCGGAGTGCTCGCGCCTCGGTATCGAGGTCGTGCCGCCCCATGTCAATGTCAGCTACGAGCGTTTCACTCCAAAGGACGGAAAGATATATTTCGGTCTGCTCGCCGTGAGAAATGTCGGCGCGGGCTTTATAAGAGAGATTGAACGCGAGCGCGAAACAGGCGGGGAGTTCAAATCCTTCTATTCGTTCTGCAAGCGTATGCAGGATAAGGAGTTCAACAAACGCGCGGTTGAGAGCCTCATAAAATGCGGCGCGCTCGACGGACTCGGCGCGAACCGCCGCCAGATGCTCTACGCTTTCCCGGAGATATCGGCTCAGCTCGAGAACGACCGCCGCCGTAATATCGACGGTCAGCTCGGATTCTTCGATGCCGCCCCGAGCGAAGCGCCGCAGGGCGAATATAGAATGCCGACCTTGAAGAGATTGACAAGCGCGAATTGCTAAAGACTCGAAAAGAG
>ENA-OQEN01000678-OQEN01000678.1-human-gut-metagenome-genome-assembly--contig:-NODE-678-length-14374-cov-4.187899_pt1 | contig 14374 bp, 21 predicted proteins | sample MGYA00242791_ERZ504627 | MGnify/ENA primary metagenome ERZ504627 (study PRJEB26092, sample SAMD00036316) | human gut metagenome | host: Homo sapiens | study: EMG produced TPA metagenomics assembly of... | reverse complement strand
TCTCGATCATCTTGAACGGCTTGTACGATTCCTTGGCTTTGCGCAGCCCTTCATGGCCCATGTCCTCCTCGCGATTAATATAGTCATCGCGCTCCAGGCGTGCTCGACAAAGCCCTGGTTGATGGCAGGGTAAGCGCCGCGGATATTCGGGTCGGCCTTCTCGACGTGGATGACGGCCGTGTCGGCATTGAGCGCCTCACCGAACGTGAAGGCGATGATGCGGTCGTCGAGGCGGATGGCGCCGCCCTTGAGGTTGAAGTAGTCGAAGTCGTTGAAGATCTCCATGATGGCCTTGCGCTCCCAGCCGATGAAGGGGTCGTCCGGCTCATCCTGGATGCGCAGCTTGTACCAGTTGTTGAGCTCGATCTTGCAGGCCGTGATGATGTCCTCGGTGATGGGCATGTACTCCGCCTGGGGGTACATCTTACGGAAGGCATTGAGATGGTTCTTCTTGGAGTGGAGCTTGCGGCCCGAGAGGCTGATGAGCTTCTCCGCCTCGTAGACGTAGTCCCAGTTGTCGCGGTCGTCTTCGATCTCGAAATCCGCACCGTCGTACTGCCCGAGGAACTCCGCATAGGCCTTCTCGATGCCCGTGAAGACGAGCGGACGGCCCTGCTGCTCGAAGTAAGCGATGATGGCCGCCGTTGCCTCCGGCCACTTCTCTTCTTCACAGAATGGCTGGATGGCCATGAGCTCCCCTTCCCACTCGCACGTCATGTAGAGCACACCGTCATCTTCTGCCCACTTACATGGTACGCTCGCGCCACATGAAGAAGTTCGTGAAATTGAAATGGGAATTCTCGTAGTAGCCGCTGGAAAAATGACGGTCCAGCACCGGCTTGTCTTCTTTCTTTAAATCCTGGAAATTGATGGTTCTCATCCTCCCGATACGCGCCTTACAGGGACCCACACGAGACAGACGCCAGACGCGCCAAGTGTCTGTCACGTATACTCTTACAGCTATACATTATAGCAACCTTGTCAATGGAAGTTTGTGACTGGCTCACGCCTTCCCGATCTTTTCGATCTTTTCCATGTCGCGCGCGGACTCCGCCCTGCGCGCAACTTCCTCAAGGTCTGCCCCGCTCGCCGCAGCGAGAGCCGCGAGCACGGCGCCTTCAGCAATCGGGCAGTCCACGAGGCGCACGGCCTCATCACGGCACTCCTCGACAGCGAGCTCGGCCGTCATGATGGCTGAGCCCATGTCCATGAGCACGACAGCACCGTCCGCACCGCAGACATCCTCGATTGCGACCTTGACGCGTTCGAAGCTCGTGCCGAGCAGCTCCTCATCGAGGCCGCCTGCCGCTTCGATGTGCACATCGTTCGCCATCATCTCTGCCAATTCCTTAACGCCTTCTGCCAGTTTCTGGCTGTGTGAAACGATTACGATACCAACCAAAGTGATACCCCCCTGATATAAGAATGCGGCCAGTAGCCACTGACCGCATTCGTCAACTATTCTTTTATTTTATCACGCCAGCGGTGCATCGTCTACTTATTTGTAGTAGCGGACACCGGCCTCGAAGAGTTGCTGGTCCTTGTTGCCCGGGACGTTCTTCGCGACCGAGGCGCCGATGCGCTCGGAGTGGCCCATCTTGCCGAGAACGCGGCCATCCGGCTCGTGATGCCTCGATGGCGTCGACCGAGCCATTCGGGTTGAAGGCGATGTCGAGCGACGGGTTGCCGGCTGCATCGACATACTGCGTCGCGATCTGGCCGTTCTGCTGGAGCTTCTTGACCGTCTCGGCATCCGCCACGAAGCGGCCCTCGCCGTGCGAGATGGCGATCGTGTGGACGTCGCCGACCTTGACGTTGTTGAACCAAGGCGAGAGGTTCGAGATGACGCGCGTCTCGACCATGCACGAGGCATGGCGGCCGATCGTGTTGTGCGTCAGCGTCGGCGAGTTCTCCGAGAGGTCGCGGATCTCACCGTACGGCACGAGTCCGAGCTTAATGAGCGCCTGGAAGCCGTTGCAGATGCCGATCATCAGGCCGTCGCGCTTCTGCAGGAGCTCCATGACCTCCTCCTTGATGCGCGGGTTGCGGAACATCGCCGCGATGAACTTGCCGGAGCCGTCCGGCTCATCGCCGCCGGAGAAGCCGCCCGGCAGCATGATGATCTGCGAGCGTTTGATGCCAGCGACGAGCGCGTCTACCGTCTCCTCGACAGCCGTCGGCGTCAGGTTGCGCACGACGATCGTCTCTGCCGTCGCACCGGCGCGCTCCCAAGCGCGCGCCGAATCGTACTCGCAGTTCGTGCCCGGGAAGACCGGATGATGACATGCGGGCGCGCAATGTGTACCGTCGGCTGGATGCCGTTGCCCTTCGTGTACGGCACGTACGTCGCCGTGCCGCTGACCTTCTTCGTCTTCGTCGGGAAGATCTTCTCGAGCGGCGTCGTGTAGGCCTGCTCCGCCTCAGCAATGCGGATGACAGCGCCGTTCACGCGGATCTCCTGCTCAGCCGTCGTCTGACCGAGCTCATAGACGCCCGTGTCCGCAAGCGCAGCTGCGACATCGACATCGTCCGCGAGCTCGAGCAGGATCGTGCCGTAGTCGGCGCAGAAGAGTTCCTCTGCCGTCATGTCCTTCGTAAAGGCGAAGCCGATGCCATTGCCCAGCGTCATCTTCGTGACGGCAGCTGCGATGCCGCCGACGCCAATGCTCTGCGCCGCGCGGACTTTGCCCGCCGCCGTGAGCTGGCGGATTTTCTCGAAGTTCGCGCGCAGTTTCGGGAAGACCGGCAGGTCCTGCGCGTCCTTCTCAGCAGGCACGATGTAGACGCGGCTGCCCGCCTGCTTGAACTCCGGCGAGACGGCTGCATCAGCCTTCATGACGTCGACCGCGAATGCTGCGAGCGTCGGCGGTACGTGGATGTGCTCGAACGTGCCGGACATCGAATCCTTGCCGCCGATGGCCGGGATGCCGAGCTCATGCTGTGCCCAGAGCGCACCGATGAGAGCGGCAAACGGATTGCCCCACTTCTCCGGGTCCTTGCCGAGGCTCTCGAAGTACTCCTGGAACGTCAGGCGGATCTTTGCGGCATCGCCGCCGAGTGCGACCATCTTGGCTGCCGCCTCTACGACCGAGTAGAGGGCGCCGTGGAACGGGCTCCACTCCGTGAAGGCCGGGGTTGAGGCCGAACGTCATGGCCGTGGCCGTCGTCGTCTCTGCGCCGAGTACCGGCAGCTTGGCGACCATGCCTCAGCCGGCGTCAGCTGCGTCTTGCCGCCGAACGGCATGAGCACCGTGTTGCCGCCAATCGTCGAGTCGAAGCGCTCGGCAAGACCTTTCTGGCTGCAGACATTGAGGTCCTGGAGATTCGTGAGCCATGCCTTCTGGAGGTCCTCACCGCAGGCCTTGACGGCTGCCGGGATTTCTGCGAGGTAGCGCTTTGCCGTATCCGGCTGGGCGATGACGGCCGTGACATGCTGGCGCACGCCGTTCGTGTCGAGGAACGCGCGGTTCATCTGGACGATCTCGTTGCCGCGCCACTTCATGATCAGGCGCGGCTGCTCCGTGACGACGGCTACCGGCGTCGCCTCGAGGTTCTCATCATCCGAGAACTTCTGGAAAGCCTCGACATCCTTCGGGTCGAGCACGACAGCCATGCGCTCCTGCGATTCGGAGATGGCAAGTTCCGTGCCATCGAGGCCCTTGTACTTCTTCTTGACTGCATCGAGGTCGATGACGAGGCCGTCGGCGAGCTCACCGATGGCGACGGCGACACCGCCGGCACCGAAGTCGTTGCAGCGCTTGATCATGCGGGAGACCTTCGGGTTGCGGAACAGGCGCTGGATCTTGCGCTCCGTCGGCGGGTTGCCCTTCTGGACCTCTGCGCCGCAGGTCGTCAGCGACTCTTCCGTATGCTCCTTCGACGAACCCGTCGCACCGCCGCAGCCGTCGCGGCCCGTGCGGCCGCCGACGAGCACGATGATGTCACCGGCTGCCGGACGCTCGCGCACGACGTTCTCCTTCGGTGCAGCCGCGATGACGCACCGATCTCCATGCGCTTCGCCATGTAGCCCTCGTGGTAGACCTCGCGGACCTGGCCCGTCGCAAGGCCGATCTGGTTGCCGTACGAGCTGTAGCCGGCAGCAGCGCCGAGCGTGATCTTCTTCTGCGGCAGCTTGCCCGGCAACGTCTCGCTGAACGGACGGCGCGGATCAGCAGCGCCCGTCACGCGCATGGCCTGGTAGACATACGAGCGGCCCGAGAGCGGGTCGCGGATGGCACCGCCAAGGCAGGTCGCCGCGCCGCCGAACGGCTCGATCTCCGTCGGATGGTTGTGCGTCTCGTTCTTGAACATGACGAGCCAGTCTTCCTGCTTGCCGCCGATGTCCGCCTTGACGACGATGCTGCAGGCGTTGATCTCCTCGGACTTGTCGAGGTCATCGAGCAGGCCCTCCTTGCGCAGCGCCTTGGCGCCGATGACGGCGATGTCCATCAGCGTGACCGCGCGGTCCGTCGCCTCGCCGTAGAGCGTATCGCGGTCTTCCTTGTACTTGCGGTAGGCAGCCGTCAACGCCGGGGAGAAGTAGCCGTCCTCGATCGTTACGTCGTCGATGGCCGTCGTGAACGTCGTGTGGCGGCAGTGGTCCGACCAGTACGTGTCAATGACGCGCAGTTCCGTGATGGTCGGCGCACGGTGTTCCGTATCGCGGAAGTATTCCTGGCAGAACTTGAGATCCTCGAAGCTCATCGCAAAGCCGCGCGCATCCATGAATGCATGCAGCTCCTCTTCGCTCATCGCATTGAACGAATCCAGCACCTCGACGTCAGCCGGCTCCTCCGTGACCATGTCGAGCGACTCCGGTTTCGCGAGCGAAGCCTCGCGGCTCTCGACCGCATTGATGCAGTAGTCCTTGATTTTCTGCAGCGTCTCATCGTCGACTTTTCCCGTCAGGACGATGACGCGTGCCGTCGCGATCTGCGGGCGCTCCTTCTGCGTGACGAGCTGGACGCACTGCGCTGCGGAGTCTGCCGTCTGGTCGTACTGGCCCGGCAGGTACTCGACAGCAAACATGCGGGAATCCTTGAATGCTGGCAGCGTCTCTTCATAGACTTTGTCAACAGGCGCCTCCGCAAAGACGACGAACTTGACCTTCTCGTACTCCTCATCGCTGAGGCCCTCGATGTCGTAGCGGTTGATGATGCGGACCGCCTCGAGGCCATCGAGATGGAAGGTTTCTTTCAGATCGTCGCAGAGCTGCTGAGCCGGGATGTCGAATCCCTGTCTTTTTTCTACGAAAATTCTTCTTACCGTCATGAGTGCTTTTTCCTCCAAACGCAAAACAGATCGGGAACACTTCGTCCAAGAGAGCTTGTCTCTTCTTCAAGATTTATTGTACCCAAAACAGTTGGCAGATGCAAGAAGGCTTCCTAATCTTTTCGCAAAGAGACGCCTGACCACATGCCATTCGCCATTTGTCTCTATCGAGTGGAACGGATTGTCTCATGATTCATTCTTGCTTTTCCTCACGATACAGATATGATATAATTATTCTGATTTCTACGAATTGATTTCACACGATGTTTCACACAGATTCCGAACAGCAAGGGGGATTTTACATGAAAGAATTGCTGGAGCTCCTCGAGCACGACGCACGCCGGCCGGTCAACGAGCTGGCCTCGATGCTGCACCGCAGCGAGTATGAAGTCGAGCAGGACATCAAGAAGCTTGAGAAGGACAAGATCATCCTGTCGTACAACACGCTGATCAACTGGGAGAAGTTCGGCACGGACACCGTGAGGCCGTCATTGAGATCAACCTGACGCCACAGCGCGAGGTTGGCTTCGACGCCATCGCGGAGCGCATCTACCGCTTCGATGAGGTCCGCACGGTCTACCTCATGAGCGGCAGCTTCGACCTGCTCGTCATCATCGAGGGCAAATCCCTCAAGGATGTCGCGAATTTCGTCGCGACGCGCCTCGCCACGATTGAGGGCGTCACGCAGACGCGCAGCCACTTCATGCTCAAGCCCTACAAGAAGGACGGCGTCATCATCAACGACGAAGAGCGCGACCGCAGACTGGTGGTGACACCATGATCGAGAAGAGAACTGACTGGCAGGAGCGCCTCTCGCCGCGCGTCAACGCCATCGCCCCGTCCGGCATCCGCAAGTTCTTCGACATAGCCGCCAAGATGGAAGACGTCATCTCGTTAGGCGTCGGCGAGCCGGACTTCGTCACGCCGTGGTCCATCCGCGAGAGCTGCGTCTACGGCCTTGAGCAGGGCTACACCTCGTACACGGCCAACCGCGGCCTGCCCGAGCTGCGCGAGGAGATTGCCAAGCACTACCAGCAGGAGTACGACTGCTCCTACGATGCTGACACGGACATCCTCGTGACGGTCGCGTCAGCGAGGCGCTTGACCTCGTCATGCGCGCCATCCTCGCGCCGGGCGATGAGGTCCTCATCCAGAGCCATGCTACGTCTCCTATCAGCCTGCACGATCCTCGCGGGCGGCAAGCCCGTCGCCGTGCCGGCCAAGATCGAGAACGAGTTCCGCATCACGCCGGACGAGCTCGAGGAGCACGTGACGCCAAAGACGAAGGTGCTGCTCATCGGCTACCCGAACAACCCGACGGTGCTATCATGACGCGCAAGGACCTCCTCGCTATCGCCGCCTTCGCGAGAAGCACGACCTCATCGTCATCTCCGACGAGATCTATGGCGACCTCACGTACGGCGGCGAGAAGCACGTCTGCTTCTCCTCGCTGCCCGGCATGCAGGAGCGCACGATCCTCCTCAACGGCTTTTCGAAGGCCTATGCGATGACGGGCTGGCGCATCGGCTACGCGCTCGGCAACAAGGCGTTCATCAGCGCCATGACGAAGATTCACCAGTACACGATGCTCTGCGCGCCGATCACGGCCCAGATTGCCGCCATCGAGGCGCTGCGCCACGGTGAGAAGTACATGAAAAAGATGGTCGCCGAGTACGACCGCCGCCGCCACCTGATCTACGACGGCTTCACGAAGATGGGCCTGCCGTGCTTCGAGCCGAAGGGCGCGTTCTACATCTTCCCAGACATCACGAGCACGGGCTACACCTCCGACGAGTTCGCCGAAGAGCTCCTCAAAACCGAGCACGTCGCCCTGATCCCGGGCTCCGCCTTCGGCGCCTGCGGCGAAGGCCACGTGCGCTGCTCGTACGCAACGTCCATCGATAAGATCTCCGAAGCGCTCGCGCGCATCGAGAACTTCCTCAAGAACCACAGGCGCTGATACGCGCGCGGCCTGCCTCGATTGACAAGGCAGGCCGCTTCGTGGTATACTATCTCTTGTTCCCAGTGAACCGATTGCGCTCGTAGTCCAGTGGATAGGACGTTGGCCTCCGGAGCCGAAAGCGGCAGTTCGACTCTGCCCGAGCGCACCATCTGAAAGTATGCCCGCTCTTCGCAGCGGGCTTTTTGATTGCCATAAAGACAGGAAAAAGCAGCCTCCCTCACGGGCAGGCTGCTTTTCTTTATCGGGACTCCCCGTTCTCGAGGATGTCGCGGATCTTCGTCTTCATGATGTCGAGGCACATCGTTGAGGCCGCTGTTGATGACGATGTCGGCGAGGTTCTTCGTCGGCTCGACGTAGAGGTAGTGCATCGGCTTGACCGTCGTCAGATACTGATTGATGATGTTCTCGAGGTCGCGGCCGCGCTCGTTCATGTCGCGCAGCACGCGGCGCAGGATGCGCTCATCGGCATCGGCCTCGACGAAGATCTTGATGTCGAAGAGATTGCGCAGGCGCTCGTCCTGGAAGATCAGGATGCCCTCGACGATGATGACCTGGCTCGGCTCGATGATCTTCGTCCGATTGGAGCGCGTGTGGCGCGTGAAGTCGTAGACCGGGCACTCGATGCTCCTGCCCTCGCGCAGTGCCTCGAGGTGCGCGACGAGCAGGTCCGTCTCGAGTGAATCCGGATGGTCGTAGTTGATGTACTGGCGTTCTTCAAACGGGATCTCGTCGTGCGCCTTGTAGTAATCATCGTGGTAGATGACCGTGACACGGTCGCCAAAGTAATCCTTGAGCCGGTTCGTGAACGTGGACTTACCTGAGCCGGTACCGCCCGCAATGCCGATAATCGTCGTCTTCAATCTTGAAATCCCCTTCCTGCGTCATGGGACGCGCTGAACATTACCTATTATCCTATCACAAATCGGCCATCCTGTCTGCCCCCGACATACAGATCATCCAGCTCATTCAGCGGCTGAAGTACGGTTTCAGGAGAAGCGTCAGGAAGAACAGCACCGAGGAGATCACGACGATCGTCGCGCCGGCTGCCATGTCGAAGTAGTAGGCGAGCATCAGGCCGAAGAAGCCCGAGAACATCGCGATGAGTACGGAGAAGAGATGGTACTGCTTGACGTTGTTGGCGATGTTGCGCGCGCCGGCCGCCGGCAGCACGAGCATCGCGTTGATGATCAGGATGCCGACCCACTGGATGCTGATGGAGACGACGACGGCGAGCAGCGAGGCAAAGGCGCTCTCGATCCAGAATGCGGGGATGCCGCGGCTGCGCGCAAACGACGAGTTGATGGAGAGCACGAGCAGCTGGTTGAAGAGCAGGCCCCAGGCGATGAGGCCGAGCACGAAGACGACGGCCAATGCCGAGAGGTCTTCCGGCGTGATCGACAGGATGTCGCCGATCAGGAAGGAAGAGAACTTGTTGAAGCCGCCGCCATGGCTCATGATCATGAGGCCGAGCGCGATGGCCGTCGCCGAGAAGACGCCGATGATCGTGTCGGTCGAGGCCGTGCTCTTGTTCTTGATGTAGGTGATGAAGAGCGCGAAGGCCACCGAGAAGACGACGAGCGACAGCAGCGGCGAGACGGAGCCAGGAGCACACCGATGGCGATACCGGTGAAGGCGCCGTGGCCGAGCGAATCCGAGAAGAAGGCCATGCGATTCGAGACGACCATCGTGCTGATCAGGCCGAAGAGCGGCGTGACGAGGAGCACCGCGAGGAAGGCGTTCTTCATGAAGTTGCTGCTGAGCCAGTCAAATGGCAGGAGTGTCGTCATCAAGCTGTAGATCATATCCATTACGCATGCGCCCCCTTCTCTTCATCATCTGCGCGTTCTGCTCCATCCAAGACGTCCGCTGGTATATCGGCCGCCGCTTCCTGCGCCGACTCGCCTGCCAGCATGCCGAAGATCTTCTTCGTGCGCCGGTCGGCGAAGACCTCTTCCGGCGTGCCGCTCATGACGACGCCCTTATTCATCAGGACGACCTGGTCGGCATGCTTCGCAACCATGTTGAGGTCATGCGAGATCAGGATGATGGCCATGTCCTCCTTCTCGCGCAGGTCCGCGACGATCTCGTAGAAGAGCTCGAGGCCGTTCTGATCGACGCCGGAGACCGGCTCATCGAGCAACAGAAGGTCCGGCATCGGGTCGAGCGCAAGAGCTAAGAGCACGCGCTGGAGTTCGCCGCCCGACAGCGCACCGAGCCGGCGGTCGATGAGGTGTGCGGCGCGCACGCGCTCGAGGCTCTTCAGGACGCGCGGCCGCAGGGACTTCGCCGAGCAGAGCCAGACGGGGCGCTGCGTCAGGCAGGACATGAAGATGTCCATGACGCTCGTCGGCGAGCTCACGTCGAAGCGCAGGTACTGCGGCACATAGCCGATGACGGGGTGGCCCGTGTGCTTGCCCTTCGCATCGACGTAGTGGAGCTTGCCTGTATGCGGCACCTCGCCGAGGATGGCTTTGAGAAGCGTGCTCTTGCCGGCGCCATTCGGCCCGATGAGCGCCGTGAGCTGGCCGCAGTGGATGTGGATGTTGACGTGGTCAAAGATGGTCAGCCGACCGATCTTGACCGAGAAGTCCTCGATCTTCGTGCAGCAGAGTTTTTGGCAGTCGGAGCACGATGAGGCATGATGATGAAGTATGGTCTTGAACAAGATACTGTTCCTTTCTATTGTTATTGGTATTCTATTCCGTCAGCCTGCGGAAGGCACGGCTCCCCCAGAGCCAACCCGCCACGGCGTAGAGAATGAGCACGAGCAGGGAGAGATACGAGACATCCGCGCCGCTGCCGATGCCGCGCAAGAGATAGCTCGTGTGCGTGAGCGGCAGCAGCTCGATGAAATAGCGCACGGCCGCCGGCAGTGCCTGCGTCGAGAAGAAGGTGCCGCAGAGGAAGGACATCGGCAGGAGGATGTAGGTATTGACCTGCGCCATCTCCTCGTAGGTGCGAATCTTCATCGCCGCGAGAAAGCCGATCTCGGCAAAGACGACGCAGTTGAGCACGAGCACGAGCAGGAAGAGCGGCGTCATCTGGAAGTGCGCGCCGAAGAGCACGGCCAGCACGACGATGATGGCCGACGAAATCAGCGCGCGCACGACGGCGGCCGCCACCTTGCCGATCAGGAAGGCGTCGGGCCAGATCGGCGCGATTGTGTACTCCTCGAGGCTCTTGTGGTAGATGCGCTCCGCATGCACCGGCGTGATGCTGTTGAAGCTGATGTTCATGGAGTTGAGCGCGAGGATGCCCGGCACGAGGAAGTCGAGATACGTGCCGGAGCTGACCTCGATGCTGCGCCCGAGCCCCCAGCCAAACGCGACGAGGTAGAGCATCGGCGCGACCATGCGCGAGAGGATGAACTTCGCGAGGCGGCGCTTGAGCACGACCCAGTCGCGCCAGAACACCGTCGCGATATCCATGAGATTTTCCCTGATGTTCATCTTCTACCGTCCCTCCTTTGACTTTGTCTCCGCCGTCAGCGCGAGAAAGACCTCCTCGAGATTCGGCAGGTCCGTCTTCTGGCGCAGGCGCTGCGGCGTGTCGAGGTCCACGAGGTGCCCCTTCGCGAGGATGGCGACGCGGTCGCAGAGCGCCTCGGCCTCCTCGATGTAATGTGTCGTCAAGAAGACCGTCACGCCGTTCCTCGCCATATCCTGCACGAGCGACCAGATGCGGCGGCGCACCTGTGGGTCTAGCGCGACCGTCGGCTCGTCGAGGAACAGGATGCGCGGACGATGCAAGAGGGCGCGCACGATGAGCAGGCGCCGCTTCATACCGCCCGAGAGACGGCGGACGCCATCGTTGACGACATCCGTGAGCTCGACGTAGCGCAAGAGTTCCTCGATGCGCGCGCGCCGCTCGGCCTTTGCCATGTGGTGCAGCCGCGCGTGGAGCTCCAGATTCTCCCCGACCGTGAGGTCCTGGTCGAAGTTGATATGCTGCGGCACGACGCCGATCAGGGACTTGATGCGCCGTGCATCATGGCGCGTGTCGAGGCCGTCGTAGCAGATGGTCCCCGCTGTCGGCTTCGCCTGCATCGTCATCATGCGGATGGTCGTCGTCTTGCCCGCGCCATTGGGGCCGAGCAGCCCGAAAATCTCGCCGCGCCCGACGCTCAGCGTCAGGTCATCGACGGCCGTCTTGAAGCCCGACCGCCCGTCTTTCGTCCGATGCGGGAACTGCTTGCAGAGATGCTGCACTTCTATCATATCGCTAAAAATCCTTCCTATCATTAATCGACGTATTAATCGATTGCATACTTCCTTATTCTCTCATAAAATTTCGCAGATGGAAAGTATTTCTGAGAGGATTTCTCTATTTGGCGGCGAATCATTCTCATATATCGGAACACATGACCTAAGGAGGTTATCTTCATGAAGCAATCATTCAAGCAGTCCTTTCAGAAACTGCCGCTCGGCCTTCCCCTGACGGCCAGCGGCATCGCGACCATCGCCACGATCTTCGCCGGCAAGAAAATCCACACCGCCTGCGGCGCCGTCTGGGGCGTGCTCTCCATCCTGCACGGCCTCCAGCATGCAGGGAAACTCAAGCGCGATGCCGAAGCCGCCATCGGCCGCACGGCGCGCAAGGCAGCAGACACAGCAGAGTCCATCTCGCTGCACGCCTTCCTCGCCGGCACGGATATCGCCAGCTACCTGCCGGGCCGCGTGCGCGTCTACAACCTCGCCCTCGCCGGCAACGAAAAGCTCGCCGAGCAGGTGACTTCGTTCATCCGCTCGTTCGACGGCGTCGAGGATGCAACAGTGTCCCTGAACACGGGCAGCCTGCTCATCACCTACGAGCCGGAAGAGCTGCGCAAGAACCCGCACCTCGCCAATGTCGAAGCGTTCATCCGCGAGCATGCCAAGATACACTGAGCACCCGTGCAAATGAGTATCAGCACAAACTAACATGAATGAATTATTATCTTCAAGATGCACCCGATTCACGGATTCTCAGCGGACCTCAACTCTTCGCTGGTCATCTTCTCCGCCACATTTCCCATTCTTTATATCTCTCAAGAAAAGAGCTGCCCAAGCATTGGACAGCTCTTTTTCGCATCTTCTGATTCAAGTCGTCTTATGGCGGAAGAGCCAGCCGGCAAGCGGCATCGTCACGGCCGCCACGGCGAGCATTGGCACGAAATCCCAGGCGATCTCACTAAGAGAAGCGCCCTCGAGTAGATGCGGCGCACGGCATCGATGACGAAGCGCATCGGGTCAGCATACGTCACGGCCTGCAGGAAGGCCGGCATGTTGTCCACCGGCGTCACGAGGCCCGACAGCAGGACCATCGGGATCATGAGCACGAGCAGGTAGACGAGCACCTGCTGCATGTTCTTGGCAACCGATGAGATAGAGAGGCCGAGCCCCGTCGTGCTGACCATGAAGATCAGGAGTGTCAAGAACAGCGTGAAGAGATTGCCTGCAAACGGGACCTCGAACCAGTAGCGCGCAATCAGGAAGACCATCGCCGCCTGGAAGAGGCCGACGAGCACCGGCGGCGTCGCCTTGCCGATGAGGATCTCCGCTGGCGAGAGCGGCGTGACGAGAAGCTGGTCAAACGTCCCCTGCTCGCGCTCCTTGGCGATTGAGAGTCCCGCGAGGAACATGACCTGCACGAAGGCAATCATCGCGAGAAACGATGGCAGGAAAGTCCAGCGCGATAGCTGATTCGGGTTGAACCAGGTGCGCGTCTCGATCGTCACGGGCGGCTGCGCGAAGCCCTCTTTCGCACTCCAGTCGGCCGCGATGTGCGTGATGTAGTTCGTGGCCATGGATGCAATCATCGGATTGCGCCCATCGGTGATGACCTGGACGGGTGCCTGACTGCCGTGCAGCAGCTGCTTCTCGAGTCCTGCGGGATGACGACAGCTGCGAGGATGTCCCCTGCATCGATCAGCGGGCCGATCTCTGTGGCATTGCCGCAGATGGCGACACACGAGAACGTCGGCGACTGCGCGATGTGCGCGAGGAAATCGCGCGAGGAAGATGTGCCCGACGTGTCGACGACGGCATAAGGAACCTCTTCAATGTTGTAGTTGGCCGCATAGCCGAACAGGAAGCCCTCGATGATGACCGGCATGATGAGCTGGATGCGCATGCGCGGGTCCTTGAAGAGGGAAAGCAGTTCCTTCTGGCAGAGGAAGTAGAGATGGTGAAAGAAGCGCCTTAGGGCAGTCATGGTTCCACCTTCTTTCGCGTGATGCGGAAGGCCCAGCCGAGAAAGAACAGGGCGAAGGCGAGGAGCACGGCCGTGTCGCGCACGATGAGCGGCCAGTAGTTGCCCGACAAGAACAGCGACTTCATGAGCTCGAGGTAGTACGTCGTCGGGATCAGGCTGCTGACGACGCGGATGGCCATGGGCTCGGCGTGCAGGTCGAACAGGAAGCCCGTGAGGACGACAGACGGCAGGAAGCTGATCATCAGCGACACGTGGCAGGCGAGGAACTGGTTCTTCGTCAGCCCGAGATGACGAGGCCGATGCCGAGCGCCACGACGAGGTAGAGCATCGACTCGCGAGAATCAGCACGAGCGAGCCGCGCATCGGCAGGTCGTAGAGCACCCGGCCAACGACGAGACAGAGGACCATGCCGAGCATCGCGATGACGAAGTACGGGATCGTCTTAGAGAGGATGAGCTCGAGAATCTTCATCGGCGTGACGAACAGCGACTCAAAGGTGCCGCGCTCCCATTCGCGCGCCATGACGACCGACGTCAGGAAGACGCCGCTGATCGTCAGCACGAGCATGAGAATGCCCGGCACGTAGAATAATGAGGTGTGATAGCGATAGCGGCAAAAAGCTAATAAAATCAATGGTTTTGCGGACAGCGGATAGACAGGGAATGTGTTAAAAACTCAAACTTCGCACACGGAAAACATCCCGTATGCCTTGATAAATCAGCTTGAACTGAATGTCGAAAGCCATTCACGCACACTTCTGTGCACGCAGACGACTCATCCAAAGAGCGGCAGATCGTTCAGGAATCGTTCCAAGAGCGATTGACCAGCAAGACTTCTGACGGATATTCTGCCCGAAGCTGCTCCGCAAACTCCTGCAACACGAGGCGAAGCGCTTCCATGTACTTCAAGTCCGGAAGCTCATCAAGCCCCAGATAGAAGAGCTCGCCG
>ENA-OQEN01000677-OQEN01000677.1-human-gut-metagenome-genome-assembly--contig:-NODE-677-length-14402-cov-4.057093_pt1 | contig 14402 bp, 20 predicted proteins | sample MGYA00242791_ERZ504627 | MGnify/ENA primary metagenome ERZ504627 (study PRJEB26092, sample SAMD00036316) | human gut metagenome | host: Homo sapiens | study: EMG produced TPA metagenomics assembly of... | reverse complement strand
AATAACCTCGTGGGTCTGAGCGATCTGTCGGTCGCGTCGAGCTTCCAGGAGGGTCTGCCGATAAATCTTATCGAGCTATGGCCATGGGCAATCCGATAGTCGCCACCGATGTGCGCGGCAACAATGACGCAGTCGAGGACGGGGTCAACGGATATCTCGTTCCCGTCGGCGATAGCGGGATGATGGCGGAAAAAATACTCGAGCTTATGAACGACCGCGAGAAGCTTCGCACATTCGGAGAAAACGGTCTCGATATGGTCAGGGATTTTTCTACAGAAAATGTCAACCGCGAGATGCTGACGATCTACGGCAATCTCGGACTCATCTGAGAATAGGGGCTGCAATATGAGAATACTGCATTTTGTGCCGGACATAGGCGTCGCAAACGGCGTGATGAGCGTTGTACTCAACTATTTTCGCGCGATGCCGGAAGATATAAAATTTGACATAATGTATTTCAAGGAGTGCGAGCGCGATAGGCGCGCTGAAATAGAGGCACTCGGCGGGCGCGTGTTCAGAATAAATACGCCCGGAATAAAAAGCTTTGTCTCGTCCGAGCTTGACGGCTTTTTTGAAGAGCATAAGGGCGAATATGCGGCGGTACATATCCATGCGCCGTATATGACTTGTCTCATCGCTCCGAAAGCGAAAAAACACGGGATAAAAAAGGTGGCGGCGCATTGCCACTCAACGCTGTTTTCGCTGAATCCCGATAACCTGCGCAGAAATCAGCTGCTCAATGTCCCGACGCGTTTTCTTGCTGACAAGCTTTTCGCCTGCGGCCGCGAAGCGGGGCGCTACTGGTACGGCAAGGACAGTCGATTTACAGTTTTGCCGAATGCCATTGACTGCGCCTCATACGCCTTTTCCTCTGAGAAGCGCAGCGCGGCGCGCGCGGAATTTGGAATCGATTCCGATACGCTCGTTGTCGGCCATGTCGCGTGACGAGTCCGCCGCTGAAGAATCACCCTTATCTTTTGCACGTGTTTGCCGAGATAAAGAAAGAACACCCGGATGCAGTGCTCCTAATGGCGGGCGCGGAGGAGACGGATGAACTCAAAGAGCTCGCCGAGGGTCTCGGAATATCCGGGAGTGCGCATTTTCTCGGCAGACGATCTGATATTCCGAAGTTGCTCAGCGCAATGGATGTTTTTATATTCCCGTCGTTCAGAGAGGGCTTGCCCGTCTCGGTCGTCGAAGCGCAGGCGGCAGGCTCCCGGTGCTCATGTCCGACACCGTGACTGATGAAGTCTGTATTACAGATCATATAAAGCGCCTGTCGATCGACGCCGACCCGAAGGTCTGGGCGAAAGAAATCGAAACAATGCCCGACGATCTGCGCGCCTCCGCGTTTGAAAAAGTCAGAGACTGCGGCTGGGACATAAATAAATGCGCAAAGACACTTGTTGAATTTTACGAAAGGTGAGAAAACAATGCCGAAAATACCGAAGGTGATACATTTTTGCTGGTTCGGAGGAGCCGAATATCCCGATCTCATTAAAAACTGCATGGCATCGTGGGAAAAGTATCTTCCCGAATATGAGATAGTCAAATGGAGCGAAGAGAACTTTGATGTCAATTGCAATCAGTATGTCAAAGAGGCATATGAAAACAAAAAGTGGGCGTTCATTACCGATTATGTCCGCCTCTATGCGCTCTATAACTACGGCGGCGTTTATCTCGATTCCGATGTTGAGGTGCTCAAGCCTATAGACGAGTTTCTTGATAACGAAGCTTTTTCGGGCTTCGAGTCGAGAGACACGGTTCCGACCGCGATAATGGCTTCCGTCAAAGGTCAGCGCTTCATGGGCGAGCTGCTGCACGACTATGATGACAGAAGACTCGTCCTTGAGGACGGCTCGATAGACATGACGGCGAATACCGTTGTGATAACCGAAGCGTGCCTGAAGCACGGACTTAAACAAAACGGAAAGAAGCAGACGATAGAGGGCTTTACTCTCTATCCTGCGATCTATTTTTGCCCCAATAACATCAGCCGAGTATTTAATAAGCCGTCGAGAAAAAGCTATACGATTCATCACTCAGCAGGCACATGGGGCGACAACTGCAATTTCGGCGGGCCGTTTTTATGGAGAGTAAAACGGTATTTGACCGGACGACTGAGAAACATCATCGGCACAAAGAACATTAAAAAGCTGAAGAGGGTATTAATGTCGAATGGGTGAAAAAAAAGGTAAGAAGAAAGTAGTTATTGTTCTTGAAAACCTTCGCCGCGGAGGAATAGAAATAGCCGCCGTCAGATTCTTCGAGCTGCTTGACAGCGAGAAGTATGAGACAACATTTTTGCTCAGAAATCTTCAGCATTACGATAACTCGATGGTCAGGATACTGGAGAAAAACGGCGCGAATATAATCGTAAAGCCGAAAGAATGCAGCGGATATCTCAAAGATTATCTTTTCTTCAAAAAGCTGTTCAAGAAAGAAAAGTACGATATCGTTCATGCGCATCAGCTTTTTATAACGGTATAATAATGCGCGCAGCATGTAAGGCGGGAGTCGGAAAGCGCATAGCGCACAGCCATGCGACCGAAGAGAACCGCGTCATGGGAAAGGCTAAAAAAGCAGTCAGCGATATTTACCATGCCGTAATGCGCGCCGTTATCAAAAGATATGCGACTGATATTGTCGGGTGCAGCGAAAAGGCAGGAGAGTATATGTGCGGCAAACGGCTCTTTCGTGAGCGCGGCACAGTACTGCCGAATTATGTGAACATCGATGAATATTCATTCAGCGGCGAAAGCAGACTTTTGAAACGCAAAGAATTCGGACTTACGGACGAGCTTTTGATAGGTCACACAGGCTCAATATATTGGATAAAAAATCAGACATTCCTCGTCTCGCTGCTCGCAGAGCTGCTTAAAACTGAGCCTAACTCGCGGCTTATGCTCGTCGGCGAGGAGACCGACGGGGGCGAGACGCGCGCTTTGGCGGAAAAGCTCAATGTGGCGGATAAAGTGATGTTTATGGGCAGCAGGGATGATATCCCCGATTTGCTCTGCGCAATGGATATTTTTATGTTTCCGTCGAGGTTTGAAGCACTTCCTATAGCGCCTATCGAGGCACAGGCTGCCGGTTTGCCGTGCATTGTTTCGACAGGCGTGCCGGAGGAAATAAAAGCAACGGATTCTTTTGCGCGCCTTTCTCTGGACGCTCCTGCAGAGCAGTGGATTGAAAAAATAGCGGAGTTTTCCGCTTTTGACAGAACAAAAAACGATCTTACCGAACTTAAAGCACGCTATTCGGCGCAGAGCATTGCTCGCAAGCTGAACGCACTTTATGAATCATGAACGGGGAGGGATAGTTAAATGTTGGTTTATTTGGCGATAGTTGCCGCATTTTGCGTTATCTATCCGTTCGTTCCGCGAAAATATATAAAATGGCTGTTTCTTGCTCTGGTGCTTGCCCTGTCGGTTATGGCATTTTTTGTTGTTCCTGAAGAGACGGATGATTTGAACAACTATTTCTCGCGGATTGCAAGTCTGCGAAAGGGCGGCTTCAGCTGCTCAGACGAATGATAGAAGACGGCAGCGAGGATTGGGATTCCCTGCCTGTCTGCGGACTTTATTTCTATCTCATAAGCCGCTTCCCCGATAACGGCATGCTTCCCGCAGTTACGATCTTTTTGGCTTACGGCAGTATATTTTGGGTGCTGTGGCGGGCCGCAAAGAGATATGAGGTGAACAAGTGGTATCTGTTCCTGGCGTCAGTCTTTCTTTTGTCCACATATTGGTTCTATGATATATGCAGCGGAATCAGAAACGGTCTGACGTTCACACTGTTCTGTTTCTTTGCCTATGTCGAGCTTGTCGAAAAGAAATGGAGACCGGCATGCTGGGTCGGATATGTGGCGATGTGCCTGATGCACTCGAGCGGAATACTCATGATGATGGTGCGCCTCGCGCTGTTGGTTTCCGGGCGAAAGGGAAGCAAACTTACATCGGTTCTCATTTTCTTTGTGATGATAGTCGGCGGTGCAATAATGCCGCATCTCGGCGAGATTACCGGAATTGAGTATTTCCAGCTGCTATCCCAAAAGGCCGAGCGTGCCGTATCGACAAGCGGCTTTGCAAACGGAACACAGTATCTTGTAAATGTATCTGTGTTCGTGGTTGCCGTATGCGTCTTCTATTATGCGGTTTATGTTATCAAAAAACAGACGGAAAAGTACGAAAGCTTTTCGGATTATATAAATTTTGTTCAGCTGATAGTCTTTTTCATGCTGGGTTCAATTACTTTCATTCTGACCTTTATCCGTTTTGCCCGCTGGGTCGTGCCCGCCGTTATATCCGTTGTGTTTATGGTCGGAATGCAGGCAAACTCGGATTCAAAAGCGCAGCTTGTTACTGAAAAGAAGAGCAAAAGCATAATAAAATCCGGTATGACGCTGTCGTCAAACGAGATAATTGTCAATTTCTGCATGGTTGCGTATACGGCTGTGCATATGTGGTACGCATGCAACGGAACAAGTCTTATCTGGTTAAAATTCAGCTAAAGATGGTGAGAATATGAATACGACTTATTACAAAATAGCTTACAGAAAGAAGAATACAGGCTCAATTATCGATGACACTCAGACGCCGTTTGTCGCGCTGAAAAATTCGTGGAGATATTGGGTCGCGGATCCGTTTGTTATAAGCCGTATGGGAAAAACCTATATATTCGCCGAACTCTATGATTATCTTCGCAGAAAGGGCTGCATCGGATACTGCGAGCTGCTGCCCGACGGCAGTCAGTCGAAATGGAAGGCAGTGCTCAAAGAGAAGTATCATATGTCCTATCCGCAGCCGATTGAACATAACGGCGATGTTTATCTGATTCCCGAGTCGTCGTTCGGCAAGGTGCTCTGTGCTTATAAAGCTGTAAGCTTTCCCGATAAGTGGGAAAAGGCGTATGTTCTTGCTTCCGGAACAGGTCTTACGGACACTACATTTGTTTCGGATTCGGACAAAGTATATGCGTTTGCCTGCAGCACAGAAGACCCGACAGATGAGATACTTCGGATGTTTGAACTTCGGATAACGGGCAGCTTGAGGAAACCGCTATGAGCCTGTCGTTGACGATATTTCATGCGCAAGACCCGCCGGAAAGTTTTTCAATCTTGACGGCAAGCTTTACAGACCGTCTCAGGATTGCACGGATAGTTATGGCAATAAGCTCAATATTCTTGAGGTAGATACCGATTTCAGAACGTACTATAAAGAGACAAATGTCAGAAAGATATCTGTTGATGATCTGACAATTCTTAATGTTGACGCTCCCGAGCGGATACATACATATAACTCAAACGGCGAATATGAGGTTGTGGATGTCTTTGCGAAAAACAAAAATATTCTCAATTTTGTCGGACGCGCCGCCGCAGTGGTGATAAGAAAAGTGTTAGGTTCGCTTTTAAGGAGATAAAATTTTATGATAAGCGTTATAGTGCCGGTATATAAAGTTGAAAATTATCTCCGCCAGTGCTTGACAGCCTCGCGGCGCAGACGCTCGACGATATTGAAATAATCATAGTCGATGACGGTTCGCCGGACGGATGCCCGGCTATATGCGACGAATATGCGGCGAAAGATGCGCGCATGAAGGTCGTGCATAAGGAAAACGGCGGTCTGCTCAGCGCGCGAAAAGCAGGATTTGCGGCTTCAAAAGGCGATTATATCGGCTTTGTCGACGGCGACGACTGGGTCGAGCCGGACACATTTCTGAATATGTACAAAGCAGTATGCGAGCATTCGCCCGATATGGTGCTCAGCGACTTCCTCTGCGATTACGGAGATCGCGCCGAACCGAGCAGCCAGTGCTTTGAGGAAGGTTTCTACGGTCGCGAACGCCTTGAAAAAGAGATATTTCCGAGAATGCTTTTTGATGGACGGTTCTACAGCTTCGGTGTCAATCCGAACTGCTGGAGCAAGTTCGTCAGAAGAGAGCTGATCGAAAAAAATCTTTTGCCCGTCGATGAGCGCATCCGAATGGGCGAGGACGCAGCGTTCATATATCCGTGCCTGCTTGATTCGCAGAGCATATCATGTGTAAAAACGCCGACTTATCATTACAGAATAACCGGGCAGTCGATGTCGACGGCATATGACGAAAAACTTAAAGATATTATTCTCCTGCCGTATAAGCGGCTCAAAGAGAAAAATGCGGCTTCGGATTTTGATATATCATCTCAGCTTGATTATTATCTTTTGTATATGGTCAATTTCCTGCTTCGCAACGAGGCGAAGAAAGCGAACACTCATTCCAAAAAAGAGCGCAGACAGGTCATTGAAAACATCTGTGCGGATGAGGATATACGCTCCGCCGCTAAAAATATAGACGCCGGAAAGCTGCCCGCACACACGAAACTGCTCACATCGGCGCTCAAGCGCGGCTCGGTGTTTATGACCGAAAAATATGTTGATTTTTTGAGGATTTATATAGGGGGTTAATCTTTTGGAGGGTAACACTAAAATCAGCGTTATAATTCCGATTTATAAGGCTGAGAAATTTTTGGACAAATGTATCGAAAGCGTTGTGGGACAGACTTATGAAAACCTGGAGATAATCTTGGTTGACGACGGCTCACCGGACAATTGCCCGGCCATGTGTGACGAGTGGGCTGAGAAGGACAGCCGCATCAAAGTAGTACATAAGGAAAACGGCGGCTTGTCCTCGGCAAGAAATGCCGGACTCGATGTGGTGACGGGCGAGTATTTCGGATTTATCGATTCGGACGACTGGATCGAAAAGGATTTCTTTGAATTCCTGATAACCAATGCCCTGAAAGAGAATGCGGATATATCCCGCTGCGGACTGTATCTGGATTATGAGGATGATGACAGTTGCACGATCAGGAGGTTCAGTATGAAACCCCGGTCGTTGTGGATAACAAGGATATATCAATTCGATAATCGGCGGCGGATATGTTCAGGGAATATGCTGCAATAAAATCTACAGAACTGCGGCGATAGGGGACAAACGCTTCTGCGCCGAAGACGGAGTGTCTGAGGATATTATGTTCAACAACAGAATATCCAAGAATATAAAATGCGCCGTGTTCTACGATGTTCCAAAATATCACTATTTCAGAAGAAAAAATTCAATCACGATATCCGATTTCGGATACGGTTCATTTTCGATAATAAGAGCAATGAACAGCTTTTTGGCAGAATATTCGTATGACGAGGAGCTTTTCGACACTGCTGTCAACGCTACGCCACCGCCGCGTTCACTGTTCTAAGCGGCGTTATAACGAACCAGAAATGCCTTGACAGATATGATGAACTGCGCAACGGACTTCTCGGATTCAAAAAGCAGATACTTTTTGAAAAGCGATATCCGTTTAAGTATAAATTCAAGCTCATGCTTCTGTGGTTCAGCCCGAAGCTGTATAATAAAGTTATAAGAAAAGTACGCGGAGCGTAAAGGGTGATTTTATGAACGAGCCTCTTGTCAGTGTGATAGTACCGGTCTATAAGGTCGGGAAATATCTCGATAAGTGCGTCGAAAGCATAGTCGGTCAGACATATAAAAATCTTGAAATAATTCTCGTTGACGACGGCTCGCCGGATAATTGCCCCGCCATGTGCGACAAGTGGGCAGAGCGGGACAGCCGCATAAAAGTCATACATAAGCAAAACGGCGGTGTCTCTTCTGCGCGCAATGTCGGAATAGATGCGGCGCAGGGCGAGTTTATCGGCTTTGTCGATTCCGATGACTGGCTCGAGCCGGATATGTACGACTGCATCGTGAAAAACGCATTGGAATACAACGCCGATATATCGCGATGCGGATATTTCGTGGACTGGTCGGATCATACATCGTATGTCGGCTCAACGGAGAAAAAAATAAATCTGCCGGATGATGTTGAGGCTCGCCGCGAAATGCTCGCCACTTATCACGGAACCTCTGCGCTTTGGAACAAAGTTTACAGAGCGTCTCTCTTCGATTCCCTCAGGATAGATGAGAGCATGAAGATAACAGAGGATTGGTATATCAACTATATACTCCTGAGAAGAAGCCAAAAGGTCGTTTATGACGATATCTGTAAATATCACTATGTCATGCACGGCGATAATGCAACAAAGAGCTACAGCCGCAGCGGAAATATGGACATGCTCAAAACGATAAGCTTTTTTGAGGAGCAGGAAAACGGAGACGCGCAGACTGCGGAGCAGCTCGCTTTCGGCTATACAACAACGGCGCTGACCGCCATGAACCATATGATATCGGCGGGCGACATACACTGCAAGGAATACAAAAAAGCCGCGAAATGCGTTTTGAAGTATAAAAAGAATATACTTCGCGGAAGCGGCGGCATGCGCTTGAAATTGATGCTTTTGATTATTTCCGCGAGTCCGAAGCTGTATGCAAAAGTATACGGCGCGGCGTCGAAAAGAAAGGGAAGTGAATAATATGAATCAGCCCGAGCTTATCAGCATCATTGTCCCGGTTTATAAAGTCGAGAAGTATCTCGACAAGTGCGTTGAAAGCATTGTTGAACAGACATATAAGAATCTCGAGATAATCCTCGTTGACGACGGCTCGCCCGATAATTGCCCTGCCATGTGCGACCGCTGGCTGAAAAGGATAGCAGAATCAAGGTTATACATAAAGAAAACGGCGGACTCTCGTCGGCGAGAAATGCGGGACTCGATGCCTGCAAAGGGGATTATATCGGCTTCGTTGATTCTGATGATTGGATTGAGCCGGATATGTACGAATATCTTCTTAATATCGGCATGAAAAACAATGCGGATGTTTCGAGATGCGAGTTCGTTATTGAAGCCGAAAATTCCGATATCACTGTCGATTCTCAAAACGATTCGGAACTCAGAGTGCTGTCCGGCGACGAGCTTATTATTGAACTGGTCAACGGTGGCTACAACGAGGGCGTAATGTGGAACAAGCTCTATAAGCGCAGGCTTTTTGATTCGGTTCGCTTCAAAGAGGGTATAACTATTGAGGATTGCCTGGCAAATTATTATATATATATACAGCAGGTCACCTTGGTTTCGTCCTCTGCCGTCAAGTATCACTACTTGCAGCGCGGCGATTCGATAACCGGAACGGCATTCTCGGAAAAAAGCTTTGATATCCTGAAAGTACACGGCGAGATAATGAATTCGTCGGCGGATAACCCGAAGATATTCGAGCATTGCCTGAAGGCATATATAAGATACAATATAATTTATCTCAGAACCTGCATTGCGTATGAGAAAAAGTTTTATCGCGACGATATGAGAAACGAGGTCAAAAAATACAGCTCGGCTATACTCCATTCGCCGATATGCGACAAAAAGCTCAAATTCAGAGTGTTCCTCATAACTTATATGTTCCCGCTTTATAAGCTCATGGTGAATGTAAAATGCCACGGCAGGGATGTTATAAGAAAAATAATACGGTAGTGTTTTTACGGGAAAGGATGCGCTTATGCGATTTATATTTGAAATAATCAGGAAGATACTCGCCAGAGTCTACTATTTCCTTTTGATTTGGAAGCTTATATTTTCAACTGCTTTCAAAAAAATTAAATACCGTGAAAAGTTCAAATTCCTTTTGATAACTCCGGAGCACAGTAACCTCGGCGACCATGCTATAGCCGCAGCCGAGGAGGCTCTTTTCAAGGACTTTTTCCTGTTTGAAATAACCGAAAGAAGCTTGGATAAATTTTTCAAGTATTTCAGACATAGCTTGAGCCTAAAGCTTCTGTTCGGGAAAAGCGACATACTAATTCACGGCGGAGGATTTATCGGTACTATCTGGCCGTACACCGATACTTTAGCGCAGCAAATCATAGAACTTCTTCCGAACAGCAGGATAATACTTCTGCCCAACACGATTTTCTTCTCCGACGACGAAGAGGGCAGAAAGTGGCTGGAGGATGCCCGAAAGGTTTATAATTCACATAAAAATGTTACCGTTTGCACAAGAGAAAAGCTCTCTTATGACAATGCGCTTCTTTTGCTCGACGACCACAGCAGAGTGAAGCTCATTCCGGATATGGTGCTGTCGCTCGACGAGTGCCGCGAGAGTCAGGAGCGCAGCGGCGCGGTTCTCTGTTTGAGAAAGGACCGTGAAAAACAATGGATGATGCCGACAGCACAGAGATTTATAATTGGACAAACAAAATCTTTGACAGTGTCAAAGAGGCCGATATGTGTCTTGACCACAATGTGCATCCCGAGAACCGCATTGAAGAGCTCGAAAGGCAGTTTGAAATATTCAGACATGCCGAGCTCGTGATAACGGACAGGCTTCACGGAATGATATTCGCTGCGATAACCGGTACACCGTGCGCCGTTTTCTTCAGCATGAGCCATAAGGTGAAAGGCGTTTATGACTGGTGTTTGTCCGATGCCGAGTATATACAAAGTGTTGAAAATTGCGCAGATATCGCCGCTTTTTATGAAAAAATCAAAGGCAGAAGCTTTAGTTATGACAATACCGCTTTGAAGCCGTATTATGATGAGCTTATTGAAATCATTAAATAAGAGGTAGAAAAATTGGCATCACGTACTGAAAAATCGACAAGAAACGCCGTGGCAAGTTTCCTAAATTCGACATTGGGAAAAGTACTTGCGTTTGTCTCGAAAACTGCATTTATCAATGTTTTTGGACGCGAGATGCTGGGACTCAACGGGCTCTTTTCAAATGTTTTGTCATTGCTTTGCCTTGCTGATCTTGGCTTCGGCACGGCAATGGCATACAGCTACTATAAGCCGATAGCGGAGAATGATACAAAGAAGATAGCCGCGCTGAATAAATTTTACAGCAAAGTTTATTTAATAATAGCGGCGGCTGTGTCTGTTGCGGGCGTTGCGTTTGTCCCGTTTCTTGATTCTTTTGTAAATCTCGATCACGAGATTGAGCATATGTATCTGTATTACGGCATCGCGGTGTTCAATACGGTCTGCTCGTACCTTTTTGCTTATAAGCAGACGCTTATTACCGCGCATCAGCACGGCTATGTCATTTCCAGATATACTGCCGTCACCAGCACGGTGTCCACAATTATGCAGATAGTTATCATATATGCCACGAGAAATTATATAGCTTATCTCATGGTCGGCGTTGTGTTTACTATCATAAACAATCTGATAATTTCGCATCAGGCGAATAAGCTTTATCCTTATATCAAAGAGCCCAACGAGCCGCTTTCAAAAGCGGACAGGCGCGGAATATTCGACAACATGGGTTCTATATTCTTGTATAAGCTCTCGTCGGTTATGATAAACGGTACGGATAACCTGCTCATATCAAAGATGGTCAGCACCGTTGCCGTCGGCGATTATTCGAACTATCTTATGCCGATAAATATGATAAACAGCTACGCCAATATCCTCTTCTATTCATTCACGGCGAGTCTCGGCAATATGATGGTATCTGATAGCAAGGAGAAGCAGTATCGGATTTTTAAAATCATACAGACGATGTCTGCGTGGTTCGGAATAGTTGTCAGTGCGTGTACATATGCGCTCGTTGACGATTTCATAATCGTGTGGCTCGGCAAGGACTTCCTTGTTGATAAATATACCGTCTGCGCTATCGGCCTCAATTTCCTTCTGGCCTGCCTGCTCTATCCCATATGGATATACAGAGAAGCGGCAGGAATCTATCTGAAAACAAAGTATATAATGACTGCCACCGCAGTTCTCAATATCGGACTCTCCATACTCATGGGCAAGTGGATCGGAATGGCGGGCATAATTTTTGCGTCGGCTGTTTCAAAGCTTTTGACGTATATCTGGTATGAGCCGATTATTCTCTTTCGCGACCATTTCAAAAAGTCGGTCTGGGGATATTTTGCCTCGTTCTTTGCAACGCTGGTTATCAGCTGCGGCGCCGGATTTGGTGTGAAGCTGCTTGCCGATATGATTCCTCTCTCGGGCATACTCGGCTTTATAGTTAAGGGCATCGTGTGCTTTGCGGCAACGAATATTCTCTATTTGATTCTCTATTTCAAGAATCCGTATTTCAAAGAGCTTCTCGTAAGAGTCAAGTCGCTTGTCGGCGGCGTTATCGGAAAATTCAAAAAGGCTAAGTGAAAGCAGAATGATAAGCGTAATAATCCCGGTTTACAAAGTTGAAAAATATCTTGATAAGTGCGTTGAAAGCGTTGTCAGGCAGACATACACCGACCTTGAGACAATCCTTGTCGATGACGGCTCGCCGGACGGCTGTCCCGCCATGTGCGATGCATGGGCTGAAAAAGATGGGAGAATAAAGGTCATTCACAAACCGAACGGCGGTCTCTCGTCTGCACGCAATGCAGGACTTGCCGCGGCGTCGGGTGAATATGTTTTCTTTCTCGACAGCGACGACACAATATCTGCGAACTGCATTGAATTGCTTGCCGATGCCGTGCGGCGCGACAACAGCGATATCTGTATCGCGAATGTCGCCAGAATAGACGAAAACGGAAAGCCAATCAAAGCTCTGCTCTTCGATTCGAACATGCTTCTTTCGAAAGATGATGTGTTTGAACGCATAGCCAAAAAAGGCTCGTCTGCTTATGTCGTTTCATGTGGCAAGCTTTACCGTCGCAATTTGTTTGACAGCATATCTTTTCCCGAGGCAGACTCAACGAGGATGAATTTACATATTATCGCCTTTTTGACAGATGCAGTTGCATTTCCGTCAGAAAGGATGCCTTGTATTTTATCTCAGCCGGCAGGGGAGTATCATGTCTGAATATACGCCGCGCAGACTCGATGTTCTCGAAGCCTTTGCCGCTCAGGCGAAGTTCTTTTCGGAGCGTGGCTTTGATAAAACGGTGGAAGCCGTGCGCCGATATGCCTATGATTCGGCGGTAAATACTCTCCTCGCCAACCGTATCGGCGTGACGGATGAAAGATTCAAAACCGCGCTGAGATTTTATAAATCAATATGCCGCCTTTGCCCGGGTGATACGGGCAAATCGGCTGTCCGCCTGTTTTTTGCGGCATATCCGTTCAATCTGTTTTCAAAACTTCTGCTCAGACTCAAGGGCGTTAAGAGGTGAATTCGGTGGATAAACTTCTGAGCATCATTGTTCCCGTCTACAAGGCGGAAAAGCATCTTGACAGATGTGTCGAAAGTATACTTCGCAGACATATGGGAATATAGAGCTTGTCCTGGTCGACGACGCTCGCCGGATGCCTGCCCCGCGATGTGCGATTCATGGGCAAAGCGCGATTGGCGCGTCAGGGTGATACATAAGAAGAACAACGGCGCGTCTTCCGCGCGAAACGCCGGACTCGATATGGCGTCGGGCGAATATATCGGCTTTGTCGATGCCGATGATTTCATAGAACCTGATATGTACGAAACCCTGATGAAAAATGCGCTTGAAAATAACGCCGATCGCTCCGGCTGCGGTTATTTCGATTCTTCATGCCCGAATGAAATTGAAGCTGATGACAAGGTGACGGTGCTCAGCGACAAAAACTCTATAATTGCCTATTCCGCCTGCGGCAAGCACAACAATGTCTGGCGCTCCGTCTATTCCAAAAAGGCGATAGGGAAGATTCGTTTCGACGAAAGTTTAGTCATCGCCGAGGACTGGCTCTTCAACTACGAAGTGAGCAAGAATATCTCGGTGCAGGCGGATACCGATAAACGGCTCTATCATTATGAATCCGCACCGGACAGCCTCATGAGCCGGCTCAACGACAAAAAAATAATCGACCGCATATCTGTTCTCGAATATATCTGCGGCAGCGAGCGCGGAAAGTCGCTCGGGCGCAAAGAAACGGCGGATATCCGTATGCGCGTGCTCATGTTCTGCGCGGAGGAGAGTCTGCATTCCGGCATCGACCGCGAGCCGTGGTTCAAGCGCGAGGTCATAAAAAAAATACGCGGCGCCCTTGCGGCGTTTCTCGGGTGCGGTGCTTCGGCAAAGCGAAAGATAAAAGCGATAATTTTCGCCTTCGCGTGGCCGCTGTATTCCGCCCCGGCGCGTAGAAAATAAAATAGTAATGCTAATTGGAGGTGTACCATGCACGCATATCTGATAATAGCCCACGATCAGTTCGACCTGCTCGAAAGTCTTCTCAAATGTATCGACGACGAGCGTAACGACATTTATATACACATCGATTCCCATTCAAAGCTCGATATCAGCAGGATCCAAAGCGTTCTGCAAAACTCCCGCGTTGAGTTCGTCCCGCGTATCCATATAAGATGGGGCGGATTCGACATGGTCAGATGCGAGTATGAGCTGCTCGAAGCTGCGTTCGAGAGCGGACGAGAATATGACTATGTCCATCTCATCTCCGGCGCGGATCTGCCGCTGAAAAATCAGGATGAGATACACCGCTATTTCGATGAACATAAAGGTGAAGAGTTCGTCCATTTCGGCGCACCCGAGCCTACGGAAAAGAGCTTGAGCGCGTCAGGTATTATCCATTTTGCCTCCGGCAGAA
>ENA-OQEN01000676-OQEN01000676.1-human-gut-metagenome-genome-assembly--contig:-NODE-676-length-14408-cov-2.406204_pt1 | contig 14408 bp, 24 predicted proteins | sample MGYA00242791_ERZ504627 | MGnify/ENA primary metagenome ERZ504627 (study PRJEB26092, sample SAMD00036316) | human gut metagenome | host: Homo sapiens | study: EMG produced TPA metagenomics assembly of... | reverse complement strand
GGGCGTTTTTCGGCTCCCGCTGGCTCCAAAGAGGATCGGATGTATATAAAGTCCCGCTTTTGGATAGCTCATATGAGCATGCAGTATTTTTGCTGCATGCTCATTGTCTTTTTGGGAGGATTGTGCTAAGATACAGGCAGAGGACCAATCTTTTTTGTCTGGATTGGCGATTATCATGGAAGGGGAAGCGAAAAATGGCATTCATCAGTAAAGTGTTATCCCTAATCATAGCGGCGGTCACGGCCCTGTGCGGGTTTTTGTTCCCGCCAAATGTGGAGGTGCCCCAGGTGGCGGAAGGCCAGGTGCGCATCCTATCCTTTAACGTCCGCTATGGCGGGGATGGCCTGCGCTCCGAGGAGAGCCGCGCTCCGCTGGTCATCCAAACCTGCGGGATGCGAAGCCCGATTCCTTCGGCCTACAGGAAGCGCTGAAGGATTGGATGGAGGATCTCACCGAAGGCCTGCCGGAATACGGCTGGGTTGGCGTGGGCCGCGATGATGGGCAGGAAGCGGGCGAGTTTAACCCTGTTTTTTACCGCAAGGATAAATATGACCTGGTCGATTCCGGTACCTTCTGGCTCTCTGAAACGCCGGAGCTCCCGTCCCTTGGCTGGAATGGCGGCTGCAACCGCCTGTGCACCTGGGTGATCCTGCGAGAAAAAGCTACAGGCTTCACCTATGCGCATGTGAACACGCATCTTGATAATGCCAGCGAGGAAGCGCGCGTAAACGGCGCGAAACTGGTGCGCGAAAAGATCCTTTCTTTTGATATGCCTGTGGTTTGCACGGGCGATTTCAATGTGAATGAGGGTAGCACGGTTTATAACCTAATGAATGACGGCTTCATTGGAGATAGCAAATATCTCGCGCCGGATACGATGGCGAGCGGTACCTATCACGATTATTTCCCAATCTTTATGAGCAAAAAAAGCCCGATTGATTATATTTTTGTCACCAAAGCCACGGTCGCCCCGCAGGTTTACCGTGTGCTGAATCATCGCGTCAATGGCCGATTCGCGTCGGATCACTATGCGATCTATGCGGATGTGGTAATGAAATAAAGCCTAATCACACAACCGAGGGGAAGAAGGATGGTAAACAGTCATGCAGGCATTGTTGAAACTCGTGATGAATAAGGTTGTCGCCTGATCCTGTCCTTTGGCGCGCTGCTGTCTATTATGACGGGTGGGCTTGTCAAAATTCCGGATGGCGTCCTTCCAGAGATTCCGGATGATCCGCCTGCGGCGCAGGTGGAGATTTTCCCCGGCGCTATGCGTGTTGCAAGCTTCAATGTGCAAACAGCGGGGGAGGGTGAAAATTTCTTTCTCTTCCGCATCCGCGCGGTTTCCGAAACAATCAAAAAATATGCGCCCGATTCCATCGGCTTGCAGGAGGCGCACCCTGGCTGGCTGCTTGCTCTTCAGGCGGAGCTGCTGCTTATGCCTATGTGGGCATTGGCCGGGATGGTTATGTGTTCGATGAATTCACACCGATTTTCTATCTGAAAGAGAAGTATGATCTCGTTGATTCCGGCAGCTTTTGGCTCTCCGAAACACCGCAGAAGCCTTCCAAGGGCTGGGATGCACAGCTGAACCGCATATGCACTTGGGCGGTGCTCCGCAATAAGGAGACGGGGGAGAGCTACGCGCATTTCAACACGCACCTCGATCACGTCGCGCACAGGCGCGCCTAAACAGCGTGCAAATCATTTTGGATAAGATCGCAGAGCTGAACCTGCCACGGTTTGCACAGGGGATTTTAATGTGTCGGAGGGTTCCGAGGTTTACCGCGGGATGACCGCCGCGTTGGGCGATAGCAAATACCTTGCGCCGGATACCATGAGCATGGGCACCTTCAACGGTTTTGATATGGAAGGGCTCGCGGGCAAAAGCCCGATTGATTTCCTCTTTGTTACGAAGGATACTATCACGCCAAAAGTCTACCGTGTGGTAACCGACCTGGTGGATGGCCGTATTCCTTCCGACCACTGCATGATTTACACGGATCTAACGCTCCACTAAACAGGCGTCAAACCCAAAATACGCCGTGGGATACCTTTCGTATCCTGCGGCGTATTTTTTTAAAGGCGGCTGCAAGGAAGCTTTGTGGATATTAGGGCTGTCTTTTTTCAAAACCCAAGCGGCAGAAAAAATTGATTTTTGATAATATTGACAAATTGTAACAATGACTCTATAATAAGAATTGAGAAAAGAACATTTGTTCTATTTATTGCCGGAACAAATATCCATAAGAATGGGAAAAATAGAGAAAGGCTTGATATCATGAAGCAAAATGGCGGGCGGCCCACCGCTTGCTCACAAAATAGCTGGGATCTTTTCGCCTATCAGAGCTGGGTCGAGCAGGCGTTTCTCTCCCCGGAGGAAGAGCACCATCGGCAAGCGGTTTGCAAGCTGGCACGGGCGCTGGAGCGGATTATTCAAGAGGAGCTGAGCCCCTCGCAGCGGCAGCTTCTGGAGCGCTGTTGGTTGGAGGGGGAAAAGCCCGCCCAGGTCGCGCGGGAAACGGGGTTAAACCGCTCCACTGTTTCCCGCACGCTGCGCCGCGCGCAGGAGGTGATTAACAGCCGCATTCAATATGCCGTCTTGGCCCTGGAGTGGGAAAAGGCGGAGCCCAATTCGTTTCAGGTGGTTTCGCAGGCCTCGCAGGTGCTCGCCGCGGCCAGGCATGAGGGGCATACGATCGGCGAGCGAATTCGAAGGCTCCGCACGCGCCACGCGCTCACAAAAAAACAGCTTGCCGCCGCCCTGTCTTGCGATGAGGCGGCGGTAAGCCGATGGGAGCGCGATGTGGAATTGCCCGACACGGTCGCTTTGATGCGCATAGCGCGGCTGTTTTCCATCCGCGCGGATGATCTGCTGTTTGGGGAGGAGGAGAGAGCTGATGGCGAGCAAAGGAAGATGTTATTTTTCCGGGCCGCCCTTGTAGATATGCTCTACCCGAACGGAATGATCCGCATCCTTCAGCGTAATCCGCGTGCCGCCATAGGCGACCGCGTCGTTCCATGGTTTGGGGCTGGGGCCTGTTTTGACCCCGTAGGTCATGCGAATGCCTTCATATACAACGGAGGCGTCATTTGCGTGGTCGTGGCCGAAAAATATGTTCTTGGTGCTGCCAAGCTCCTTCATCGCGTCGAAGAGCCCGGAGTTAAGCGGCGGGCAGGCAATGCCTTCACGAATCGCGCCAAAGCCAAGGTGTTCGGGCACCTCGCCTAGGCCGTTTTCATCAAGATAGGGTAAGAGCGCCTCCTTCATCTCCGGCAGTGCAATGTGGAAGAAGGCCATGGATTCCACCACCTTGCCGCCGGCGGGGTCAAAGCTGCCGTATTGCTGTGCGCTCACGCTGCGGATGGCCCATTTATACCATTCGATCTGATCGTAGTGAATATAGGCGTAGGCGGAGGTTTCTTCCCCGGAGCGTCGCCGTAGGTATCATGATTGCCGGAATCCATCAGGATCAGGGATTGAATGACTTTGCCGTTTTCCGTCACATTGATGATATAGTTGCCTTCGCCTGTGAGATTGCTCGGCCCAGCTGATAGAGGCAGTGCTCCGCCTTCATAAATTGCTCGCCCTGCCATTTGAGATCTGCTTTGCCCTCACCGTCGTGGTTGCCGAAAACAGGCGCCCACGGCACGCCGAGGCTTTCCATGCAGTCGATCACATCGTCGATCAGCCAGTCGGTAAACAGGGCGGATACGTTATCGCCCGTCAGCACCACTAGGTCGGGCTTTTCTTCCGTGACAAGCTCTTTTGTCAATTCCAGCGCTTTTTTGTTATCGCCCGGCAGCATATAGAGCTGCGTGTCGGTGATCTGCAAAATTTTAAAATCCTTGCCCGGCTGCTTTTCGATTGTGCGGATCCACTTCTGCCCGCCGTAGGTATCATAGGGCGACCAAGTATCCGCCACCGTTTTTCCGTGGCGCGGCATTAGGATGATCCCCGCGGCCACCGCCAGCACAACGACGATGGCGGCAATGATAATCACAGCTTTTTTTCCTTTCGACATTACATAAAACCTTCTTTCCCCGCTTATGATACTAAAATGAGTATTCTTTATCTTAACGCATTTGGTGCGATTTGACAAGGACAAAGCGTTTTAAGCTCGTTTGCCGCATTCCCTCTATGGGACGCTTGCAAGCGGGAATGGCGCAGTGTATACTATATTCAGCTGATTAAATGGAGGAACGATGATGCCCTCTCTCACATGCAAGCGGATTTTTCTCATTGTATTAGATAGCTTTGGTATTGGCGAACTGCCGGATGCCGCGGCCTATGGCGACGCGGGCAGCAACACGCTGGCGAGCATTTCCCACTCGCCGGCCTTCCGGGCGGATACGTTGCAAAGGCTGGGGCTTTTCAACATCGAGGGTGTGGATTGCCGGAGGGTGTGAATGCGCCGCTTGCCGCCTACGGCCGCTGCGTTGAGCGCTCAAAGGGCAAGGATACGACAACCGGCACTGGGAGATCGCGGGCCTGGTTTCCGATCATCCTTTGCGACGTATCCGGATGGCTTCCCGGCAGAGGTGCTCGACGCTTTCACACAGGCCACTGGGCGCGGCGTGCTCTGCAACCGCCCCTATTCCGGCACGCAGGTCATCCTGGATTATGGCCGGGCGCATTTGGAGACCGGCAAGCTGATCGTCTATACCTCCGCGGACAGTGTTTTTCAAATCGCGGCGCATGAATCGCTTATCCCGCCGGAGGAGCTCTATGAAATCTGCCGCAAGCGCGCGCAGTGCTCACGGGCAAACATGCGGTGGGCCGCGTGATCGCCCGACCTTTTACCGGCGTGTATCCGCACTTCACGCGCACGGCAAACCGGCACGATTTTTCCCTGGAGCCTCCGGGCGTTACAATGCTCGACCTGCTGCGGGAGCAGGGCCGGGGAACGGTCGCCGTGGGGAAAATCAGCGATATTTTTGCTGGGCGCGGCGTCTCCCGCGCGATCCCAACCAAAGGAAATGCGGATGGCATGGCGCAGACAAGGCGGCTGGAAAACGAGGATTTTCGCGGCCTCTGCTTTGTCAATCTTGTTGATTTTGATATGTTGTATGGCCACCGCAACGATGTGGCCGGCTACGCCGCCGCCATTGCCGCCTTTGACGGCTGGCTGGCTGGTTTTCTGCCACATTTGGGGGCGGATGATGTGCTTATGATCACCGCCGATCACGGCTGCGATCCCGCAACGCCGAGCACCGACCATTCGAGAGAATATATCCCGCTGCTCGTCTATGGAGAAAAAATTGCCCCTGTGCCGCTGGCACGCGGAAGAGTTTTGCGGATATTGGCAAAACGGTTCTGGAGCTTTTGGGCGCGGACGGCCCGCTTGCGGGCGAGAGCTTTGCAGGAATGCTCCGAAAAGTGTGATAACCTCCATGGGATTCCAACCGGATTGAAAGGACGGACCTTTTATGACAGATTCAGAGCTCGTCTCCCTTGCGCGGGCGGCTATGGCGCGCGCTTACGCGCCCTATTCCGGCTTTCAGGTTGGCGCGGCGCTGCTGGCAGAGAGCGGAGCGGTCTATCTCGGATGCAATATTGAAAATTCCTCCTATTCACCCACCATTTGCGCGGAGCGCACGGCGTTTGCAAAGGCTGTCAGCGAGGGGGAGCGGGCGTTTATAGCATCGCGGTCGTCGGCGGGAAGGAGGGCACGTGTTCCGGCTTTTGCCCGCCCTGCGGCGTGTGCCGCCAGGTCATGCGGGAATTCTGTTTCGACGATTTCCGCATCCTGCTCGGCGGGGCGGACGGAGCAATCCGGGCGTTCACGCTCGCCCAGCTCCTACCGGAAAGCTTCTCGCTGTAAAGGAAGCACCGGTTCAATCAGCGGTTACAAAAAAGGGGGGATTTACATGAAAACGAAGGATTACAGGTTGATCGAGGCCTATATGCTTTCCTGCATGCGGGACAGCGCCATGACAGGGAGCATATCTACCGGGTGCTGTATGCGGCGCTGGATATCGCCTCATTTGAGGAGCCGGTGGATTCCGATGTGCTGATCGCCGCCTGCCTGCTGCACGATATCGGGCGCAGGGAGCAGTTTGAAAATCCGGCCCTATGCCATGCGGCCGTGGGGGCGGAAAAGGCGTTGGCCTTTCTTGTTCAAAATGGATTTCCGCCCGCTTTTGCGGAGAAGGTTGCTTCCTGTATTGAAAGGCATCGGTTTCGGTCCGACCGCCCGCCGGTCACCCCGGAGGAAAAGATTCTTTTTGACGCCGACAAGCTCGATGTGACAGGTGCAATCGGGCTTGCCCGCACGATATGTTATAAAGGCCAGGCTGGGGAACCCTTGTATTCCTTGACGGAGGAGGGGGAAGTATCCGATGGCTTCAACGATACGCAGCCCTCTTTTTTTCAAGAATACAAGCGGAAACTAGAAGGCCTGTACGATCGGTTTTATACGCGCAGAGGGGCGGAGCTCGCGTTGCAGCGGCGGCAGGCGGCGGTTTCCTTTTATGAGAATTTGCGCAGGGAAATGAGCGAGGCCTATCAAATGGGCGGCAGTCTGCTGGCGGAACGGCTCGAATAGGCTTTTCAATGGGCATAGATGATTCAATGTGAAGAAAGGAAATACATAATTATGCGCATCATTCATGCAAAGATTTACCCTATCTCCGGCCCGGTCGTCGAGGACGGGTTCGTCGATACCCTAAAAGGTAAAATCGTCGCAGCGGGCCCGATGGAGGAGCTCCCAAAGCTTTCGGTAGGCGAGGTGATCGACGCGCGAGGCGCCCGGCTTTTGCCAGGATTTATCGATTCGCACACGCACATTGGCATCTGCGAGGATTCTCTCGGCTTTGAAGGCGATGATATTAACGAGCAGACCGATCCCTGCACCCCGCAGCTGCGCGCGCTCGATGCGGTCAATCCCCTCGATTATTGTTTTGAAGAGGCCGTGCGCGCGGGCGTGACGAGCGTTGTCACCGGCCCGGGGAGCGCCAATCCCATCGGCGGGCAGCTCATTGCAATGAAAACCTACGGCCGGTTCATCGATGATATGGTCATCAAAGCGCCTGTTGCCATGAAATTTGCACTCGGTGAAAACCCCAAGTCCGTCTATCATGAAAAGAACGAAACACCCACACGCGCATGCGACCGCCGCGCTTATCCGCGAGCAGCTCGCCAAAACACGGGAATATATTGAAAAAAAGAAGCGTGCGCAGGAGGAAGGGGAGCTGTGCGAATTCGACGCCAAGCTCGAAGCGTTGGAACCGCTGTTTACAAAGGGGCTTCCCATTCATATTCACGCGCACCGCGCGGACGATATTTGTACCGCCATGCGCATTGCGGAAGAATTCAGCCTGAATTACGCGGTTGTTCACTGCACGCAGGGGCACAAAATTGCGGATGCGCTTGCCAAGCGCCATGTGGCTGCCATGAGCGGGCCGCTGATCTCTGAGCGCTGCAAGCCGGAGCTGCACGAGCTCACCCCGGCCACGCCCGGCATTTTGCAAAAGGCAGGCGTGCGCATTTCGATCATCACGATCATCCAGTGATCCCAATCCAATATTTGCCGATATGCGCAGGGCTTGCCGTGCGGGAGGGCTTGCCCTATGAGGCGGCTCTGCGGGCCATCACGCTCACGCCGGCTGAGATCTGTGGCATTTCTAGCCGCGTGGGCTCGATTGAGCCCGGTAAGGATGCGGATTTCTCTCTGTTTCCCTGCGATCCCTTAACCATTGCCGCAAAACCGGCGCTGGTGGTAGGCGGCGGCGAGATTTTATATCAGGCATGAAAGAGGAGGCGCCCCGGCAGGATTTGTTTGAAAAGATAGGCCTTGCCCCTTTGGAAGGGGTGGGTATGGCTGTTAGAAAGGAATGGGTTATTTTGATGCGGGAAATGGATGTTTCAGAGGTTACAAATGCGGTGCGTGAACTGTGCGTCGCGGCGAATAAACGGCTGCCGGAAGATTTAACACAGTGCATCTCCTCCTGCGCCGGTTGTGAGGAGCAGGCGCTCCCCCAAGGCATTATGCAGGATCTGCTCGATAATCTTGACGCTGCGCGGGAGCTGGATATCCCCGTCTGTCAAGATACCGGCATGGCGGTTGTGTTTGCGGAGGTCGGCCAGGAGGTGCATTTCACGGGCGGCGATTTTGAGGCCGCTGTTCAGGAGGCGTGCGCCGGGGCTATACGGAAGGGCTGCTGCGCTGCTCTGTGGTGGGCGACCCACTGGAGCGCATCAACACGGGCGATAATACGCCCGCCGTGCTGCACACGCGCATCGTACCGGGTGAAAAAGTAACGCTGACCGTCGCGCCAAGGGCTTTGGCAGTGAAAACATGAGCCGCCTGCAAATGTTGACCCCAGCCGCCGGACGGGCAGGCGTTGTAGATTTTGTTGTTGACACAGTACGAATGGCGGGCGGCAACCCCTGCCCGCCGATGGTGGTCGGCGTCGGGATCGGCGGCGATTTTGAGGGCTGCGCCCTGCTGGCGAAACAGGCGCTTTGCCGCCCGGTTTCCCAGCGGAACCCAAAGCCGTTTTACGCGCAATTGGAGGAGGAGCTGCTCGAACGCATCAACCGGCTGAACATCGGCCCGCAGGCTTTGGCGGCAAAACGACGGCTTTCGCTGTGAATGTGGAGGCTGGGGCGACCCACATTGCAGGCTTGCCGGTTGCGGTCAATATTGGCTGCCATGTTACAAGACATCTCAAAAAAATTTTGTAAACCCTTTGCTATTCTGTGCATATGTGCTATAATGAGAGCAAGAGGAGGGCATTCTTATTCGTAGGTCCCTTTGATGCGGCGGAATACCGCTTCGCTTCAGGGATTCAATATAGAAGAAGGGGATGTCGTTATGAAAATAACCATTACCGGACGCAAATGCACGCCAAGAGAATCCTTCAAAACACATGCGGAAAAGAAGCTTGCAAAGATCGAGCGCTTTTTCGGTGAGGAGGCGGAGGCCAAAATCACCGCTACCGTGGAGAAATCCGCCAAGATTGTGGAGATCACCGTCGCGCACGGCGGCATGATTTTCCGTGCGGAAGAGCGGGCGGAGGATATGGAGGATGCGCTGGACGCTGCGTTGATTCTCTGGTACGACAGATCCGTAAAAACAAAACCCGGGTGGAAAAGAGGCTGCGTTCCGGAGCGTTTGATGCGTATACGGATATGGAGCCGGTTTCAGAGGAGCTGGATTTCGATGTGGTACGCACAAAAAAGATTCCTCTGAACAAGCCGCAGGATGTGGATGAGGCAATTTTGCAGATGAATCTGCTGGGTCATCAATTCTATGTGTTCCTCAATGCGGTGACTAACCAGATTAATGTCGTCTACCGCCGCAAAGACGGCGGCTATGGTTTGATTGAGCCGGATACCCTATAAATGCAGGGCAGCTGGCAGGAGTTTCCCGAAAGTTTTGATTGCGCATTGGGCGCAATCCGTATAAAATAAGCAGAAGAGGCGGCAGGGCTTGCCTGGCGCCTCTTTTGTTGGAGTAGATGCCCGCCATTCGGGTATAGCATGAGAATTAGTATTGGCAAAAAGGATGGTTATCATTTTATGCAAAGCAACGAGCTGAAAATCCGCTGTGTAGTGCCGTGCCTTCTAGGTTTGGAAAGCCTTATTGCACAGGAACTGCGCGATATGGGCGCAATTGATGTGGCGGCAGAGAATGGGCGCGTGCTCTTTTCCGGAGATGCGAATCTTCTTGCGCGTGCCAATATCAATTGCCGATTTGCCGAGCGCATTCAAATCTTGATTGGTTCCTTTCCCGCCAGAACCTTTGACGAGCTGTTTGAGGGGACAAAAGCGCTTCCTTGGGAAGCGTGGATCGGCAGGGAGGATGCCTTCCCCGTGAAAGGGTATTCCATCAACTCAGCGCTTTTCAGCGTGAGTGATTGCCAGGCGATCATCAAGAAAGCGGTGGTAGAGCGGCTCAAAAGTGTTTATCATATTCCGTGGTTTGAAGAGACGGGGCCTATCCATCAAATCCAATTTTCTATCATGAAGGATGAAGCAAGCTCCTGCTGGATACCTCCGGCGCGGGGCTTCATAAGCGCGGCTACCGCCTACAGGCCAATTATGCGCCTTTGAAGGAAACGCTCTCCGCCTCTCTTTGCAGCCTTGCCCGCTTGCGGATTATCATACGCTCTATGACCCGATGTGCGGCTCAGGCACGATTTTAATTGAGGGGGCAATGATGGCTCAAAATATTGCGCCCGGCGTCAACCGTAATTTTGCTGCCGAACGGTGGGATGCCCTGCCCCAAAGCGCATGGCACAGGAGCGCGAGCGTGCGCGCGACTTGGTCAAGCGGGATGTGCATTTTCAGGCCTATGGCTCTGATATCGATGCGGATGCCCTCGAGCTTGCGAAGGCCAACGCTCTGCGCGCAGGCGTTCAGGCAAATATTGCATGGAAACAGGCAGATTTGCGAGATTTCGCCCCCGAAACAGAAAAGGGCACGCTCATTTGCAATCCTCCCTATGGCGAGCGAATGCTCGATATTCAGCAGGCCAATGAATTATATAGAATTATGGGGAAAAAGTTTGACAAAAAACGCGGATGGAGTTATTATATTATTAGCCCATCTGAACAATTTGAATCTTTGTTCGGCAGAAGAGCTGATAAAAGGCGGAAGTTATATAATGGTATGATCAAATGCCAGCTTTATATGTATTTCAAGTAAACGATCTACTGCACCCTGATGTGCGGACGTCCGGCCCAATTCTTTGTATCGAATAGGCGCGGTAAGAAGGAAACTTTTTGTTTCAACGGTTTTGTAGGAAAGGGAACAAAAATTTTCGTGGGAGAGGCAATGCGCCTGATTTCACAGGGCGCCTGCTGCGATGGGCGCAGTTTCGTTTACTTGCCAGTCAATATATTTTCATCAGGAGGGTATCATTGCATGAAGCATGTGTTCATTATCAACCCGCGCGCAGGCAAGGGGAAGGCGTTGGAGCTAATCCGGCCCCAGATTGAAGCGTACATAAACGAGCATAACCTGGATGCAGAAATCCATGTGCCGGATTCCCCCCATGCCGCGCAGGACTTTATTCGGGCGGAGGCGTCGAAGGGCCAGCCGGTTCGCTTTTATGCCTGCGGCGGCGACGGAACGCTATTTGAGGCGGTCAACGGCGCATTTGGCCACCCCAATGCGGAAGTAGCGGTGCTGCCCCTTGGATCGGGGAATGATTTTATCCGGCTTTTTGGCACACAGGAGCAGTTTTTGAATATTGACGCACAGGTCAATGGCACCGCCCTTGAGCTGGATTGCATCAAGTGCGGCGATAAGATTGCCATCAACCAGTGCTCCATGGGCGTTGATGCCGAGGTTTGCGCAAAGCAGGCAGCCTTCAAGAAACTCCCGTTTATGAAGGGCGATATGGCTTATACGGCTGCGGCGGTTTATTGCGTTTTCCGTAAGCTTAATAATGAGTTTACCGTTTCCATCGACGGCGGTGAGCCAAAAAAGATGACGCTGCTGTTTTGCGTGGGCGCGAACTCCCGCTGGTATGGCGGCGGCTATAAAGCGGCCCCGCTCGCAGTGCCGGATGACGGCGTGCTCGATTTTATTGTAGTGGAGAAGAAAAATGGTAGACTCAAGCTGCTGACGCTCCTGCCGAAGTATAAAAAAGGTATGCATCTGGGCTGGGATATCACCCATTTCAGCCGCGGCAAAAAGATGACGATTCACAGCGACACCCCGGCGGCCGTCAATATTGATGGCGAGTGCGAGTATGTAACGGATCGCACCTTTGAGATCGTCGAGAAGGGAATGCGTTTCGTTATTCCCACCACGTCTTCTTATATCAAAGACCGTGAGAGCGGCAAGATTAGCCAAAAGCAATGAGCAAAGCAGGGGGCAGTTTTGCGTTCGCCGTTCTTGCCAGGGGAAATAGAAAAATAATGTGGGGTTCCAATTGGTAGATGACGCAAGCTGTTCATACGGGCGAACGTGGCTTCTGCGCCCCATGCGGTGTGGCTACGGCAAGCATTGCTTTGTTACTCACTTCGTTTGTAATAAACGGGAGTGTTGCAAAATATTTCATTTTGCAACACTCCCGTTATTTCTGCGTAGATTCAAATGATGCAACGCGCTCTTTCGCATTATGCCAGCGCCTGCGCTAAATCCTCCAGCAAGTCGTCAATATGCTCCGTTCCGATAGAGAGCCGTACCGTGCCCGGATAGATTCCGCATTCCTCCAATTCTTCCTTGTTGAGTTGGGAATGCGTCGTGCTTGCGGGATGAATGACGAGAGATTTCAAATCTGCCACATTTGCCAGGAGGGAGAAGATGTTGAGCCGGTCGATGAACGCTTTTGCCGCCGCCTCGCCGCCCTCCATTTCAAAAGTGAAAATCGAGCCGCCGCCGCGTGAGAAATAGCGCTCATAGAGGGCGTGCGTCGGGCTACCCGGCAGGGAGGGGTGATTGACGCGCTTCACCTTCGGGTGGTTTGAAAGATATGCCGCCACTTTGAGCGCATTTTCCACATGGCGCTCTACGCGCAGGGAGAGCGTTTCGAGCCCTTGCAAAAAGAGGAACGCATGCCAGGGGCTGAGCGTTGCGCCTGTGTCGCGCAGCAATACGGCGCGAATACGCGTCACATAAGCCGCAGCCCCAGCCGCTTGTGTAAAAACAGCGCCGTGGTAGCTAGGGTCCGGCTCGGTCAGGCAGGGAAATTTTCCGGAGACGGCCCAGTCGAATTTGCCGCCGTCCACAATCACGCCGCCGATAGCCGCACCGTGCCCGCCAATGAATTTCGTTGCCGAATGCACGACAATATCCGCGCCATATTCGATTGGCCGAAGGAGGTATGGGGTGGCAAAGGTGTTATCCACAATCAGGGGAATGCCGTTTGTATGCGCGATCTGTGCAATGCGTTCTATATCCGCCACATTGGAATTTGGGTTGCCCAGTGATTCCACAAAAAAGGCTTTTGTGTTTGGGCGGATGGCGGCTGCGAAGGCCTCCGGCTGTCGCCGTCCACAAAGGTGGTTTCAATCCCGCTTTCGGTCAGCGTATGGGCAAAGAGGTTGTAGGTGCCGCCATAAACGGATTGCGACGATACAATATGGTCGCCTGCGTGCGCAATATTTTGTACCGCATAGGTGATTGCCGCCGCGCCGGATGCAGTGGCCAGCGCCGCAACGCCTCCTTCCAACGCCGCCATGCGCCGCTCAAAGATATCAAGCGTCGGATTGGTCAGCCGGCTGTAGATATTGCCGGGCTCCGCCAGCGCAAACCGTGCCTCTGCCTGTGCGGTGTCTTCAAATACATAGGCTGCCGTTTGATAGACTGGCACGCAGCGCGCGCCGGTAGCGGGGTCGGGCGACTCTTGACCTGCGTGGAGCTGCAAGGTTTCAAAGCGATAATTTTTTTGTTCAGACATTCAATCCATTCCCTTCCGTCACTTTTTCAGGATGTTTGGCTGTGCTTCGTTCAGCGGCGACACATTCGTTCTCGAAAAACAAAGCGGCATGTCTGAGTATGTTTCATTTGTTTCTCATAACCTCCATTTCGCCGAAGGCGACTAAAACAGGAATAAAAATGGCGATTCCGTAAAGCGTAAATTGGCTCTTTCAAATCAAAAAGCCAATTTTTGCAGCGTGAAAGCTCCTTTCACGTTAGTCGCTCCCGAAATAGATTTATTCATGCAATTCCTATATAATTACTATGAATATAATGGTATCATAGCGCAGGCAAGCGGCTTTGTCAAGAGAAAACGCAAAATTGATGAGGAAAGCGGAAAAATTTTGCCGATCAATCGATTGAAGGACCGCACGGGAGAGAGCCTCTGCTGCTCTTCGAAACCAATCGGCCGGAAGTTTTGGTTTCCCGATCCGTCCATAGCATCGGCCATAGATTTGAATAATTTGTTTCCCGTCTGTTCCCGCCGTGTAAACTTTCTCCCTAAGCCGTTTTACCATTGACGCGTCGCAGCTTTTTCCATAGAATGAAACCAAAGCCTGTCGCATTTTGGCGTGGGCATATTGAGAAAGGGAGGCGGCTGGAATGGGCTGTCTGGGAAATATTCTTTGGTTTCTGTTCGGCGGGCTGTGGACCGGTCTCAGCTGGGTGGCTGCTGGTGTGCTCTGGTGCATCACGATCGTTGGTATCCCCATTGGGAAGCAGTGCTTCAAGTTTGCGAAGCTTGCATTTTTTCCATTTGGCAAGGAGGTTGAATATGGAGGAAGCGCGGTTTCCGTCGTCTGTAATATTTTTTGGTTGATTTTTAGTGGGATTCCCATGGCTGTGGAAGCCGCTGTGCTCGGCGCGGTGCTGTGCGTTACGATCATCGGTATCCCCTTTGGCAAGCAGTGCTTTAAGCTGGCAAAGCTTGCTCTGATGCCGTTCGGCGCAACGGTGCGATAACGAAAACAGCAAATAAAGATTTGGGCTGCTATATTCCGCTTTGCGGAGCATAGCAGTCCAATTTTAT
>ENA-OQEN01000675-OQEN01000675.1-human-gut-metagenome-genome-assembly--contig:-NODE-675-length-14424-cov-3.288802_pt1 | contig 14424 bp, 15 predicted proteins | sample MGYA00242791_ERZ504627 | MGnify/ENA primary metagenome ERZ504627 (study PRJEB26092, sample SAMD00036316) | human gut metagenome | host: Homo sapiens | study: EMG produced TPA metagenomics assembly of... | reverse complement strand
CTCCTGTTGGTTGACGATCAGGGAGACGACGGGCAGATTCAGGCGAGCGATTGTGTAGAACTCATTGCCCGTCATCTTGATGCCGCCGTCACCGGCTACATGGATGACACGCCTGTCTTTGCCGTAGTAGAGCTGAGCGCCCATCGCGGCCGGCAGGCCGAATCCCATCGTGCCGAGCCGCCGGAGGTCAGCCACGTCCGTGGCTCTTCGATGCGCAGGTGGAGCGCAGCCCACATCTGATGCTGCCCAACATCCGTCACAAAGGCGTACGGCTTGCCCTTCGTGCGCTGCATGACCTGATGCATCGCCCAGGGGACCGTCAGCCGGCTCTGATGGTAGTCGTAGGCGTACGACTCCTCCACTTGTCGATCTGCTGCCACCAGTCCGTTAGGGCGGAATTCGGCTCGTGCTTCATGAGCAGGGAAAGGATGGTCTTCATGTCGCCGGCGAGGCCGAGCGAGTTGCCCACATTCTTGTCGATCTCGGCGGGGTCGATGTCGATGTGGATGAACTTCGTGTTCTCCGTGTACTTGTCGAGGTTGCCCGTCTGGCGGTCGCCGAAACGGCTGCCGATGGCGATGACGAGGTCGGCCGCGGCAATCGCGTGATTCGCGGCCTTCTCACCGTGCATGCCGGCAAAGCCGAGCGACTGCGGATGGGAGCGCGGTATCGCGCCGAGCCCCATGAGCGTGTGGACGACAGGCAGGTGGTACTTCTCGATGAAGGCGATGACTTCTTTCGTCGCACCGGCGGAGATGACGCCGCCGCCGACAATCGCCACGGGCCGCTTGGCCTGGACGATCTCGTCGGCCGCCTCTGCCGCGCAGATCAGGAAGTCGGCATCCGGTTTCCCGTGATACTCGGGCTGCACGGCCTGCGGCTTGTAGTCGACATCCGCGAAGAAGAGGTCGCGCGGCACATCGATGAGCACGGGACCGGGACGGCCATGGCGCGCCAGCGCAAAGGCCTTGCGCACAGTCGACACGAGCTGGTCGGCATGCTTGACCTTGAAGTTGTGCTTCGTGATCGGCATCGTGACATCGAGGATGTCCGTCTCCTGGAACGCATCGCGCCCCAGGAGCGAAGTGTCGACCTGTCCCGTGATGGCGACGACCGGCACGGAGTCCATGAAGCCGTCGCCAGGCCCGTGACGAGATTTGTCGCGCCGGGGCCCGACGTCGCGATGCAGACGCCGACCTTGCCCGAAGCGCGCGCGTAGCCGTCGGCTGCGTGCGCGGCATTCTGTTCGTGTGTCACGAGGATTTCCCGGATGTCCGAGTTCTCATAAAATGCATCGTAAAGCGGCAGGATCATGCCGCCCGGATAACCAAAAACCGTGTCGACTCCCTGTTCCTTGAGACAGAGAGCGACTGCCTTCGCTCCCTTCATCTGGCTTCCCCTTTCTGCCGTCTCTGCTGGCGCTCTGCGGTATCAGATGCGCTCGCAGATGACCTTCGTGATCTCTTCCGTATTGGCCTTCTGGAAGCCTTCCTTCCAGAGGTCCGGCGTGCGGTAACCGTCGGCCAGCGCCTTGTCGACTGCCGCCTCGATTGCCTTGGCCGCCTCTTCCTCATGCAGCGAGTAGCGCAGCAGCATGGCCGCCGAGAGGATCGTGCCCATCGGATTGGCGATGCCCTTGCCGGCGATGTCCGGCGCACTGCCGTGGATTGCTCGTAGAGGCTCGTGCTCGTGCCAATGGAGGCCGACGGCATCATGCCGATGGAGCCGCCGACGACGGCTGCCTCGTCGGAGAGAATGTCGCCGAAGAGGTTGCCCGTGACGATGACATCGAACTGCGTCGGACGGATGGCCAGCTGCATCGCACAGTTGTCGACGTAAAGGTTGTTGAGCTCGACGTCCGGATACGACTCTGCAATCTTGGCCACCGTGCGGCGCCAGAGGCGCGACGTCGCGAGGACGTTGGCCTTGTCGACCGACGTGACCTTGCCGCGGCGCAGCTTGGCCGTCTCGAAGGCGAGCTTCGCGATGCGGTCGACCTCAGGAACGGAGTAGTTCTCGAGGTCCCAGGCGCGCTCGGCGCCGTTGTGCTGCTCTGACTCGCACTTGTCGCCGAAGTAGATGCCGCCGATGAGCTCGCGCACGATGACGAGGTCGACGCCCTTGACGAGCTCCGGCTTCATCGGGGAGTACTCGACGAGCGCATCGGCTACCTTGACCGGGCGCAGGTTGCGTAGAGGCCGAGGTTCTTGCGCAGGCCGAGGATGGCCTTCTCGGGGCGCAGCGCCGGATCGACGTTGTCCCACTTGTCGCCGCCGACGGCGCCGAAGAGGACGCCGTCGGATGCCTTGCAGGCCTCGATTGTGTCATCCGGCAGTGGCGTGCCGAACTTGTCGTAGGCCGTGCCACCGGCGTCTTTGTAGGTGTAGGAGAGTCCGAGGCCGAACTTCTCATCGACCTTCTTGAGGACTTCTACCGCCGAATCCGTGATTTCCTTGCCGATACCATCGCCCGGTATTACTGTGATCTTATATGACATATGTATCCCTCTCTACTCTGACAATCAATCCATCGCGCCAACAAGGGCTCAGTCCTTCTGGCCCTTGATGTAGTTGATGAGGCCGCCGGCCTTGGCGATATCCTGCACGAAGCCCGGCAGCGGATGGGCGTGGAAGACATCGCCCGTCGTCAGGTCTTCGATCGTGCCCGTCGCCGTGTCGACGCGCAGCTTGTCGCCCGCCTTGATCTTCTCGACATCCGAGCCGATCTCTAAAAGCGGCAGGCCGATGTTGATGCCGTTGCGGTAGAAGATGCGCGCGAAGCTTGCAGCGATGACAACGGGGATGCCCGACGCCTTGATGGCGACCGGCGCATGCTCGCGCGAGGAGCCGCAGCCGAAGTTGCGGCCGCCGACCATGATATCGCCCTCTTTGACATTCGGTGCGAAACTCTCATCGATGTCGACCATGCAGTGCTTGGCAAGCTCTTTCGGGTCGAACGTGTTGAGGTAGCGAGCTGGGATGATGACATCCGTATCGACATTGTCGCCGTAGCGCCATACTTTGCCTTCTAATTTCATATTATTTGACCTCCTCCGGTGTTGCGATGCGTCCTAAGATTGCACTCGCGGCTGCGACTTGCGGGCCGGCGAGGTAGACTTCACTGTCGACATGGCCCATGCGGCCGCGGAAATTGCGGTTCGTCGTCGAGACGCAGCGCTCGCCGGCAGCCATGATGCCCATGTAGCCGCCGAGGCACGGGCCGCAGGTCGGCGTCGAGACGGCACAGCCGGCATCGATGAACGTATCGATGTAGCCACGCTTCATCGACTCCTTGTAGATGGCCGGGCTGCCCGGGATGACGATGCAGCGCACGCGGTCTGCGACCTTGTGGCCCTTGAGGATGGAAGCCGCAATCTCCATGTCCTCGAGGCGGCCGTTCGTGCAGGAACCGATGATGACCTGATCGATCTCGATTGGCTCCTGGATATCCTCGACGCGCTTCGTGTTGCCCGGCAGGTGTGGGAAAGCGACGACCGGCTTGAGCTCGGAGAGGTTGATATCGACTTCGCGGCAGTACTCGGCGTCATCGTCAGCGGCAACCGGCTCATACGGCTTCGTGACGCGGGCATCGACATACGCCTTCGTAATCTCGTCGAACGGGAAGATGCCGGCCTTGCCGCCCGCCTCGATGGCCATGTTGGAGATGGTCAGGCGGTCCGTCATCGTCAGGGCCTTGACGCCTGGGCCAGCGAATTCGAGGGACTTGTAGAGCGCGCCATCAACGCCGATCATGCCGATGAGCGTCAGGATGACATCCTTACCGGTGATGTCGGCCGGCTTCTCGCCCGTCAGGTTGACCTTGATGGCCTCCGGCACCTTGAACCAAGCCTTGCCCGTCGCCATGGCTGCGCCGAGATCGGTCGAGCCGACGCCCGTCGAGAAGCCGTTGACGGCGCCGTACGTGCACGTATGTGAATCCGCGCCGATTGTCAGCATGCCCGGTGCGACGATGCCTTTCTCCGGCAGGATGACGTGCTCGATGCCCACGCGGCCCTGCTCGAAGTAGTTGACGATTTCGTACTTGCGCGCGAAATCGCGTACGATCTTCGCGAGCTCTGCGACTTGATGTCCTTGGCCGGCTGGAAGTGATCCGGCACGAGTGCGATCTTCGTGTTATCGAAGACCGGGCGGCCAATCTCCTCGAATTTCGCGATGGACGGCGGTGCCGTGATGTCGTTCGCAAGTACCATATCGAGCTCACAGGTCACGAGCTGACCGGCCTTCACGGAATCGAGGCCAGCGTGTTTCGCGAGAATCTTCTCGCTCATAGTCATACCCATAGTATGCCCTCCTAATATATGAATATCTATCGAGTATTGTCCGGTTAGTTATTGGAAAAAACTTCCCCGACGTATAGTTCGCCGGGGAAGCGTTGATTTCCTGTTCAGTTAGAAGGTGAATCAGTCTTTGGAGAGATCTGCACCATCTTTGAGCCACGGCATCATAGCGCGCAGTTCCTTACCGACCTTCTCGATCGGATGCTCAGCATGGAGGCGGCGCTCCATGAGGAAGTTGACGCGGCCAGCAGCCTTGTTCTCAAGCAGCCAGTTGCGAGCAAACGTGCCGTCCTGGATTTCTTTGAGGACTTTCTTCATTTCCTTCTTCGTGTCTTCCGTGATGATGCGCGGACCTACCATGTAGTCGCCGTACTCAGCCGTATCGGAGCAGGACTGGCGCATCTTCGTGAAGCCGCCCTCGTAGCAGAGGTCAACGATGAGTTTCATCTCATGGAAGCACTCGAAGTATGCCATCTCTGGCGGATAACCTGCCTCAACGAGGACTTCGAAGCCCGTCTGCATCAGCTGGCAAACGCCGCCCATGAGGACTGCCTGCTCGCCGAAGAGATCTTCTTCCGTCTCATCGCGGAACGTCGTCTGCAGTGCGCCGGCACGCAGAGCGCCGAGGCCTTTTGCATAAGCGAGGGCGAGGTCGAAGCACTTGCCCGATGCATCCTGGTGTACAGCGAAGACAACCGGAACGCCGGAACCTTCCGTATACGTGCGGCGAACGAGATGGCCCGGGCCTTTCGGAGCGACCATGAATACATCGACATCAGCCGGCGGAACGATCTGCTGGTAATGGATGTTGAAGCCATGTGCGAAGACGAGAGCGCTGCCCGGCTTGAGGTTCGGTGCGATTTCCGTCTTGTAGACGTCAGCCTGCTTCTCATCCGGGATCAGGATCGTCGTAATGTCAGCCTGCTTGACTGCCTCAGCGACCGTGTAGACCTTCAGGCCGTGCTCTTCAGCGACCTTCTTGGACTTGGAACCCTCATAGAGGCCGACGATGACGTTTGCACCGCTGTCCTTGAGGTTCAGGGCATGAGCGTGACCCTGGCTGCCGTAGCCGATGATCGCGATCGTCTTGCCATTCATGAGTTCCCAATTTGCATCCTGATCATAGTAAGTTTTTGCCATAATACTCTCTCTCCTCACAATGTTCATAGATTGTATGCTCTCCGCGTTCCAACGCGATAAGGCCGGTTCGTATGACTTCCGCAATCCCATAAGGCTTCACGAGTCTCAGGAAAGCCGTGACCTTGTCGTCACTGCCCGTAATCTCGAAGACCAGCGTGTTGGATTCGACATCCACCACATGAGCCCGGAAGAGCTCTGCCATCTTCAAGACATCGAGCCGGTTGTTGTCATCCGCCTTGACCTTTATGAGTGTCATCCCGCGGCAAACAGCATTCTTCTCATCCAGGCGCTGCACCGCACGGACAACCGGCATCTTCTCGAGCTGCTTGATCATCTGCTCGATAAGGTTCTCATCGCCATGCACGACGACCGTGATGCGCGAGAAATCCGGTGTCTCCGTGACGCCCACCGACAGGCTGTCGATGTTGAACTCGCGTCTGGAAAACATGCTTACAACACGCACGAGAACACCAGTCTGGTTCTCGACAAAGACCGACAAGACGTGTTTCATGGACCCATCTCCTCTTCGAATTGCTGATGCCACGAATATTATATCACGGCGCTCCAGCAGATTCAATCTGTAATGCTGTAAACATGTATACATTATTACTCTATGCACATGATTTGTCAACACATTCCTGTAACTTTTTTTGATTTTCCGAGATTTTTTATATCATCATCCCGTTATGATAGACATTTGAAGGGGTCTTTATTGTTCTACATGAATTTCTGTCCATTTCGGAGAGAGTTTCCCGAACCGATGCGACGATGCGTCAGACACAGCAGTCATAATGTCCATGTATGTAATGCATAATGCCTTTCTTGGCCGCAAGCACAGATTCATGCTACAATAAAACACAACCAATATTCCCTCATTCCATTCATATAGAAAGGATTCCTCCTATCATGAACACCAAGAAGAAAGCACCGCCTATAAAACTGCCGCATGACGAGGTCTTAGCCTCGATAACGGAGCCGCTGCTGACCTGGTACGAGGGGCAGTCCACGCTGCGCTGCCTGCCCTGGCGCGAGGAGGTCACGCCGTATCACACCTGGCTCTCGGAGATCATGCTGCAGCAGACGCGCGCCTCAGCCGTCATTCCCTACTACACGCGCTTCCTCGAGGAGCTGCCCGACATCGAGAGCCTCGCGCGCTGCGACGACGAACTCCTCATGAAGCTCTGGCAGGGACTCGGCTACTACAGCCGAGCGCGCAACCTCAAGAAGCCGCCGGCGTGATCTGCCAAGAGTACGGCGGCCAGCTGCCCGCGGATTTTGCGGCGCTGCTCGAACTGCCGGGCATCGGCCGCTACACGGCCAGCGCCATCGGCTCGATTGCCTTCGGCCTGCCCCTGCCCGCTGTCGACGGCAACATCCTGCGCGTCACCATGCGCGTGCTGCAGTGCGGCGAGGACATCGCCCAGCCCGCCGTCCGCCGTGCCGTCGAGGAAGCGCTCGCGCCATACTACCCAAGCGGTCAAGCAGCAGCTGCCCTGAATCAGCCTTCATGGACCTCGGCGCGACCATCTGCCTGCCGCATGGGGCGCCGCACTGCGCCGTCTGTCCGCTTGCCCGCCTCTGCCTCGCACACGATGCGGGCTCAGAGCAGCAGCTGCCGGTCAAGAGCAAGAAGCAAAGCGCCGCGTCGAGCAGAAGACCGTGCTTCGCCTGCACCAGGGCAGGGCGCTGGCATTGACGAAGCGCCCAGACAAGGGCTTGCTCGCCGGCCTCTGGGAGCTGCCGAACCTGCCGGGCCATCTCACGCAGGAAGAAGTCGAAGCATGGCTGGCGGCCTGCGGCCTGCATGCCCTTACGATCACGCGCCTGCCCGATGCGCGCCACATCTTCTCCCACGTCGAATGGCAGATGCAAGGCTGGGCCGTCGAGCTCGCGGCGCCTGCTGCAATGGTCGCGGAGGGCGACGACGGATTCGTCTGGGCCTCGCCTGAAGAACTCGCCGACGCCTACAGCATTCCCTCTGCCTTCCAGTACTTCCTGCACGAACATCGCGGATGACTTCCCACGCCTAATGCGCACAACAAAAAAGACGCCACCAAGGGCGTCTTTTTCTTTTATCGAGTATCATGACACGAGCTGGAGCAGGATGAAGATGACCAGCCCGATGCCCGAGCCGACGATGGAACCGTTCATGCGGATCCACAAGAGGTCGGGCTCTACCTTGTCGTAGACGAGGTGGTTGAGCTGCTCGTCCGTCAGGCGGGCGAGCACGCTCTCGACGACGACGCCGACGAGCGTCTGCGCATGGAGCGCCGAGCGCGCGATGAGGTCGTAGAGGAAGCGGCCCACCGTATGGCGCAATTCATCATCTTCCTGCAGGAGGTGCAGGCCGCGGTCATACTCCGCCTCGATGATGTCGGCCAGCCGGCTGCGCAGCATCGGCAGATGCTCTTCGACGGCGTCGACCTGACGCGCGGCGTCGGCCTCAAGATGGTCGCGCATATGTTTTGCCGCCCGCCGCACGACCTCCTCGATTGGCAGGTCGGCCACGAGGCTGTCGCGCAGCTCGTGCACGAGCTGATGGAACTCCGGCTCGGCGTTGAGCACGGCCGTCTTCTCGTAGAAGAGCTCCAGCATATCCTGCTGCAGCTGCGAGTCGCGCGTGCCGAGCTCCTTGAGCATCGCCACGAGCTGTTTCTGCATGATGTTGGCCGCATCTTCGAGGTTAACGAGGTCCATGGCCTCCGCCAGACCCGTCAGAAAGAGCGCTAAGGTGCTCTTGGCCTTCTCTTTCTCGTACTGCTCGAGCATCGACTCGATGGCCTTGGCCGTCTCCGGCCGCTCAGCCCGCACGCGCAGGTAAGCCGAGACGCGCTCGAGGAAGTCCTTGTCGCGCCCGCTCTGCTGCAGCCAGTGGCCGATATTTGCGAAGAGGTCCTCCGGCTCCATCGTGCTCAGGTAAGTGCGGATGCGCCGCGCAAACTCCGCCGCCCGCTTCTCGCTGTCTTTCTTGAGTAGGAAACCGCGCGCGTAGTGGTAGAGATGGTGCGAGACCTTGGCCCGCGTATCGGGCTCGCCGAGCCACTTCATGAGCATCGGCATGAGGTGCAGACGCTCCAAGTGGCGGAACACCTTGCGCCGCGAGAAGAACTCCTTCTGGACCATCGTCACCGATGCTTGATGAAGGACTGGCGCCGCCGCGGCAGGATGGCCGTGTGATACGGGAAGCCGAGCGGCTTGCGGAAGAGTGCCGTGACGGCGAACCAGTCGGCGATGCCGCCGACGAGCGCCGCTTCCGCGCAGAAGAGGAATCCCGAGGCGAAGACCGAATGTGGCAGCTGCAGGTGCACGAATAAGGCGAGCAGGAACACGAGGAACGCGAGGAAGAGCACGCGGTCCGCCTTGTTCCAGGATTTCGTCATGGCTCTCATAATCCCCACATCCTTTCTGCTGCCCAGACGAGAACATAGAGGCCCATGCCGACGAGAGAACCGACGATTGAGCCGTTGATGCGGATCATCTGCAGGTCGTCCTGCACCTTGTCCTCCACGAAGGTGACGAGTGCGTCATCGCTGAACTCGTCGAGGCGCTCGCGGATGAGTCCCGGGATGAGCTCGTGGTGTTTCGTGAGCTCGCTCTCGATGAGGTCCTTGAGCATCCTGTCGAAGCGGTGCTGCCAGTTCTCCGAGTGTACGAAGCCATCGATGCGCTGCTCGACGAAGGCGTTGAGGTTCGGCAACCAGAAGGGCGCCTCTCCCTTGAGCGCATTCTCGATCCACGAGGCGATCAGGCCCTCGATGTCCATCTGCTCGAGCCATCTCGCCTTCCACTCCCCGAGCACGCCGCGCAGCGACGCATCGTTGCTGAAGGAGAGAACCATGCCCTCAAATCCTGCCTTGAGGCGTGCATAGCCCTCGGTCTGCTCGCTCAGGAGGTCCTTGATGCCCTTCTTCGCCTTCTCGTTGAAGATGGCGAGGATCTCCTTGTCGTCGAGGCCGAGCGCCGACAGGACGAACGCGCGTCCAGCCGACTCACCCTCGTACTCCTTGCGCAGGACCTTGATGTTGTCGAGCAGGACCTGTTGCATCGCAGGTGACTGCAGGACCTGCTCGCTGATGCTCAGGACGCTGTGCAGGATGCGCTTGGCATGGCGTTCCTCGCCGAGCATGCGCACGAGCTCGATCAGGATGTTCTCGAGTGCGAGGCCCTGAAGCCCCTCGCGCACGGCAGGGGCCAGTTCCCTCGCGAGGCCCTCGCTGTCGAGATCGTTGACGATCTTGAGGACGACGGCATCGACGACCTCCACGACACCCTCGCGTCCGCCGCGGTGCTCGAGGTAGTCGACGAGCAGACCCGCTGTGTCCTGATCGCGGATGACGCGCATGATGTTCTCCGTGCTCAAGAGGTCATCGCTCGCGAATGTCACGATGGCATCCATGATGCGCTTCCTGTTGCGCCGCAGGACATCCGTGCGGTACGAGATGCCGAGCGGCTTGCGGAAGAGCGCCGTGACGGCAAACCAGTCCGCCAGACCGCCGATCGTCGCGGCCAGGAAGCCGTGATGGAAGAGCCCTGCCGCAAAGCCGGAGCCGCCAGCGCCAATGTGCCGACAAAGCCAGCGGCGCTGATGCCCAGAGCCAGATTCGCCTTATTTTTCTTCTGCAACCTTCACACCTCAGATTCTCGCGACGAGATCCTTGAGATACTTCTTGAACGGCGTGCCAAGTCCTCGCGGCGCAGAGCGAACTCCACCGTCGCCTTGAGGAAGCCGAGCTTGTCGCCGAGGTCGTAGCGCTTGCCATCGAAGTCGTAAGCGTAGACGGCCTGCTGGCGCGCCAGTTCCTTGAGCGCATCCGTGAGCTGGATCTCGCCGCCCTTGCCAGGCTCTGTGTGCTCCAGGATGCCAAAGATTTCCGGACGGATGATGTAGCGGCCGAGCACAGCCATGCGGCTCGGCGCCTCCTCGAGGCTCGGCTTCTCGATCATGTCGCGCACGCGCATGAGGCGCGGGTCATCCGTCTTGTCCCCCGCGACGATGCCGTAGGACGAGACCTTCTCGTCCGGCACCATCTGGCAGCCGAGCACCGAGCCGCCCGTCTTGTCGTATACGTCGATGAGCTGGCGCAGTGCTGGCTTCTCCGGATTGTAGACGACATCGTCGCCTAAAAGCACGGCAAACGGCTCATCGCCCATGAACGCCTTGGCGCAGAGGATCGCATCACCGAGGCCACGCATGTAGCGCTGGCGGATGTAGTGAATGCGGATGTTGGCCGTGTCCTGCACCATCTTCAGGAGGTCGAGCTTCCCCTTCTTCTTGAGCTCTGCCTCGAGCGTCGGCGCCGAGTCGAAGTGGTCCTCGATGGCGCGCTTGCCGTGGCCGCTGACGATGAGGATCTCCTCGATGCCGCTCGCGAGCGCCTCCTCGACGATGTACTGAATGGTAGGCTTGTCGACGATTGGCAGCATCTCCTTCGGCGTCGCTTCGTGGCGGGCAGGAAGCGTGTGCCGTACCCGGCTGCTGGAATGACTGCTTTTCTGATTTTCTGCATGTTGAATTCCCCTAACATCTTGATTTTTTTGTTCAAATGCGGCAGTTCCCCATCTGCCGCGCCCAGATGATAACAATATAGTATTATACACGATGCACGCCTTTTCCTGCTATGAAAAAAGCTGTCACAGTGATGTGACAGCTTCTTTTTGCAGATTTTGCTTATTTTTTGTGGAACACCCACATGTAGGCGGCGAAGTCCGTGTCGATCTTCGGCACCTCGATGCCGCTGTACATGAGCTCATCGCCGTAGAAGGACTTGCCCGCAAGGCTCAAGGCCTTGCTGCCTGCACCGTCATGCGAGAGACCCTTGGCCGGGTAGTAAGCGGCCACTTCGTACTCTGCATCGGCGTCAAGCTGCTCGAGCTTCAGCGTGCGCAGCTCTGCTGCCGGCGTCGCGAGTGCCTTGAAGTAGACGAGGACGATTTCCTTGCCGTCTTTGGCGACAAACTCCCAGGCCGTCTCATTGCCCTTGCCTTCAAACGGCGTGAGCAAACGGTAGAACTGGCCGAGCTGCATCGTCGGGCGGATCTTCTTGTAGAGCGCAATGTGGCTGCGGACCTCTGCCTTCTCCTCCTCGCTCATGCGCGTGATGTCCATCTCGTAGCCGTAGCAGCCCATCATCGCGGCGAACGCGCGCGTCTGCATCGGCGTCACGCGGCCGACCTGATGGTTCGGCGTCACGGAGACATGCGCGCCCATCGTGATGGGCGGGAAGACCATGCTCGTGCCGCTCTGGATGGAGAGGCGGCAGATGGCGTCCGTATCGTCGCTCGTCCAGGTCTGCGGCATGTAGTAGAGCATGCCCGCATCGAAGCGACCGCCGCCGCCCGAGCAGCTCTCAAACAGGACATCGGGATGCGTCTGCGTGATGCGCTCGAGGACGTCGTAGAGGCCGAACACGAAGCGCGTACGCACTTCGCCCTGGCGCTCCGGCGGCAGTTTGGCCGAGAAGGCGTCCGTCAGATGGCGGTTGAAGTCCCACTTGACGTAGTCAATCGGCGCCGTGTCGAGAATCTTGCAGACGGAGTCGACGATGTAGTCGCGGACATCCGTGCGCGAGAGGTCGAGCACGAGCTGATGGCGGCTGAACGTCATCGGATACGACGGCGAGCGCAGCGCCCAGTCTGGATGCGCGCGGTAGAGGTCCGAGTCTACAGACACCATCTCCGGCTCGAACCAGAGGCCGAACTTGAGGCCGCGCTTGTGCGCGCTCTCCGCTACGCCCTGCAGGCCGCCCTTGAGCTTCTCCATGTTGACGACCCAGTCGCCGAGCGAGCTGTTGTCGTCCTCGCGCTTGCCGAACCAACCGTCGTCGAGCACCATGAGCTCGATGCCGAGGTCTTTGGCGCAGGCCGCGAGATTGTCCATCTTCGCATCGTCGAAGTCGAAGTACGTCGCCTCCCAGTTGTTGACGAGGATGGGGCGCACGGCGTCGCGGAACTTGCCGCGCACGATGTGGTGGCGCACGACCTCATGGAAGGCCTGGCTCATGCCATTGAGGCCCTCGGCGCTGTAAGCGAGCAGCGCCTCCGGCGTCTGGAAGGATTCACCCGGCTCCAGATGCCAGCGGAACTCGAACGGGTTGATGCCGCCGACGACGCGCGTCGTGCCGAACTGCTCGACCTCCGTCTTGAGCGAGAACTCGCCGCTCCAGACGAGGCTGAAGCCGTAGACCTCACCGCTCTTCTCGCCCGCGTCCTTGCGCAGGAGCGCGAGGAACGGCGATGCCTGGTGCGAACTCGAGCCGCGGCGGCTCGCGCTCTCCTCGATGCCGTGCATGAGTGGCACGCGCTCTGCCGTGCGCTCGGCGGCATGGCCGCCCCAGAGGTTCATGCGGTCGAAATCGTGGTCCGGCAGGTCGAGTGCGAAGCTCGCCGCATTGAGCAGGTCCAGTGGCTCCTCACCGCTGTTCTTGAGGCAGGTACTGCGCGCGATGACATCTGCATCCGCAAAGATCGTGTACGAGAGCTCAGCCTCGAGCTTGCCCTTGGAGTCGGCCAGCGTGATCTTGAGCGTCTCCGCCTCATCGTCTGCTGCGTACGCGGCCGGCAGGCCCGCGAGCACCGGCTTGCCCTTCGTGATGGTATAGTCCTTGTAGAAGAGCTCCGTCGTCGTCGTGCCGTCTGCGAGGCGCACCTCGTAGGACGGGATGCGGTAGTCGACATGGCCGTAGCCCGGATACTCCTGCGGCAGCACGTCGAGCGAGAACGTGCGCTCATTCTCATAGGCCCCCGGCTGCGGCGAGAAGCCGCGGTCGAGCTCCTGGAACGGGCGGCTGTCGCGGAAAGTCCGCAGCTTCCTGCCCCAGTAACGGTGCATGAGGTAGCGGCCGCGGATGACCTGCAGCACATAGCTCATCTTCGCATTGCTCAGATGGAAGATGCCTGTCTTTTCATCAAACTGGATCATATGCTTATCGTGTCCTTTCCCTGCGTCAATCAGATGCCCTTGAAGTAGAACGAGAAGTGCTTCGTCTCATTCTTTACCGTGTATTCCGGCAGGACCGGAGCACCCCAGGTGTCGTCGCCGCCGACGCCGCACTGGCCGAGCGATGCGCGCAGGAAGGTGTGATGGACTTCCGGCAGATCGTAAGCATGGCGCGCGTTCTCGAGCTCATGCGCGCTGTACGGCAGGGCCGAAGCCTCGAACGGCTCCTCGTCCATGGCGAGGCGCACGCCGCGGCCGCGATGATCCGTGACCTCGATCCAGCGGATGCCGCCGTGGCTGCCCGTCTCCTGCGGCTGCAGGTACGGCTCGACCTCATCCTTGGCTGTCGTCTCGAAGATGCCGAGTCGAGCGCCGCGCTGGCGGTCTGCGTAGTTGTCGAGTGGGCCGTAGCCGTAGAAGCGCACCTGATCGTAGTCGGCCGGCAGCGTGAAGAGCATCGCGAAGTCCGGAATCTCCGGCAGACCCTCGACGACATCGTAGTCGAGCTCGACTTTGATGGACGCATCCTCGGCGACCGTATAGGTCATGCGGCAGGAAGAGAGCGGCTGCGTAGCCAGCTCATAGGTGAAGCGGACGGAGACGGAGCTTGCCTCGTACTCCTTCTGGCCGAGCTGGCCGAACCAGTCGAATTCGTGCCAGTTGCTTCCTCGTCGAGCAGTTCCTTCTTGACGCAGCGGCGGTAGAGGCTTGCGAGCTTCCACTGTGCCGTCATGAAGTCGCGGCGGCTGCCGTAGTCGTTGTCGACCGGTGCGCGCCAGAACGACGGTTTCGGCGCTTCCTCGATGAGCTCCACGCCATTGCACTTGTAAGACGACAGGTTGCCCGTCGCGCTCGAGAACAGGATCTCGAAGCCCGTGCCGCGCACGCCGAGGTTGATGTCACCGTGGACGATGTGCAGCGGCTTTTCGGGCTGCGTCTCGAGCGGCATGTTGTGCTGGTAGTGGAAATGGCGCTCTGCCTTGGCGAAGTCCGTCGCAGCCACAGCCTCCTTCGGCTCCGGCACCTCACTTCGTCGACCTGCCACGTTCCT
>ENA-OQEN01000674-OQEN01000674.1-human-gut-metagenome-genome-assembly--contig:-NODE-674-length-14459-cov-2.385013_pt1 | contig 14459 bp, 18 predicted proteins | sample MGYA00242791_ERZ504627 | MGnify/ENA primary metagenome ERZ504627 (study PRJEB26092, sample SAMD00036316) | human gut metagenome | host: Homo sapiens | study: EMG produced TPA metagenomics assembly of... | reverse complement strand
CGCCCAGAACGCTTTTCCGCCGTTACGCTCCCGCCGGCACGACAGGCTGGGAGAGGAGTGTAAAACCCAGCCGCCTTCAGAGGATCGGAGGTATAACAAAAAAAGAAGGGAAACGTTTAGTAGATAGAAACCATTGGGGTCGTGTAAGTATAGGTTTGATAAATCAGCAGCTTATAAGCGCGCACCGTATAGGTGGCCTCATAGTAGCCGTTCGGCAAAGATGGGGTCGTATAGTTATAGCGCAACGGGCAGCCAGAGCCTTGCAGGTTGCTGTTGGTATCCTCATTGGCATACACATACCAATCGTTAGCCCCGCCCCCAATCGGCAGCGGCGAAGCTCCACCCAAACCTTGATGTTGGTCACGGTATCGGTGATACCGCTCGTGTAAAAATGCAGCTTAAGCTGCTTCGTGCCGGTCCGGTCAAGGCATAATCGGGAGTTGTGATATACATAGAACGGCTCAGGTCTTCCTGATATTCCGGCCCTTCCTCCTGCACCGCGCCGGCCGTCATGCCCAGGGGCAGGAGCAGCAGCATGCAGCACAGCAGGATGGACAGCCACCGTTTTACGGATTTTCCATGTGTTTTCATCTTCAAACTTCCTCCGTTTTAGGATAGAGGGGTGCTTTTAAAAAAACCCCCTCACTCTATATAACGAAAAAAAATCGAAAATGTTGCACTTGATTGACAAAAAATTTTAGTTTTGCTGCAATTTCGTCGATTGTGCTATTTTTATGAGCTCTTCTTTGGGCAAATTGCTCACACTAATGTGGAAGCGATAGGGTCCTTGCAACCACATCAGGCTCGCGTGATCCTCCTCATGCTTTGACTGGACGTAAAGGCATTTGCCGAGGCCCTCCACCTCAATCTCCTCCAGCGCCACATCCTCCAGGTCAAAAACTATGGTACTAGTCGGATAGCGTTGGTTGAAGGTGATATAGCTGCCTGACCAGAAAAGGAAGCCGTCATCCTTGCGATAGAGGTAGTATTCGTCACCATCACAATGATGTTCCTCCAATGCGTAATCCGACGGGATGTAGGTGGGCGCGTATCGCTCCGGGAGCAGGTAGGTGCCATCCGGCTGCTCAAGATAAGGGTATGTATTTTCCACCAGAAATCCATCCGGCGTGGTGGGCGCAGCGATCACGCAAGGTAGTTATCCATATCAATCTCCAACCCGGCAAAATCCTGCTTGGAATTCAGGTTGGAGAACACGCTGGTCATGGCCACCACTGCGAGCAGCGCTGCAACACGCCAATGCGGAGCACATGCCTGCTGCGCTTGCCGTGCAACACCTTCACGCCGGCTGGGCGGCCCTTGGCACGGAGGATTTGCCTTTTGCGCTTTTCATACGCTTTGGTAAAGGTAACGCCGGAAAGCTCCTCTGCGCTGGGCAAGCCGCTACTCTCTTCCTGCGCATAGCGCCGCAAGGCGGAGCAGATAATCTGATCATTTTCTTCCCTACGCTGATTCATCCCAGAGAACGCCTCCTATCGATAAGGCAAAGGCAACAGCATCCACTTTCTATGATTTTGATGGCCTGTCCTATAAACCCTTACACTCTATATAACGTAAAAAAATCCAAAATGTTGCACTTCACCAATGATATTTAATAAAATGTTTATTGTTAAGTATTTATTAGAATTATATTCTGTTTTTATACGTCAAAAATAATCAAATATTGTAATTTTATCCCAATTTAGATAAAAAACAAACAGCCGGAAGAAACAGTAAAATTTCTTCCGGCATGCATAAAAATGGCATTTTCTTTTTCATGCCCGTCAGGCCTTGTTCCGTTTGCTTTTCAGTGCCCTTTTCCGGAACAAAATGACAAGATTTTCCGTTTTAAATAACACCTTTTCCCAGGCTTAACACGCGGCTCATCCCTCCGGATTGGTCATGAACAAAACGCCCAGCGTATTCGGCCCACAGTGGGCGGAGATGGTGCAGCCTGCGCGGGTGACAAAAATCTCCTGAAAACCTGCAAGCTGCTCCACGGTTTTCTTCACCATCTCGATGCGCTCAGGCGACATGCCCGAATGCGTGATGAAAACGCGGTCGAGCTTTAAATCCTTTCTGCCAGCGAGCTGATCGGTGGCATATTGCACAAGGGCCTTATCGAGCGTACCACGGTATTTTTTGCCCACTCCCATCGCGCCGTTGCGCGCCGGGTCCACCATAATGCAGGGCTTGAGCTTTAACAGGTTTGCGCCAAGCATCGCCACGGAGGAGCACCGGCCGCCCGCATGCAGAAACTCCAGCGTATCCAGCACAAAGCTTGCATGGGCATAGGGGCGGAGGGCATTGACCTCCTGCTGAATCTGCCGCCCATCCATCCCCTGTGCGATGCGCTCAGCCGCCTCAATCACGAGCAGGCCCATGCCGGTGGAGAGGTTGCAGCTATCAACCGGGTAAACATTGCCCAGCTCTTCGGCAGCGATGCAGCAATTTTGATAGGCGGAGGAAAGGTTGGAGCCCAGGTTGATATGCACCACCTGGTAGCCATCCTCCACCCACTGACGGAAGTATTCCACATATTCCCCCGGCGTGATTGCGCTCGTTTTGGGCAGCTGCTTATGCTGCCACCAGGCCTCATACAACGCATCTGGGAGATCTCCCCATCCGCATACTGCCGACCCTCCAACAGGATATGGAGCGGATACATGTGAACCTGATAGCGCTCAATGAGCGCCGCACTCAAATCGCAGGTGCTATCCGCGCTTAAAATCACCTTTTGCGGCATTCGTCGTTCCCGCCTTTCAATCATGTGTTAAATTTAGCAAACACAGCTGGTGTAGGCTGCTTGTTTTGTATATTTTAGCATACTACATGGGCTATATGATTCTAATATTCCATATTAAGGCGCCGCTTTGCCGAGAGGCGCTCTATTCAGCCTTCCGCCCTGCCGCAGTAGAGCCGGATGGCGTCCCGCAGGAAGATAGACAGACCCTCTGCATAGCGGTCAATCTGGCGGGTAAACCGCTCATCCGCCACATACATTTCGCCAAGGCCGATGAGAATTTCATCCGTGCAATCATAAAAATAACGTGTAATCAGCGATTGCCACTGCTCAACCAGCGCCTGCGCGCGAGGCGAAGCGGGCCCCTCCTCCATGCAGGAGGCAAAGCCGCCGTAGACCGCCTGCATCTCCGCGTGGATCCTTGCCCAATCTGCGCTGGTGTATGCGCCCGTCTTTTTGGCGCTCTGCGCATAAGCGGGCGAATCGCCCCAGCGCTCCTTCGCCTCTTCGGCATACCGCTCCTGCGCCCTGCAAAATTCAGAGGCGTCAAAAGGTTTAAATCCATGGTAATATCCCCTTTCAAAATATGATCCACAAGCTCGATCAAGCGCTCGAGGCGCTCCCGCTTCATTGCGAGCAGCTCCCGATGGCGCTCCATCGCCCTGCGGCTGTTAAAGGAAGGGCTTTCCAAAATCCGCCGGATCTCATCGAGTGGGAATGCAAGCTCCCGAAAAAAGAGAATCTGCTGTAGCCGCGCAAGGCAGGCTTCGTCATAAAGGCGGTAGCCCCTTCGCTTGTGCCGCTCGGGCGCAGCAGGCCGATCTCATCATAATAATGCAGTGTGCGCACACTGACGCCCGTTAGACGGGCGGTTTCCCCAACGGTGAGCGGTTTCATCCACGATCATTCCCCTTCCGAGGGACTAGCCGCTTCTATGCGCCCCAGCCCCTGATTGAGCGGGTTTGGTTGCCCGCTGAAACAAGCATATTCCATCACGCAGCGTCAAGGTCAAGCGATTTTGAAAAAATGTTGCACTTTTCTCCATCATGCCTAAAATGACTTGTCATATACCTATACTTTGATATAATAAGGAGAGAAACGCGCTGTCGCAAACGCAAGGATTTTGCGATACCCCATTCTATAATGGAGCAGATAGCGGGGCAGGCGCCCCCGCACGGAAAGAACCGGCTATCCGTTTGAGAGATAGAGCTTTCAAACTGCTTGGCGCTGGAAAGGATTGGTTCATATGAAAGAGGAGAAAAGCAAGCTGTTACAGGCCCTGGAGGCAAAAGTGAAGGAACTCACCTGCGGCGGGATGTGCATCGCCTATTCCGGTGACGATGGCAGCACCCTGCTGCTCAAACTCGCAGCGGATATGAAGGCGCGTATTTTAGCCGTCACCTTCCGCTCCCCTCTCGCTCCTGTGGAGGAGGCACAAGCCGCACAGGAGCGCGCAAAGGCGTTTGGCGCGGAAAGCCACCTCCTGCCGGTGGATTTATTGCGGGATCCACGCATTGCGTCGAACTCTCCCAGCCGATGTTTTTATTGCAGGCGGACACAATATGAGGCGCTCTCCGCCTTCGCGGTCAACCGTGGCATTTTCTGCATCTGCGACGGCACCTGTGCGGACGCTGGGGAAGCAGAGCAGGAAGATAAACTCCGTGCCTGCGGGAGCTTGGCGTACGCAGCCCGTTAAAAGAGTGCGGCGTTACGCGCGCCCAGGCGCGCGCATTGCTGCGGGAACTCGGCGTTGCGCCGGGGGCTATGCTTTCCCCCTGCCTTGCCAAACGCCTTCCCTTTGACACGCCGCTGGAAAAAGCGGAGCTCAAGCTCATTGAAGATGGAGAACGGCTGCTGCGCGGCCTGCGGCTGGATGGCTGCTACCTCTACCTGCACGGTGGCTCGCGCGCATCGCCGCACGGCGGGATCAGGCGGCTAGCGTGTTGGCCGCAGCACAGGATTGTGTAAACGGGCTGACAGCGCTCGGTTTTCCCAAGTGACGCTTGATCTGACGCCGCTGCCGGGCGCGAAAGAAGCGGCACGAGAGGAACCGGCACAGGAGCGGGCGGAAGAGTCAGCCTAAACAAAGCTAAGGCTGCATTCTGTATCAGCCCCTGCACGAAAAAATAGCGGGCCACAATGCGTGGCCCGCATTTTTTGCATCCATAGCGGTTCTGGCCGCCCCATCCGCCGTTACTGGATTTGCGGAGGCTCCAGCGCGATTTTAAGCACCCCCTCTGCCTTCGCCTCAAAGAGCGCATAGGCCTCCATGGCGCGCTCCAAGGGAAAGCGGTGCGTGAGCAAAGGCGTTAGGTCAAGCGCCCCCGATTGGATGAGCTCCAAAATCCGCCCACAGGCATTTGCATCCACTCCGCCCGTTTTAAAGGTTAAGTTTTTGCCATACATCTCCGGAAGCGGCAGGCTCTGCGGCCGCTCGTAGAGTGCAATCACACAAACCGTCCCATTCGGCCTGGCTGCCTGCCACGCGGTTTGGAACGTGCTCTCCCCACCTGCCGCCTCCATCACCACATCTGCCCCGCGCCCCTGCGTCAGGCTACGGGTGAAGGCCACGATGTCCTCATGCATCGGGTTAACCGTTTGATCCGCAATTCCCATGCGCCGCGCCAGGGCAAGCCGCTCCTCGGAAAGATCCGCAGCAATGATGCAGGCCGGGCGGTGCAGCCGGGCACAAGCCATGGTGCAAAGGCCAGTCGGCCCGGCGCCGAGCACCAGCACAGTATCCCCCTCCTGAATTTCCCCGATCTGCGCGCCCCAATACCCGGTTGCCAAAATATCGCCGGTAAAAAGCGCCTGTTCATCCGTGACGCCCGCCGGAATATGGCTGAGCCCATTTTCTGCAAAGGGGACGCGGACATATTCCGCCTGGCCCCCGTCTATCCGGCAACCAAGCGCCCAGCCCCCGTGCACATGTGTACAATTATTGACAAAACCGCGCCTGCAAAAATAGCACTCCCCGCAAAAGGTCTCCACATTGACCGCCACGCGGTCACCTGGACGGAAGCCGCGCACCGTCTCCCCCACTTGTTCCACCACGCCCACCATCTCATGGCCCACGATCACGCCGGGCTTTGCGCGCGGCACGCTGCCGTGCTTGATATGCAGGTCGCTCGAGCAAATGGAGGAGAGCGTCACGCGGACGATTGCGTCCCCCGCCTCCTGCATTTCAGGCACTGGCCGCTGCTCCAATGTAAACAGGCCATTCTCCCGGTAGACGACCGCCTGCATCATTTGATCTTTCACTCGTAACCGCCCCTTCTTCTATTTGTCTCTATTATAGCGGAGATGGGGCGGTTTGTCATGCACCTGTAAAGCGAGAGCCTTATGGCTCGAATAAAATCAATCATGGATATTGTATTTTCCTTCAATATATGTGGTAATAGCCAAAATAAAATTATATTTTTTGTTTATGTATAATATTGAAATATGTATATAGTTATATTACTATATTAATTGAAAATAAAGCAAAGGGGAGATTCCCATGAACGAATACACCCAATATCCCAATCAAATCGAAAGGAGAAAAAACAAATGAAACAGAAACACATCGTCACCAAACAGCTATCCTTCTTGATCGCCATGATCCTAGTATGCCTCCAATTGCTTCCGATAGGACCTTCGCAGTTGGACAAGCACAGCCTCAGGAAGAAATGATGCAAGCACAGGCCGCAAGTACGAAAAAATACCGTTCGCCATTTATCGCCAAAGGCTATACATCAGGCGCTTATTATAAACAGCCTGGTTCATCATGGAGCGCCGGATATCACACAGGGCAAGACTATAATTGCAGCAATGATACACTGGTCGCCCCTGCGTCAGGTACAATTCAGCGCAGCAGGTGGGATAATAGCTATGGCAACTACATCGTGATTGCAACCAACGATGGATGGGTCATTTTAATGGCCCATATGGCCTCCACGCCGCTCGTGAAAGAAGGGCAAAAGGTCACAGCCGGTCAGCGGGTCGGCACAATGGGAAGCACAGGCAACGTTACAGGAAAGCATCTGCATCTGGAAATAGAGAGCTCCAGCACATGGGCATACAACAAAAATCTACAGGATCCTCGCCAGTATATTGATCTGGATAACTACGGCGGCTCCTCCACCGGCGGAGCGACATTTATCAAAACGGCTCCACAAAAGAATATGTTTACAGCACCTGGAGCTCCTGCAACGCACAGGGCAGCGATTATATCGGATATATTGATCCCTATGAAACTGCGAATGTCTACGGCTCCTACAACGGCTTATATATTGTTGTTTACAACGCTGGATCCACCAAAAAGGCCGGATTTGTGAAATATTCAGGAGGAAACACCAACCCCTATTGGAACCCCAAAACCTATTCAAATGGCTCCACAAGCGAGCCGGTTTACCGGTCTCTGGCAGACGCCAAAAATAAAACAAACGCTATAGGATCGCTCGATCCGTGGGAAACTTGTACCTGTGTGAAAGTGGTCGAGGGCAAACCAGTCGTATTATACACAGCGGGAAGCACCAAAAAGGTGGGCTTTGTGAATTATATGGGCGGAGTCAGTTAAGGCGCTGAATAATTACAGGTAATACAAACGCCTATCGGAAGAACGGCAATTCTTCGATAGCGCTTCCATGTTCTATTCTGCAAAGGAAGAGGCGGAAGATAGACGTTTCCGCCAATAAAGCTGCGCAAAGGGGGCATTATAAACGACTGTTTCACAAAGCATAATTTTGATAGATATCTTTGGCCTTCTCTAGAATCATCTCTTTGAGCTTCTGCGGCGAACGCACCACCGCCCGATCGCCATACTGCATCAACCAGGAGATCAGCCCTCGCTCACCTTCGCCTCAAATTTTACAAGAAAATTCCCCTCGCCTGCGGTGCGCAACAGAGCCGTATCCCCAAAACGATCCAGGATCTCTTCAATGAGCTCCCTCCCGCAGCAGAGCTCTACCGTTTCTGTTTCTCCGGAAAACATATGGAAAAGCTGATTCACATAATCCGCAGCGTCAAAAAAATCCGTGTAATCCGACACCTCTCGGAAATCCCGCGCAGGCGTATCCAATGCTTCTGCCCGGTGGATACGATCAAGGCGCGCATGCATGAGGTTATCATATTTGGGATTGTTGCACACAAGATAATAATGCCCGCCGGACCAGATCAGCGCATAGGGATTCACGCAAAATTCCTTCTCCTGCAATTCTACCTTCATCTGGCCGGAGAGCGCGCGCCGCGCATATTGGAACCGGACTTGCCGCCCGGCCTGAATGGCTTGATCCAGAATTTCAATCGTATAATAAATTTCCTCATTGGAGCATTTAATGCGATGGTCGATATAGACCTGCCCCTCCAGCCGGGCAGCCCTGCCCGCAGCTCACAAGGCCTTCCAGCTTCTGGACTGAGCTGCGCCGTTTTTTTGGGTGTAATAACGCCGCAGCCTGCACCGCATCGAGCAGAAGCCGCACCTCCGCCGTTTCAAAGGTACGCGAGGCAAGAAAATAGCCGGATTTGGGCGCACGGGTGTGCAGTATATCAAGGCCGAAGCTTTTGAGCAGCTCGATATCACCATAGATCGATTTGCGCTGCGCAGCCACGCCGCGTTTTTCCAATTCCCCGCAAAGCTCCTGCGCGGAAAGCGGGTGCTCCTCATCCGTTTGTTCCTGAAAAATCTGAAGAAGATACAGCGGTTTCAGCTTTGCATTTGCACTGCCTGCCAAATGGGTTCACTCCAATTCCTGACGTCTGATCGCGGCAGGGCCAGAAGCACCCGCCTCTCATGCTGCCAAAGGCCAAGTCAGGAGCCGGAATCGCCGGCCCCATCATCCAGCTAGTCAATAGGCCATCTTTTCATTGAGCGCGCGGACGGTATCCTCATCGAGCTTCACAATCGCCCGATCATAGGTCATCATGCCGTTCACCTCATTCTCCACATCGCTGACCTGCGTATAGATCGTAGCGCTTAATCCCTTGGGGATTAAGGGAAGAATCTGCTTCTCCAGCAGGCGGCGGTAGGCCTTGGTCAGCTTCTCCTCATTCGCAAACATGCGGTAGCCAAAGCATTTTTGGCGATCCCACACATGGCCGTCGATGATCCGGCTGTAGCCGCCGAACTCTGTCAGCGCAAAGGGGCGGTCATCCAGCTTCGGCAGCCGGACGGGCAGAATATATTTGTGCATACTGTTGAGCTCTCCTCCGCCCTGGTCGTACCAGCGCTTGCGTGATCGACGATGCGGCTTGGATCGCGCTTTTTCACCGCTTCGCCGATCTCCTTGGCGTCAAACTGGCCCCAGCCTTCGTTAAAGGGAACCCAGCAATAAATGGAGGGGAAAACCTCCAGCGCGTCGATCATCTCAAACAGCTCGCGACGGTAATCCTCCCGCGCCTGTTTTTCACCGCGGCTGAAGCGCTTATAATCATCATCCTTCACTTTGATCCCAATATTCGGCAGCACGCCCGCCGTCCAGTCGCCGATATAGGCGCCGCCGCTGATCATATCCTGCCAGACAAGCATCCCAAGCCGGTCGCAGTGATAATACCAGCGCGCAGGCTCCACCTTGATGTGCTTGCGCAACATATTAAAGCCCAGGCGCTTTGCAACCTCGATATCATAAACCATCGCCTCGTCTGTAGGCGGAGTGAGCAGGCTCTCACACCAATAGCCCTGATCGAGCAGGCCGCGCTGGAAGTAGGGCTTGTTATTGAGCAGCAGGCGCGGCAAGCCCTTTTCATCGCGGCCGATGCTGCACTTGCGCATGCCCACATAGCTGCGCACCGTGTCGCGCAATTCGCCCTGCGTGGAAAGCTCCAATTGGAGATCGTATAAAAACGGGGATTCCGGGCTCCAAAGCTTTGCATCCGGCAGCTCAATTTCCTCGCTGGTGGAGATTTCCCGGGCAATGATCTCCTTCCCCTCATCAAAAACGCGGAGCTTTAGCTGATAGCCCTCGTCGCAATAGAGCTTGGTATTGAGCGTAAACAGCCCGCGGTCGATATCCGGCACGGCCTTTACTTCGCGGATATAGCATCTATCCACCGCTTCGAGCCAGACCGTCTGCCAGATTCCGGAGGTGGCGGTATACCAGAAGCCATGTGTTTTGAGCACCTGCTTGCCGCGCTGCTGCCAGCCTTCATCCGTCGGGTCATATACGCAGACGGTAAGCTCATTGTTATGTGCGTTGATATAGCCCGTAATTTCAAAACTAAAAGGGCAATAGCCGCCGGTATGGGTGCCGACGAGCTTTCCGTTCACCCACACCTTGCACTGCCAATCCACCGCGCCAAAGTGCAAAATGACCTTTTTGCCATAAAAGGCCTCGCTGAGCTCAAACGTGCGGCGATACCACAGCAGTTCATCCGGCTTTAATGCCCGCTCCACGCCGGAAAGCGAGCTTTCTATACAGAATGGCACAAGAATTTGCCCCTCAAAGCGTTCCGGCTGCTGCGCGCCGTGCGGCGTAACCGCATAATCATACAGGCCGTTTAAATTCATCCAGCCTTCGCGTACCAGCTGGGGGCGTGGGTATTCGGGCAGAACGCGGGCAACGTCCACGTTTGCCGCAAAGCGTGTTTTGATTCGTTCCATGGTGTCCCCTCCATTATATTCATCATGCGAAATGCCGTTTGCAGACAAGGCAATTTGGCTCTATTCCTAATTTTAATCGGATCTACTGAATTTGTCTATGCATTCTTGCAAAAATGAGATAAAATTTCGAAAAAAGAGATTGCAGGAGGGGGAAAAATCTGTTATACTATCTATCGTTGTTTCATCAACCATAAGTATGCGGGTATGGCGGAATTGGCAGACGCGCAAGATTTAGGATCTTGTATCATAAGATGTGCAGGTTCGACCCCTGTTACCCGCACCAACAAAACAAGCGGAGTTAAGAACTTCGCTTGTTTTGCTTTTATCCCAGATAAAGCAGCATCCCCCGCCAATTTACTATCAATCATCCCACTAGGAAACTCGCCCTTTTGTGTTCTCGCTCTCGTTTCTGTTTTGTATTGTAAAAGAAAGTTTATAACTTTGGAGCCGATTTTAACTCTTTTTCACGATCGCTTATCGTATCAAAATAGCCGGGAACGAACTGTTTCCGGGAACGGCGGATATCCCTTGGGCCGTGTTATTTTGGCAAAAGTGAATTCACCACGCTATTTTCCTAGATTGTAGGCAAACACAGTTCGCCCCTACTCGCTTCGTAAGAAAAAACAGAAGAAAGGAAAGAGGAACAAATGAAAAAAGTGGCGATTCTCGGATATGGAGGCCGGGGTTACCATTACGCAAAAATGTGCAGGCAGATGGACAAAGACTTTCAGATTGTTGCGGTAATCGATAACTCCGAGGATAAACGAAGGTTGGCAAAAGAAACAGCCAAACTTGACGATGCACAGTTGTTTTCATCTTTAGATGTCTTTCTGGCCGCACCAAAAACCGCAGATTGGCTTTTCATATGCACGCAGGATAAAGATCACAGAGAGCACGCTGTAAGCGCGTTGAAAAAAGGCTATCATCTTTTACTAGAAAAGCCGGTGGCCTGTACGCCAGAGGACTGTCTGGAGATTGAAAGAACAGCGAAAGAACTTAACAGGCAGGTTGCTGTTTGCCATGTTCTGCGATATTCTCTCTATTATGAAAAAATTAAGGAAATCATAGAAAGCGGCATTTTAGGGAAAATTATTGCAATCGATCAGGTAGAAAACGTTGCCTATTGGCATCAAGCCCATTCCTATGTGAGAGGCGATTGGCGAAGGGCTGACGAGAGCACGCCGATGATTCTTGCAAAATGTTGCCACGATTTAGACATTGCCGTCTATCTGGCCAACAGTAAATGCCGGCAAGTGATCAGCCAGGGTCAACTGAATTATTTTAAAAGGGAAAATGCACCCGAAGGCGCAACAGAATATTGCCTTGGGGGCTGTAAGGCAAAAAAAGGAGTGCCCCTATGATTGCGAAAAACTATATGTAAACACTTTGAAGCATCTGCCAAAAAAAGCAATAAAAGGCGCTTGGCCTCAATCAAGACTGATTGCCGACAGCATTGTGACCATCCCCAAACTCTATGAAGCTATGAAAACGACAAGATATGGAAAGTGCGTATTTTTAAGCGATAATGACGTTGTAGATTACCAAATCACAACGATGCTGTTTGAAAACGGAATTAATTCTACTCTTACAATGACCGCCTTTTCGGGGCCATCCTATCGTGAAACAAGAGTGAGAGGAGCTCTTGGAGAACTGGTCTGCAATATGGGGGAAAATAAAATTGTTTTACATATATTCGGAAAAAAGGCTAAAAAAATCCGTTTACACAAACGCCTTGATGCCCACGGAGGAGGTGATAAGCGATTAATGGAATACTTTGCAAAGGATAAACTGAAAACTGACATTTCTCTTTCTATTGAAAGCCATCTCATCGGTTTTGCTGCTGAAGAATCAAGATTGAACGGCGGAATGCCTGTTCCGCTTTGTAAATTTCGAAAAAATACATGATAAGATATTTGAAGAATCGCGCAATCTAAATAACAGCGCCACATCCTGTTGCCAAACGAATGCGCACCTCACTGCCCGGTGAGGTGCGCGCTTTATCTGCATCATGGAGCAGCCGATAGGTTCTTCCGCCGCCGTCAGCCATTCGTTGGAGGCTTTTTCTGACGGAACTTCCATTGCCGAATGCTGAATCCAACGGTTGCTGCCGCATCTCCGATCCGTTCACATCTTTAGGCAGCATTTCTCTGTAAAATCAGCGGTTAAGGCGTCGTTTTCTCCTCAACCGGGAAAACAACGCCTGCGCCCAAATCCTGCTGCATCTGATGGAAACGCATCCGGTATTCCCTCGGTTTTGCTGATTCATGACCTCACTTGCTTTCGCTGCACAGCAGCCCGGCCACATCTCCGGCAATCTGCTCCGCCGTCAGGTGGTTTTGCCGCAAAACCTCCGCCACATCGTAACGATCCAAAAATTTCTTTTGCAGCCCATAATTCAACACCTTTTGATGGGAGCGGCCATAAAACCTGGCAATCTTTTCACCAAAACCGCCATCCAGAATACCATCCTCCAGCGTGACGATCACCTCGTGATCCTCTTTGAGCTGTTCCAGCAGGTCTACATCAAGCCCACTGATATAGCGAGGGTTAATCAGCGTTGGCTGCACGCCCGTTTGAACGGCGATCGCCTGCGCTGCTGCTTTGCCAAGTGGGAAGAAGGCGCCGAGCGCAAGAATCGCCGCCCGGTTCCCCCTCTGCACAACCTCAAATTGATTCAGCTTGCTGAAATCTTTTGTAACGGCTTGCCCGCTCGACACCAAAGGCCCGCCCGGCACGCGGATGGCAACCGGGTGCGCCCTCTGTGCAAGGCTCCAATCTAGCATCGCCAGATATTCCTCCTTTGTTGTGGGGGCAAGATACACCAAGTTTGGAATATTGGCCATCATCGGGATATCATAGATGCCGAGATGTGTTACATCGTTCATGCCATAAATAGACGCCGCATAGACGAGGATGGTAGCCGGGCTATTGTTGATGCACAAATCTTGCGAAAGCTGGTCAAACGCCCGCTGCACAAAGGTGCTGTAAACGCCGTAGACCGGCTTGCCTCCGTTCACCGCAATGCCGGAGGCAAGCGCCACTGCGGTTTCCTCCGCAATGCCGACATCTACGAACTGGCTGCCCGCCTCCCGCCGTTTCTCCGGTGTAAAGCCTAAAACGGCGGGCGTTGCGGAGGTGATGGCGACCAACGTTTTATCCTCTTTCATTCGTTCCAGTAGAAAGCTGGCGGTGACACTCGAATAATCTTCCTCTTCCACGGCCGCAACAGGCTTGCCATTCGCCATGCCAAAGGGCGTGCACCAGTGCCAGCTCTCCCGATCCTTTTCTGCGGCAGCAAAGCCCTTTCCCTTCTGGTACAGATATGCACAACGACCGGATGCGCAGCATCTTTCACCATCTGGAAGGCCGCGATCAATTGGCTGAGATCATTGCCGTTCTTCACAAACACATAGCCGAGCCCCATTGCCCGGAAGAAGTTGCATTCCGCCTTGCCATCCGTTTCCCGCAGCAGCCTAAGATTTTGATAAAGGCCGCCGTGATTTTCCGCGATCGACATTTGATTATCATTGACCACGATAATCAGATTGCTGCGCAGCTCCGATGCAAAATCCAGCCCCTCCAGCGCCTCCCCTCCACTGAGCGAGCCGTCGCCGATCACGGCGATGATATTCTCTTTGCCGCCCTTTAAATCCCGCGCTTTTGCAAGTCCGCAGGCCAAGCTAACCGAAGTGGATGTATGCCCGATGGTAAAAAAGTCATGGGGGCTTTCCTGTGGGTTGCTGTAACCTGACACATCGTCATAGTGCTGCTCAGACAAAAATGCTTTTTTGCGCCCCGTGAGCATCTTATGGCAATAAGTTTGATGGGACACATCGAATACCAGCTTATCCCTAGGCGAATCGAACACATAGTGTAAGGCGATCGTCGCCTCCACCATGCCGAAATTGGGCCCGAAATGGCCGCCGCGCCTGCTCAGCTTTTGCAGCAACGCCTGCCGCATTTCCGCTGCCAACGTTTCCAACTGATTGAGCTTCAGCCTTTTTACATCAGAAGGCTGATCGATTTGTTCAAAATACATAAAAACATTCCTCCGATTCTGTTTTTGCCAAACCGATCCTTTCAGCCGCTGCACATTGCTCAAAGGATTCGGCCTAGTATCAGGCTAACACTGAGTGAACTCAT
>ENA-OQEN01000673-OQEN01000673.1-human-gut-metagenome-genome-assembly--contig:-NODE-673-length-14482-cov-2.842146_pt1 | contig 14482 bp, 28 predicted proteins | sample MGYA00242791_ERZ504627 | MGnify/ENA primary metagenome ERZ504627 (study PRJEB26092, sample SAMD00036316) | human gut metagenome | host: Homo sapiens | study: EMG produced TPA metagenomics assembly of... | reverse complement strand
CGTTGTTTCGAGATCTGGCAATCATAATCCTGAGCGCGAAATTCTTCGGACTGGTGGCGCGCAAGTGCAAGGCTCCGCAGGTGGTGGGCGAGATCATCGCCGGTCTGCTGATCGGCCCCTGCGTGCTGAACTTGGTGCAGATCAGCGACTCCATCTCCATCTTCGCAGAGATCGGCGTTGTGATGCTCATGTTCACCACCGGCCTCGGCACCAACCTGAAAGAGCTGATCAAGCAGGCCCCATCGCCACCCTGATCGCTACCGTTGGCGTGGCTGTGCCTCTGGTGGGCGGCACCTTATTATATGGTGCGTTCTACGGCTTTGCCGCAGTTGGCAGCCCGGAGTTCTACCGGGCGCTGTTCATCGGCACCATTATGACCGCTACCAGTGTGTCCATCACGGTGGCAACCTTGCAGGAGCTTGGGCACCTGAAGAGCTTTCTGGGCACTACCATCGTCAGTGCCGCTGTCATTGATGATGTCATCGGCATCGTGGTGCTCACCTGCGTGCTGGGTGCCAGCAGCGGCACCGGTACGGGTCTGGGCAAGGTGCTGTTCAATACGGTGCTGTTCTTTGCCACCGCACTGGGCGTTGGCCTTGTGGCGCACTACGCCATGAAGTGGCTGGATCAGCGCAACCCCCATACCCAGCGTATCACCATCGTGAGCATGGCCTTCTGCTTTGCCATGGCCTACATTGCTGAGGAGTACTTCGGCATCGCCGATATCACCGGCGCTTACATTGCAGGTATCGTGCTGTGCACCATGGATGACGCGCCCTATGTGGAGCGCCGGGTGGATATCAGCAACTACGTTATCTTTGCGCCGATCTTCTTTGCCTCCATCGGCCTCAAGACTGATATCAGCGGCCTGACCCCGGAAATCCTGCTGTTCTGCGTCTGCTTTGTGGTTGTGGCGCTGATCACCAAGATCATCGGCTGCGGTCTGGCTGCAAAGGTCTGCCGCTTCAACTGGGACGACTCCCTGAAGGTCGCGTCGGTATGATGACCCGCGGCGAGGTGGCACTGATCGTGGCACAGAAGGGCTTGGCCATCGGTGTGGTAGACCCGGTCTACTTTACCGCTGTGATCCTGCTGATCGTGGTGTCCAGCGTGGCTACCCCGCTGGCACTCAAGGCCATGTTCACCAAGCGCCCGCCCGTGCCGCATCCCAGTCAGGCAAACTAAATCAGGAATTTAATTTTCATATTTAGGGTTCAGAAAGGCCTGCGGGCGTTTTCTGAACCCCTTTTTATCTGAATATAGGCAAAAAACGGGGCCGCTGCACATAGTTTCGTGCAACAGCCCCGTTTTTATTGTTTACGCAGTATATAATTTACAGCGTCTTGCAGAACTCCTTCAGGTAGCGCGGAACTCCTCGCCGATCTCAGGATGCTGCAATGCCAGCTCCACCTGCGCCTCCACGACCTTGAGCTTGTTGCCCATGTCGTAGTGCTTGCCGGTGAACTCCACGGCGGTCATGCCGCCGCGGGTGCGGGCATACTCTGCCATGCATCGGTCAGCTGGATCTCGCCACCGGCACCGGGCTTGGTGTGGGCAAGGATCTCGTAGATCTCCGGGGTCAGCAGCACACGACCCAGAATGGAATAGTTGCTGAACTCCTGCCCCTTCTTGGGCTTCTCGATCATATCGTCCACAAAGAAGTAGTTGTCGTGGATAGGGGTGGTCTTTAAGCTGCAATAGCGGCTCACGTCCTCCCAAGGCACAGCGGACACGCCGGCAACCGGACGGCCGAACTCCTCGTAGGCGCGGATCAGCTGGGCGCAGACCGGATCCTCGCCCCAGATCACGTCATCGCCGTAAATGACCACAAAGGGATCATCGCCGGTAAAGGCCTTGGCGGTGTTTACCGCGTGCCCCAGACCCAGCGTCTCCTTCTGGCGTACAAACAGGATGTTGGCCATATTGGCGATGCCCAGACACTCCTCCAGCATCTTTTCCTTGCCGGGCTTTGCCAGCTTTTCCTCCAGTTCGGGGCTGCGGTCAAAATGATCCTCAATAATGCTCTGGTTGCGGCCCAGAATGATCAGGATATCTGTAATACCGGAGCGGACGGCCTCCTCCACCAGATACTGGATGGCGGGCTTATCCACGATGGGCAGCATTCCCTTGGGCATTGCCTTGGTAGCGGGCAGTACGCGGGTGCCAAGACCTGCAGCCGGAATAACGGCTTTGGTGACTTTTTTCATGATGATTCTCCCATATTCTCATTTTATGCACGGCGAACCGCGCTTTTCAGCAGGATCCCCATCCTGCATGAACCGTTATCAGATAAAGGTGCCTACCAGTGCGTTCAGATCCGGCCCCAACAGCATGGAGCAAAGGCTGCCTACTAGCATCAGCAGGATGAACGCTCCGATGCAGGCTGCAAAGCTGACACCGCCCTGTGCGTTCAGCACGGCGCGGCGCTGCTCCGGGTCTGGGAACTCGGCACGAATGCGGCGGATGCGTGCCGCTGCGCTGCGGCGGTAGAGCCACTTGCCATACAGCCCCCGCACCAGCATCAGTGCAAAGCTGAGAAGGGACATGATGCGGCTCAGCACTACCAGCGTAGAGGCGCTGATCCCGGCGGTCAGGGGGCTGCCGGTGGTCTGCATCATACTGATCAAGGTGGGAATGAACAGCAGCAGTTCTGCGGCCAGAAAGCCGAAGGCAGGCTTCCACGCCTTGCGGTAGAAAAAGTAGAATGGGCCGAACAGCAGCGCTGAAAAACTCATGGAAATCTTGGAGTGACGCAGCTGCATCTGGCTGTAATCGTTCAGGTAGACCGGCGCGGCTGTGCCGATGAAATCCACCCAGTCCTGATAGGGACGCCGTCGATCAGTTCATCCTTGCCAAAGGCGGCGCGCACATTGCGGTGCACCGGGTCAACGACCTTCTCGGTAAAATTACGGTACATTTCGTCCCGGTACATCCTGCTGTAATCAAAATCCCGGTTCTGCTCGGCGCTGGCGGCAGCACGGTCGTTGGGCTGTTCTGCGCTCTCAGGGGGCAGGGCAGCGCCGCAGCAGCGGCAGACATTCTCGCTGCGCAGGGTGCGCTCCCCGCAGGTGGGACAGGTGCGCAGCTGCGCATCCTGATAAGGAAACTTCCATTCATAGCCTGCGCCATGGGCAGGGGCGTGGATGCACAGACCCATCTTCTCGTAACAGGTGCGGTGATAGGGTGCACCGCAGTCCGGGCAGACCACGATGTCGTCCTGAAGGGTCAGCGGCTTGCCGCAGCCCTCACAGGGACAGCCATAATATTTCGGCATGATATCCTCCTGTGAAATCGATCATACTGGTATTATACTCCCCCGGGTATGAAAAGAAAAGGTGAAAATCTTTAAAAATCCGGCAAGATAGTATTTTTCCTCTTTACTTTATCACAGATTCTCGGTATACTAATGAAGTATCTGTGTATAAACTGTGTCTTTTGGCGGAGCAGAAAATGCGCGCTGCGCGTGCGTTTTGCACCCTGCCGGGGACATTATTGTTATGATGTAAACCCTTGAACGAGAGGAACTTAGAGAATGATCACGACTGATGAACTGAAAGTGCAGTTGGCCGAGCACGCCAAGGCCGTTAAGGACCTGGAGGAAGCACTGGCCATTGAAGCAAGCCGCAAGCGCGTGCAGGAGCTGGAGCACACTATGTCCCGCCCCGGATTTTATGATGATGCAGAACTGAGCAAGAAGGTCTTTGACGAGGTCGGCGACCTGAAGGGCAAGCTGAACCGCTTTGAAAAGCTGCAGGGTCTGTACGATGACGCTGAGACCATGCTGGAGATGCTGGACGAGGAGTACGACCCCGCCATGATCCCCGAGGCCGAGGAGGCCGTGAACACCGTGGGCAAGGCTGTGGAGGAACTGCAGCTGATGACCATGCTGAACGGCGAGTACGACCACAGCAACGCCATCCTTACCTTCCACGCAGGCACCGGCGGCACCGAGGCACAGGACTGGGCCGAGATGCTGTATCGTATGTATAATAAGTGGGCACAGGCACATGGCATGACCGTGGAGGTGCTGGATTATCAGGACGGCGACGAAGCCGGTCTGAAGAGCGCCTCTATGATGGTCAAGGGTGCCAACGCTACGGTCTGCTTAAGAGCGAGAACGGCGTGCACCGTCTGGTGCGTGTCTCTCCCTTTGACGCCAACGCCCGCCGCCAGACCAGCTTTGCTTCTCTGGAGGTTATGCCCGAGCTGGACAACACCATTCAGGTGAACATCCGCCCCGAGGATATCGAGATGCAGGTGTACCGCTCCTCTGGTGCCGGCGGCCAGCACATCAATAAGACCTCCTCTGCTGTCCGTCTGATCCACAAGCCCACCGGCATCGTGGTCAACTGCCAGACCCAGCGCAGCCAGTTCCAGAACCGCGACTACGCTATGGAAATGCTGAAGGCTAAGCTCTACCAGATCGCCAAGCAGCAGCATATGGATAAGATCGACGACATCAAGGGCGTGCAGAACGAGATCGCATGGGGCCACCAAATCCGCAGCTATGTGTTCATGCCCTACACTATGGTCAAGGATCACCGCACCAACTACGAGACCGGCAACGTGGATGCCGTGATGGATGGCGATATCGATGAGTTCATCTTCGCCTACCTCAAGGCCGCCAGCCGCGGCGAGCTGCAGGACGCATAAGCGCCTGTCCCTGTAAAATCATAACCGCACCTGTGTCCATTTTTGGATGCGGGTGCGGTTTTTTCGTGCTTGTCTGCGCATACTAACCCCGAAAAATGCGCAGGGAGGCCGTAAAATGTCCAAGCACAGCATCGTCAGGTGGATAAAGATAATAGGTGTTTATCTGCTGGTGGCCGCAGTGGCGGCGCTGGGCTGGCTGTGGTGCGCCCTGCCGGAGGAGGTCTATCTGGAACCGGAACAGACGCTCACGCTGCCGCGCTTTGGCTGGGTGGAGCCGCTGCGCGGGCACGGCAGCCGCAATGTGGCCAGCACCCGGGCAGCGGGCAGCTACCAGACCACGCTGGCACTGGGCGGCTGGCTGCCGGTCAAGACCATCCGCGCCACCGTGATGCAGCGCCCCACGGTCACGGTGTGCGGCACGCCCTTTGGGGTGAAAATGTTCTCGGAGGGGGCGCTTGTGGTGGGCTTTTCCGAGGTACACACCGCCGCCGGTACGGTAAACCCCGCAAAGCAGGCGGGGCTGCGGCTGGGCGACCGGGTGATCCGCATGGGGAACACCGTTACCGAGACCAACGAGCAGGTCCATGCCGCGCTGGAGGCCGCTGCCGGTGCGGCGGTGGAGGTGGTCTACGTCCGCAAGGGGGAGCAGCGGCAGACCACCCTTTTGCCGGTGTGGGATACGCAGAACGCCCAGTGGCGGGCAGGGATGTGGGTGCGGGATTCCTCCGCCGGGGTGGGCACTCTGACCTTTGTGGATGCGCAGGCCGGGGTGTTTGCCGGGCTGGGGCACCCTATCAGCGACAGCGACACCGGCGAGCAGGTCGCCCTGCGCAGCGGTGAGATCGTGGCCTGCCAGATTGTTGGCTGCACCGGCGGTACCGCCGGCAGCCCCGGAGAGTTGAAGGGCAAATTCATCAGCGACCACGCCCTTGGCAGAATTTGTATCAACGGCGAAAACGGCGTCTACGGAACGGTAAGCACTGCCATTGCCGGGCAGCAGACAGAGCTTGCCTTTGCGCAGGAGGTGCTGCCCGGCGCGGCAGAGATCCTGACCACCACCAGCGGCGAAACGCCCCGCAGCTACCGTGTCTATATAGAAAAGGTGAACGACGCGACCCGCACCGCAACATGGTGCTGCGCGTCACCGACCCGGCACTGCTGGCGCAGACCGGCGGCATCGTGCAGGGGATGAGCGGCAGCCCCATCCTGCAAAACGGACGGCTGGTGGGTGCAGTGACCCATGTGCTGGTCAATGACCCGACACGAGGCTACGGTATTTTTGCACAAACCATGCTGGAACAGGCACATTCCGTGCCCGGAACGGACGCAGCAGCATAAAAAAGTATGACATTCGAGCGGAATTTCCATAATTTCCCAAAATAAACCGTTGAACTATCTGGAAAATTATGGTAAAATCATGGTGTTAAGGGAACTGCACACATTGGAGGAAACAACCATGGATAAAGTGAGATTCTTGATGTCGGATACCGGTGCTCAGATTACAGAAGCCTGTCGTGAGGCGCTTGAGCAAAAGGGCGTGGAAGTGACCGTTGTGGAAAAGGATGGAACAAGGTTTTACAGAAGATGCTGGCCGTTCGCCCGCAGGTAGTGCTGTTGGATGCCTTTATGCCCGGGCTGGACGCGCTGGCGGTCAAGCAGCGCTACAACGCCGCAGGCGAGCGCCACACCTCGTTTTTCGTTACCGGCGCGTTCCAGAGTGAGGAGATGGTACAGGAGCTGCTGGACGAGGCTTTGCCTACTATTTTGTCAAGCCCTTTGACGAAAGTGTCCTTGCCGCCCGGGTGCTCAAAGCAGCCAGCGGACAGGAAAAGCACCTGCTCCACACCAGCGTGGACAGTGACGAACTGACCGTCACCGAAATATTGCACCAAATTGGCGTGCCTGCGCACATCAAGGCTACCAGTTCCTGCGGGATGCCATCCTGCTCACCATGAACGAGCCGGAGTACATCAACGCCGTGACCAAGCGCCTGTACCCGGAAATTGCCAAGAAAAACGGTACCACCGCCAGCCGGGTGGAGCGCGCCATCCGCCACGCCATCGAGGTGGCATGGGACAGGGGAGATGTGGACACCCTCAATAGCTACTTCGGCTATACCATCCATAACCTGCGGGGTAAGCCTACCAACTCGGAGTTCATTGCGATGATAGCTGATAAGATGCGGCTGGATAAGCGGCAGAGAGTGGGGTAAAAAGCCGAAATAAACGGAAGCGGACATACAATTATAGAAACATGGGATAACCCAAAGGCTTCATCTGAAAAGGTGGAGCCTTTTCTCTTTGCATTTTCCTTCCCATCTGGTACAATGGTGCAGAAGGGAAGTGACAAAATGCCGGAAGTGGATGTGATCCGTGCGCAGCTGTTTGCGCTGCAAGACAAGGAATATCAGATCTTTCACAGCCGCCTGATGCCCACCCTGCCACCAGAAACGGTGATCGGGGTGCGGGTGCCGCTGCTGCGTAAGCTGGCAAAGCAGCTGACAGATACCCCGGAAGCGGAGGTGTTTCTGCAAGAACTGCCGCATTTTTATTATGAAGAAAACGCTCTCCACGCCTTTCTGCTGGACCTGTCCGGGATTACGGCACAGCGCTGGCGGCAACGGAGCGCTTTTTACCCTATGTGGATAACTGGGCAGTCTGCGATAGTTTCAGCCCCAAGGTGTTTGCGCAGCATAAGCCGGAGCTGCTGCCTGCTATCCGGCGCTGGCTGGGCTCTGACCAAGTGTATACCGTGCGCTACGGGATCGGGATGCTGATGCGGTATTATCTGGACGATGCCTTCCGGCCGGAATATCTGGCTTGGGTGGCGGCGGTGCACAGCGAGGAATACTATGTCAATATGATGCGGGCGTGGTATTTTGCCACTGCACTGGCAAAGCAGCCCGCAGCGGCACTGCCGTGGCTGACCGAAAAGCGGCTGGACGTGTGGACGCACAACAAGACCATCCAGAAAGCAGTAGAAAGCCGCCGCATCCCCCGGAGCAAAAGCAGGCTTTGCGGGCGCTGCGCATTCGTTCACAAAAGCTTTGCGAAGAACGGTGCGTTTGACTGTTTACAATGTGGCGAATTTATTGTAAAATAGAGTATAGCAAAAATGCCGGGTCTGTCCGGCGAAAGATAAAATAGGTGGTGTTTGGATTATGACATTGAAATATAAGCGTATCCTTTTGAAGATCAGCGGCGAGGCGCTGGGCGGCGAAAAGGGCATGGGCTTTGACGAGCCCACCATGGACGCTATTTGCGGCGGCGTGAAAAAGGCTCACGAACTGGGCGTGCAGATCGGCATCGTTGTGGGCGGCGGCAACTTCTGGCGCGGCCGCTCCAGCGGTAAGATGGAGCGCACGCTGGCCGATAAGATCGGTATGCTGCTACGGTGATGAACGCACTGGCTGTCTCCGATAAGCTGGAGCAGCTGGGCGTGCCCACCGAGGTGTTCACCTCGATCACCATGCCGCAGGTGGCTCCTGCCTTTACCCGCAAGGACGCTCTGCGCGCCATGGATGAGGGCAAGATCGCTGTGTTCGGCGGCGGCACTGGCAACCCCTTCTTCTCTACCGATACGGCTACCGCGCTGCGCGCCGTGGAGGTGAGCGCCGACGTGATGTTCAAGGCGACCATGGTGGACGGCGTTTACGATAAGGACCCCCACAAGTACCCGGATGCCAAAAAGTACGATACCCTTACCTTTACCAAGGTGCTGGAGGATCAGCTGGCCGTTATGGACGGTACCGCAGCTACCCTGTGCCGCGACAACAAGCTGCCCATTCTGGTGTTTGATCTGGCCGACCCGGACAACATCGCACGGGCTGTGCAGGGCGAGAACGTGGGCACGCTGGTCTACGAGGGCTGAGCATAGCGCCCGGTGCAACTGCATACGATTGGATAGAGCAGCAGCGGCGCAGTGCGCTGCTGCATGGATCAATAGAATAAAGAAACAGGAGAACAACGACAATGAGCAGCAACACCAAGGTTTACGAAGATAAGATGAAGAGCTCTGTGGAGCACCTCAGCCGCGAGCTGGCCGCTGTGCGCGCAGGCCGTGCGAACCCCGCCGTGCTGGATAAGGTGGTCGTGGACTACTACGGTGCTCCCACCCCCATCCAGCAGTTGGCCGCTGTGGCCGTCTCTGAGCACGCACCCTCACCATCACCCCTTGGGACCGCACCCTGCTGCGCCCCATCAGCAAGGCAATCATGGCCAGCGATGTGGGCATCACCCCCATTGATGACGGCGTTACCATCCGCCTGAACTTCCCCGCACCCAACGAGGAGCGCCGCAAGCAGCTGGCCAAGGAGGTCTCCAAGCTGGGTGAGGACGCCAAGGTTGCCGTGCGTAACGTGCGCCGCGACGCTATGGATAAGCTAAGGCCATGAAGAAGGCCGGCGAGCTGACCGAGGACACCCAGAAGACCATGGAAGAGGATGTCCAGAAGCTGACCGATAAGTATATCAAGAACATTGATGCTGCCGTGGAAGAAAAGCAGAAGGAGATCATGGCCGTCTGATCCGCAGCACACAATAACAACTGGGAGGTGCCGTGCGCTGGTGAAAGGTGCGCGGCACTTTTTGCAGGGCAGCCCTGCTGCCGGGAGGTATAAATGGCACACCCCAAAGAATTTGCCGAGGGGCTTTCCATCGGCATCATCATGGACGGCAATGGCCGCTGGGCGAAAAACCGCGGCCTGCCCCGCACCGCAGGACACAAAAAAGGTGCGGCGGTGTTCAAGGATATTGCCAACTACTGCGATGAACTTGGCGTAGCATCGGTGTATTTCTATGCTTTCTCTACCGAGAACTGGAAGCGCCCGCTGGAAGAGGTGGGTGCCATCATGAAGCTGTTCGCCCAGTACCTCATCGAGGGCTTTGATTACAAGAACCGCAATATCCGCATCAAGTTCTTGGGCGACCGCACCGCGCTGGACCCCAAGCTGCAAAAGATGATGAATGAACTGGAAGGGGACTCTGCCTGCAAGACCGGCATGACCCTGAACATCGCCATCAACTACGGCGGCCGCCCGGAGATCGTGCGGGCGGCGCAGCAGCTGGCCGCAAAGGCTGTGGCAGGCGAGATCCGCCCCGAGGACATCAACGAGCAGATGATGAGCGATGCCATGTACACCGCCGGACAGAAGGACCCGGACTTTATCCTGCGTCCCAGCGGCGAAAAGCGGCTGTCCAACTTTATGCTCTGGCAGGCCGCCTATTCGGAACTGGTGGAGATGGATGTGCTCTGGCCGGACTTTACCCGCGCCGATCTGGATACCGCCATTGAGGAGTTCAACCACCGCAGCCGCCGGTTCGGCGGCATCTGAGCGGCAATCTGTCCGTATTGCAAACCCTGCACCTATGGTGCAGACCCGACAGACCCGGTACTTCCTCGGGTCGGAATGCGTTGCCCTGCAAGGGGCTGCTGCCGGAAGAACAAAGGAGATCGAAACCTATGAAAACACGCATTATTACTGCGATCGTGGGCATTCTGGTACTCATCGGCGTGATGTTTACCTTCAACACCATGGTGTTCAATCTGGTGATCGCAGCCATTACCCTGATCGCCATCCACGAGATTTACAGCGCCCTCGGCTTTGAAAAAAAAAGACTGGCTCATGTACGCAGTGCTGGTACCCTATACATTGCTGGTCATGCTTTCCAGCTATAGCGCCATGCGCAAGCTGGTCATGCCGATGTCCTTTGTGCTGGTCACCTTTTTTGCCATCTATCTGGTGGTGCGCAACGGCACCATCAGCTACCAGAAGGCCAGCGGTCTTTTGGTGTTTTCGGGCATCGTGATCTTCTGCTTCTACTCCTTCGTTCTGCTCAAGGAGCGTCTGCCAGTGGAAAAATTCGGCTATGACGCGGTTTTCTTCATCCTGCTCATCCTCTGCTTTGCATGGGGCGGCGATACCTGTGCCTATTTTGCAGGCCGCGCCTTCGGCAAGCATAAGCTGTGCCCGGTGGTCAGCCCCAAAAAGACGGTGGAGGGTGCCATCGGCGGCGTGCTGGGCACCATGGTGTTCGGCGTGGTCGCCACCCTCATCTACTCCATAGCGGCAAACCGCATGGAGCCTTTACCCGCTCTAATATCGGCGTTTCCATGTATGTTATCATTGCGCTGCTGGGCTGTATCGCCGCTGTGCTGGGCATCTACGGCGACCTGTTTGCCAGCGTGGTCAAGCGCCAGTGCGGCATCAAGGACTACGGCACCATCTTCCCGGGGCACGGCGGCATTCTGGACCGCTTTGACAGCGTGATGTTCATCGCGCCCTTCGTGACCATGGTCATTACCGCCGTGTTCTACGCCTGATACAGGGGAGGAAACTATTATGTCTAAAAAAATTACGCTGCTGGGTTCTACCGGCTCCATCGGCACCCAGAGTCTGGATGTCATCCGCGCTCAAGGGTACGAGGTCTACGGCCTTTCTGCCCACAGCCATGTAGAAAAAATTTTGCAGCAGATCGAAGAGTTCCACCCGAAATACGTCTGCATGACCGACCCGGACGCCGCCGCAAAGCTGGACGCTGCGCTGGCAGGCCGGGCAAATGCGCCCAAGCTGCTCACCGGCCCGGAGGGGCTGAAAGAGCTGGCTGCGCTGGACGGCCCGGATGTGGTGCTGAACAGTGTGGTGGGCATTGCCGGCCTTGGTGCCAGCCTGTGCGCCATCGAAAGCGGCCATGACCTGGCACTGGCCAACAAGGAGAGCCTTGTCACCGGCGGTCATCTGGTCACGCAAGCTGTGGAAAAGCACGGCGTACAGCTGCTTCCAGTAGACAGCGAGCACTCCGCCATCTTCCAGTGTCTGCAGGATAAGGAAAGCGCCCCCAGTCTGACCAAAATTCTGCTCACGGCCTCCGGCGGCCCCTTTTTCGGCATGACCACCGAGCAGCTGCGCGGCAAGACCCGTGCAGACGCCCTCAAGCACCCAAACTGGAATATGGGCGCAAAGATCACCATCGACTCCGCCACCCTGATGAACAAGGGTCTGGAACTGATCGAGGCTGTATGGCTCTTCGGTCTGCCCCCGGAAAAAATCCAAATCGTGGTGCAGCGCCAGAGTATCGTCCACTCTGCGGTGCAGTTCAGCATAATTCGATCATCGCGCAGCTGGGTGTGCCGGATATGCGTATCCCCATCCAGTACGCCTTGACCTACCCCAAGCGTGTGCCGGGCGTAGTGCCGGAGTTGGACTTTACCACCCTGAAGCTGCTCACCTTCGATGTGGCCGACGAAGAGACCTTCCGTTGCCTTGCCGCCTGCAAAAAGGCCATTCGCAAGGGCGGTCTTGGCCCCTGCGCCGCCAACGGTGCCAACGAGGAAGCCGTTAAGCTGTTCCTTGAGGACAAGATCGGCTTTTTGGATATCGGCCGCTTGGTGGAGGCTGTTGTGGACAGCGACAGCTTTGGCGGCGACTATACGCTGGCAGACGTGTACGAGTGCGACCGCATGGCGCGCGCATTCGTGCAGGCACACCTGTAACGCTTTATCAGAAATATACGCCCCGGCGCTGTTTTTGTAACGGTTCCGGGGCGGTATAGGAGAACGAATGTCATTTATTATCACCATCCTTGCCGCGCTGCTCGTGTTCAGTGCGGTGATCGCCATCCACGAGTTCGGGCATTTTACTGTGGCAAAGCTCTGCGGCATTCAGGTCAATGAGTTTTCCATCGGCATGGGGCCGGTGCTCTGGAAAAAGAATCATAAAGGCACCCAGTACAGTCTGCGCGCCCTGCCTGTGGGTGGCTTTGTAGCGCTGGAAGGGGAGGAAAGCCCCGAAAGCCAGCAGGCAGAAGTGCCCATACTGTGCAGGAGCAGCCCGCCCCGGAGACGGAAGCGTCTGTGCAGCCCACCGGCGTCCCCTTGAACGAGGCGCCGGTTTGGCAGCGGGCACTGGTCATGGTAGCCGGTGCGGTCATGAATTTTGTGCTGGGCTTTGTGGTGCTGGTGGTTTTGATCGCCGCCCAGAATGAGCCCATCACCAGCAAGACCATCTACGCCATTCAGGACGGTGCCCTCTGCGGGCAGACCGGCCTGCAGGCGGGGGACAAGGTTCTGGCGGTGAACGGCCGCCGCTGCTTTGTGGCCAATGATATCCTGTACGAGCTGGTGCGCACCCAGTCTTACAGTGCGGATTTCACCGTACTGCGGGATGGCCAAAAGGTGCAGCTGCCGGGGGTGCAGTTCGACACATGGCAGGACGAACAGGGCGAGACCCACATGAGCATCGGTTTTTCCGTCTACGGGCTGGAAAAGACCCTTGGTAACGTGCTGCGGGAGGCGAGCAACAGCGTGCTGTATTACGGCCGCATCGTGTTCACCTCTCTTATTGACCTGCTGCGCGGGCGGGAGAGCATCAACAACCTCTCCGGCCCGGTGGGCATCGTGTCGGCCATCGGGCAGGCCGCCAGCTATGGCTGGCAGGACTTGCTGGAACTGCTGGCACTGATTACCGTCAACCTTGGCATCCTCAACCTGCTGCCCTTCCCGGCGCTGGACGGCGGCAAGGTAGTATTTTTGATCATTGAAGCGTTACCGGCCATGCAGTGCCGGAAAAGCTGCAAAGCGTGCTCACCTTGCAACCTCGGGCTGCTGTTCGGGCTGATGATCTTTGCAACCTACAACGATATTCTCCGGCTTATTACCGGGACAGTATAAGAAAGGGGAACCCTTATGCGGCAGAAAAAACGTGAAGTGAAGATCGGCAATGTGACCATTGGCGGCAGCAACCCTATTGCGGTGCAGACCATGCTCAATGTGCCGGTGGAGGACATCGAGGGCAATGTGGCACAGGCTAAGCGGTGCGAAGCCGCTGGCTGTCAGATTTTGCGGGTGACCTGTCCCAGCCCGGCAGATGCAAAGTGCATCGAGGCCGTCAAAAACGCAGTGAACATCCCCATCGTGCAGATATCCACTTTGACTATAAGGCTGCGCTGGCCTGCGCGGACGTAGGCGTAGATAAGATCCGCATCAACCGGGCAATATCGGCGATGATGACCGGGTAAAGGCAGTGGTGGATGCCTGCCAGCAGAAGAATATCCCCATCCGCATCGGCGTCAACGGCGCAGTCTGGAAAAGCACATTCTGGCCCGCTACGGCGCACCCACCCCGGAAGCTATGGTGGAAAGCGCTTTGTACCATGTGCGGCTGCTGGAAAAGTTCGATTTTAACAACATCGTTATCTCCATCAAAAACTCCAACGTGCCCCGCATGATGGAAGCCTACCGCCAGCTCAGCGCCGTCACCGACTACCCGCTCCATGTGGGCGTCACCGAGGCCGGTACCTACCAGATGGGTCTGCTGAAAAGCGGCATGGGCATCGGCGGGATGCTGCTGGAGGGCATCGGCGATACCATCCGCGTGTCGCTGGCTGCCGAGCCGGAAAAAGAGGTGGAGGCAGGCTTCAACATCCTGCGCGCCGTGGGCTTCCCGGTCACCGGACCGGAGGTCATCACCTGTCCCACCTGCGGACGCACCCAGTACCCCTGCACCGAGATCGCCAACGAGGTGGAAAAGCGGCTGCAGGGCTATAAAAAGTCCATCAAGGTGGCCGTGATGGGCTGCGTTGTCAACGGTCCCGGCGAGGCACGCGAAGCGATATCGGTATTGCAGGCGGCAAGGGCGAGGCTGTGCTGTTCATCCATGGCAAGCCCATCAAAAAGCTGACCGGCGATAACATTCTGGATCAGTTCATGGACGAAATCTATAAATTGTAAGTATTCTTTTCCCTACTGCCACACCTGCAAAAACGGGTGCGGCAGTTTGTGCTGTAAAGAACCCACCAAAAAGGAGTACCATTTGTGAAACCACTTGTTTCCCAG
>ENA-OQEN01000672-OQEN01000672.1-human-gut-metagenome-genome-assembly--contig:-NODE-672-length-14506-cov-1.998122_pt1 | contig 14506 bp, 23 predicted proteins | sample MGYA00242791_ERZ504627 | MGnify/ENA primary metagenome ERZ504627 (study PRJEB26092, sample SAMD00036316) | human gut metagenome | host: Homo sapiens | study: EMG produced TPA metagenomics assembly of... | reverse complement strand
CCGAGCCGCGCCGCGACGTTGGACGAGTATGACGAGGACGGAGAGCGCCGAAGCGGGGGCGATGTCGCCCGCGTCCTCCATGTTGACTATCGCTACCGAGGCGAGCTTGAAGTCGGCGGGATAGAGAAAAACGACCGCGAGATTGTGACCATCGAGTTCACGAAGATGTAGACCATCGTCTCGCAGACGCCTCCGAGCACATCGGCAGCGTCACTTTGCAGAAAGTGAGCCAGAGCGGCACGGACATGGATTCCGACACGGCTTCTATCTCGCGGTCGAGCTTTTTGAGCGCCGAGGTCGCCGTGACGAACGGGACGGAATAGAAATGCACCATGTTTGCGAGCACCATTATCCACATCGTTCCGTAGAGGAAGCCGAACGGGTTGCCGTTCGCCGTGAAGAAGAATATGAACGCTATGCCTATCGAGAGGCCCGGAAGCGCGAGCGGGATTATCGAAAGCAGGTAGTCGGCGCGGCGAAGCAGCGCATGTCCGCGCGTCTTCTCGATGAGCCACGCGTTGACGAAGACGAAGGCCGTGCCCACGACGGCTGAAATCAGCGCGACTATTATGCTGTTGCCGAAGGAGCTGAGTCCGCCCGTCGCTGGGCTGTCTACGAGGAAATGTTCGAGAGTAAACGATAGATTGTAGGGCCAAGCCTTGATGAAGGCGGCGAAGAAGCCCGCGCCAAGCAGCATGAAGATGAAGAGGTTTATCACGACGCAGAAAACCGTCAGCGCCCTGTCGCGGAATTTGTTTTCTATTATTCTGTACGATACGCTGCGCGAGCTGACCGTCGCCTCGTTCGCCGAGCTGATGAACCTGTCGGCGGCGAACATGACGAGCGCGGGAATCATCAGCAGCAGGCCGACGACCGCGCCCATGCCGAAGTTCTGCTGTCCGACGACCTGCTTGTAGATGTCGGTGGCGAGGACGCTGTAGTTGCCGCCGACGACCTTCGCGCGCCGAAGTCCGTGAAGCAGAGCGTGAAGGCGACGAGGAAGGCGCTGACTATGCCGAACTTCGCGCCCGGCAGCGTCACGGTGCGGAAGATGCGCCACGCGGAGGTCCCCATGACGCGCGCCGCCTCATACAGGCGGTTGTCGCAGTATGCGAGGGTTATCGAAAGTATCAGGAAGGCCTGCGGGAACGTATAGAAGACTTCGCTGATGAATATGCCGAGCGGCCCGTAGAGCGGCAGCTTCAGCCCCGCCATCGTGATTATCCCCTTATTGCCTATCAGGTAGACGAGCGCGATGCCGTACATCATCGTCGGCGCGAAGAGCGGAAGCACCGCCGTGAATCGCAGCAGCTTCTTCGCAGGGACGAGCGCGCGCGTCAGCGCGTAGGCGTAGACGAAGGCGAGCGCCGTGGCGACCGCCGCGACCGCCGTCGAGATGACGAGGGAGTTTTTCAGCGAGCGCACGAGGTGCGGCGAGGAAAAATATTCGACGAAGTTCGCAAATCCGATGAAAGTCCCGTCGTTCGCGTGGAAAGCCTTCGAGAAGAGCGCGAACATCGGGCAGACTACTATTATAAAGAGGAACGCGAATGAGAAAACGAGCAGGCCCGTCTGGAGCCTGCTCGCGCTTTTTATCCTGACCATTTTAGCTTGCCTTGAGGCAAATCACCTTTTCAGCGGGGATGTCGAGGTAGACGAGGCTCCGAAGCGCAGCGGCAGCGTCTCGCGCTGCTGCGCGGGCACGTCCGCCGTGTACTCTCCGTCGCCGGTCTCGACGCCGACGCGGTAGAAGGAGCCGCGGAACTCGATGTCGCAGATGCGTCCGGGAATGGAATCTTCCGAAGCCTCGCCGCGCAGGCGCAGGCTCTCTGGGCGTATCGCTCCGCGCCGTCCGCCGACGAAATTCACCGTGCCGACGAAATCGGCGACGAATGGGCTGCTCGGCGACTCATAGACATTCTGCGGCGTGTCTATCTGCTCGATGACCGAATTGTTCATGACGATGACGCGGTCGGCGAGCGACAGCGCCTCTTCCTGGTCGTGCGTGACCATTATCGTAGTTATGCCGAGCTTCTGCTGGATGTGGCGCAGCTCGCGGCGCAGCTTGACGCGCACCTTCGCGTCGAGCGCCGAAAGCGGCTCGTCGAGGAGCAGGAATTCCGGCTTCAGCACAATCGCGCGCGCAATCGCGACGCGCTGCTGCTGTCCGCCCGAGAGCTGCTGCGGGTACTTCTTGCGCTGCTCCGTGAGGCCGACCATCTCGAGCGCGCCGCTCACGCGCGAGGCTATCTCCTTCGCGAGAAAGGCGCTTGTTCCAGAGGCCGTAGTACGTTCTCCTCGGCGGTCATGTTCGGGAAGAGCGCGTAAGACTGGAATACTATCCCGAAGTTCCTGGCGGAGGGCGGCTCGCCCGTAACGTCGCGGCCGCTATCTCCACCTTTCCGCTTTCTATATCTTCAAGTCCCGCGATGACGCGCAGGAGCGTGCTTTTCCCGCAGCCCGAGGGGCCGAGGACGCAGACGAATTCGCCGTCTTCTATCTCGAAGCTAACGTCGTTCAGCGCCGTCTGCTTCCCGAATTTCTTGATTATATGTTCAGCGCGCAGAGATGCCATGATTTCAGCACTTCTCCCGAAAGGCCCGCGGGATTAGTTGGCCTCCGTCTTGCCGTCGTAGCGGGCCGCCCACTCCTTGAGGATGCGGTCGCGGTTGAGCGCCGACCATTTCAGGTCGTTGTTCTTGACGAGCTGCGAAAGCGGGTCTTTGGCGTAACCCTCGGGGATTCCCTCGCGCACCTTGACCGCCGTTATAGCGTAGTCGTCCTTCAGCGCGTTGATGGCCTCGTCGGAAATCGCCCAGTCGAGGAAGAGCTTCGCCTCGGGCTTGATGTCGGCTTTCTTTATCAGCGCGTTGGCCTCCACGTCCCAGCCGCTGCCCTCTTCGGGGAAGATTACCTCGACGGGCGCGCCCTTCTTCTTCTGGTTCATGCCCGCGTAGCCGTAGGAAATTCCGACGGCGAACTCGCCCGCGGCGGCCTTCTTAGCGGGGGCCGAGCCGGAGTGCGTGTACATCGCGATGTTGTTGTGAAGCTGGTCCATGTACTTGAAGGCCTCTTCCTCGCCCATGAGGTGGATGAGGCCCGTCACGGCGAGGAAGCCCGTGCCGGAGGAGTTCGGGTTGCTCATGATTATCTGGCCCTTGAACTCGGGACGGAGAAGGTCCTTGTAGGATTTGATTTCGGGAAGCCCCTTCGCCTTCGCTTCGGCGGTGTTGTAGATTATCGCCGTCTCCCAGGCGTCGATGCCGACCCATGCGGGCGGGTTCGCAGTATCTTTGAGCATCGGCTCGACGCGGTCGAGTCCCTTCGGAGCGTAAGGCTCTATCATGCCGCGGTCCTCAAGAACGAGAAGCTCGAAGCCGCCGTCCCCCAGACTACGTCGGCCGGGGTCTTGTCGCCCTCGGCGAGAAGCTTCGCTGTGATGATGCCGGTCGAGTCGCGGACTATCTTTATCTCAATGTCGGGATATTTCTCGCGGAAGGATGCGAGATACTTGTTGATCTGCTCGTTCTCGAGCGCGGTGTAGACCGTCAGCTCCTTCTTCTCCGCAGCGAAAGCCGCGCCCGCAAAAACAGTGGCGGCGGCTACGACCGCGAGCATTCCCTTACCCAAACGACTCCAAATACCCATGAAAATCCTCCTCAAAAATTTGTGTTCACAATAATGCCCTTGCGGACGATACTATGAAACCATTTTTGAGTTACGGCTGCATTTACAGTTTGTTACGCTTACGTAAATGGGAGAAAAAGCGCCGTGATATAATCAGCGCATATAAATCTTGGGGAGGCGGTATTTTGTACTATTTCCTTCAAGGACTGACGCTCGGCCTCGCTTACGTCGCTCCGATAGGAGTGCAGAACCTTTTCGTGATAAATTCGGCTATGACGCAGAGCAGGCGGCGCGCTCTGCTCACGGCGCTCATCGTCATATTCTTCGACGTGACGCTCGCGCTCTTCTGCTTCTTCGGCATCGGCGCGGCGATACAGAAATATGACAAACTCCAGATGTTCATCTTGGGAGCCGGCGGCGTGGTAGTAATAAAAATCGGCCTCGGCCTGCTGCGCGAAAAAGTCAGCGGCTGGGCGAAAACGCGAACGCCATGCCGCTTAGCAAACCGCGGTTTCCAGCCTGTGTAGTAACGTGGTTCAACCCGCAGGCGCTCATCGACGGCACGATGATGCTCGGCGCGTTCTACGTGACGCTGCCGCCGGGACAGTCCTCCGCCTTCATCGCGGGCGTCGCCTGCGCCTCCGCCTCGTGGTTCACGGGCCTTTCGCTCGCCGTCTCGCTCTTCAGCGACAAAATCGGCCCGAAGCTCCTGCGCGCGATAAACGCAGTATGCGGTGTCGTGATAATCTTCTACGGCCTGAAACTGCTGTACGGGCTGACGAGGTTTTTCTGAGGGGCAAGAGCTCCGCGCTCCGCGCAGATTTACAGAATCAGCACGAACGTCCCTATCGCTATCAGCGCGCCGCCGAGGAGCGTCTTCGCCGTGACGGCTTCGTGAAGGAAGATAAAGGCCATCAGGATGCCGAGGACGACGCTGAATTTGTCGACGGGGATGACTTTCGATGCCTCGCCGATTTGCAGCGCCTTGAAGTAAAAGAGCCACGACGCGCCGGTAGCGAGGCCCGAGAGGACGAGGAAGAGCCAGCTCCTTCTGCCGATGCTCCACACGCCCTCCGCCGTCCCGGTCGCGAATACGACGAGCCACGCCATGACGAGCACGACCGCCGTGCGCACCGCGGTCGCAAGATTCGAGTTGACGCCCTCGATGCCGACCTTCGCAAGAATCGAAGTCAAAGCCGCGAAGAACGCGGAACATAACGCATAGACAGCCCACATGCCCAAAACCCCTCCGTAAATAATATCGTCATGCCGGGCTTGACCCGACATCCGGCGGCTTATGCTTCCCATACGTTACGGAAATTAAAGACGCTGGATTCCGCGTCCATCGGCAAAACGCCGCCGACGCTAGTAATGCGCTAAGGAAATTTATTATCCGCAGAAGCGGATAGCGCATTACGTCGAAGCGCGGAATGACGCCTATGATACAGCACTCCTTATGCCGTCGTTTACAGCGTTGCCGCATAGAGCGCCTTCACATAATCATACCCCGCAAAGCTTACGCGCGCATTAAAAAAGGAGCCGCAGGCGCGGCCCCTTTCGTTTTCGATTTTCCGCACTTTCGCGCGTTTCGTTACTGCTCTATGAACTCTCCGCGCTTTTCGCGGTTGAGGGCGGCGAATCCTTCTTTCGTCATCATCAGCGCGAGGACGAGGAGCAGCGCGCTTATGACGGCGAGTATGTAGTTCGGGTGTCCGCTCATGAGCGTCGCCTTGATCTCTATCACGATGCCGGCCATGCTGGTGACGAGCATGAACCAGAATGGGATGAGCAGGAAGGTCGCTTTTTTCTTGAGGCCGCGGATTATCCACATCGCGATGCAAGAATCGCGAGCGCCGCGACGAGCTGGTTCGACGCGCCGAAGACGGGCCAGATGACCTGCCACGCGGGTATCGGGTTTCCGTCGGGTCCCTTGGCCTTGACGTAGACGAGGACGAGCGCGACTGCGACGGCGATTATCGTCGCGAGGTATTTGTTAACCTTGTAGTTCGTTATCTCCTGAATCTGATAGCGGGCGAGGCGCGTCGCGGTGTCGAGCGAGGTGAGCAGGAAGGTGTTGACCGCTATCGCTCCGAGGCGCGTTCCGAGCACGGGGTCGATGCCGACTATCGTGCAGAACTGTCCGAAGCCCGCGGCGAAGGTGCCGACGGGGCCGCCCTTCTGTATGCCGCCAGCGACCATCATAGTGCCGAGCGCGATGACTGCGACGAGTCCTTCGAGGAGCATCGCGGCGTAGCCGACAGGCAGCGCGTCGCGCTCATGGGAGAGCTGCTTCGAGGTCGTGCCGGAACCGACGAGCGAATGGAAGCCCGATATAGCGCCGCAGGCGACGATGACAAAGAGCATCGGCCACATATCGGCCTTCGTGAGGCCGAACCAGTTCATCTCGGGCGCGAACATCGGCACCGCGCCGCTGTCCATCGAGCCGCCGAATATCATTCCTATCGCGCCTATCGCGGCGGCGAAGTAGAGGAAGTACGAGGCGAGGTAGTCGCGCGGCTGGAGAAGCAACCAGACGGGGAGGACGGATGCGAAGAGGATGTATATCGCGATAAAGAAGTTCCACCAGTCGGAGCTGTGGGTGAATATCTTCGCGACGATGGGCCAGTCGCCGCCCTTGATGGAGCAGAAGGCTATTATCGCAAGCATCACTATCGTGACGAGCTTGAGGTTCATGTTGAAGCGGTAGATGAGCAGCCCCGAGACGACCGCGAGCACGATGTACATACAGCTGACGAAGGCGACTACTGGGTCGAGAACGAAGGTCGCCGTCGTAAGGACGGTGAAGACCGCGACGACGAGGAAGAGCGAGAGTATCGTAAATATAAGGAAGAGTTTCTTCGCCTTGTGGCCGATCCAGTGGTCGATGACCTCGCCGATGGACTTTCCGTCGTGGCGCATCGAGGCCATGACCGCGCCGAAGTCATGCGGGCCGCCGAGGAATATGGAGCCGAAGATGCACCATACGATAGTCGGGAGCCAGCCGAACATCGAGGCCGCCGTTATCGGGCCGACGATGGGGCCCGCGCCAGCGATGGACGAGAAGTGGTGGCCGAGGACGACGGCGGGGTGCGTCGGACAGTAGTCCATGCCGTCGTTGAGACGCTCCGCGGGCGTGACGTTATGGTTGTCGAGGTTGTAGACCCTCGCCATAAAGCGCCCGTAGAAAATGTAGCCGAGTATCAAGCAGATGATTGATACTGCGAACATCATGAAGAACATAAAAGTTCCACCTCCATAAATTGTTTATAAAAAAGCCGGTGCTGCCCGGACAATTTTAATCGCGCCGAATTTTCAGCAGACGCGCGCGGCCCCGAGCCTGCCGAGCTTGCGCATCGCGGCGTGGACCAAATAGCCCACGTCCTCGACGGCCTTCGGAATCTCGCCGCGCACGGGAAGGAAGTGCAGCTCCACGAAGCCGCGCAGGCCGAACATGATGGAGCTCTTCTTCATATAATATTCACCCGCCTCGCGCAGGAAGACGAAACGCTGGACCAACAGGTCGCTCTCGGACTTCGCGCCGCGGCGCAGCCGCTCGGCGTCGTCCTCGGCGTCGTAGCGCCAGACGAGGTAGTCGTCGGCGTAATAGCGCGCGACCTCGCCCATGAGGCCGGACTTCACCATCGAGACGCGCCGGTAAAGCCCCGACGCGGAGCCGCTGCTCCAAGGCTCGAAGCGCCACTCGCCCCAGATGTCCGAGGCTTCGGCAAGAAATGAAAAGTCCGCCATAATACCACCGCCGACGCAAAAATTTCACGGCCGAAAGGCCAACGTGCATATTACATTAAAGGTTGTCAATTTGCAATATTGCCGATAACGCGCTCTTTCTCCGCCGCGCGCTGCAAAAACACGCAAAACTGCAAAATCAGCGCAAAAACGCAAACCGCCGCGGCAAAGCCGCCTTAATTTCGTCACGCCGCGGCCAATTCAAAAAATAATAATTTTTTCAGTAAGCGGAAACGGCGCGCCGTACGTGTCGCGGGATGAAACGGACGCGCCGCCGCGCGTGAGCGGGAAACGCCGGAAAATAAGCGTTACTGCGCAGCGCGCGGCAAGTATTGCCAACGTAGTGAAATATCAGGCATTGTGGTAAAATACGAACGGCATATATGTATTTCTGCCGATTTATTTTTTGCGAATACTTTTTCGTCCCGGCTCTTGAAAGCCGGCGAAGCCGTAACATATGACGTTTTTCTATTCCATATAAACTGGAGGCGCCGCTATGCGGAAAGAGGTCATTGAACGTGTGTCGCGAGAGAAGATAATCGCAATCGTGCGCGGAGTTGGCAGCGAGCAGTGCATGAAGGTCGCACAAGCGCTTTACGACGGAGGCGTCAGGCTCATGGAGTCACATACGACCAGAGCCGCCCCGAAAGCTGGAGCGCAACCGCAAAGGCGATAGGCGACATCGTGCGCGCCTTCGAGGGCAAAATGCTCGCCGGCGCAGGGACGGTGACGGAGCCTTCGCTCGTCGATCTGACGCGCGAAGCCGGCGGACTTTTCATCATTTCACCAGACACCAATATAGATGTAATAAAACGCACCCGCGAGCTCGGCCTCGTCTCGATGCCGGGCGCGCTGACGCCAAGCGAGATTATGACGGCGCACCGCGCGGGCGCGGATTTCGTGAAGCTCTTCCCCGCCGCAGACATGGGGCCGGGCTATCTGAAGGCCGTGCGCGCTCCGCTGAATCATATCAAGCTCATGGCGGTCGGCGGCGTCAACGAAAAGAACGTCGCGGATTTCCTCGCGGCGGGAGCCGTTGGCGCGGGAGTAGGCGGCAACCTCGCGAACCGCGCGTGGATAGAGGCGGGAGAGTTCGGCAAAATCACGGAAGCGGCGCGCGCGCTCGTCTCCGCGGCCGCCGCGTTTAAGAAATAGCCTGCGCGCCGCGCCTCTCCGCCGCGGCGCAGAATTTTGCAAAAAAGGTTTGACCGCCCGAACGGGCGTCAAAAATAAACCGGAAAGGCGGCGGTGAGGCCGCCCCGGAATCTTTGAGGAAAGAGGTACAGCGGTATGTCAAAGAAACTTTTGGTACTTGCAGCGGTGATCGCGCTCGTCGTCATGGGCGCGGCGCAGAGGGAGGCGGCCGCCGCGGCGCCCGACTTCTCCAAGATGAGCGTAACGTGCGTCGTCCCCTACGACGCGGGCGGCGGCACGGACGCGGTCATGCGCGGACTTGCGGACGCGGCGAAGGGTTCCTTCAAGAACATCACTGTCGAGAACCGTTCCGGCGCGGGCGGAGCCATCGGTATGCTCTACGGAGCGAACGCCCCCAAGGACGGCTCAATCATCACGATGATCACGGTCGAGCTCGCCACGCTCGAAGCTATGGGCAACAACGCGGGCTCACCTACACGATGTTCAAGCCCATCCTCATGATCAACTCGGCGGCCTCCGCGATAACGGTCAAGGCGGACGACAAGCGCTTCGGCAACATTCAGGACTTTATCGAATATTCCAAGCAGAACGAAGTGCAGGTCGGAAACTCCGGAATCGGAGCCATCTGGCACCTCGCGGCGGCGGGCCTCGCGAAGGAGACCGGCTCCAAGTTCAAGCACGTCGGCTATGACGGAGCCAACGGCGCTATAACGGACCTCCTCGGCGGACACATCGACGCGGTCGCCGTCTCCTACGCCGAAGTCGACTCCTTCGTGCGCTCCGGCAAGCTTAACGGTCCTCGCCGTCATGTCGAACGAGCGCCTCGCGGCCCAGCCCGACGTCCCGACCTTCAAGGAGTGCGGCTACAACGCGGTGCTCGGTACGTGGCGCGGACTCGGCGTCCCCGCGCTACGCCCGACGAGGTTGTGAACGAGCTCTACCGCATCTTCTCCGAAGCGGCGGCCTCAGACCAGTTCAAAGAATTCATGGCGAACACCAACAACGTCATCGAAATCCAGGACGGCAAGACCTTCGAGAAGACCATCGCCGACCAGCTCGCGCTCTACAAGGAGCTCGTAGATTCGCTCGGACTTAAGGTGAAATAACGGCCTCCGTCCGTTAAAGACGCAGTACGCAGCGCAGGGGAGCGGCTTACGCAGTCCGCTCTCCGGTGCTTTTCCCGGCGCGGCCGAAGCCGCGCTCTAATGCTGAACACAGGGGGAATAACCTATGAAAAAAGGCAACCTCGTTTTGGCTGCTTTATGCATATTGTTGGGTATAGGCATCATCGCCGTCTCGTCGACATACCCGACCGCCGAGAGCTACGGCACCGGCGTCCCGGGGCCGGGGCTGTGGCCTATGGCTATCTCCATAGTCATGCTCGCATGCGCCGCCATCCTGCTCTACCGCACGTGGAAGCTGACGCCCGAGAAGAACACGCCGATAGACCTTTTCAGCTCCGGGCCGAAGCGCGCCTATATCTCGATGGCGATACTTGTGGTATATGTTTTTCTTCTGGAACCTCTGGGCTTTATCATCGCCACGACGCTCCTCGAATTTATTTTCATCAGATGGTTCTCAAAGAAGGGCTATGTCGTATCGTTCCTTATATCGGCGGCGGTCACTGCCGTCGTCTTCGGCATATTCCAGTTCGTGCTGAACGTGCCGGTCGGTTCGTTCGGGCTCATAAAGATGTGACAGGGGGCTTTGAATCATGGATCTGCTTGCTGAAATTTTCAGTACCTGTCTGACTCCGATAGTGTTCCTCTACATGGCGGCGGGCGTGCTCTGCGGCATCTGTATCGGCGCGCTGCCCGGCCTGACCGCACGATGGGCGTCGCTCTGCTGCTGCCGATGACCTTCGGCATGGACGCGGCGCAGGGCATACTGATGCTGATAGGCATCTACTGCGGCGCTATCTACGGCGGCTCCATCTCGGCCGTTCTTCTTCACACGCCGGGAACTCCGGCCTCCGCCGCGACGGCGATAGACGGCTACGCTATGGCGAAGAAGGGCGAGGCGGGACGCGCGCTCGGCGCGGCGACGCTCGCGAGCTACATCGGCGGCATCGTCTCCGTGCTCTGCCTCTGGCTGATCAGCCGCAGCTTGCCAAGCTCGCGCTCCAGTTCAGCTCGGCGGAGTTCTTCCTGCTCGCGGTCTTCGGCCTCTGCATAATAGGCAACATCTCCGGCGAGGATATCGAGAAGGGGCTGATATGCGGCTGCCTCGGCATACTTGTCGCGACGATAGCATCGACAGCGTCACGAGCTACATCCGCTTCTCGCCCGAGGGCAACTTCAACTTCATGGGCGGCATCAACTACATCCCGATAATGATAGGGCTTTTCGCGATGAGCCAGGCCTTTGAAAATATCGAGACTATCTTCTCAAAGGACGAAATCGAAGTCGAGCTGACGAACATCCTGCCGAAAAAGGAAGACCTCAAAAAAATCTTCCGTATCGCGCCGTCACGGGGCTCATAGGAACGTTCATCGGAATCATACCGGGGGCGGGAGCCGACATAGGCTCGTTCGTCGGCTACAACACGGCGCGCAGCATAGCGAAAGAGCCGGAGCTCTTCGGCAAAGGCTCGGTCGAGGCGGTCTCCGGCCCCGAGGGCGGCAACAACGGCGTCACGGGCGGAGCTATGATACCGATGCTCACGCTCGGCGTCCCGGGCGACGCGGTCACGGCGATAATGATAGGCGCGCTGACTATACAGGGGCTCGCGCCGGGGCCGATGCTCTTCGAGACCAACGAAGCGCTCGTCTACTCGATATTCCTCGGAATGTTCGTCGCGAACACGCTGATGTGCATATTCGGCTTCGCGGGCATCAGGCTCTTCACGAAGGTGCTCAGCGTCCCGAAGGGGATACTGACGCCCATCATCTTCGTGCTCTGCATAATCGGCTCCTTCGCGATGAAGAACAGCCTCTTCGACGTCTGGGTCATGCTCGTCGCAGGAATAGTCGGATACTTCCTCGGCAAGGTCAAGGTCCCGACGAGCCCCGCAATACTCGGACTCATCCTCGGACCGATGGCGGAAAAGAACTTCCGCACAGCGCTGCTGAAATCCGGCGGAGATCCAAGCGTATTCTTTGATTCGGTCATATGGCTGGTTCTTCATAGCGCTCATAGCGATAAGCCTCTTCGGCGGCTACATCAAAAAAGCGCTCATGAGCAGGGGCCGGAGCGCGAAATAAACATCCCCGCGTCAAAAGCTGCGCCGCGCCCTTCCGGAGCGCGGCGCTTTACGTATAAAACAGAGAGGAGCGCGAATAATGCGGAACGACATGTTTTCGCTTGAAGGACGGACGGCGCTGGTCACGGGCGGCGCATACGGCATAGGCTTCGCGATTGCGGAGGCTCTCGCGGAGGCGGGAGCGCGCATCGCATTCAACTGCCGCAGCCGTGAAAACCTCGACGCGGCGACGGAGGCATACCGCGCCAAAGGCATCGAGGCGCGCGGATACATCGCGGACGTGACGGACGAAGCGGCGGTGCGCGCGCTCGTCGCGCAGATTGAAAGCGACCTCGGCGCGATAGACATACTCGTCAACAACGCCGGAATAATCAAACGCATCCCGATGACGGAGATGAGCGCGGAAGACTTCCGCCAGGTCGTGGACATCGACCTCGTCGGCCCCTTCATCTGCGCGAAGGCCGTAATCCCCGGCATGATAAAGAAGGGCCGCGGCAAAATAATCAACGTCTGCTCGATGATGAGCGAGCTCGGGCGCGAGACGGTCTCGGCCTACGCCGCGGCCAAGGGCGGGCTGAAGATGCTGACGCGCAACATCTGCTCCGAGTACGGCGCGACGAACATCCAGTGCAACGGCATCGGCCCGGGCTACATAGCGACGCCGCAGACCGCGCCGCTGCGCGAGCGGCAGGCCGACGGCAGCCGCCACCCGTTCGACAGCTTCATCGTCTCGAAGACCCCCGCGGGACGCTGGGGCACGCCCGAGGACCTCAAAGGCCCCGCCGTATTCCTCGCCTCCGACGCTCGAATTTTGTCAACGGACACATTCTTTATGTCGACGGCGGCATTCTGGCCTACATCGGCAAACAGCCGTAAAAGCGGATAAATCACGGCTCTGAGGCGGCGCATCCGCGCGCCGCCTCATTTTTTGACCTTTCCTCAAACGCTCCAATTTCGCCTGGCCTCGCAGAAGCTTCCGCAGAACGCGCTCTTCCGCGCATCGTTTGTTCACGGGCATGAAGTGCGCGTTCCTCGGGTTGATTTCGGCTTACAGGAAGTTTATTATAATGATGAGGGAAGCTTGCGCTTACCCTCACAAACCTGCCGAAACGCGGAAGGAGGAGACATTTATGTGACGTAGCGCCGTAAAGCCTGTGGCATGGGCTGCTGCATCCGGGTCTCCGTCCGCCGCATCCTCTTCGGACGGTTCGAGAGACTCTCATAGATAGGTTCAACAGCATCAGAGCATAGCCATGCTTCGCCCGCGTTCCGGCGCGGCTGTCTTTGCGCGCGCCGCGGGGGAAACGTCCGTGCGTTCCGCGCCGTTTTGAATTTTTCGCGGCGGCGGAAGGTTTGCGCGCGCGGCGCGGCATGCGGCCCTTCCCATAATGCCGCGGCGACGGCACAGATTCCGCGTCGAATATATAAACGCGCGAGGCGCGCCGCAGCGCGCGCACGCGGCGAAAAATTTTACTGCAAAGGAGAATGCGGGCAGAAAATGAGCGAACCAAACGCAAAACCAATCATTCCGAGCCGGCACATGACGAAGGACGAGCTGCGCGAGCTTGAGAGCGCGCCGAAGACGCCGTTCCAGATATTTATGGACAGGCTCGTCTGCTTCTCGCCGGTCATCGCGGGCGCGCTGCTCTCGCCGAGTATTACATGATTCCGAACCTGCCGGGCAACGAGAGCACGGACGTTTACGCATATTTCATAGGCGCGCTGATGGCGGCGGTCTTCGCGGTGTTCATCGTCTCTTTCGTCAACAAGAAGGTCTTTTACACGCTGCGCTACAAAGCGCCGTTCTATTCTTTCATTTTTCTGATGTTCCTCGCCTACGACTGGCTGACGCTCAAGACGGGGCTTCTCGTCCTTCCATACTTCCCGTGGGTCGACCAGGTGCTCTGGGCTTTCATCTCCGACCGCGCCTATATGGCGGAATGCACGGTCAACTCGCTGATACTGCTCTTCACGGGCTACTTTACGGGCGCGGGGCTCGGCCTCGTTACGGGCGTCGCCTGCGGCTACAACAGGCGGATCAACTACTGGATTGCGCCCTTCATGAAGCTGCTCGGCGCGATCCCCTCGACTACGTGGCTGCCGGTCGTCATGGTGCTCGCCTCGACGCTCTTCAAGGGCAGCGTCTTCATCATCGCGCTCGGCGTCTGGTTCTCCGTCACGATTGCGACGCAGACGGGCATCAACAACATCGACAAGTCGTTTTTCGAGGCTGCGCGCACGCTCGGCGCTAAGCTCGCAGCTCGTCTTCCGCATAGCGATTCCGTTCGTCATGCCGAACATCTTCCAGGGGCTGACGCAGGGCATGAGCTCCGCCTGCACGGCGCTGCTCGTCGCGGAGATGATAGCGTCGAGTCCGGCCTCGGCTGGTACATCTCGTGGCAGAAGAGCTGGGCGCAGTACGGCAAGATGTACGCCGCCATCGTCCTCATCTGCGTCATTTTCGTCGTAGTCAACGCGCTGCTGACTTCATCAGAAGAAGGGTTCTGCGCTGGCAGGAAGGAGCTGTCCACGAATGAGTGAAAATATCCTAAAGCTCGAACATGTCTCGAAGAGCTTCGCGCGCACAGACGCCGCGGACGTTACGAACGCGCTGCAGGACGTCAGCTCGAGGTGCGCACTGGCGAGTTTATCAGCATCGTCGGCGCGTCAGGCTGCGGCAAGTCGACGATACTGCGCCTCATAGCGGGGCTGATTGCGCCGACGACGGGCACGCTGACGCTCGACGGCAGGCCGATAACGGGCCCCGCGCCGGAGCGCG
>ENA-OQEN01000671-OQEN01000671.1-human-gut-metagenome-genome-assembly--contig:-NODE-671-length-14521-cov-3.126928_pt1 | contig 14521 bp, 15 predicted proteins | sample MGYA00242791_ERZ504627 | MGnify/ENA primary metagenome ERZ504627 (study PRJEB26092, sample SAMD00036316) | human gut metagenome | host: Homo sapiens | study: EMG produced TPA metagenomics assembly of... | reverse complement strand
GAACGTGAAAGAGGGTGGTATCGCATTTGGACAGGATCCAAAAGCCCTGTATGATATCACGAAGGCAATTAAGCGAAGGCGAAGCAGCCAATCATCATGAAGCTTTCTCCGAATGTCACAGATATTACGGAGATGGCGAAGGCAGCCGAGGCAGCCGGAAGTGATGCACTTTCCCTGATTAACACCTTGACCGGAATGAAGATTGATATAAAGCGCCGTGCATTTGCAGTTGCAAACAAGACGGCTGGTGTATCCGGCCCGGCGATCCATCCGATTGCAGTGCGTATGGTATATCAGGTGGCAAATGCCGTGAAACTGCCAATCATCGGTATGGGAGGCGTGATGAATACAGAGGATGCATTGGAGATGATCATGGCTGGTGCAACCGCAGTTGCAGTTGGAACGGCGAATTTCCACAATCCATATGCAACCGTTGAGATTATAAAAGGAATTGAGGAATATATGCAGGCAAACGGGGTAGATGATATCAACACCCTGATTGGCTGTGTAAAATAAATGATTATGGGTTTGTTCAAGAAACGAAGATATTATTTTACAGATTCATCGTTTGCGAGCGATACGATTATCGCTGACTGCATGGGTGGAATCGCGCTGATTATCGAAGTTGTCAGTGTGATTGTGTCCATCGCGACGGCGGGGCATGTGCCGGAGGTATTCGGGTTATTGTATATCATCGCCATGCTGCTGTCGATCGTTGGAGAGATCTTTGCACGCATGGGTTTACAGTCCCAGAAGGGCGGCGTGCGTGGCAAGCGGATCTCCATCTGGCTGAACATCGTATCCTTTGTGGTTCCGGTCATAATCATTTTATTAGGCAGATTTTAAAGTCTTTGGACGAGGTAGGAGGAAACTATGAACGACGCGGATTTGCAGGAGCGTATGCAGCTTGCGATAGAACGAATCAGTGAAATAAAGGAAGAGGATCAGACAATCTGGGATACACTTGCGAAGATGGATGCAGGTGCGAAGAATCTCAAAACATATTTTGACAGTGTGGCAGAGTTTATTCTGTATGTGTATGACGTGTACGAGATTGTGTCACAGCCGGGTAAGATCGACCTTCCACTTTCGAAATTACAGGAGATCAATCACAATTTATATGCAGACATTTTGCCGGAGCATTATGACGCAAGCTTTGCAAACCCGGATTATGCCGTGGAAAAACTTGGTGAATATGGCAAATATTTATGTATGTTATACGCGGAGATCCGTGCTATGATTGCGTACGCGTATGAAGATGAGATGCAGGCGATGATTTCCCTGATGGAGCTTTTCTTAGAGGTGTATGGAATCTTTACTGCATCCGAAGGAGAGAAGCTTCCAGACGAGAAGGAGATCAAGGAAGCTATCTATTACTATATGTATGATTATGCGGATGTGCTTGTTGCAAGAAGAATCCGGGAGACGGTTACATGCGTGAATCCTTTTGCGTATGATATCATCATGCAGAGTGACCTTATGACACCGGATTATCTGTATGCGTACGGCGAATATATCGGTGAAAATGAGCTTCGGATGGCGCAGTATCTGGCGAAGCTTCCGGAGGAGAAGATCGAAAGTCTGGCATGCACGTATGTGCAGGGCTTTATCAAGGCTTTGAGACGATGCGGATCGATATCAGCCCGAAGAAGTCTGTGAATATCCGCTATGCGATCGGACAGGAGCGCATGGTGAAAGCGGCAATCCAGATGTTTGAGAAAGAAGGTCTGGCATCAATACTGTTCCGGTATCCGGTCAGCCGTATGAACCGGAAGGCAACGATCCGTACCGGATATGCTGCGACACCGGCGAACAAGCAGTATGAGTATGACCATGCGGGCGATGATGCAGTGTTCTTCGACCGCGCGTTCATGGAGCGGAAGCTCGAAGTTATGGAGCAGACCTATGAGCAGGAGAAAGAAGCTGCGCTTGTCTATGCAGGTCCGGCGGTCATTGAGGTGTTCGGCGAAGATCCGTTCAGCCGCAGACGAAGCGACAGTCTGGAAATTATCCGACAAGCAGCAGAAGATGTCTGTGGAATATGCGTCGAAGGCGGCGGAGATCACAAATCATTACATTCCACATGACCAGTACAGCTTCACGATTATCGCATATCCAATCCCGGAGATTGTGCGGATTTCGAGGAGATCTTCGATGCAGTTGTGGAAGTGAATACGCTCGATAATGAGAAATACAAATCCATCCAGCAGACGATGATTGATTGTCTCGATGATGCAGAATATGTACAGGTGCTTGGCAAGGGTGGCAACCAGACGGACATGAAGGTGATGCTGCACAAGATCGACCGCAAGACACAGACGAACTTCGAGAATTGTCTGGCAGATGTGAATATCCCGCTTGGTGAAGTATTTACTTCCCCGGTACTCAACGGTACGAAGGGAACGCTGCATGTGAGCCAGGTGTATTTGAACGAACTTAAATACACAGACTTGAAGCTTACCTTCGAGGATGGAAAGGTTGCTGATTATACCTGTAAGAACTTCGAGGATGAGGCAGAGAACAAGCGGCTTATCAAGGAGAATCTGCTATTCCACCATGAGACACTTCCAATCGGTGAATTCGCGATCGGTACGAACACGACGGCATATGCGATGGCAAGAAAATATGAAATCTTATACAAGCTCCCGATTCTGATTGTAGAGAAGATGGGACCGCATTTTGCAGTCGGTGATACATGTTACAGCTACAGCGAAGACAGTCGTCTGTACAACCCCGATGGTAGAGAGATCGTAGCGAAGGAAAATGAGTGCTCCGCACTGCGCAATTCAGAGGACAAGGAGGCGCGGGCAGGTGCATATTTTAACTGCCATACCGATATCACGATCCCATATGAGGAGATTGGAGGAATCTATGCCGTGAAGCCGGATGGCACAAAGACGGCAATCATTGAGGATGGAAGGTTTGTGCTTCCGGGTACAGAAGCACTGAATGAAGCACTGAAGTAAGCGTGCTAAGAGAAAGATTTCTGCGGAAGCCGGTTGTTGACTTCTGATAGAATATAAAAATTATAAAATGGAAGACACAGGAAGGAAGAAAAAATGGGTACGAAAAAGATCGGTGATCTGATTACAGATAACATGGGGGTATACGAAGGAAAAACAAAGCTTTCGTTCGGAAAGCTGGTATTGCTCGGTATGCTGGCAGGTGCTTTCATTGCGATTGGTGCATCGAGCAGCAGCGCGGCAGTTTACGGAATCAGCAATACAGGACTTGCGAAGTCATTAGCAGGTGCGATATTCCCGGTGGGATTGATGTTTGTTGTGCTGATTGGCGCAGAGCTTTTCACAGGTGACTGCCTGATGTCATTTGCTGTATTTGACAAGCGGATCAGGCTTCTCGATATGATTCGTGTATTGGTAGTTGTATTTATCACGAATCTGATCGGTGCGTGTATCGTAGTTGTTCTGGTAAACCGTTGTGGACAGCTTGATTATGGGAATGGCGCACTTGCAGCAGCGACGATCAAGACGGCTTATAATAAGATGAATTTAAGTTTCATGAAGGCATTTACATCTGGAATCATGTGTAACATCCTTGTATGTCTGGCAGTGCTTCTGGCAGGTGTATGTCAGGATGCGATTGGAAAGATCTTCGCATGTTTCTTCCCAATTTGGGCGTTTGTTATTGCAGGCTATGAGACTGCGTGGCAAATATGTATTACATTCCTGCCGGACTTCTTGCAAAGCACGGTGAGGCATACTACAATGCGGCAATCATGGCAGGCATGACACCGGATCAGCTTAATTCGATGACAGTTGGTAAGTTCTTCCTGAACAACCTCCTTCCGGTAACACTTGGAAATATCGTGGGTGGAGTCGTATTTGTAGCGTTACCACTGTACCTGATTTACAGAAATAAAAACAAGGCAGAAGCATAGAACTTTTGCAGAAAGGACGTGAAATATGGCAAAACGTGTAATATGGATCGTACTTGACAGTGCAGGAATCGGAGAGGAACCGGATGCAGATAAGTTCGGCGATGTTGGCTCCGATACATTTGGACATATTTTAGAGACATATCCAGATGCAAAATTTGACAATCTGACGAAGCTTGGACTTCGTGCGATTGAGAACACATCGTTTTACGATGCAGCAACAAAGCAGGATGTGATCGGCGTGTATGGAAAGGCACAGGAGTTATCCAACGGCAAGGATACGACAACCGGACACTGGGAGATGATTGGGATTCATACAAAACATGCATTCCCGACGTATCCAAATGGATTTCCACAGGAGATTATCGATGCATTTATCGAGCAGACCGGTTGTGGAGCCATCTACGGAAACAAGGTCGCATCCGGCATTCCGATCATTGCAGAATATGGCGAGGAACACATGAAGACAGGCTATCCGATCGTCTATACGTCGCAGATTCGGTATTCCAGATCGCAGCGTCCGAGGAGAAGGTCGGACTTCCAAGATTGTATGAGATGTGTGAGATTGCAAGAAAGATTCTGGTTGGTGAGCATGGCGTCGGACGTGTGATCGCAAGACCATTTGTACGAAAAGGCGACGGGTTCGAGCGGACGAGCAACCGGCGTGACTATGCGTTAGAACCATCGGAACACAATGCGCTGGTGCATCTGGCAGATGCGGGTGTGCGGGTATGCGGAGTCGGTAAGATCAGTGATATCTTCCACGGCAGTGGTATCTGCGATTCCGTGCATACGACCGGAAATACCGATGGCATGCAGAAGACGCTTGACTATATGCAGACAGAACCGGCGGGACTGATCTTCACGAATCTGGTTGATTTTGATATGAAATACGGACATCGAAGAGATACGCTTGGCTATAAGAATGCGCTCGAAGAATTCGATGCATGGCTGCCGAAACTGTATGCGCAGATGACGGACGAGGATATTTTGATCGTGGATGCGGATCACGGCTGTGATCCAACCTTTAAGGGAACCGATCACACACGGGAATATATTCCGATTCTGATGTATGGAAAGGGATTGAAGCAGGGAACGGATCTTGGCACAAGACCGACTTTTGCGGATATTGGAAAGACCGTGGAGGAGTACCTGCTTGGAAGCTGTGTGGATGATGAAAAGGCAATTGGGAAGAGTTTCCTGCAGGATATTATGTAGCATGATATGACAATCGCTAGGATGTATTTACGACACAGGGGGTGACGTAAGATGTATCGAATGTACGATATGATCATGAAGAAGCGGAACGGCGCAGAGCATACTGCAGATGAGATCCGTTTTATCGTGGAAGGGTTTACGAAGGGAGAAATCCCTGATTATCAGATGAGTGCGTGGCTGATGTGTGTCTACTACAAAGGCATGACGCACGATGAGACCTGCGCACTGACACATGCGATGGCGGAAAGCGGCGACCAGCTCAGTCTTGCAGCCATCCACGGTGTGAAGGTCGATAAGCACAGTACCGGAGGTGTCGGGGATAAGACGACATTTATCGTGGCGCCGATCCTCGCAAGTCTGGGGGTACCGGTTGCGAAGATGAGCGGCAGAGGACTTGGACACACGGGCGGTACGATTGATAAGTTAGAGGCGATTCCGGGTTTCTGTGTGAGTATCCCGGAGACAGAATTTATTGAACACGTCAATTCGATGAAGTTGGCGCTTGTCGGACAGACCGGAGATCTGGCACCGGCAGATAAGAAGATCTATGCGCTGCGCGATGTGACGGCGACAGTCGACAGTCTGCCGCTCATTGCATCTTCGATTATGAGCAAGAAGCTTGCGGCAGGTGCGGATGCAATCGTGCTGGATGTGAAATGTGGCAGCGGCGCATTTATGAAGAACGAAACAGATGCAAAGGCGTTGGCACAGATCATGGTTGATATCGGCAAATCTGCTGGCAGAACGTGTTATGGTGTGATTACGGATATGAACGAACCGCTCGGCTGCAAGGTTGGCAATGCGCTCGAAGTGATCGAGGCGGTGCAGGTGCTTTCAATGAAGGATGTGAAGCCATATCTCACATATGACACAAGCGGGATACAGACGTGCAGAGCCGGTGTGATGCCTATAGTGCAATCGAAATATAGCGCAACAGGGATATGGTGCGGACCGCACAGACAAGGCAGATTGTGCGGGTATGGAAAATTGTGCGGGCTACGACAGGCATGGCATCCACCGGCTGCTTACTGTATCGCTCACATTGGCGGCATATATGTATATGGCAGCGGGAAAATCCGATGATTTTGAAGCTGCGAAGGCACAGTGTGAAAAAGCAATCGAGAGCGGTGCGGCACTTGCCAAGTTCAAAGAGTTTGTGGAAGCACAGGGTGGCGATGGCAGTTACATCGACGATGTGAATAAATTCCGGCTCACGGCAAACTGTGTGCCGATCGTCTGTGAAGAGGATGGATATCTGGCAGCCTGCAACACAAGCGAGGTTGGCATGGTGAACCTCATCTTAGGCGGCGGACGTGCGACGAAGGACAGCACGATCAACTTAGGTGTCGGGCTGGATATCAGAAAACATCTAGGCGACGCAGTGCGAAAAGGCGACGTGCTTGCCTATATGTATATCGATGATATGGGTGTATTCGAAGAAGCAAAGAAACGGCTGTTGGGGCATATACGGTTGAGCAGAGAGAAATAAAACCAGAGAAACTTGTGAAAGATATAGTGGTGTAGGGAAAATTACAAATGGAGGGGCGAATGAAAAAACGTAGAGGGAAGAGACTTGTTGCATATATCATGGCATTTGCAATAATATTCAGTATGGGTATGACGGAACTGTCGCCAATCGCAGAGGCAGCACAGTACACAATACTGGAGACGGATGTAAGTGCGCCATCGACAGGATGTACGATGTTCGGGGTGTATGGAACGTATTATGTAGATGCACAAAATGCATTGAACCGGATTAATGAAATAAGAAAAGAAGCATGCGAGGCAGGAAATGTACCAGATCCGAGAAATTCAAACCGGATGCTTACGGCATCCGATTATGTACCAATCAAATGGTCGACCGATCTGGAGCGGATTGCGAGAATCCGTGCGGTGGAAGGTGGATTGTGTTTCGGATTTGTGGGAAGTGGACATAACCGTCTGAATGGGAAAGGCTTGAGTACTGTAAAATACAATGGTGTATCAACATATGCCGAAGTGTTAGCGTATAATTGGAATAAGGGAAATCTGGTATCGGGGATTAACCAGTGGTATGACGAGAAATCTGACTGGGTAAAGCAGACATCAGATGCCGTAACCGGTCACTATACAAGCATGATTGATCCAAGGAATACCTATGTTGGACTGGGGGATTTTTATACAACTGCCTCTGGTTATCCGAATACGTTAGCGGGTGAGTTTAACAGCACTTCCCAGAGCTTAAGCCAGTCTGCCTTATCAGGACATACAGATATTATGCAGAAAGTCGAAGTAAAAGACGCATATATCAACAAGTATTATCTTAAGGGGGAAGCAACACAGTATTTAGGAGAAACGCAGAAACTCACACCGATGGTTCATCTGGTAAATGGATCAAAGACTCTTGATCTCTGGGTGATTGATACTGTTACATACACATCCTCTGATACAACAGTAGCAAGCGTGACAGCGGATGGAGTAGTTACTGCAAAGAAAGCCGGAACTACAACGATTACTTGCAAAAAAGGAAGTACCGTACTTTGTACATTTAGTCTTACTGTGAGCTGTAATCATAATAAAGTATTGCAGTCAACAGTTCAACCAACGTGTCAGACAACCGGAGAGAACATATACAAGTGTTCAAAATGCGGGATGACCATAAAAGAAACAATAGAAAAAGCACCACATTCCTACGTCTATGGTACGGCTGACAGTACAGGCAAGGCAACCGGTGTCTGCTCTTTCTGTAACGCAACGATTACGATTGTTCCTCCGACATCAATGTTGTTATGTTGGAGAAATAGTGAATCGTCGGATAGTTATTATCATCTAAGTGTACCAACTGAAAATTCAGTAGGTTCAAATATTTTGTGTTATGTAAAAGATGTGAATGGAGATAGCGGTTATCGAGATGTTATGTTTGAAAGCTCAGATGACAGTATTGTAGAGGCTCCCAAAAAGAGTATTGTACAACCGAACGATGCTGTTTTGAAAGTGAAAAAAGCAGGAATTGTTACGATTTCTGTATACCCAAAATACAACCCTTCTATAAAAAGATCCTACACAATTCGAGTAGGAGCAACTGGATCGGTAGATATCAGTAATGCGGTAGTGACACTGGCGAAGACGTCTATATCATGTGGAACAAGTACATCTGCGGTTGCTCCAACAGTAACTTATAATGGCATTAAGCTGACAAGCGGAACAGATTATACCGTGAGTCATTCGACGAGTGGAACAACAGGTACATGCAAGATTACGGGTAAAGGCATCTTTTCAAAATCAGTTGAGAAAACATACACCATTACACATACATATGTGAATGATCCGACAGTAACAGGAGCATTAAAAAGCAATGCAACGTGTACGAAGAAAGCAACATATTACAAGAGCTGTTCCAACTGTAAAAAGCTAAGTACAGAGACTTTTGAATCTGGCAGTCTGGCAGCACATTCTTATACGGTACAGCATGTAGATACAGCGCATTTCGCGAGTGCAGCAACCTGTGAAAAGCCGGCAGCGTATTATTATAGCTGTGCGGGATGTGGACAGAAGGGAACGACAACATTTTATAGCGGAGACAAACTGAACCATCAGTATACACAGAAAGTTCAGACGGAAGCTGCGTTAAAGGAACCGGCAAATTGCGTATCGCCGGCAATTTATTATTATAGTTGTGCGAGATGCGGAGCAGTAGATAAGTCTGCAAATGCAAAAACGTATACATATGGTACGGCAGGGGATCATTCTTATACTAAAAAGATAATATCCGATACATATCTTGCAAGTGCAGCGAATTGTTCATCATCAGCCAGATATTACTATGCATGCAGTGGATGTAATAAGAAGGGAGATGTGCAATATTCGTATGGAAAAGCATTGGGGCATGCGTATTCTGTAAAGCATATATCTGATGCTTACATGGCAAGTGCAGCAACATGTACGTCACCGGCAACATATTATTACGAGTGCAGTCGGTGCGGAAAAACAGGTACAGATGTGTTTACGTATGGTGATAAATTGCCGCATCAATTACGGCGAAGATAGTAAGCAATACAACGAAAAAGTCGGATGCAACCTATGATTCGCCAGCTGTGTACTATTATAGCTGTTCACAGTGTGGCGCGGTAAGTGGAAGCAGTACATTTACATATGGAACTACGGTACCAAGACCAACGGTAATTCCACAAGTAGATGTCAGCTACAAGACGCATATCCAGACATATGGTGATTCCCAACCGGCAATGTCAAATGGCTGATGGCAGGTACAAGTGGTGAAGCAAAACGATTGGAAAATATCTGGGTACGTGTATCCGGAAATGCAAATCTTGGTGTACAGTACACTACACATTGCCAGACGTATGGCTGGCTGCCGTGGTCTGCAAATGGCGAGAAAAACGGAACGAGCGGTGAGGCAAAACGTTTAGAAGCGATCAAAATCCGTCTGACCGGAGCAGATAAAGATAACTATGATATTTATTACCGTGTACATGCACAGTCATTCGGCTGGCTTGCATGGGCAAAAAATGGGGAACCATCCGGAACAGCAGGGTATGGAAAGCGGTTGGAAGGAATTCAGATTGTCGTAGTGAAGAAAGGAGAACCGGCGCCAGGACAATCGTATGCGAATGTGAATCCGTCATCTGTGAATACCCGTGCTTATGTTGCTTTGCAGAATGGTTCGATTCAGATTCCGGGGGATGCGTATAACGCCAATATAATGTATAAGACCCATGTACAATCCTTTGGCTGGCAGACATGGAAAACCAACGGACAGATGTCCGGAACCAGCGGCAAGGCAAAGCGGTTGGAAGGAATCAATATCAAGTTGTCGAACGCACCATATTCAGGTGGCGTAAGGTACACAACCCATGTACAATCTTATGGATGGCAGGGAAATGAAAATGATCCGAATACATGGAGAAAGGATGGAGAAATGTCCGGTACAAGCGGACAGGCAAAACGATTAGAAGCAATCCGGATTTTACTCTATGGAGAGATGGCAGAACACTATGATATTTATTACCGCGTACATGCACAGTCGTTTGGCTGGCTGTCGTGGGCAAAAAACGGAGAAGCATCCGGAACTGCCGGACTGGCAAAAAGACTGGAAGGGATACAAATCATATTGGTTCCAAAGGGATCTCCGGAACCCGGAAGAACGTACGATAACATAACAGCAACAAATACTGTTTCCTTTATCAGGAGATAGTGATACAATACAATATATTTAACATCAAGGAGGCAGAACAAATGAGAGTAGCAGTGATTATGGGATCCACAAGTGATCTTCCGAAAGTAGAACCGGCAATCAAGATTCTGAAGGATTATGGCGTACAGGTTGATGTGCGGTGCCTGTCAGCACACCGTGCACATGCAGGACTTTCCGCATTTATTGAGGAAGCAAACGGAAACGGCACAGAAGTGTTTATTACAGCCGCAGGTATGGCAGCCGCACTTCCGGGCGTTGTTGCAAGCCAGACCGTACTTCCGGTTATCGGTGTTCCAATCTCCGGTTCCGTACTCGATGGACAGGACGCACTTTACTCTATCGTGCAGATGCCATCCGGAATTCCGGTTGCAACCGTAGCAATCAATGGTGCAAAGAATGCCGCATATCTCGCATTGCAGATCATCGGTGTACAGCATAAGGAAGTGCAGGAGAAGCTGCTCGCAGAGAGAAAGCAGATGGAAGAAAGTGCCATGAAGGCAAACGAAGAAGTGATTGCAAAATACAATTAAGACAAGTTGCAATAACAACACCAATTTTTAACAAAATTCCATTTTACTTTACTATCTTTATCAAGTATAATAAAAGCAACGTGGATTTCACGGTATGAAGATGAGAATTATAGGAGGGTTTTATTACAATGGGAATTTTACAGAGATTTAAAGACATTATGGCTTCAAATATCAATGCACTTCTCGATAAGGCAGAAGATCCGGAGAAGATGATTGATCAGACACTCCGTAACCTGACGAAGGACCTGGCAGAAGTGAAGAAGGAAACAGCTGCCGTTATGGCAGACGAGCAGAGATGCAAGCGTGAGCTTGATGAAGTGAATTCTGAGATTACGAAGATGCAGGCATACGCAGAGAAGGCACTTCTTGCCGGAAACGAAGCAGATGCCATGAAGTTCTTAGAGCAGAAGAACCAGCTCACAGCGAAGCAGGCAAGCTTGCAGCAGACCTATGATGTTGCAGCTGCAAATGCCATGAAGATGCGTCAGATGCATGACAAGCTTGTGACAGATATCAACCAGCTTGACTCCCGCCGTGATGCAATCAAGGCGAAGATGAAGGTTGCTAAGACTCAGGATCGTCTGAACAAGATGACGAACAATCTGTCAGATTCAGCAAGCAGCATGGCTGCCTTTGATCGTATGGAAGCAAAGGCGAACGCAATGCTTGATCAGGCAAATGCCATGACCGAATTAAATCAGACAACACAGGAGAGTGGCATCGACAGTTTAGCAGCCAAGTATGATGCAGCTCCAAATGCAGCTGTACAGGATGAGCTGGCAGCGATGAAGGCAAAGTTAGGTTTACAGTAACGATGCCAGGATTAAATGACAAACAGTTAGAGGCCTGTTGTACAACCGACGGGCCTTTACTTATTTTAGCTGGTGCTGGCTCTGGAAAGACCAGAGTGATCACGCACCGGATCGCATATCTGATCGATGAGATGTCAGTCAATCCATACAATATACTGGCAATCACATTTACGAACAAGGCTGCGGCAGAGATGCGGGAACGAGTAGATAATCTGGTAGGATTTGGTGCTGAGAGTGTGTGGGTATCAACCTTCCATTCCATGTGTGTGCGGATTCTGCGTAAACATATTGACAAGATCGGTGGAACAAGCAGTTTCACAATCTATGATGCAAGTGAACAGAAGACAGTTGTAAAAGAAGTGTTGAAATATCTGCAACTAGACCCGAAGCTCTATCCGGAGCGGGCGATGCTTTCGGCGATATCGAAGGCGAAGGAAGGGTACATGACACCGGACGATTACGAGAAAGAACATGCAGCAAGCTTCCGGGACCAGAAGATTACAGAGGTTTACCGGGAATATCAGAAGCGTCTGCAGAGCAACAATGCGCTTGATTTTGACGATCTGATTTTTAAGACTATCTTCCTTTTTGAGACGAACCCGGATGTGCTTGCCGAATACCAGACTCGGTTTCGGTACATTATGGTAGACGAGTATCAGGATACGAACCATACACAGTTTATCTTGGTGAAGATGCTGGCTGCAAAATACCGGAATCTGTGCGTCGTGGGTGATGACGACCAGAGTATCTATAAATTCCGTGGCGCGAACATCTATAATATCCTGAATTTTGAGGAAGAATACCCGGATGCTAAGGTGGTAAAGCTTGAGCAGAACTATCGTTCCAAGGCGAATATCTTAAATTCTGCGAATGCGGTGATCGCGAATAATGAGGGAAGAAAGGATAAACGTCTCTGGACTGAGCAGGAAGATGGTGAGAAGGTAACATTTACCCGGTACGGCACGGAGTACGAGGAGGCAAACGGTGTTGCGTCCCGGATCAAAACCTTGAAGAATCAGGGGTATCACTCGATGATATCGCAATCTTGTATCGTACGAATGCGCAGTCCCGTGTGCTTGAGGAAAAACTTCTGTATGAGAATCTGCCATATAAGATCTATGGTGGACAGAATTTCTATGGAAGAAAAGAAATCATGGATCTCGTAAGCTATCTGAAGGTGCTTGCAAATCCGATTGACGATCAGGCAATCAAACGTATTATCAATGTGCCGAAGCGTGGAATCGGTGCGACGACCGTGGATAAGCTTGATATGTATGCACAGTCGAATGAGTATAATCTGTATGATGCATTGTTAGATATCGAAGAAGTACCAGGCATGACACGTAACGTGGAGAAGATTCGCAAGTTTACAGATATGATGGAAGGCTTTAAAGCGCGTCTGGTACATGGAGAATTCATCAGTGAAGTGTTCGATGCAATCATGGATGAAAGTGGATATCGTGAAGCGCTTACCGCAGAGGCTACGGATGAGGCGCGTACCCGGTTGGATAACTTAGAGGAATTAAAGAATAAGATCGTTACCTATGAAGAGAGTGCAGAGGTGCCAACGCTGACCGGACTTCTTGAAGATATTGCACTCGTGGCAGACACTGAGGAGGAAGACGAAGATGGTGTGCCAACCGCGAAGGTGACGCTGATGACATTACATAGCGCGAAAGGTCTGGAGTTTCCGTATGTATTTATGACAGGTATGGAAGAACGGTTATTCCCAAGTGGAATGGCACTTGATTCCGATGATCCGGATGCACTTGAAGAGGAGCGGAGACTTTGCTATGTCGGAATTACACGTGCGATGGAGAAACTGTATATGACGGCTGCCGGACAACGGATGGTGCATGGTTCGACGAATTTCGAGGAAGTATCGCGGTTCGTCAAGGAGATTCCGAAGCATTATTTGGAATATGAGGAGAAAGCCTTTGGCTATGCACCTGCGAATATGGATCGGATTCCATCAAAGAAACCGGCAGAGCAGGTGATTCAGCTAAAGGCATATGGAAAGAACAATCCGTATACGCGCTCTGCCACGTCAAATGCGAACCCGAGTGCCAATCCGGGATTCGGGAAGGCATTTCCGATGGGAAATGCAGCTTCTGCACCGGCAAGTTATGAAGTAGGAGATAAAGTACGCCATATTAAATTTGGAAATGGCGAGGTGATTGATGTGATTCCATCGGGCGGCGATCAGGAAATCGTCGTGAATTTCGACCGTGTCGGAGAAAAACATTTATTTGCATCGCTTGTAAAAATGAAAAAGTTGTAAATCACGGTAGAAATATCGGATAAGCTGTGGTAAAATTAGTTTATCAGTAGCGATGAAAGGAAGGTAGAAAACTATGAGAAAGTGTTGTGACGAAGTAAAAGTTGTAAAAGAAGACGAATGCGTAACAGAAGCAAAGAACGCGTTTCTCTCTGTTGCATTGATCGTTGGTATTCTGACAATCATCGTAGGTATCTGCGTAGCAGTTTACAAGTACCTGACACCAGATTACTTAGATGATTTCGATGATTACGATGATGACTTTGATGATAGCTTCTTTGATGATGACGATGCAGAGGCATCCACAGAGGAGAAGAAGGACGAAGAATAAACGTACTTCGGAAGATGGTTACAAAAACCTGTCGCACCAGAATAGGTGTGGCAGGTTTTTGTGTTTTAATAGTCAAAAAAAGCACAAATTTATAGACGCAATATGTTGAAAACACAAGCACTTTCATGTAAAATATTATGCGATAGTGGGTTACTGTCGATATAAAAATTGAACAGTAATAATTCATAACTTAATTTTACTCTGCACAGAAGGATGTCAGAGTTTATCATAAATGGTTCCAATGCATAAATGCGAGGATGCATTAG
>ENA-OQEN01000669-OQEN01000669.1-human-gut-metagenome-genome-assembly--contig:-NODE-669-length-14549-cov-5.561919_pt1 | contig 14549 bp, 15 predicted proteins | sample MGYA00242791_ERZ504627 | MGnify/ENA primary metagenome ERZ504627 (study PRJEB26092, sample SAMD00036316) | human gut metagenome | host: Homo sapiens | study: EMG produced TPA metagenomics assembly of... | reverse complement strand
CCGAATACTGTTGAAAGTGAGCTGCTTTATGAAAAAGAAGAAAAAAGAACATTTAAACAGTTTTTATGGACAACAACAAACGCAATCTAAAAATTACGATTACCGTTGTCTGCGTGGTGTCGCCCTTGCTATAATCGGCGGCGGCATCTATATCGGCAATAAGCTCGGACTTATTACCATCGACCACGGCAGCAACGGCGATCCCGAGGGCACCTTTGCGCCCGAGGAGCAGTTTGATGCAATGTACGATGTCAGCGACGCTTCAAGCATCGACAGCCTCATAACTGCGTGGGCGAAGAACGGCGGCGCGAAGTATTCGAGCAAGAATATAATCAATGTTCTGCTCCTCGGCGTTGACAGCGAGACCGGCAAGGCAGAGGGCGGACGTTCGGATGCATCATCCTGCTCTCGCTTAACAAAAAGACCAAGACGATAACGCTCGTGTCCTTCCTCAGAGACTGCTATACCTATATGAACATCAACGGCTCCGAGCGCTGCTGCAAGACTAACCATGCCTATTTCTGGGGCGGTCCCGCGGCACTTATCGAGACGCTTGAGAATAACTACAAGATTGAGATCGATCATTATATCAGCGTCGATTTCAAGAGCTTCCCGAAGCTTATTGACTCTCTCGGCGGCGTGTCCGTTCCGATTGAGCCCTATGAGGCGGATTATATCAACCGCACCACAACGAAGATAAAGAAAATAAGCGCCGGCGATTCCGTCAAGCTCAGCGGCAGCCAGGCTCTGGTCTACAGCCGTATCCGCCATGTCGACAACGAGGGCGATGTCGGCAGAACCGCAAGACAGCGTACCGTTATCATGGCTCTCATCAAGAGCGCGCAGAACGCCTCTGCGGGTCAGCTCAACAACGCGCTCGATATCGTCCTTCCCAATGTCGTGACGAACTACAAGCGCAGTGAGATTCTCTCTCTCATGACCCAGGCGCTCTCTCAGGGCTGGATGAACTACGAGATAAAGCAGATAGTCATGCCGACCGAGGGCAACTACACTTCCGCTCAGCTCTATACCTACTACGGCAAGATAATCAACCAGCGCCTTTCGGTCTGGGTCGTCGATTATCCCGTCGTTGCGCGTGAGCTCCAGCTCGCTCTCTACGGCGACACGAATATAAAGATTGGCGATAACCATGTCTCCGCTGTCGATCTGCTGAAAAAGGGCGCAGTCCCGAGCAGCAACAGCAGCGGCTCAGGCTCATATTCTGCGTCGACCCGTCCGCACACCGATGTCGGTACTGTGGCGGAGAGCGAAGAGCCTGTAACTCATGAGCATACTTCCGAGGCGGTGAGCGAGCTCACCGAGGCAGAGAGCACGACCCGCCGCTTCCCGTTCACTCTTCCCGATTTCGGCTCAACTTCGCCGGCGGAAGACGAAGATGCAGCATAAGATTACCGCTCCGGATATATTCCGGGGCGGCTTTTCGTATATGATTGAAAAATTATGATTGATGATATATAATTGTCAAAGAAACAAACGGACGGTGATATTATGAGCAAAGTTTGTCATATAGTCGGCGGCGGCGACTTCTTCGGAATCCGCCCGACAGGGGAGGGTGATTTCATCATTGCTGCCGATAAAGGTCTGCTGTATCTTCAGAATCTCGGTATAACTCCGAATTTAGTTATAGGCGATTTCGATTCCCTCGGGCACACTCCGAACGGGCGGAATATTATCGTCCTGCCTTGCGAAAAGAACGATACCGATATGGGCGCGGCGGTCGCAGAGGGCGTGATGCGCGGATATAAAAATTTCATTCTCTACGGCGCATCGGGCGGAAGAGCCGACCATACTCTTGCGAATATCCAGCTCATCTCGTCTCTGTCGAGGCGCGGGATGACCGCGATTATCGACGCGCGCGAAACTTCGTTCACTTCGATAACAAACGGCAGAATTCTTTTTGACGAGAACGCAAAGGGCATGATCTCCGTGCTTTCCCATTCGGATATCTCATCGGGTGTCACTATAAGCGGGCTCAAATATGAGCTTAAAAACGGCACCTTGAAGAACACATACGCCCTCGGCGTCAGCAATGAATTTGTCGGCAAAAGAAGCGAAATATCAGTCGCTCAGGGAACGCTGACGGTCGTTTATCCGAGCAGCGCAGAGCCCTCTTTTTTCGGATTTTGAGCCGCGCGAAAAGATGTTTTTGAACCAAATAATATCCTGCGCCGAGATGCTGCCCGTGAGCATCAGCAGAAGAATATACACCGCCGCGTTGACAGTTATTATGATTGTCAGCGCGGCTTTTCCGCTGTCCTGCGCCGAGGAGAGCAGCAGCCCCGCGAGAAACGAAGCCGTCACGCAGACGGCGGGCTTTATTATCGAATCCATGATATTTATTTCGAGCGTGCAAACTTTTGAAAGCCTGTGTATGCTCAGCGAAAAGTTTACTATCTCGCTGATAAAAAGTATCGCAACATAGCCCTTTACGGAATATTTCGGGATGAGTATCAGCACGAGCACGACGCACATCGCGGAGTCGATTATATTATATCTCATTGAATATACCTGCTGGTCGAGCCCTTTGAGTATTCCGTCAACTGTCGTGTCTGTGTACATTATCGGCAGAAGCGGCGCGAGCACGCGCAGATATTCCGCGCATTGCCCGTCCCCGTAGATGCACTGCGACAGCCCCTCGGAAAAAATGAACATTATTCCCGCCGTGCCCATCGAAAACAGCACGGTTATTTTTATTGCCCGCGCCGCCATGCTGTCTATCCTGTTTCTGTTGCTGCGCGCCGCACATTCGGCAAATTCAGGCACGAGCATGCTCGCGAGAGCTGTCATTATGGCGGCGGGGTATAGGATAACCGGCAGAGCCATGCCGTGAATGACTCCGTAGAGCGTCATCGCGCCGCCCGCGCTCTGCCCCGATTTGCGAAAGCCCACGGGAATCAGCAGGTGTTCTATCGTCAGCAGTACCGAGCGCGCGCATGACCCGGCGGCGTCCGGGAGCGCAATGCGCAGCAGAGCACGAAGCCCGCCGGGCGTTTTTTCTTTCGGCTTTTGATGCTTCGTTGATTTGTAGAGCAAAAAGGCGCATAGCAGCGAGCTTATCTGCGATATCGTTATGCCGAACGCCACTGCGTCGCAGGCGTACTCCGCGCCCTTTGCCGCCCAGAATCTGAGCATCAGAACAGAGACCGCTATTTTTACCGCCTGCTCGAATATCTGCACCGCCGCATATTTGAGCACCGTGCGCCGCGCCGTGAAATATCCGCTGAACGCGCAGCCGACCGATGCCGCGGGGAGGCTCAGCGCGAGTATGCGAAGCGACGACGCCGTGCGTATGTCGCCGAGCCACAGCTTTGCTATCAGCTCCGCGCCGAACCATACGGCGGCGAGCATCATGCACCCGACCGTCAGCCCGTAGAGCGCGCACCGCCGCATTATCCATGCGCCCTGACCGGCATTTTTTCCGGAATCTTCGACCGTGAGCCGCGTCGATGCGAGCGGCAGACCCGCAAACGAAAATGTCAGCGCCATCGCGTATACATCCGTGACGAGCGAAAAAAGCCCTATTCCCGCCGCGCCCAGCCGACCGGTCAGATATACATTGAACGCAACGCCGACCGTGCGCATGAGAAACGATGTCGCGGCGAGCGTCAGCGTGTTTATGAGAAGCCGTTTCGTGTTCTTCATTTTTGCCTCCGGAGAAGTCAAAAAGCGTTAAATCTCTTGACAAAAACGCTTCTGAATGTGATAATATAGAGTAATTCATCGGAAAAGAGGGAACGGTTTGAAAAAGTTAAAAGCCGCCGCGGCGGTACTGCTTGCGGCAGTCATGATAATGGCAGTATCCGTTACGGCTTTTGCAAAAACGCAGACCCCGTTTGATAACAGTGAATTTTTTGAGTACGGCGATTACAGCGTGCATTACCGCGTCTTTGAAGCGAAAGGGGACTTTCGCGGCAGGATAATGATGCTCCACGGCTTCGGCTGCTCAACTTATTCGTGGGAGCCGATGGCGAAGCTCATGAGCGAGAACGGCTATGAGTGTGTGCTTGCCGATCTTCCCGGCTTCGGTTATACGACTCGTGAGACTGCCGATGTCAGACATGTCGACCGTGAAGAACTGATTGAGAAGCTCATGCTCTCGATTGCGCCGATGGATGAGTGGATTTTGGCAGGTCATTCAATGGGCGGCGGAGTCGCTATGAACATAGCCTGCGAAACTCCGGAGCTCAAAGCTCTTATGCTCTATTGCCCTGCACCCGTCAGCAAGACTCCGTCGTTTATGGAGAGCATGATGAACAATGCCTTTATGGGCAAATTCATGTCGGCTTTTCTCAAATACGGCACGAAAGTGACTCCGCTTATGCGTGTAGTCCTGCTCGCGGCTTTTGTCGATTGGGATTTTTCAATGAACTATGATGTCTCCGCCGTGGCGGATCCTCTCGCTGTCGACTATACCGGTGAGAGCATGATAAGCATGATGTTCAACGCGCGCCCGACCGACCTCAAAGCCGTGTCAAAAATAGATATGCCGGTGCTCCTCGTCCAGGCGCAGTATGATCTCGTTCTGATGCCGTGGATGAAGATTCAGGTCAACTCCGCTCTCGCGGATGCCGAGACATATGAAGTCAAAAAAGGCGGACATATGTGCAACGAGAACCGTGCCGATGAGCTTGCGGGCGTAACGCTCGGATTCCTCGGCTCAAACGGACTTTAATTTTTGTAAAACCAACGCTGCTCCTCCGGCGCGGAGCAATCAGCGTTCATGTAAAATCTATTCGCCGGAGAAATGGATTATGTTATGGCAAAGGAACTCGCAAAACAGTATGATCCGAAGGAAGTGGAGGACAGAACCTATAAATTCTGGCTCGACGGCAATTTCTTCCACGCCGTACCCGACCCGGAGAAGAAACCCTATACTATAGTTATTCCCCCTCCGAACATCACGGGTCAGCTCCATATGGGTCACGCTCTTGACAATACTCTTCAGGATATACTTATCCGCTACCACCGCATGCAGGGTTATGATACCCTCTGGCTGCCCGGCACCGACCACGCTTCTATCGCCACCGAGGCGAAGATAGTCGAGGCTATGGCAAAGGAAGGTCTTACAAAGGACGATGTCGGCCGTGAAGGCTTCCTCGAGCGCGCATGGGCGTGGAAAGAGAAGTTCGGCGGCAGAATAATCGAACAGCTCAAGAAGATGGGCTCGTCCTGCGACTGGGAGCGCGAGCGCTTCACCCTCGATGAGGGCTGCAACGAGGCTGTCAACGAGGTTTTCTGCAACCTCTATGAAAAGGGACTCATTTACAGGGGCGAGAGAATAATCAACTGGTGCCCCCATTGCCTGACTTCGATCTCCGACGCCGAGGTCGAATATGAGGATCAGGCGGGTCACTTCTGGCATCTTCGCTATCCTTTCAAGGACGGAAGCGGCTATCTTGAGCTTGCAACGACCCGACCCGAGACCCTGCTCGGCGATACCGCTGTTGCCGTCAACCCCAATGATGAAAGATATAAGGATATCGTCGGCAAGACGCTCATCCTGCCCATAGTCCACCGCGAGATACCCGTTGTCGCCGATGATTATGTCGAGATAGACTTCGGTACCGGTGTCGTTAAGATAACCCCCGCGCATGACCCGAACGACTTCGAGGTCGGTCTGCGCCATAACCTGCCCGTTATCAATGTCCTGACCGATGACGCAAAGATAGTCGACGACTATCCGAAATACGCCGGTATGGACAGATACGAGGCGAGAAAAGCTATCGTCAAGGATCTTGAAGCTGAGGGCGCTCTTGTCAAGGTCGAGGATTATAACCACAATGTCGGCACCTGCTACCGCTGCTCGACTACCGTTGAGCCCCGCGTTTCAAAGCAGTGGTTCGTCAGCATGAAGCCTCTCGCGGGTCCCGCTATCGACGCTGTCAAGAACGGCGAGACAAAGTTCGTCCCGAAGCGCTTCGAGAAAGTCTATTTCCATTGGCTCGAGAATATCCGCGACTGGTGCATCTCCCGTCAGCTCTGGTGGGGTCACCGCATCCCTGCATGGTATTGCGACGATTGCGGCGAGATAACCGTTGCAAGAACCGCTCCCGACAAGTGCTCGAAGTGCGGCAGCACCCATATTCATCAGGACCCCGATACGCTTGATACCTGGTTCTCCTCGGCTCTCTGGCCGTTCTCGACCCTCGGCTGGCCGAATACCGACAGCGAGGATTTCAAGCGCTATTATCCCACCAACACCCTTGTCACAGGTTACGATATAATTCCGTTCTGGGTCATGAGAATGATGTTCTCCGGCATCGAGCAGACCGGTCAGGTTCCGTTCGATACCGTCCTCATCCACGGACTCGTCCGCGATGAGCTGGGCAGAAAAATGTCGAAGTCGCTCGGCAACGGCATCGATCCGCTCGAGGTCATTGACAAGTACGGCGCAGATGCCCTGCGCTTCACTCTTGCCAACGGCAACAGTCCCGGAAACGACATGAGATATTCCGACAAAAAGGTCGAAGCGAGCCGCAACTTTGCGAACAAGCTCTGGAACGCCGCACGCTTTATCCTTATGAACCTCGACGGCTCCGAAGAAGCGGGTCTGCCCGATGAGCTTGCGCTCGAGGATAAGTGGGTGCTCAGCCTCTATAACGACCTCGTCAAAGAGGTTACGGACAATCTCGAGAGATTCGAGCTCGGCATCGCCGTTCAGAAGCTCTATGATTTCATCTGGGATGTTTTCTGCGATTGGTATATCGAGCTTGCGAAGATTCGCCTGCAAAAGGGCGGCGAGCCCGCACAGTGCGCAAAGCGTGTGCTCATATATGTCATGTCCAACGTTCTGAAGCTTCTCCATCCGTTCATGCCGTTCGTGACCGAGGAGATTTGGCAGTCCCTGCCGCATGAGGGCGCGAGCATAATGGTCTCCGCATGGCCTCAGTATTCAAAGTCCCTCTGCTTTGCTGCCGAAGAGGAGCAGATGAACATGATTATGGACGCGGTCAGGGCGATAAGAAACCGCCGCGCCGAGATGAATGTTCCTCATTCAAAGAGAGCGAAAATATATATCAGCACCTCCTATGTCGATACCTTCAGACTCTCCGGCGAGTTCATGCAGAAGCTCGCGGGCGCGTCCGAGGTCGAGGTTGAGGACGGCATCGAGATAGACGGCGCAGTCTGCATCGTCACCGACGCCGCCAAGATATATATCCCCATGGGCGACCTCGTTGACTTTGAAGCCGAGCGCGCAAGGCTCAACAAAGAGCTCGCCTCCGCTCAGAAGCAGCTCGACGGCATCAACGCCAAGCTCTCCAACGATAACTTCGTCTCCAAAGCTCCCGCGCCGGTCGTTGAGGCTCAGCGCGAAGCGGCGAGAAAGCTGAACGAGAAGATAGCAATGCTCAACGACAGCCTCTCTAAGATCGCCAATGCGTAATTTCGCGTGATACTGCGTTGTGAGAACCGTGCCCGCTCGGTCACGTACCGACGTACGCTCCCTCTCGTGCAGAACCCCACGCCTTGCTCTGCACAATTTCTCGCAGTTCGGGAAGACGGCTCATAATTTCGCGTGATACCGCGTTGTGAGAACCGTGCGAACTCAGTCACGCACACAAAGTGCGCTCCCTCGCGTGCAGAACCCCACGCCTTGTCTCACCCCAAATTCCGCTATTGGCTCGCCTGTGCGTAAATTTGGGTCGCCAATGCGTAATTTCGCGTGATACTGCGTTGTGAGAACCGTGCCCGCTCGGTTATCGGTGTAGGGGCGGATATCATCCGCCCGTAAAATCGGTATTCGTTCACATTTGCGTATGTTCTCCCGCACATAAAAACCAACCTGCAAAGGACGGGCGTGTCCCGTCCTTTGATGCTTTACGGAGGAAAACTGATGACACCAACCGAAGCAATCGAATATATCCATTCACGCCTGACCTTTGGCATACACCCCGGCATGGAGCGTATCAGGGTGCTCTGCGCCGCCGTGGGCAATCCGCAGGATGAGCTTCGCTTCATCCATGTCGCCGGGACGAACGGCAAAGGCTCGACGAGCACCATGATATCCTGTATGCTCTCTGCCGCCGGGTACAGAACCGGGCTGTTCACTTCGCCCTATGTCATCGATTTCCGCGAGCGCATGCAAATTGACGGCGAGATGATTCCGCCGGAGGAGCTCGCCTCGGTCGTTGAGCGCGTTAAATTAGCGTGCGACGAACTCGATAAGCGCGGAATTGTCGCGACCGAGTTCGAGACCCTGACCGCCGCCGCGTTTCTCTGGTATAAAGAGCGCAAATGCGATGTCGTCGTGCTCGAAGTCGGGCTCGGCGGGCTGCTCGATTCAACAAATATTATAAAAACTCCGCTCGTCTCCGTCATAACCTCGATTTCTATGGATCACACCGCGATACTCGGCAATACAATAGCTGAAATAGCCGCGCAGAAGTGCGGAATAATCAAGCCGTGCGGCGTGACGGTCATGTATCCCGAGCAGTCTGCTGATGCACGCCGTGTTATAGAAGAAACCGCTCGGCGCGAGAAAAATAGGCTCGTAGTGCCGGATATGACCGCCTGCCGCGTTGTTGACGAGACGATACGCGGCACAGATATGGTCTACGGCTCGCTGAATCTCCGCATACCGTTCGCGGGCGACCATATGATAAAAAATGCGCTGACAGCCGTCACCGCCGTTCGCGAATGCGGATTGAATGTCAGCGACGAAGCGATAGAGCAGGGAATGAAAAACGCCGTGATGCCAGCACGAATGGAGCTTATCGGCGAAAATATTATTCTTGACGGCGGTCACAACGAGGGCTGCGCCTCGGCGCTTAAAGCGTTTCTGGAGCGCTTCACAAGCGGCAGACGCGTTGCCGTGTGCGCGCTCATGGGCGACAAGGACTGCGACACATATCTGCGCCTGACCGCGCCGCTGTTTGAAAAAATGTATCTGACAGCTCCGGACAATCCGCGCAGCATGAACCCCGAAGCCCTGAGCAAGATTGCCAATAAATATTGCGCCGACTGCACGCCTGTGTCCGACCCGACAGAAGCCTGCCGCATGGCGATAAATGACATAAAGCAAAACGGCGGAACGCTCGTTACTTGCGGTTCGTTCTATCTCGCAGGCGAGGTTCGCGGTTATCTTTTGGAAAATAAAAATATTTAACCCGCCGCATTTCGGCAGGATTTTCAAACGGGATAGATTATTATCTTTGATGATAATAGTCCGTCCTGTTTTTTATTTTGTACAAGCCGTGTCCGATTTTTGATAATATCAAAAATGACCCTCCGCACAGAGCCGACCAACGGCGGCACAGATTTTTCATAAGATTTGCTGCAATTAAAAATTGTGCACGGTTCGTAGGGACAGCCCTTGCGGCTGTCCGATATCGGCGGCAGCCGATACAAAATTTTAAATGTACTAATATCGTCAACAAAAAATTCAAACAAATCCGAGAATAATCCCACTCATCCCGGACAAACTGTTAATTGATAATCACCCTAAAGGAGGAAAAAACATGGGTGTTGAAATAATCTCAAATCCGCTCAGCGTCAGCGTGCTGCTATCCGGCGAGATAGACCACCATACCGCCGCCGCAATGCGCGCGGATATCGATGCCGCCGCCGCGGCTCAGCAACCGAAGATACTGCGCCTCACTTCGCCGATGTCACTTTTATGGACAGCTCCGCCGTCGGTCTTGTCATGGGTCGCTATAGGCTTCTGCAGGGCTGGCAGGGAAAGCTCGAGGTCACTAATCTCAGCGAGCGCAATTATAAAATGATGCGCCTTGCGGGTATGCAGGCGCTGTGTACGCTGTCACAGAAAAGGAACAAGGAGGATAAACATGAGTAGAAAAAAGCCTGTCGATCAGATGAGCCTGAAAATAGAGAGCCGCTCCGTCAACGAGAGCTTCGCGCGTGTCGCAGTCTCGGCGTTTGCGGCTCAGCAGGACCCGACGGTCGAAGAAATATCAGATATTAAAACCGCCGTCAGCGAGGCGGTCACAAACTGCATCGTCCATGCTATCCCGCGAGCGTGGGGGAGATATACATATGGGTCGGGCTGTTTGACGACGGACTCGTCCGCATCAGAATAAGGGATCGCGGGTGCGGCATAATCGATGTGCGCCAGGCGATGGAGCCGCTGTTCACGACCCTCGGCGGCGAGCGTGCGGGCTTGGGATTCGCGTCATGGAGAGCTTTATGGACAAAGTGCGCGTGCGCTCCGTCCCGGGCAAGGGACGAGCGTCACCATGGATAAATTTATAAAAGGACGCGGCGATGGACAGGCTGAACGCAATGAACTCGTTGAAAAGAATATCGGTCTCGTCCATGCCTGCGCCAACAAATTCCGCGGCAAGGGTGCGGAGTATGACGACCTGTTTCAGGCGGGGTGCGTCGGGATTATAAAAGCCGCCGAGAACTTCGACCCGGAGCGCGGGTTCTCGTTTTCGACTTATGCCGTGCCCGTCATTCTCGGCGAGATAAAGCGCATTTTCCGCGACGGCGGCAGTGTCAAAGTCGGACGCGCACTGAAAGAAAAAGCGCGCGCCGCGATGCGCGAAAAGGATGCGCTGACCGCCGAACTTGGCTGCGAACCGACTGTAGGTCAGCTCGCCGAACGCCTCGGCAGCGATGTCGCCCAGACGGCGCAACTGCTCAATGCCGCAATGCCCGCCGTGTCGCTGACCGCCTGCACGGACGACGGCGAGGGCAGATAGACCTGCCCGTTGAGTCGCCTGAGAACGCCGCCTCGGAGCTTATCGCCCTGCGCGAAGTCATTGCTCTGCTCGATGACCGCGACCGCGAGATGATAAGCCTGCGCTATTATCGCGGCATGACCCAGAGCCGAACTGCCGAGCTGCTCGGTATGTCGCAGGTGCAGGTGTCGCGGCGCGAAAAAGCCGTGCTCGCGCTCCTGCGGCGCAACCTGTCCGCCTGATTTTCTTGACAATTCCCGCCGATGTGATAAACTTAACTGAGATCATATTGGAGGGACAAAAAATGAAAAAGATGATTCCCAACGGCGTCTATCCGACCATGATAACGCCGTTCACAAAGGACAATAAGATAGATTATGCGGCTGTCGAAGCGCTCATAAACTGGTACGCCGAGAAGAAGGTCGACGGAATTTTCGCCATCTGCCAGTCGAGCGAGATATTCTTTCTCTCGTTTGAAGAGAGCTTGAGCTCCTGCATTTTGTTATGCAGCATACGCCGAAAAATATCTCAATAGTCGCGTCCGGCCATGTTGCGAATGACCTTGACACTCAGATAGAAGAGGCGAAGGCTTTCATAGACGAGGGGATAGACGCCTATGTGTTTATCTCGAACAGATTCGCCTCAGCCGATGAGGACGACAGCGTGTTCCTCAAAAATATCGACAGGGCTGTCGAATCCGTCGGCGATGTCAATTTCGGTATCTACGAGTGCCCCTATCCCTATAAGCGCGTTATGACTCCCGCAGTGCTCAAAAAGCTCGCCGAGTCCGGCAGATTCACTTTTCTCAAAGATACTTGCTGCGACCCCGGCATGATAAACGAAAAACTCAGAGCCGTTGACGGCATGGGACTCAAGATATTCAACGCCAACTCCGCGAGCCTGCTCGAAACGCTGAAAATGGGCTGCGCCGGATTCTCGGGCGTTATGGCGAATTTTCACCCGGAGATATATTCGTGGCTGTGCAAAAACTTTGAAAAAGAGCCGGAAAAGGCGAAGAAGTTCAGGCTTTCCTCGGCTTCGCCTCTCTCGCCGAGTGCCAGCTCTATCCCGTCAACGCAAAATATTATCTCTCCCTCGATGGCGTGCCCATGGGCTATAAATGCCGCTCGAAGGACGCCTCGGCGTTCACTCTCAGCCGCCGTATGGAGATAGATCAGATGCGCGAGCTGACCGAACAGTTCAAGGCAGATATGGGTATAGAATAATGCCCGAACTCGGTTTTCAGTATGAATTAACGCGCTCCGACCGCAGGACGCTGAGCATAAAAATATCGCGTGACGCAAAGGTTCTGGTCTATGCGCCGCGCCGAATGAGCCTCAAACATATCGAAGATTTCCTTTTTGAAAAGCGCGCGTGGGTGCTCAAAAATCTCGCAAAGGTGCAGGAGCGAAAAGACATTTCCGATTCGTTCGTCCCGGGAGGGGAGTCGGGACTTCTCCTGCTCGGGCGCGAGTATCCGCTGATAAAAGTTCCTGGGAAACGCGCAGGTTTTGACGGCAGCAATTTCTTTGTCCCCGACGGGCTCTCGGTTGATGATACGGCGGCAGCGCTCAAGGAAGTCTACCGCTCGCTCGCCAAAAACTATCTCTCCGCAGGACATATGAGCTCGCCAATCAGTTCGGCGAAACGGTCGCTTCAGTCAAGATAAATTCCGCGAGAACGCGCTGGGGGTCGTGCACCTCAAAGGGGAATATAAACCTCTCACTGTTTCTCGTTATGGCGCCCGAGGGCGCGGTTGATTATTGCATTATCCATGAGCTTTCGCATCTTAAACACATGGATCATTCGGCGGCGTTCTGGCGGCTTGTCGGTTCGCGGTGCCCGGATTATGAAAAGCGCAAAGAGGAGCTGAGAGTTCTGAATCTAGCCTCATGCGTGAAAAATGGTGAAAAACAGCTGTGATCGGGCAATATATTTGCTCCGACCGCAGCCGTTTTTATTTCATAAAACCGATTGACAACGGAAATAAATTCCATATATAATTGTATTGTAAACGGCGCGTTCGGAGAATAACCGCCGACAAAAACAATGAAAAAGGGATGGTCATGTGGCAAAAATAATTTCATTTATCGTATCTGTAATTATGTTCTGCTTCCCTGCGCTCAACATTCCGCACGTCAAGGTTGACGATACGAAGTTCAACACCGAGTATGCCAACGTTTTCGTTCACGGTCTTGCGGGCTGGGGCAGCTACACCTGGTATAACGATTTCCTGCCCTATTGGGGTATGTTCGGCGGCGATCTGATGCAATATCTCAACGCCCGCGGCTTCGAGTGCTATTCCGCAGCGGTCGATCCGACGGGAAGCGCTTGGGACAGAGCCTGCGAGCTCTACGCCCAGCTGACCGGCACCGTCACCGACTACGGCGAGGAGCATTCAAAGCGCTGCCGCCACGACAGGTACGGCGAGGATTATTCCTCCGATCCGCTTATCGATGAGTGGAGCGCCGAGGATAAGATAAATCTTCTCGGTCATTCATTCGGCGGCGCGACCGTCAGACTTCTGGCTGAGCTTATGGCAAACGGCAGCGAGGCCGAGCGCAAGGCTTCGGGCAGCGATGTCTCCGACCTGTTCACGGGCGGAAAGGCAGATTGGATATATTCTGTAACAGCGCTCGCCGCTCCGCATAACGGTACGACCGCCTATCTCGTGCGCGACGCTATAATCAAAGATGTCAACGCCACCGCCGAAGAGCGCGCGGTTGTCGCCATGCTCACCGTTGCCACCGCTCCGCATCTCGACAGAGCGCTTTCGGACAGCGCGGAGTATGATATGGACATCGACCACGCTCTCGCGATGAATGAGAATATCTCGACGCTCAAAAATGTCTATTATTTCTCCTATCCGTGCAGCGCGACCGAGCGCAATGCGGACGGAACTTATAGCCCGGTCGACGGCAATATAGATAGGCTCTTCAGAGCGTGCGCAGTCAGAATGGGCAGGTTCACCTGTACAACCAAGGGCGGCTATGTCGTCGACGAAAAGTGGTTCGAGAACGACGGACTCGTCAACAAAATCTCCGCCCTCGCTCCGTTCAATGCACCCTCTGCCGTTTACAGCGGCGGCGAAGTCGCAACGGGCGTATGGAACATCATGCCGACATTCAGCGGCGACCACCTCTCGATAAACGGCGGTCTGTTCGTCAATCATAATGTCCGCGTGTTCTATGTCGACCTGCTCTCGATGATAAACGAGCTGTAATATAATTTTTCCCGCGCTTGCATGGGAGCGAAAAACAGAAATCCTACCACGGTTTTCCTTTGGGTAGGATTTTTTGTTTGATAATCGGCGCGGCGACTTAACACATCGCTGCCGCGCGAGCGGAATGAAATTTCAGCAAAGAGTTATTCTGCCGACTGTCAATATCCCCAAATGTCCTGAGCTTAAATTGTGCATATTGCAAGAAATTTTAAAAATATATACAAAAAGATGCGATAAAATAAGTGAATATATTGCAATATCGCTAATATAATGCTATGATTAGAAAAAACAAGCAGGAGGGTAAAGATGTATAACACAGAAAATCCGTACAAAAGCGCGGGGGAGTATCTGAAAGCGCCGCTGTTTGAAAAATATCAGCTCAGGCGCGCCGCGGTCAAGACCTCGACCGCGCTGTTCCCGTTCATGCTCTTCGCCGCGATATTCGCGTTCATAATACTTATTCTCGGAAAAGTTTTTCCTCCCTGCTCGACGGACTCTATTGGGTCTCGTATATGTCCGTCCAGCTTTTCGGCATAGGCATGTCGATATGCATGGCGTATTACGCGGGCGGATTTTTTCTCTGCTCTCGTCTCGGGCGTTCTCGCAGTGTATTTCGGTCTCTTCTGCACACAGTCGCGGGCGTTGAAACAGTGGGCGGCTCGTCT
>ENA-OQEN01000668-OQEN01000668.1-human-gut-metagenome-genome-assembly--contig:-NODE-668-length-14553-cov-4.545196_pt1 | contig 14553 bp, 20 predicted proteins | sample MGYA00242791_ERZ504627 | MGnify/ENA primary metagenome ERZ504627 (study PRJEB26092, sample SAMD00036316) | human gut metagenome | host: Homo sapiens | study: EMG produced TPA metagenomics assembly of... | reverse complement strand
CAAAAAGAAGCTTTCTAAGCTGCTGGCGCTCTATCTGCCCTATGTGGTGATCGGCTTGCTGGCAACCAATCTGGGCGAGGCGTGGCGGCTGGCCGTGGGCAAGGAACTGGGCGATAAAATCGTATCGCTGATGGGAACTATCCCGGCAGCGTTTGCCAATCCGCTGCCCAGCCTGCACCCATTTGACTTGTTCATTGGTCTGTGCTGCGGCGCTGGAATGCGGCTGGCGGTGTACCTGAAAGGCAAAAACGCCAAGAAGTACCGTCACGGCATGGAGTACGGCTCTGCCCGGTGGGGCGGACCCAAAGATATCGAGCCGTTCATGGCTCCAAAGTTCGAGGACAATATCATCCTCACCAAAACAGAACGCCTGATGATGTCAAACCGCCCGCCGGACCCCAAGAATGCCCGGAATAAAAACGTGTTGGTGGTGGGCGGTTCCGGCAGCGGTAAGACAAGGTTCTTTATCAAGCCGAATCTGCTGCAATGTGATTCCAAGAATTTTCCGGTATCATTCGTAGTTACAGATCCGAAAGGTAGTATCGGCGTGGAATGTGGAGAAGCCTGTTAAAGCACGGCTACAAGCTAAAATTCTTCAACACCATCAACTTTTCCAAGAGTATGCGCTATAACCCCATGGCGTACATCCACAGTGAAAAGGATGTTCTGAAACTCGTGACCGCACTGATGACCAACACCAAAGGTGAAGGTCAGGGCGGCGACCCTTTCTGGGACAAGGCTGAACGGCTTTTGCTGGTTTCACTGATCGCGTACCTCCACTACGAAGCCCCTGTCGAGGAGCAAAACTTCGCAACGCTGTTGGAAATGCTCAACACCATGCAGGTCTCGGAAGATGATGAAACTTACCAGAATCCGGTAGACCTGTTGTTTGAGGATCTGGCAAGAAAAAGCCCAATTCCTTCGCTGTGCGCCAGTACAAGCTCTATAAATTAGCTGCCGGCAAGACGGCCCGTTCGATACTGATCTCCTGCGGTGCCCGGATGGCACCTTTCGACATTCAGGAAGTCCGGGATGCCACCATGTACGATGAGCTGGAGCTGGACAAGCTGGGCGACCGGAAAACGGCATTGTTCCTGATTATGAGTGATACCGACAGTACCTTCAACTTCTTGATCTCCATGATCTACACGCAGCTTTTCAATCTGCTCTGCGATAAGGCAGATGACCAATACGGCGGCAAACTGCCCGTCCATGTGCGGTGCTTGATTGACGAATGTGCCAACATCGGTCAAATTCCGCAGCTGGAAAAACTGGTGGCTACCATCCGCAGCCGTGAGATCTCGGCGTGTCTGGTCTTACAGACCCGCAGCCAGTTGAAAGCCATCTACAAGGACAACGCCGACACCATTGTCGGCAATATGGATTCGCAGATCTTTCTCGGCGGCAGCGAGCCTACCACCCTGAAAGATCTTGCCGAAGCACTCGGCAAGGAAACCATCGACAGCTACAACAATTCCGATACCCGTGGCAATAGCCCAAGCTATGGCACCAACTATCAAAAACTCGGCCACGAACTTATGAGCCGGGATGAACTGGCGGTGCTGGATGGCGGCAAGTGCATCCTGCAGCTTCGTGGTGTGCGCCCATTTTTGAGCGACAAGTACGACCTGACCCAGCACCCGAACTACAAGTACACCTCCGATTATGACCCCAAGAACGCACTCGATATCGAGAAGTTCTTGAAACGAAAAGAAAAAATCCACCCGGATGATACCTTCATCATGGTGGATGCCGATTCACTCCCGCCCGCCTGATAAGACGAGCGGTTATTTTTTACCCATTGACCCAACAGGTACACCGGAAAATCGGCCTTCGCCGTGGCTTTCGGCTTTTTGCAAACGGATTTCAGGTGTGTGCAGGGTCACTTTTTCAAAACAAAGGAGATTTTTCTATGGAATTCTTTAACAGCGCAGTGGACGTTCTGAAGACTCTGGTTGTGGCATTGGGTGCCGGTCTGGGCGTGTGGGGTGCCGTCAACCTGATGGAGGGTTACGGCGGCGATAACCCCTCCGCAAATGCTCATGTACGGTAGAGAAGCACAAAGCAAAACAAAGACAGCCAGCCCTGCCACTATTCCGAAGTCAGGGGAACGCAATAGAAAAATTCATAGCTGTATGCTATACTTAATTAGCATTTGAACATATCAAGCTGACACAGCAATCTCTTTACTTGCCGTTAATGCGCGTCTACCAATAGTCCGCACAAAGCAAGAGTAGCGTAAAGGTATAAAAATTTCAAACTTCTTTGTAACGAAATTCCGATTTCTCCGTCTAACCTATGAAGCTGAAGGAGGTGATGACAAGTATGGACTATGAAAAGCTCTATAAAGCCTACTATTTACAGGTATACTCGTATACTATTTCTCTTGCCAAAAATCGTGAGATAGCAGAGGAAATCACGCAGAACACATTCTATAAGGCTGTTTCTACAACATCACAATTCAAAGGTAAGTCAGATGAATTGACATGGCTCTGCTCCATAGCAAAAAATCTTTACCATGATGAAATGCGAAGCCGTCAGCGAGTAGCTGATGTGAGTGAAATCAATGACTTGCCATCAAATGAAAATGTTGAGAACTCAGTTGCAGATTCTGACATGGCGTTCCGCATACACCTCGTTCTTCACCGTTTGGAAGAACCATACAAAGAAGTCTTTCAGCTTCGCGTATTCGGGGAACTATCTTTTTCACAAATCGCTGCAATTTTTGGAAAAACAGAATCATGGGCGAGAGTTACTTATCATCGTGCAAAGCTAAAAATTCAAGAAAGGATGGATGAAAAGCATGAGTAAACAATGCGATATTGTTCGAGATATTCTTCCGCTGTATGTTGACGGTGCTTGCAGCGAAGCAAGCGCAGAGATGGTAAAAGAGCATTTGAACGCCTGTGCTGACTGTAACGCAATTTATCAGAAATTGCTTTCTCACACGAGCGAAGATGTTCTTCACGAAGAAAGCGAAAGCGTTATTATGCGCCATGAGGCAAAAGAAAAGCAGAGAGGCAGAAAAAAGATAACGATTGCTGTTCTCGTTTCCATCGCTCTTTGTATCATTGCAATTTTTACAGCTCTCTTTCTGTTACCTATAAACATTGCTTATGAGCCTGTCAAAATCGACTTCCCATTTGAGGTTGAAGATGTCGAAAGCGTTGAAATGTACCACTATGACGGAGTGCCTGCATCAGCAGAAAAGAAAGTAGTTGTTGCTGAAAATGATATAAAGACCCTGTATGATAAGTTCAAGGGCTTATCCCTAAAAGACAAAACGACTGAGGAAACTGCCGGAGCAGATGTGACCAGCTTTAGATTTAACCTCTCAGATGGAACAAGCTACGATTTGATTTACGCCTGCTATGGGGTTAAAAACGGCGAATTGAAGTCAGCAGCAGGCGGTTTTAAGTATTTCACAAGTGCGGATATCGGCTCTTATTGGAACAATTTGAATACGGAACTTGAGGCAATTCCTATCAATGAGAGTGAATTGCCGTGAGCAGATAGCAAACCCAGCCGAGCCTGTCAACGGTCAAGATGAACGGCGCAAATGCGCCGCCGTTGACAGCCCCGCCCGTCTTTGCTGTTCGGTAATCAAGAGGGCGACAGCACAAGATGCTGCCGCCCTCTGCCATTATTCAGAAAGGGGGATTTTCCATGACCGAACACGAAAAGTATCAAGAACATATCCGGCATACACACGATGCCTTTTGCAAGACTGTTATTCGCCACGCTGCCATAGACGCAGCCCGGAGCATACGGAGCCGCCGCAAGCGGGAAATCTCGCTTGAATATCTGATAGAAGAAAAACACTATCCATTCAGTACCACAGATAAATACTTTGCGGAGCATCCGGCATGACCAGCTATCCGCTTTTCGTCTGTGGTCAGATGGTGCTTTTGGAAAGTCCAGAGCTTGCCGCAGCCCTGTCCGCACTATCACAGATGGAACAGGAAATCATTTTCTTGTACTACTTCCAACGATTGACGCATAGGGAGATTGGACGGAGATATGGACGGGCTGGCAACACAACCGGGCGGCGTATTCAGATGATTTTACGGCGGCTACGGGCAGAGTTGGAGGGTTTGTCCTATGAGCCAGCTACTTCCCTATGAGACAATCGTTAAGGCAAGCGAGGGCGACCCGGAAGCTGTTGCCGCCGTCCTATCCCATTATGCGGGATATGTCCGCTCTTGTGCGAAAATGGACGGACAGATTAACACGGATATGCAGGAGCATATCGTCAGGCAACTGATAGAAAGCCTGTTGAAGTTCCGCTTTGACCGCTAAACAGAAAAGTTGTATAATTAGAGCCTGACAAATTAAACTTCAATGAGGGTAGAGCAAATGGAACAGATTATCAATTATAGAGACATACCCACAGATAAAAGGATTGACATATTAAATGCTCTTGAGCGAATAGGTTTTTTTCCGGCATACGGCGGCGTGAGAACAATGCAGCAAATTATGGAAAAGTCAGTTCCAGGTTCAGGCCCACAATTCTATTTCGTTTTCCGTGAAAATGAGTTGATAGGGTACAATTTTCTCATTGGGGACACTAAGAAATATAAAGCGTTCCCATGGCTTGCTATTAGCAATATGGATGAGCAGAAGTTGACTGTTTGTGAAGAACTGATGAAAATACAAATTGCCTTTTTTGAAGAACTCGGAATGCAAAAGATAGCAGATCATTGCGTTAGGATTATGGAAGATTACAGAAAAGGAATTGGAAAGCGGAAAGAAAGCGATTGCAGATAAATTCCATTTGAAAAACGGCTGACAATTTAATACCGCCGCCCATCACAGCGGCAGATAAGCAGTAAATCTTGAAAAGGTTTACTGCTTTTTTTGCGCCCATTTTCAAAAATCTTTGGCAAACCACACCGCCGGATTGTTGTAGGGAGCAGACAGGGAAAACAAAAAAATTTCCGCTGCGTTTGCCAAAACGCCCCCTTTTCACCGTTGTAGTGGTGAACAGCGGGCAGAACACGCCGCCGCAATCGCTATATTGGTGGAGCAAGCCAGTATATCCGCAAACCAGAGCCGCCGAGGAAAGCGGTAGTTTTTTAGAGCAAGATTCTACCACGGTGCCAAAATCCGCATATCTGCGGTTTTGCCCCCTTTGGTAAATCTTGTTGGGGAGTGCCTTCCCCAAACCCTGCTCATGCGCCCTGTCGGGCGAGAAAGGAGGTCAACGCTTGAAGAAAAAATACAACACGCCCCACCGCTGCCATGTGGTCAAAACCCGCATGACCGAGGAAGAATACGCCGACTTTACCGAGCGGCTGAAACACTATGACATGAGCCAAGCCGAATTTATCCGGCAAGCCATTACACGGGCGACCATTCGCCCCATCGTTACCGTTTCCCCGGTCAATGATGAACTGTTGTCCGCCGTTGGCAGCTGACCGCCGAATACGGAAAAATCGGTGGCAACCTCAATCAGATTGCCCGCGCCCTCAACGAGTACGGCACACCATACAACGCCCTGTCCGTTGAAGTCCGCGCCGCCATTTCTGACCTTGCTGCCTTGAAGTTTGAAGTCCTGCGAAAGGTAGGTGACGCTGTTGGCAACATTCAAACATATCAGCTCTAAAAATGCGGACTATGGCGCAGCCGAGCAGTACCTCACCTTTGAACATGACGAGTTTACCATGAAGCCCACCCTTGATGAAAACGGGCGGCTCATGCTCAGGGAGGACTATCGAATAGCCACGCTGAACTGCGGCGACGAGGATTTTGCCGTTGCCTGTATGCGCTCCAATCTCCGCTATGGGAAGAACCAGAAGCGGGAAGATGTAAAAAGCCACCACTACATTATCAGCTTTGACCCACGGGACGCGGTGGACAACGGTTTGACCGTAGACCGGGCGCAGGCGTTGGGCGAGGAATTTTGCCGGAAGCAGTTTCCCGGACACCAAGCCATTGTCTGCACCCACCCGGACGGACACAACCACAGCGGCAATATCCATGTGCATATCGTTATCAATTCTCTGCGGATAGAGGAAGTTCCGTTCCTGCCTTACATGGACAGACCGGCAGACACCCGCGCCGGGTGCAAACACCGCTGCACAGACGCGGCGATGGAATACTTCAAAGCCGAAGTCATGGAGCTGTGCCACCGGGAAAATCTCTATCAAATCGACCTTTTGCATGGCAGCAAAAACCGCATTACCGAGCGTGAGTATTGGGCGCAGCGGAAAGGGCAGGCAAAGCTGGACAAGGAAGCTGCCGCCTTGCCAGCCGAGGAGCAGCCAGCCAAGCCCACGAAGTTTGAAACAGACAAGGAAAAATTGCGGCAGGCCATACGCACCGCGCTGTCCTCTGCCGCAAGCTATGGCGAGTTCGCCGCCGTTCTCTTGCAACAGGGCGTGACTGTCAAGGAGAGCCGAGGGCGGCTATCCTACCTCACGCCGGACAGGACAAAGCCCATTACCGCCCGCAAGCTGGGAGATGATTTTGACCGCGCTGCCGTTCTTGCCCTTTTGGAACAGAACGCCCACAGAGCCGCCGAGCAGACCGCAACCGTACCCGAATACCCCCGCAACATAAGGGAGCGTTTGCAGGGCAAAAAAGCTGTCCAAACCACCCCGGAAAAGGACGGTATTCAGCGCATGGTTGACCGGGCAGCGAAGCGAGCGGAGGGAAAGGGCGCGGGCTATGATTGCTGGGCGGCAGTCCACAATCTGAAACAAATGGCGGCTACCGTTGCCGCTACGGGCAGTACGGCTATTCGCCGGAGGAGCTGGACGCAGCCCTTGTATCCGCCAATGCGGATTTACAGGACAGCACCGCCAAGCTGAAAGCCCTGGACGCTGCTATCCGGGAGAAAAAGGAGCTTCAGACACAGGTGCTTGCCTATGCCAAGACCAAGCCTGCCCGTGACGGTCTGAAAGCGCAGAAAACGGAAAAAGCCCGCAGCGCCTACCGGGAACGGCACGAAAGCGATTTTATCATAGCGGACGCAGCCACCCGTTATTTTCGGGCGCATGGCGTTTCCAAGCTGCCAAGCCATAAAGCCCTGCAAGCGGAAATCGAGCAGCTTACCGCCGAAAAGAACGCCCATTACAACGAATACCGGGAGAAAAAAGCCCGTGTCAAGGAGCTGCATACCGTGAAAAGCAATCTTTCTCAAATCCTGCAAGGCGAGAAAGACAGAGAGAAAAAGCACGAACATGAGCGTTAAAAACCGCCCCGAAACGATACCAAAACGGGGATATGCCCTGCACCCTATCCGCAATACTGCCCACCTTTGAAACGGGGCGCACAGCGCAGGAAATCCCCGAAAATGACACCGAGAAACTACATTTTTACCGACCTATCCGCTTATACCAGCGGAAACGGCAGAAAGGAGCGAGAAATGCCACGCATGAGCAAAAAGCGGCGGTTGGAATGGAGCTTTTTCCTCAACCACCGAAACCGTATTACCTACAATGACCTTTGCCGGGGCTGCACACACGGCTGCAAGCAGAGCTTCCGGGCGATTATCGTCCTCTGCCCCCGGTATTTCTCTAAGAGATGGAAACACAGGGAGGACACCGCCAATGGCAGATAACCGCAAATATTACTACCTCAAACTGAAAGAAAACTTCTTCGACAGCGATTCCATTGTGCTGTTGGAGGACATGAAAGACGGGATTTTGTATTCCAATATCCTCTTGAAGCTGTACTTAAAATCGCTGAAAAATGGCGGCAGATTGCAGCTTGACGAGCATATCCCCTATACCGCCCAGATGATAGCCACGCTGACCCGTCACCAAATCGGGACGGTGGAACGGGCATTAGCCATCTTCCAGCAGTTAGGGCTTGTGGAGCAGCTTGACTGCGGGCTGCTTTATATGACCGACATTGAGCTGATGATTGGTCAATCCTCTACCGAAGCGGAACGGAAACGCGCCGCAAGGCTTGAAAATAAGGCACTTTTGCCGCCGCGGACAAATGGCGGACATTTGTCCGACATTCGTCCACCAGAGATAGAGATAAAGAAAGAGATAGATATAGAGTTAGAAAAAGAGGGAGAGTTAAAGGGACAAGCCCTCGCCCGCAGCTATGGCAGATATGAGAATGTATTTCTGACTGATACGGAGCTTTCCGAACTGCAAGCGGAGCTGCCCGAAAAATGGGCGTACTACATTGAGCGGCTTTCCGGCTATATCGCGTCCACGGGCAAGAAATATAAAAACCACGCCGCCACTATCCGCAGATGGGCGGCAGACGATACCGCAAAGGCTGCCCCGAAACAGGGCATACCCGAATACACCTGCAAGGAGGGCGAGAGCTTATGAGTAATCTGTTTACAGAACGAGTTTTGAATATGGCGGCTGTTACCCCACAGCCGGAGGACTACACGGGCGAGGACGGACTGCTTTACTGCGGCAAGTGTCACACTCCGAAAGAAGCCTACTTCCCGGAAAAGCAAGCCGCCCTGTTTGGGCGTGACCGCCACCCGGCAGAATGTGACTGCCAGAAAGCCCAGCGTTTGGAGCGTGAAGCCGCCGAACAGCGCAGAAAGCACCTTGACACCGTGGAGGACTTGAAACGCCGGGGATTTACCAATCCTACCATGCAGGAATGGACTTTCGCCAACGACAACGGGAAATGCCCGCAAATGGAGATTGCACACTTCTATGTGGAGCATTGGGAAATCATGCGCGAGGAAAATATCGGCTATCTGCTATGGGGCAAGGTCGGCACAGGAAAAAGCTATTTTGCCGGGTGTATCGCTAATGCCCTCATGGAGCAGGAAGTCGCTGTCCGCATGACGAACTTCTCTGCGATTTTGAATGACCTGACCGCCAGCTTTGAGGGGCGCAACGAGTATATCGAGCGTCTTTGCCGTTTTCCTCTGCTTATCATTGATGATTTTGGAATGGAGCGCGGCACAGAGTACGGTTTAGAACAGGTCTACAATGTGATTGACAGCCGCTACCGCAGCCGCAAGCCTTAATCGTTACCACCAATCTGACATTGGACAGCCTGCAAAATCCGCTGGACACCGCCCATGCCCGGATTTATGACCGCCTTTTGGAAATGTGCGCCCCTATCCTCTTTACGGGAGAGAACTTCCGCCGTGAAACGGCGCAAGCCAAGCTGAACAGACTAAAAGAATTGATGAAATGAAAGGAGTTGCCTATGGCAGAGAACAAGCAGAACACCACCCCGGAACGCCGCCCGGACTGCGTGACAGAGATCCGCATGGGCAACACCGTCCTTGTCGTTTCCGGATTTTTCAAAAAAGATACCACCGACACCGCAGCCGATAAGATGATGAAAGTGCTGGAGGCGGAAGCCGCCGCAGGACACAAAGCCCAGCTTTCGCCCTAACGCTACAAGCCGCACAGAAAAATCGTCATTTTACCGGGCGGTAAAGAAGCAGAAGCCGCTATACAGACAGCCGCCCCATGTGTATAATCGAAATACGGAATAGTGGGGCTGGCTGTCGGAAACGGAGGATTTTATGTTAAGACAGACCACCCAGAAAATCACTGCCCTTTATCCAAGACTATCCCATGAGGACGAGCTGCAAGGCGAAAGTAATTCCATTTCCAACCAGAAGCGTATCCTTGAAACCTACGCAAAGCAGAACGGCTTTTCCAATCTGCGCTGGTACACGGACGATGGCTATTCTGGTGCGAACTTCCAAAGACCGGGCTTTCAATCCATGCTTGCGGACATTGAAGCCGGGAAAGTGGCTACCGTTATCGTAAAGGATATGTCACGGTTAGGGCGAAACTACCTGCAGGTGGGAATGTATACCGAGATGATTTTCCCACAAAAAGGCGTCCGCTTTATCGCAATTAACGATGGAGTGGACAGCGCACAGGGCGATAATGATTTTGCCCCTCTGCGGAACATTTTCAACGAATGGCTGGTGAGAGATACGAGCAAGAAAATCAAAGCTGTAAAACGGTCAAAAGGCATGAGCGGCAAGCCTGTTACGAGCAAACCTGTGTACGGCTACCTCATGGACGAGGACGAAAACTTCATCATTGACGAGGAAGCCGCACCCGTAGTCAAGCAGATATACCGTCTGTGCCTTGCCGGGAACGGTCCGACCAAGATAGCCCGTATGCTGACCGAGCAGGAAATCCCAACGCCGGGAACGCTGGAATACCGCAGGACGGGCAGCACACGCCGCTATCACCCCGGCTATGAGTGCAAATGGGCGACAAATACCGTGGTGCATATCCTTGAAAACCGGGAGTACATGGGCTGTTTGGTGAACTTCAAGACGGAGAAACCGTCCTACAAGACCAAGCACAGCATAGAAAATCCCATTGAGAAACAGGCAGTTTTCGAGAACCACCATGAGCCTATCATCGACACCCAGACATGGGAGCGTGTGCAGGAATTACGCAAACAGCGCAAGCGTCCGAACCGCTATGATGAAGTGGGCTTGTTCTCTGGTATGCTCTTTTGCGCGGACTGCGGCAGCGTCATGTATCAGCAGCGTTACCAGACCGATAAGCGGAAACAGGACTGCTATATCTGCGGGAACTACAAGAAGCGCACCCATGACTGCACCGCACATTTTATCCGCACCGACCTTTTGACTGCGGGCGTCTCTCCAATCTACGGAAAGTGACGAGCTATGCGGCAAAGCATGAAGCCCGGTTTATGAAGCTGCTGATCGAGCAGAACGAGGACGGCGGCAAACGCCGGAACGCCGCCAAGAAAAAGGAACTGGAAGCTGCCGAAAAGCGTATCGGTGAACTTTCCGCTATTTTCAAGCGGCTGTATGAGGACAGCGTAAGCGGTCGCATTTCTGACGAGCGTTTCACGGAGCTTTCGGCAGACTATGAAGCCGAACAGCAGGAATTGAAAGAGCGTGTTGCCAGAATACAGGCGGAGCTTTCCAAAGCACAGGAAGCTACCGTAAACGCAGAAAAGTTTATGAACATTGTCCGCAAGCACATGAACTTTGAAGAACTGACCCACACCCTCTTGCGTGAGTTTGTAGAGAAAATCGTTGTGCATGAGTGCAGCTACGATGAAAACGGCACACGCAGACAGGATATTGAGATTTACTATTCTTTCGTCGGCAAAGTGGACTTGCCCAAATGACCGCCCGCCCTATCCGATATCAAAGGCAAGTATCGGATAGGAAAGGCAAAATTTTTTACACTTCTATTACTTCTTTATCACACATAAGCAAAAAGTCAGGGTATGAAGCAGCTGATGGCTGGCGGCGGCGTTGCCTCATCGGCATCACCCTCATTCCTCTGCTGTCTGGTCTGTTCGGCTAAGAGCCGCAGGCGGGTCTTCCCGCCTGTACATATGATTTAACCGGGTGTGTCGCTGATTTCGCTAAGTTCTTCATAATCATCTGGTGATGCGGCACTTCGCTTGAGATAATAATGTCCACCATCTACGGAACACGCACCACAAGAACAGGTTTCATAATCATGTACCGATACGGATTCGATAATATCTCCACATTTTTTGCAACGAATTTTGTTTCTGATTATCTTCATAAAATACCTTGCCTTATTGTTTTCAAATCTTCTTACAACAAGCATATCACTTTATCTGGCGTTCATCAATCATTATGTTCCATACGGCGCTTGAGCAGCAACGGATAGCCCTCTGTGGTTTGCAGTTGTTTGAATGTCCGTGCCCCAAGCCGTGTTTTTATCCACCCATCAACGAAAGGCGGTGCTTTATGCAGTTTTTGACCCACATTATTTTTCTCCTGAACCTTCTCAAGACCCTTATCAACCACTTCAGCTAAGGACGGTGACTGAATGGAAACCGTTCTCAAAGCAATCTCAGATTGGATCAAGTCGCTGCTGACAGCGGCGATCATGTCCAATCTTTCCGGCTTGTTTGATGATGTGAACACCCAAGTGGGCAACATCGCACAACAGGTCGGCACCAAACCATCCAGTTTTGAACCGAGAGTTTTTGCCATGATTGAAGCCCTCTCTCGAAATGTGGTGCTGCCCATTGCAGGCGTGATTTTGACCTTCATTGCCTGTTATGAATTGATTGAGATGATCACCCAGCATAACAACATGGCACAATTTGAACCTGCGCTGCTGATGAAATGGATCTTCAAAACTGCCATTTCGGTCTGGATGATCTCCAACACTTTCGACATCATCATGGCGGTGTTCGATGTGACGCAGCAGGTGGTGGCAAATTCCAGCGGCATCATCAGCGGCAACACACGGGTGAACGACATCGGGCTTTCCATGTTGCAATCCAGCATGATGCAGATGGACGTAGGACCCTTGTTCGGACTGTTCTTGCAGTCCTTCTTCATCGGTATCACCATGCGCATCCTGTCCATCGTGATTTTCGTCATCGTCTACGGAAGAATGATTGAAATCTACATGATGGTCAGTCTGGCTCCGGTGCCCATGGCACATGGGGCAACCACGAGCAATCCCATGTTGGACAGAACTATCTCCGTTCTCTGTTTGCGCTGGGATTTCAGGGCTTCCTGATCCTGATCTGCGTGGCGATCTATGCCGTTCTGCTTCAGAATGTTGCCATATCCGGGGATGCCATCAACTCGATCTGGAGCATCGTGGGGTACACGGTGCTGCTATGCTTTACGCTGTTCAAGACTGGTTCCGTCGCCCGAAGCATTCTGGGCGCACACTAAGGAGGTGGAATTTTGGCAGCTTATATTTCCGTGCCGCGCGATTTCAGCAAGGTGAAGTCCAAAGTAGCCTTCAACCTGACCGCCCGGCAGCTTATCTGTTTTGGTGCAGCGGCAGTCGTAGGGGTGCCGCTGTTTTTTGTTCTGCGGGACACCGCTGGCAATTCCGGTGCTACCCTCGGCATGATGGCGGTCATGCTGCCCATGTTCTTTCTGGCCATGTATCAGAAGAACGGTCAGCCGGCTGAAAAGATCCTGCGGTACTACTTTCAGGCGCGCTTTGTTCGCCCGAAGGTGCGTCCGTACCAGACCCGCAATTACTATGCACTGCTTGTGAAGGGAGATGACGCCCATGATTCCGTTTCTGAAAAAGAATAAGGACGGCAGGAAGCCGCCCAAGTCCACGGTGCCCCGCACGGCACAGGAGAGCATTCCGTTCCAGCGGATGTTTGAGGACGGTACCTGCCGTGTCCGTCCCGGCTACTACACCCGCACCATCCAGTATCAGGATATCAACTATCAGTTGGCGCAGCAGGAGGACAAGACCGCCATCTTTGAGGAATGGTGCTCTTTTCTCAACTTTTTCGACAGCTCTATCCACTTTGAACTGTCTTTCGTGGATACCGCCACCGATTCGGCAGACTTCGAGAAGTCCATCCGCATCCCGTACCAGCAGGATGGCTTTGATGATGTGCGAGCCGAGTACAGCCAGATGTTGCGGCAGCAGCTTTCCAAGGGCAACAACGGTCTGACCAAAACGAAGTTTCTGACCTACGGCATCGAGGGCGACAGCATGGCGCAGGTCAAGCCGCGGCTGGAGCACATCCAGAACGACCTGATGAACAATTTCCACCGGCTTGGCGTTCTGGCAAAGCCGCTGGACGGTACGGAACGTCTGCGGCTGATGCACGGGATGTTGAACATGGATGGAGCCAACAAGTTCCACTTCAACTGGAAAGACCTTGTGCCCAGTGGTCTGTCCGTAAAGGATGCCATTGCCCCCACTGCGCTGGCGTTTAAGAACAGCCGCACCTTTCAGATGGGCGGCATCTTCGGAGCGGTCAGCTTTCTGAATATCACGGCTTCTGACTTGAGCGACCAGTTGCTGAAGGATTTTCTGGACATGGATTCCAGCCAAATCGTTACCATGCACATCCAGTCCGTTGACCAGAACAAGGCCATCAAAACCATCAAGCACACCATTACCGAACTCGACCGCAGCAAAATCGAAGAGCAGAAGAAAGCCGTCCGCGCCGGATATGATATGGACGTGTTGCCGTCAGACTTGGCGACTTATGGGCGGGATGCAAAAGCCCTGCTGAAAGAATTGCAGTCGCAAAACGAGCGTATGTTCCTTGTTACTTTTCTGGTGCTGAACACCGGGAAAACCGAGCAGGAACTGGAAACCAACGTGTTTCAGGCAGTCAGCATTGCCCAGAAGCACAACTGCGAATTATGCCGCCTCGATTTTCAGCAGGAGCAGGGGCTTATGTCCTCGCTGCCGCTGGCAGACTGCCAGATCGAGATCCAGCGGGGTCTTACCACCAGCAGCACGGCGATTTTTGTTCCGTTTACCACGCAGGAGTTGTTCGACAACGGCAAGGAAAGCCTGTATTATGGCTTGAACGCTCTGTCCAACAACCTGATTATGGTTGACCGCAAAAAGCTGAAGAACCCCAACGGTCTGATTCTGGGCACTCCCGGTTCCGGTAAATCCTTCAGCGCAAAGCGTGAGATCTGCAATGCGTTCCTCGTGACGGACGATGATATTATCATCTGCGACCCGGAATGTGAGGTGCGACACGAAGTCGCGTAATGTATTGCGTGTAAACGCTACTCTATCCATTGGAGTAACCCTACTGTGTACCTGCAACTGGTCTAAAGCCGGCGTGGGAAGCTCACAGGACAATATGGGAAATCTGCCAGCCTAAAAGCAG
>ENA-OQEN01000667-OQEN01000667.1-human-gut-metagenome-genome-assembly--contig:-NODE-667-length-14560-cov-1.852699_pt1 | contig 14560 bp, 18 predicted proteins | sample MGYA00242791_ERZ504627 | MGnify/ENA primary metagenome ERZ504627 (study PRJEB26092, sample SAMD00036316) | human gut metagenome | host: Homo sapiens | study: EMG produced TPA metagenomics assembly of... | reverse complement strand
AATAATACCTTGACAACAGGCCTGAAGGTCATTATAATGATAAAGCTGTCTCGGGGTGTAGCGCAGATGGTAGCGCGCATGGTTCGGGACCATGAGGCCGCGAGTTCAAGTCTCGCCACTCCGACCATGCGGAGTATCATTAAAGGATCTGAAAAGGTCTGCTGATGATACTCCGCATTTTTTATTTCCAAGTTTATATAGCGATCTGTGCGGGGGCGTAGCTTAATGCTACGCCTTTTCTCGTTTCCAAAAGAATGTCCCGCTCGGTGATTTTCCGGCGATCCGGCACCTCAAAGGCTCCAATGCAGTTGTAGTGGATCGTCACCCGCTGATTGGTAACACCGTCCTCCTTGACCGCAGGATAAACCTCGATGTACTGAATGAGCTCGGCAACCATGCGTTTGGTGATGGTGGTGGCGTCGGTGTAGCGCCGCACCGTTTCCAAGAAGGTGTCCACATCCATCCGCTTATCTTCCAGCTTCTTCAGCTCCAACCGCAGCGCCTTGATCCGTCCGGCATTCTCGCCCTGTTCCTGCTCATACCGCTTGGACATTTTGGAGAACCGGGTATCGTCGATCTTGCCGGACACATTGTCCTCGTAAAGCCGCTCAAAGAGCATATCCAGCTCCCTGTCCCGGGCCAGCAGCCCATCCAACTCCCGCTTCTTGCGTACCCGGTCATTTTCCGCTACCTTGCGGAGCGGCCCACCATCGCCTTGATAAAGTCGTTTTCGTACTCGTTGGCGAAACAGGCCAGCCGGTGTACCTCATAGAGCACGACCTGCTCCAAGAAGTCCAGCCGGATATAGTGGGTAGACGAGCATTTGCGGAGCCCGGAATTGTGGTTGTTGCAGCTAAAGAACTTGATGTCGTGGTTGCCCTGGTTGAAGTGGAAAGTCAGATTGCCGCCGCACTCCGGGCATTTCAGATAGCCGCAAAAGGCGCTGGACTCCTTTGTTACGGTAGGCCGCCTGCGCCGGGTGGTTTGCAGGCTTTGCACCTTTTCCCAAGTCACTCGGTCAATGATGGCTCATGGACATTGAGGAAGATTGCCCGGTTTTCCTCCGGGTTTTCAATCCGGCGCTTCATTTTGTAGGACTTGGAGTAGGTTTTGAAGTTAATCACATCGCCGCAGTATTCCTGCAAGGTGAGGATTTTTTTGACGGTGGTGTGGTTCCACTTGGTAGGCTCCAGCGTGCTTTTGGAGCCACCCTTGCTGATCCCATTGCTGGTTCGATAGGCCGAGGGGTTCAGCGCCCCCATCGACCCCAGCGCCGTGGCAATCTGCAAGGGGCCGTTGCCTCCAAGGCCAGACGGTAAATGCAGCGCACCACCTCGGCGGCCTCCGGGTCAATGACCCAAAACCGCGGATCGTCCGGGTTCTTCATGTAGCCATAGGGCGGCGGCGAAAGCGGAATCCCAGCGTTGCCTTTCATCTTATTGACGATCCGGCGCTTCTTGGAGATGTCCTTGGCGTAGTATTCATTCATAATGTTCTTGAACGGGGTGAAATCGTCCTCGCCCTCGTCGCTGTCCACGCCATCGGAAACGGCCACCAGCCGCACATCATGGAGCGGGAAAAATTCTTCGGTGAGCTTGCCCACCTCAATGTAGTTCCGGCCCAGCCGGGAGAGGTCTTTCACGAACACCGCCGAGATGTACCCGGCCTCGATTGCTGTGATCATCTTCTGAAAGCCGGGGCGCTTCATGGTGGTGCCAGTGATCCCGTCATCCACGAAAAAGATGGTATCCATATAGCCCTTGTCCTTGGCGGCCTTTTGGAGAATTTTCTTTTGGTTCTGGATGCTGTTGGACTCGCTGTCCATGTTATCGTCACGGCTCAGGCGGCAGTAGAGGGCGGCTGTGCCGTGAGTGGTTTTATTGTCCGACCGTTTCAAAATGTCCTCCTTCCTCGGGTGTCGGACAATCAGTATTTCCAAGTATATTGTACCTCCGCCCCAATCCTTTGTTAAGGATGTCACCGCTCTCTAAATCCGCCGGCATGAGCTTTAAGAGGATATCCGCCATTGTACCTCCTTCCCAAATGAATAACAGACCAAGGGACGACGCCGGAGCGCCGCCCCTCGGCCCTTCCCCTCATGAAAGGACTTTGGGACAAGTTGTCCCAAAGTATCCTCTCATATACCAAGGACAGAAATCAGGCTAATGCAGGGGATGGTTACCAGTTTTCTTTCAGGTAGTTTCTCATATTTGCAAGTCCTCTCAATACAGAATCGCTGACGACATCAAGGGTGACGCCCTCCGCCTCGGCAACCTCTTTGAGCTTCTTTCCATCGAGAATACGGGCCTCTACCCGCCGCCCCTGCTTCTCGGACAGAGAATTGAGTGCATAACACAGCACTTCCAGCCGTTCCTTCCGCAGCACCAATTCCTCCGGGGACGGTTCAAAGACACAGGCGGAATACTCGATCCCGTCGTCACAGTCCAAGGAGTATTGTGCCTTATTGCGGGTCACACGGCGGCGGTAAGCGGCCTCGTACCGCTTGTTGGCTCTCAGTTCTTCTGCCACTTCATCGGAAACTTCCGTATATTCATTCTGGGTGTACCAAGGGTAAAAGTCTTTGAGATTGATGGTAGTCATCTTATGTACTCCGTTCGGTTTTTTGAATGGGCGATTTGAACGGAGGGCGGCGGGGATCGGCAGCGGGGCCAAACTTGGGACAACTTGTCCCAAAGTAGTGAAAATAAAATGCGCCTGCGTGACAAGACGACACACAAGCGCATGAAACGACAAATTCATTTAGGTACTGCCATATTTCGCATCCACTGCCGGACTGTCCCCATAGTGCGGACGGGCTTTTTTTAACAGATTAGGCGGATGGGAAAAGAAAAAGGACACGACGATGCCTCCCGGATACCGCCGTGTCCTGCCTTAGAGCATAGTGAATGATCTGCCCACGGCGGTTTTTTTCTTTTCTGCCGCCGGGCAGATAATAAAGCGATATAAACATGAAAAAGCCGACAACATCAGGACTTGCTCCTGTGTTATCGGCTCTGCGTCAAAGCGTCTGGCTCTTTGATAACCAATACCGTTTGCTGTTTTACATTGATCAATGACTCTTTCTTGCACTTGGGACAGTACAGAGGAAAGTGTATCAGTTCGGTATCTGACCGTATTTGCAGGCGTGTTTTGCTGCCGCACGCCGGGCATAAAATCCAATCTCTTTTTTCCGTGTTGCTCACTCCATTCAGCGGCCCCGATGTTTGTCCCGCTTTTTCTGCTGGCGTAATTCATATTGCCGTTCTTTTTCCGCTTCCCGCTGCTCACGACTTATGGTTTTACGCTCCAATTTGTTTTGTTCATGCTGCAATTTCAATGCCTGCTGTGCCTTTGTACCAATCCCTGGCTCCTGCAGCTTGCTGTGGATCTCCCGCTGCATCCGTTTGGGATTTATCTTCCGCTCCTCAACTCGTTCGGCTTTGATAGGTGGGCTGAACTTCAGCTTGCTCCAATTCTTGAGCAGGAAATCCCATACTTCATAATCCTTTGGCTCCGCGCCAAAAGTAATTTTACAAACCTCATATCGATCACCATCAATACGCTCGTAGACCCCGACCCAAAATGGATTTTCAAAGAACACCGTTAAGGTACTTCGTGTCATTATGGGGTGTTCCCCTCTTCGGAAAACTGGACCGAAAAAGAATCCAACCATTCTAACAGCGCTTGATACAAAAGGCGCTGCTGGTCAAAAATCGTCCGGCCCACCAAGGGAATATCTGCGTATTGCTGCGCATACCCCTCGTTCTTTTCCGCAGATGTCAAGATATTTTTCCGCAGCTTGCTGACAAGGGCTTGGGCATGGGGCCGATCCATTTTGTTGAGGTTTGTAATCACCACATTGAAGTCAAAGGTAAGCGGCACATTCTGTGCAGCGATAGCGTCCATCAGCGTTTCAAAGTAGGTTTTCCCGGCATCGGTAATCGAGTAAATTGCCTTTTCCGCAAAACGCTCTCCCTTTACCACATCGCTCGTAAGATAGCCTTTTTCTTTCAGTTGGAGCACTTTCTTGTAGACAGATGGGATACTGATTTTTGTCCAGCGGGAAAAATTGTGGTATTCAATATCTTTTTGAATGTCATAGGCACTTTGGGGCTTTTCTAATACGATCCCCAGAATCACCAAATCAATGGACGACACAAACATCATCCTCCTTTGCTGTAAAATATAATACTATAATTTATAGCAAAAGTCAACGAAGAAAAGGCGGACAAATCCCGCCAAATCCATAGGAACTATCCGGGAGTACACTACCGGCAAGCAGGGCAAGTGTGGCCACACTTGCTATTTTTGCAGCCCGAGGGGCCGCAAAAACGCTTGTTGGAGCATCCCCAAACCCCGGCGCGCAGCGCATTATCTGCGGCCCAAGGGCCTTAACTTTGGGACAAATTGTCCCAAAGAGAAAGAATATCGGAGATTCTTGCCCGCCCCCTCGGCGCATCAGATGTGAAGGTGTTTCGTCCAAAATAAGCAAGTAAGGAAATTGCATTAGCCGCTCTAAAACTATGCCCGCAATCCCTTGGAGATGGGGGGCTTTTACAGCTTAATTTTCCACGCAGCACCTCCGTCTCTCTGGCGCAAAATGTTAGCAGTATTTTAGAAAATCATGGGTAGGTAAAGAAATTATATTGCCCCGCCAAGACCGTGGCCGGAACCCCCTGCAAACTGGGCATCATTTAGGAACAAATGCTAACATATTGCCCCGCTCTTTGAGGTACTTCCAGTGGCAGAAAACACAGGTGATGCCCTGCCAATAAGGACACCCCGCACAAGGCGACCCTTCCGGGGCCTTCTGCGGGGTGAGCTTCTCATAACGAGGGACTTCTTTCATTATGCGCTCATAGGGGCTGTTGGTAAAATTCATAAGTAAAACCTCATTGATGTTCAACCCTATCCCCCGCCCTTTCCCAATCTTGGAAGGGGGCGACTCTGGAGGATATTCCCCCGTCACACCGCCAGAAAATAAAACAGCCGGGGCCGTCAGTCAAGGGCAAGCCGCCGTATAACGGCAGTGCTATGCACCCTTGACAGACAGCTCCCGGCTGTTCTGAACAATATGCGGTGACGGGGGATATATCGCCCGAGCTGCGCGAGAGTAAACGGTTTGGGACATTTTGTCCCAAAGTTCATATTATATGGAAACTTTTGTAGAAATTAATTGAACAACAAAAAATGCCGTGGTAAAATTAAATGAAACATTTTAGAGTTGTTGCTTATGATTGGAGGGTATCTGATGTATAAACTTCGCAAAATTAAAGAACTAAAAGGGTACCGCTTCTTTCAAGAATTTAAGTGGGATGAAAGCAACTGTGCCCTTTTTAATCAAAATAATTTGATTTATGGTTGGAACGGTAGCGGCAAGACAACTTTATGTGATTTTTTCAAGGAATTGGAAACAGGAGAGTTGTCAGAGCCAGATTATGAGCTTTTCATTACTTTTTGAAGATACAGAATCAAGTTCTAATATCATAATTTCAAAAGGGAAATTGGGAACTATCCCATATATATTCAAAGTATTCGATCACAATTATATTCAAGAGAACATTTCCACCGTTGATAATGTAAAACACATTTTTTCTGTTGGAAAAGGTCAGGCAGAGAAAATCGAAGAAGTAAAACGGCTCAAAGGTGAAGCAAAAAAACAAGAAGCACAAGTAAAAAAAATAAAGGAAGAAATAAACGATACCCAACAGGCATTTGAACAACTTAAAACAGCAAAAGCTCGTATTATTAAGGATGCGGCTAGATACTCAAATGCGTATAATAAGAATAGATTTTATAGTGCATATCAGGCATTAACTATTCGTCATATATTGCCAGACACCGAATATCAAAATGCACTAACTGCCATCAGAGCTGAGAAACGCCCCCAGTATTCCGGTGTTCAAAGCTACTTTTATTCAACCAACAGCAAAAGAGTATATTAGTACTATACTTAAGGAAACTCCTGTCAATATCACAATTGAAGCATTAAAGAAAGACTCTCAAATAAGCGCCTGGGTGGAGCAGGGCATAGCCCTGCATGAAGAAAAGAATTCAGTTTACTGCTTGTTCTGTGGTAATCGAGTCTCTGAAAGCCGTTTTGAAGAATTGAGGGCACATTTTAACCAATCTTATAGGGAACTGTCCAATAAAATAGATGCAGCTATCAAATTGCTTTATGAAAAAATCGGACAATTTGAAGATGCAAAGGCTGCTTTACCCAATAGTGCATTATTGTATCCTGAATTACAAAATCGATATGTGCCATTGCAAGGAGTAGCCCAAGATACTTGTGAAGACTACATTGTAGCAATTAACGAAATTATCGATATACTGAAAAAGAAAAAAAGTGATATGATCAGCGAGGCTTATACAGATGAATTTTTAAGACTTGTTGATCAATTATCTTTTGATTATAGAATTTTCGAATCAATTCTAAAGATTATTGAAACGCATAATGAGAAAACTGCTGAGTTTCAGAAGAACATTGAAAAGGCACAGAAATTGGTTGAGAATCACCACATATCGGAATTCGCTGATGAAATAAGTTTTTATGAAAATGTCTTAAATGAGAAAAATACTGAATTAACTACACAACAAAATCTTCTGGATTCAATGGCTAAAAAAATTGCTGTTTTAGAACAAGAGGTTAAAAACTCACAAATCCCTGCGGATGCTATAAATGAAGACATTGAGTTTATAATGGGAAGATCGGAATTATTCTTCACTAATTCCGACTTGGGCTATCAAATCAAAAGAAAAGGCAAATTAGCAAAAATCTGAGTAAAGGCGAAGAAAACGCTATTGCTTTAATCTATTTTTTAATACTCTAATGGATGTTGACGCAGATGCTAAAACACCATTATTGTTTTAGACGATCCAATTTCCAGTTTTGATTCTAACTTTTACTATAATGCAATTGGTTACATCAGAGAAAAGACAAATCAGGCTGGGCAGGTATTTATTTTTACGCATAAATTTTCTTTGTTAAAAGACTATTCCCTAATGTATAAAGGAAGTACAAATCGTTATACAATTCAGCGCTTCCACGATTCGCCAAGAATAATAAATGAAGATAGGCTAATTGGACAGTATCATGATGAATATGCATACTTATTTAAGAAAATTTATGACTTTGTAAAAAATCCTCCTGATGATACGAGTGAATACCTCCAATACCCCAATATGGCTCGCCGTTTATTAGAAGGTTTTTGATCATTTAAACTACCTCTCCCTAATGATGAATGCTCCATGATTGACAAAGTATTAGAATTAGAGCAAGGTAGAAATACTGCTGCAGGCCGGGCAGTTTTAAGATTACTCAATAACCGCTCTCATTTGCGTGTAATTACTGGAAATGAACTCGAAGATGATATTGATAACATTTCTATTTTACCAGATATACTTAAACAACTATTGGAGTTTATAAAGTGCCATGATGAAAGACACTACAACACCTTAGCCTTGCAGTGTGATCCTCAATATAAAATAGATGGGGACGCTGTGGAGGTTGAATGTCCCGTTCTTCATAAAGTGAAGTTATATAAGATGTCTGCCTCCGCTGGCCCAGGTGCATTTTTAGATGGGGATATAACTCCTGAGGAAATCCAGGTATCAAACCCCAATTGCACATTTGCAGTAAAAATATCTGGTGATAGTATGGAACCTAGCATTTTGGATGGAAACATCGCATTGGTAAAGAGTTGTGAAACGGTACCACATACACATATAGGAATCGTTTGGTATCAAGGGAACTGCTATTGCAAAAAATTTATTCACAACAGTAATAAATTGCTACTAGTATCAACCAACAAAAAATATCAGCCAATAGAAGTAACTCATATGAGGAACTCCACATATTCGGTGAAGTGCTTGAGGTGATTACATCAGACGAGCAATAAGCAGAGCAAAAAGAAAATCATTATTTGCTGCTAGGTGCCCATTCATACAATTAAACTGAAAATTGAAATACTGATTGTCCGAACCCGATACTATTTTGTACCCTTATTTCTGTGAAATCCTTAAATGACACTCGGACCAATAAAGTCTTGAAACTTGAATGGTTTCAAGACTTTATTTTTGTATTAAAGAGCCTTGTCGCCTATCAATCAGCATAAGCGTTTCGCCAAATCGGCGCAATTATTTTCTCCAAAAGGTTTTGCATTCTGCCTTATCTATGCAATTAAAGCGGATTATTTGATCCAGCAAAATATAGTTTACAGGTTCCTCCCATCTGATACGAAACAACATTTTACTTTGGCTATAGCCGCCTTGGTGATTTCATTCGTAAACCGGACCATCCCTGCGCGCTCAGGCGAAACTGCCAGATGCTTGCTGGATACGCTGAAGCCAATGATAAATGTGCCGTGCTCTGTAAACATAGGTTGATTCCATGCAATCCTGGCCTCTAAATTTGGAAATTGACTTTTAACCCATTCCAAAACCTCTTGTGTGCGGGCGCGTTGCTGCCCGTTATTGATGTGCTCTATAAATTCTAGAAAATCCTCCAAAGTGCACCTCCGCTAAACATCGATCAAAAATAGTCTATGCCTACCTTTTTAAAATATAAAAAAGCTATCAGACACTCCGGCCAAATTTTCGCAAGCGGCAGCGGCTTGCTGCTTCACAATCCTTATCAACCTTGACCCGCGAATCAGATTGGCGCTTCCAATGGCTGAAAGGCCGCCGGAAACGCCGTTTTTTCTATATCGTTTTTTACGGGCGGCTGAAACGCTATTCAAACATCTGCAAATCCTTCGTTAACAGCTCGAGGCGGGTGATCTCTCTCCCCACGTCCTGCACGCCCGCCTTTTCCTCCAGCGCATCCAGCAAAAGAGCCGGGCTAATATTCGTTTGATTGCCCGCCGGGAGGATCAGCTTCAGGAGAACGGCACGCTCCTTCTGTTCCATCGAACAGCTTGCGATCAGCGGCAGCAGGTCAATCTCCTTCATCACCTTTTTACGGCCGGATTTGCCGGGCTTCTGCACGATTAGGCTCTCCCCTGCCAAGGCCGCCGCCCGCACCATGGAGAAAGCCCGCCGCCAGTTCCGGGGCGTCAAAGCAGAGCTGGGCCCGGTAATCCGCAAAGGCGATCTCCGACGGCTGCATCACCGGCTCCCGTACGGAGAGAAGCCGCAGCCCCTCCGGCATCACATCGCGCATACGCCCCGCAATATCCGCATCCGTCATCTCCCCTTCGATGCGGATATCCATGGATTCGCATTGGCTCGAAAATCCCAGGGAGAGCGGCAGGGCGAACATCATATAGGGGTGGGGGTTGAAGCCCTCCGTATACCACAGCGGCAGCCGGGCCCGGCGCACGGCGCGCGACATACAGCGCATCACATCGAGGTGGGAGATATATTTCACTTTGCCCTCCTTGGCGAACCAGATTCTAACACAGCGCATCGCATTTGCCCCCATTCAAACGGTTTGTGCCGCAGCCTGCGCACTGTTCGCGGCAGTTCGGCGTGGTCATGCTCTGGTGCGCTTTTTCATTTTCACGCATCAGGAACTCCTTGCGGATGCCATAATCCATATGATCCCAGGGAAGCACCTCGTCAAACGAGCGGCGGCGGTTGGTATAAAACAGCGGGTCAATCCCGCACTCCTGAAACGCCTCCTCCCAGAGGTCAAAATGAAACTGGTCATCCCAGCTGTCAAATTTGCAGCCCTTGCGCCACGCGCATTCGAGCACTTTTCCGAGGCGCCTGTCGCCGCGCGCAAACACACCCTCCAGGAAGCTCGTCTGCACATCGTGGCAGCTGACTTTGATCTTGCGGGAGGTCACGCTCTCCTTCAAGTGGCGCTGTTTCTGATGAAGCATCTCAATCGTATCCTGCGGCTCCCACTGGAAAGGCGTAAAGGGCTTTGGCACGAAGGAGGCGACGCTGATGCTCACCTGCACGCCCTTGCCCTTTGGCTTATTGGGGTTTTGATAGTAAGCATCCACCACCCGCTGGGCAAGCCGGGCGATGCCTGCCACATCGTCGAGCGTTTCAGTGGGAAGCCAAGCATAAAATAAAGCTTGACCGCCGTCCATCCGCCCGCGAAAGCGCTGCGCACGGTGCGCATCACTTCATCCTCCGTCACGTTCTTATTGATTGCGTCGCGCAGCCGCTGCGTGCCTGCCTCCGGCGCAAAGGTGAGCCCGCTGCGGCGCACCTTCTGAATCTGCTCCATTAGCTCCGGAGAAAAATTATCCACCCGCAAGGAGGGCAGCGACACATTGACTTGGTCGCCAATCGTCCATTCAAACAGGCCGTTGAGAAGGTTTTGCAGGCCGGTGTAGTCGCTCGTGCTTAGCGAGCAGAGGGAAATTTCATCGTAGCCGCTGGATTCACAGAGCGTTTTGCAATCCCGGTTAACGGTATCCGGCTTTTTCTCCCGGATCGGGCGATAGAGGAAGCCGGCCTGGCAGAAGCGGCAGCCGCGGATGCAACCGCGGAAAATTTCGCTGGTGACGCGGTCATGCACCACCTCGATAAATGGCACTACAAATTTTTTCGGATAGAACACCCTGTCCAAATCGGAAATAATCCGTTTGGTCACCTTTTCCGGCGCGCGCATGCGGCAGGATGGATTTCACTGTGCCATCTCCATTATAATCGACGGTATAGAGCGACGGGACGTAAACGCCGGGGATCCGCGCTGCGGCCTTCAAAAACGTTTCCTTATCCGCACCGCGTGCCTTGTATTCCCGGAAGAGGTCCAGTAGGTCATTCATAACCTCCTCCCCTTCCCCCGGCAGGCAGATATCTACAAACTCAGCGAAGGCTCGGCATTGCATACGCACGGACCGCCCGCGATCACCAGGGGGGTAAGCGCTTTTCGCTCCTCTGCGCGCACGGGGAGCCCGGCCAGATCAAGCATATTGAGCACGTTGGTGTAGCTGAGCTCATATTGCATGGTAAATCCAATGAAATCGAATTCTGTCAGAGGGTCGCCGCTCTCCAACGCATAGAGCGGCACATGGCGCTCCCGCATGAGGGCCTCCATATCCGTCCACGGCGCGAAAACACGCTCGCACCAGGCGTCCTCACGCGCGTTGATAAGGCTATATAGAATTTTGATGCCGAGGTGGGACATACCGATCTCATAGGTATCAGGGAAGCAGAAGGCAAAGCGGATCTCCACTTCATCTTTCTCCTTCATCACGGAATTGAGTTCCCCTCCCGTATAGCGCCCCGGCTTTTGAACGAGAGGGAGCAATTTTTCAGCCTGTTTGGAAAGCATACCCATTCATTCTCCTGAATCACATTTATTTTTCAATGCATCAAACAAATTGTTCGACACGGTTATACCATGCATCAAACAAAATTTGTTTGATGCTATTATACCAAAGCGGCAAGGGAAGCGCAAATTGATCAGGAATCATTCGAAGTGGATGCGATAGAGGCTTCCATTTTTTATGCTGGCCATGATCGAAACACACTTTTCAAACCATGGAAAAACAGGTATGATAGAAACAACACGGATTCTGTGCAGAAAAAGTTGCGAAATCATTCTGCCGGCCCTGTATGCTATTGTTAAAAGGAAGGGGGAGGAAAACTTGGATGTTTCAAGACGGCTGAACGCTGCCATCGAATACGTTGAGCAGCATATCACAGAGGAGCTGGATTATCAGAAGCTTGCCCAGCTCGCAGGCTGTTCCGCATACAATTTCCAGCGCATGTTTTCCTTTATCGCTGATCTATCGCTTGTCGAATATGTGCGCAGGCGGCGGCTGACTTTAGCCGCGCTTGAGTTGCAGCAAAGCGGCGTCAAGGTGATCGACCTAGCGCTGAAATACGGCTACGATTCGCCGGTTTCTTTTGCGCGTGCGTTTCAGGCATTTCATGGCGTTACGCCAAGCGAAGCGAAAAAATCAAACGTTTCCCTGCGACTGTTTCCCCCCATCACCTTTCAAATAACCATACAAGGAGTTGGAGAAATGAATTACCGCATTGTGAAAACGGAGCCGTTCCAATTATTCGGCATCGAAGGCCTGATCTCAACCGTTGGCGATGAAACCTATTATGCAAGCGCCGGTGAAATGTGGAATGCCAATCATCAAAGCGGGCTTACGAAAACTATTTGCGGACGCAGGTGCAGTGCAGCTTCCCATTTACGATACCATGTTTACCCAAGCTATGTGCGGTCCATGGAATTATGAACTACCGGAAGGTTGACGACACCACATATCCCTATATGCAGTGCAGCTTTGTCACGCCGGACAGCCGAACGGAGGGCTACACAATTGTTGAAGTGCCGGCCGCTACATGGGCCGTATTCCCCGCAGAAATACCAGATTGGAATATGGCGGAACCGATGGATAGGCTATATAAGCGTTTTTATCAGGAATGGCTTCCGGCTTCGGAATTTGAAAAAACGGATGGCCCCGAGATGGAGATGTACGGCGGCACGCCTCAAAAGGGATATGTTGAGCTATGGATGCCGGTCAGCCGAAAGAAATAAATAGATCAGCCCGATGTGCATGATTTGCGCATCGGGCCTGTTTTTTGTGTGGCAGAAGATCGGCTACAGCCGCAGCCTCTCCTGCCCCGCCATTCTATTTGGCAGTGGATCTTCCTGCGCTTTTTGTATTCTTCCGTGTCAATGCCCAAGCGATGCCGCCAGCGGCAAATAGCAGACCGACGCTATGCAGACTACCGTCACGACAAAACAGATATTCGCATTCTGCACGCTTCCATAGGCCGGATTTGCCCAGAATGATGGGTCGCCCCAAGCGCTTAAATCGACGGGCGGAAGAGTAAACGGCGCGCCGTCAATGAGCGTGTGCAGGATACTGTTCGTAAAAAAGAAATAGATGCCCGTGCCAGCCGCACAAATGGAGGCCTTGAAAAATGGATTGACACGTAGATAGCGGATGACAACCATGCACAGCCAGGGCAGTGTAATGCCATAAAGCACGACTGGATAATCTACAGGCAGCAACCGGGCGGGAGAGCCCATCATCAGTTCCGACACCGTGACCAACGCAAAAATCAGCAGCGTATCCACGAGGAAACAAAGCAGCGTCTTATGGGAGGATAGCGTTTGCGGCAAAGGAACCTGCCGAAGCACCTGCGGCAGAAAAATCACTGCAAAACCGAGCGTGATCGCACAGAAGGTGACCGCCAGCCAATTACCGCCTGCATAAATCCGGCAGATAAGCAATAAAAGGTTGAGCGAAAGATAAAAAGACCCCAACGTCCACAGTCCGTGGTTTTTTGAAACCAGCGCGGGCATCACCGTCAAAGAAAAGGCGATCGCTTCCGACGCCAACACAATAAAGAACCAGGAGAGCGTATGCTGTATCGCCAGATTGCAGATGAAACAGATTAGCAGGGAGAGGCCATAGAGCGCAAGCATAATATGGCGATAACCCTGTTTGATGCGCTGATATTTCTGCGCCTGCTTCTCCAGTTCGTTTTTGATGCAGATCCTCGCTGGCTGTGATCAATTCATGCTCTGTAATATGCAGCGCCTCGCAGATGGAAGAGATCAGCGTGATATCCGGATAAGTCACACCGCGCTCCCATTTGGATACCGCCGTATCTGTTAGATAAAGGCGGGCTGCCAGCTCGTGCTGTGTTAGCCCTGCTCCTTACGCTTCTGCGCAATAAAATGGCCAAAGGCACGCTTATCCCGCAGTGCATTTTCCTCATTCATATGAGATTCTCCTTTTTGTTGGTGGTGTGAAGGCCTTCGCTGCATACAGCAGCTGGTTACACCTTACCGCCGCCCCATGCGTTTGTCAACGCTTCCGGCCGGTTTTGCGGATAGCTTGTTGAGCCAGCGCTCATTTTTGTTGGAACTGCGTTGTTTCCCACGCTTTGCATAAAATCAAAAATCTCCCGGTAGCGGTCTGCAAACAAACTCCCGCGCCGCCATAAAAAGGAGAAATCATGGCGCAACGGAAAATCCTCAAGGGGCAACACACGTAGTTTTCCCTCTGCCAATTCCTCCCGCACAGCAGCTTCATAGAGGAAGGTAATGCCGCAGCCATGTTGCGCAAGCGTTTTGATCGCATGAAGATTGCTCACCTGCGCCGTCTGCCGAAAATCCTGCACAGTCAGATTTCGTCCCTCCAGATAGCGCTCTAAAATTTCGCGCGTCCCGCTGCCCTCTTCCCGCAGAAGCAACCGTTCTCCCAAAAGATCCTCCACCTTGTGCGGCGGCCGCGCAAAATGTGCTTGTGTGCCACAAACCGCCACATAGCTTTCCCGAGAAAAAAGCAAGGAATCATATTCACGTTTTTCAAAAAAACCCTCCACAATCGCAAAATCAATCTCACCCGCATCAATCCGATGCAGCAGTTTGTGGGTGTTGGCCACAATTAAATGCAAATCCGTCTCCGGATAGCGGTTCAGATAGGCGGCCAGCCGCTCCGGAACTGCAAATTCCCCTACTGTGAGCGTTGCGCCAAGCACCAGGTTTTTTTGCCCTCGCCCGAGCATTGGAAGCTGTTTCTTCAGAAAAAGAAGATAGATCCGGACAAGCTGGACGCAAAGACAAGAGGAATGATACATAAAGCAGCAGAGGACTGTAAGCTTGGCTCACAGACAGCACCTGCAG
>ENA-OQEN01000666-OQEN01000666.1-human-gut-metagenome-genome-assembly--contig:-NODE-666-length-14593-cov-2.353933_pt1 | contig 14593 bp, 18 predicted proteins | sample MGYA00242791_ERZ504627 | MGnify/ENA primary metagenome ERZ504627 (study PRJEB26092, sample SAMD00036316) | human gut metagenome | host: Homo sapiens | study: EMG produced TPA metagenomics assembly of... | reverse complement strand
CATTTTGCCCCTAAAACACAATATCCTGATAACCAATATCATATATGCATTCATACCAGACGTAATAAGACTTCGCTATCTTAAGGTGTATTATACTAAAATGATGCAGATAATACCACAAATATGCAATCTTTTACTTTCAACTATTGTGGTAAAATCAAGGTTGGATTTTTCAACAGCGTGGCAATAATTGGAGCATATTTAGATACTCCCTGTTCTGTAAACACATACGGTTTGTATTTTATATTTGAATCTCTTCCCATATTCAAGGTGAAATTTTTGCGCCTTGAAAGCTTTTCCACTTCCTCATCATCTAATTCAAACGTAAAATCATCGCCTTCAAATTTGGCAATGTTATTCTTAACCTGCCTTTTAAAATTTTTGGTTTCATATCCATAAATTTCTGCCAAGTCAGAATCAAGCATAACTTTTTTCCCTCTGAATTCATAAAGCCGCTTCTTCATGTATTCTTCTGTAATTTCAATTACTGCAATTTCTTTTTATCTTCTGACATAATTTTCCTTCCTTATTTTGCGGTCACAAACTGTGACGCAAACATTTTCCATTTCATATTTGCGGTACAAAAAATCCACCGCAAAATCCATACAATCAATTTTTAATGATGTGCAAATGATTTACTTATTATCCTCTTCTTGCCTTACCTTGTCATAATAAGCCTTATATCGATAGATCGTCCTCTCACTGACGTTATTCCGCTTTGCAATTTCTACCATTGTCATGCCATCCTCATACCCAGCAACAAAATCATTATAAATTGCCATCCACTTAGCGTTATGTTTTTGCCGTCCGCTTAATTTTCTGTTTCTGTAATACTCCAATTTCTCCCGAAGATCTGCATTCTCTTTTTCCAACTCATCAATTCTTTTTAATGCCGCTTCAAGTGTTACAGGTTTCTCCATTACCATGTCCTCCATTCATGCCAATCTCGTTTTGTCTGTATTATATATCTTCATCTTTCATTAGTCAATCCGATTATGTCATGTTGTTTTTTACAAAAAATGGCATGGTTGTTATAAGCCATGCCATCATATATTATTTGATATATCCTACCTAAATTTTATTCATACAAACATCTAAAAATCATTACCAATACCAACCACGTTTCACGGATACTTTATCGATATCTTTCTCCTCTTTATTCTTACCATGTTCTCTTTTTCCAAGGTACTCATCTTCAACATCCTTAGTAGGATCATACCAATCAGCTTTCCTAGAAGCCCACTCAATCCATTCAGGAGTTGCTTCTTCATTTTCATTCTCAATCATTGCTTTTATGTATGTCCTTATTTCAGATGCTATACGATAATCTTCTGCTTTATTGGCTAGTTCTTTCGTGAGTCTTATTTCATTATCCTTACGCTTACGAATTTCTTCTTGTCTACTAGCTTCCTCTTCACGCTTCCTCTGTTCTTCTTCTATTTGTTCTCTAACAATTCTATTCTCTTCCGATTTTTATATAAAGAAAATCAGAATGTCCCCTAAACGATCCTCCAATTTTTCTTTCTCTGAATCACGTATATAACTTTTCTCGCCAAATACAATTCTAAGCTTTCCGTTATAAATATAATCATATTGACGAATTTGTGGTTTCGAAGCCCAACTATGTCTTTTGATTTCATCTTCATATTTCAATAATGCCTGCGCTTCTTGTCTGGTAATTTCATGCTTAATTTTTTCTTTTGTCTCTGCCACTCTAATACGCACAACATCATTTCTTATTCTCATTGATAAATCATCATTAACAGAACCTCCTAATTTTTCAACCGCCTTAAACAATGCATCAAGAATTGCCATTAAACGTTTGGTTCCTTCCTTAGATACTTCTTTGAAAAATTCAGGCTCATTTTTCGACTTATTATAATATCTCTGATTTTGCACATTCTTTAATTCTGCATTGTACTCAGAAATTTGTTTCTTATATTGAACCAAAGCCCTATGTAATCGTGTATTCTCACTAATTTCAAGAGAACATGCTACGCTCAGAACTTTTCGTCTTTCCTCCTCATCTAGGAACTCAAGCATTCCACTTCTTTCATGAGCTGTAACTGTCTCTTTTTCTACAGACTTCTTTTCTAATCTAGATTTATTCTGTGTAACAGATAATTCTTCCTGAACATTTTTCCTCTCTTCAACTTTTGTTCTCTTAATACTTTTTACAAAAGAATCATTCGTCCAAAGATTCACTAACAAACTTCCATCTCCAGACAATGGTATAACTTCCGCAGATACATCCTTTCCGAAATTTTTTCTTGCCCAATATCCTGATGATGGAAAAGGAATATCAGCCTCTCTGCAAGATTTTATAAGACGTGCATACTGCAAATTGTACTTTCTTGCCACACCTGCAACAGAAAGTTTCCATATATCATCATAGATTTGTTGTCGGGTTAATTTTATTATTCCATTTTCATTCTCCATCCTGGTAATTCCTTTCCTTCGTACTTCTTATCTGCATCCGAATACTTTCCCAGCGAAAACGCATACTCATATAATTCTAATTCTGCTGATCCCCGTTTTCGCTTAATAGAAAAACCAGGTCTTTTTTCATTTCCTCAAACTGTTGTATGATCATTGATAAATTCTTTTCAATATTTTGAACCTGAACTTCTGAAATCCTTCCATACTTATAAGCTATTAATCTTTCAGCAACAATATGGTATGTCCAGCTTTCAGAATATGTTCTATCTCTTTCCTCATTATGAACAGCAAATCCAATCGGAAGAAGGCTATTCCTCATACCAATACTTACTGCCATAGGAGATATCCCCAAATAATCCGCCGCTATTTTACATGTTATTTTATTCATATTCCTAATATCGTCATCTGTATATTTTTGCATGATTCGCCTCCTTGGCAAACTGAAAATACAACAAGAAATTTTAATAGCAATACTACTTTTTCACATTCTCTTCCAGTTCCAGCATGTATTTATCGAAGTCAGACATAAACAGCCTATCCTGAATAACACGATATTTTTCAAATTCAGTTTCAGCTTTTGCTTTAGCAATCTCGGCAGTGATTTTACCTGCATCCTGAAGAACCTCTCTGTCATCAGCCATCAGGAATAAATCCAGACGCTTTGCCCAGTCCTCCATTGTCATCGGAATGTGACGTTCTGCGCGATCCTCTGCTAAGTCAGATAAGCAGATACAATACGCTCCAGTGAACGCATTTCTTTCTCTGAAAGATAATTCTTCGCAATGCTCACATCGCTTTTTACAATCTTACCTTCCGGTGCTGCTGCCCAAGTGGTTAATCCCATGTGTGGCTTATCTGCATCGGCTCGCTCATAAATCAACTCCGCTGCCGTATGTCCGTGAACTGCATAATGCATCTTGTTTTGGACCTTTGCAAAAAACTGCTTTGTTGTTTTTGCTGTCCGGTCATAATCAAGAGCTGTAGCATAGATGTCTGTTATCTTCTGATAAAATCTACGTTCAGAGAGACGGATTTCACGAATCTGCTCAATCAAACGGTCAAAGTATTCTACCGTAAGTACGGATCCACCATTTTTCAGACGTTCATCATCCATGACCCAGCCTTTGATGGTGTAGTCTTTTGCAATCTGATTCACCCATTTACGGAACTGTACCGCACGATCAGAATTGACTTTAAAACCTACAGCAATAATCATCTCCAGAGAATAATGATTTGTGCTGTAGCTTTTCCATCAGCGGCAGTTATCCGAAAATTTCGGATAACTGACTCCTCCTGCAATTCGCTATCACTAAATATTTTTTTGACATGATAATTTATGGTCCGGACATCTACATCATATAGTGTTGCCATCATCTTCTGTGTCAGCCATATATTCTCATCCTCATAGCGCATCTCAATACTATCCTGTTGGTCGCCGACAGACGCAACATAAGTTAAGTATTCTGCTGCACTGGAGCGAATGGTTATTTCGTCGTTTTTCTTTTTCAAATAGGATGCCCCCTTTACAAATCGAAATGCGATTTTGCTATTATATTTAGCTGCCTCGCTATTTCGTCAAATGGTAAATTCAAATCCAGAGTTCTGACAGTAATCTGGTTTCCACTCATCTGATATACATTATTGGGATATATTTCTTCATCAGTCTTTGCATACAAAAGCATTCCTGAAACCATGTGTTTTTTCTCTCTCAGTTCATATTCCTTGTTCTTCACATAAGTAAAAATCTGATAGAGATTTACCGAATGAAGTGTATGCTTGTCAAACTGCACCTGTGTGCTGTGCTCATAGTACTTTGCATCAATAATAAGAACTTTGTCATCGCGCTGGAGCATAATATCACTCTGCATCACCGGCAACATAGAATTCTCGTCGTTGTCCAATTGCCACGGAATCTGTGATGCATTTGCTGTAATCTGATTTCTAAATTCTCTCCTGTAGTATTCCAGAATGAACTTTTCATACAATCGGCACATGCGCTGCTCGTCTAGAAAATCCATCAGTTTTGTGATTCCATCTGTTTGAGTCTGTAACAACCCCTTTACTACCAAATAGCATATCGAGATCAGCATCCGATAGGTCTGATTGTTTCGATTGTACTGAACATTCCAATTTATTGTGTGCAAATCAATAAGATCCACTTCACTAAAATATACCATTAGTTTACCAAGATTTTTCTTGCGCTGTTTCGATATATTCGAGCGAAGTAGAAGTTCAACTGTAGATTTGATGATCCGATTCATGATACTGTTAACTGAAAACTCATCATATGTACAGATTAGCTGCTTCCGTAACATTGACTGTGTCTTGATAGACTCTGCAATATCAATCTTTCCTCGCAGAGAAGAGAGCGCCTCCGTCTGCGAAATATATTCTTTACCCAGTCCCCGCTTTAGCTGAATCGCGATACCTTTTTCTAAGATAGCCGCCATCAACTCAGCAGTATTATTAAATTGTTCTGTGGCTATATTCTTATAACCTTGCTCATTCAATATCTGAAATGCATAGGACAACATATAATAGATGTTTTGAATTGGTATCACTTAATCGTACTCCTTAGATTTTCGCTCCAATCTTTCACCTTCATAGGTTCATCAAACCAATATTCTTTCAATAAAGGTATCAGCTCATATTCCACAACACCATAAAACCAACTATCTTCAATTGCGTCAGGCTTTAAATTGCAGAAATAACTGTGACCAATACAGAACCCTTCTCCCAGAGATTCATCGGCAGAAATTTCTCTATTCAAACTCTCAACGCAACTGATCAGTTATTGAATTTCTCATTATCTAATGCCATGCGATACTCACGGAAACCTGTGCTCTCGAACCCTGGCTTGATATCAAAGAAACCAAATCTTCTACGAAGTGCATAATCCAGCATAGCAAGACTTCTGTCTGCAGTATTCATCATGCCGATGATATAAACATTCTTAGGAACCGCAAACTTTTCATCTGAATACAGAAGCTGTAACGCAATTCCGCGCTTATCATTTTCAATCAGCATAAAAAGCTCACCGAAGATCTTGCTCAAATTGCCGCGATTGATTTCATCTATGATAAAGAAATACTCGTTATCACTATCTATCTCAGCCTTCTTACAGAAATTGTAGAATGCCCCCTTCTTTAATTCAAATCCTGTAGGAGATGGACGAAATCCCATAATAAAATCTTCATAGGAATAACTCTGATGGAACTGTACCATCATTACACGCTCAACATCTTTTACACCCATCATGGAATAGGCCAAGCGCTTAGCAGCATATGTTTTTCCTACTCCTGGTGCCCCCTGCAAGATAATATTTTTCTTGTTTCTAAGCAAACCAACTAATCTGGTATAATCCTCTTCAGACATGTACACATCATCCAGGAAATTTTCTACTGTATACTCTGGATAGGTAATTTCCTGCTCATCTTCGGCAATATCGTTTTCCTCAAACAAATCTTTAATAGCTTGCACGAAGTCACTATATGGCGTAATATCAGTCAGAGTTTTCTGAGGGGACTGATGATTAATTGTCCAATTCCCCTTATTCGTCCAATTTACTTTTCTAACATTTGAATATTCATCTGTACGATCTGCATCATATTCATAATCAGACTCAACGATTCCTTTGCCAAGAATTCCATTGTTGCCTTTCTTAACGAATACCACGTCTCCAATCTTAATATCATGTACAAACTGCCAGGTAGCATGAGCTGAATTTTTATAGGAACTGCTATCACCGTATTCTTTCTTCATCTGCTGTTTCATTTCATCCTTAGAGTTGAATACACCAAGGTCTCCAATCTCTCCCCATCCCAACAGCATATAGCCGTTCTTATAACACTCTTCCATTTATCAGCACCTTGTCCTGGAGCATAGAGCCAGTAACGAACAGTTTCAACATCATTGTCCGCCAGAGCATCACTATCATTAAACTGTTTACTCTTTGCATCAGAGACACCCTTCTTAAAAATATCTGATGCCATCTCTGCTGTTAATTCAACAGTTCTACCTGCCTCAGTAAGCGTCCACACACCTCTTACACTTTTATCAATGTATCCGGCTCCAACAAGATAGTTTCTGGCAAAGGCTACTTCATTTTGAAATTTATTGACCTTCGTTTTTCCTCTGGTTTCATTTACTACCTCATCTGACAAGTGCTCATTTTCTATAATTTTCTTTCTTACATCTGCCGGTGTTGCAGATCCTCCCAGATCACGTAACGCCTGTAGCAAAGGCATAAACCATTTGAGAAATTCCGCTTTGGAAATTTTTTTATCTTTTTCAGAAGACTTTTCCTGATTCACTTGCTCAGAAACAACCCATGCTGTATAGGATAAATCAGGGAAGTTCTTGTATTCATATTCACCTGCATCCAAAGCTTTCTTACACAAATCTTTTATTTCAAGATAATCTGCCGCATACGGGACTTTCTTAAGTTTTTTCTCAGCTGCGACCACAAACTTGCCAGGCATATTTTGAGCATCTGCTATAAACCAGCGATTTCTAGAATCCAAGTTAATAAATGTATACGGGCGAATCCAATAAAGGCCCATCGTAATATTCCATCGAATGCAAAGCTGATCATGTACTTGTCATAAGCCTCGGAGAATTTCTGGCGGTTATCTTCTGTGTCATTGTCAGCCAATGCAAGAGCTACCTCAAACAAGCTCCACAAGTTATTAATATCATCTGCTTTTCTATCATCCTTAAATCCATAAAACGTAGCTTTCAGATTATTAAGAACCGGAATTCCATCAAAATTGCTCGGCACAGTTGCAGTAATTCCAAACTCCGACGCAATTCCGTTAAGAATAGTGATTCTATTAGCATTTGTGATTCCCTTGTTGAAGGTTCCAAAGATAGTAAAGGGGTCAATATCAATAATCTCATCGCCACTTTCAAGTTTCGGTACGCTAAGCCCTGCATTTGTATACACTGAATTTATTTTATGAATGAGGATCTTTCTATCATCTTTGAATGGCAGTAGTTTAGTGGCAAACTCCGTGTAAAAATCTATCCAATCGTATTTCATTCAATGAAGCACCTCCTTATGTATTATTCCATCTTTGAACCATCAAGTGGAGCAAATCCACAAGATTCCAGCATCTCATTAGCCTCATATATGCTGTTCTCAACACATAAACTTAACAAATATTTATTCGCTATAACAAGCGTTAGTCCTCTTCTAGTTATCATCTTTCCTTGCCAGCAAGCACACCGTCTCAACGGTATTACCTTTTTCCCACAAAAGCCGCCTTACCTCTTGACCATCCCGATATATTGGGAAATTAAACTCTATCGACTTCAAAGGCTGCTCTGACTCCCCGTTTGGATATATCTGAATTTCTTTTATGAGATAAGTAATAAGGCTTTTCTTTTCCTCGTCACTTATTATATCATAGAGCTTTCCGAAATTCAGCATAAGCTTGTAAATATTGTCCAGAGTGATTGTTTCCATTTCGATAGAACTTTTTCTCAGCTTTGCATCTTCAATCCGTTCTTCCAACTCTACAATCGTATCATACAAGGCATCAAGTCTTAAAGTCATATCGTGAATTTTTCTTTCTCTGAAGCGGGTATCAACAGGCAGATTATCAATTTCTCTCTCCAGACGTGCTTTGTTCAAATCAACTTCTTTCAGTTTACTCTCGTAATTGGCAAGTTCCTTATCAATAGCTGTTGTATCGGTCTGTACGCCAATACGCTTTTCAATCTCTTTTGCAAAATACTTATCGCTTACCAATTCCTTAACAGCTTCAATTACAAGTGGCTCAATATCTGTTTTTCTCAGAGATGCCTTATAGTCACAATGATGTCCTCGTTCCTGCTTATTTCTGCCGCAAATATAATAGTAAACCTCTTTGTATGTGCCATCTTTATTTGTCCAAGCGTGTTTGTTCGTATACATTGAACTTCCACAAAGGGGACACTTTAATATCCCCGTCAAAAGGTGTGACCTATCCTTACCGATTTTGGATGGCTGTTTAATTCCTGTTGCCATACGCTTTGCGTGAACCTTTTGCCACAATTCCTCGCTGATAATTCCTTCATGTTGTCCATCTTCCAGAATGTAATCCTCTGCATGAACCTGCTTATATTCATTTTTTGTACCTTTTACCTTTTCTCGTGTTCTTCTGCCATAAGCAATCTTTCCACAATAAACAGGATTGTCTAATATCAACCGTATAAAATGACTGCTCCAAGTTTCCAATGTGCCGTTCTGACGAGGTATCTTCTTTATACCTTGAAGATTAAGATATTTTGCTACTCCGCCAAGTCCAATATCAGAATTAGCAAATTTATCAAATATAATTCTGATTGCTTCAGCTTCCGTTTCTTCTATCAAGAGCTGATTGTCTTTCAGATAATATCCGTATGGTGCAAATCCACCATTCCACCACCTTGTCGTGCTTTTTCTCTCCGTCCATTCATTGTCTGTTCAATGATATTTTCTCTTTCTATTTCTGCAACCGCAGACAAAACAGAGATTAAAAGTTTTCCACTTGTCTGTGACGAGTCAATTCCTTCTTCAATACAAATAAGATTTATTCCATAAGATTGTACAAACTCTAATGAATTTAGAATATCCGCTGCATTTCTTCCGAAACGGGAAAGTTTATAAACCAGAATATAGTCTATCTCCAATCCGTTTTTTATATCGGAAAGCATTTTCTTAAATGCAGGTCGTCCTTCAATAGATTTTCCTGATTTACCTGCATCCTCATAGATACCGACAATTTCCATTTCTTCTCGGTCAGCAAATCGTTTTAATCCGTTTTTTTGTCCTTCAAGGCTATATCCGTCTACCTGCATTTCGGTACTTACTCTCGGATACAGGACACATTTCTTTCCTTCTCTGTTCATCGTACCACCTCCATAATTTTATAGGGAAATGTGATATGTAAGGCTGCGTAACTTACGCAGCACAATCCAATTCTTGCAAAACTGTCTTTCCGTATTTTTCAACTATCTGCACCATAACATTGATAAATGAATTAAATACTTCGTTTTCATCTTTCATCTGTTCATTTTGCAATTTTGGATTTTGGATATAGTTTTCATTTCCCATAATGAGTACCTCCGCTATAAAACAAGCGGCTGTACTCTAAATTATAGAAATACAGCCGCATTTTTACCAATGTGCAAATTTATCGTTCTCGTCCCTTTTACACATCTGTTGCCTTCATTTTCTCCAATGCAACACTAATGCAAGAGCCTTATCAACCTTGCCACTATATCGTCTGGTATCATTCCCAAATACTGCCTTAGTCGCTGCTTATCAATCGTTCTTACCTGTTCAAGCAAATGATTGAGTCATTATCCAAACCTTCAAATCATTGATTAAAGTATGCGTCGGCAATTTTGCTTTGGTGTGTATTCGGCTTGTGATGGGTGCGACAATGACCGTAGGACTGTGCTTATTACCGACATCGTTTGAAATGATAAGTACAGGTCTTGTTCCGCCTTGCTCCGAGCCGATAACGGGATTTAAGTTTGCGTAGTAAATATCTCCACGCTTGAATTTTCTTTCCATTATGTTTGACCTCCCAATTTTATTTAGGCAGGTATGTTCTGCCTATGTAGGCAGCCAAACGTAAGGAAGTATTTAAGGTCGGGAGAATATAAACAAAATCTCTGTTCTTATGACCGCCTTTCGTTTGGCTGATATGATAGGAGCATTTCAATTTGTCCTCGACACCCCGAAATGCTATGGGAAGTCGCCAAATGGTCAGCAGCGAACTGACACCACGGGAGTTCCACCCCAACTGTCGTTCTGACAGAGCCGCCCTCATTGCCTGCGACGTTTTTTTCACGCTCGGGCTGTGACTGGACGGGAGTATCATTATCCTCTTTGTGGGTTATGGCGAAATCGGGAGCTGCCCGATATTTTGAGTCGGTAAAGATAGGCTCACCACCTTTCAATCGCTCGCTGCCGCTTGGCAGGTCGTGGCGTACCGCTGCACACGCTTATGCTCATCACAATCACAAAGAGAAAGTATTTGGCGAATGGGTATTCATTTGTCAAGGGGCAATCCCGTTTTCGCCACACAAAGGAAAACAGGGCAAGAGTTTTTTGTCCTCTCACCCTGTAGCCCGTGGGAATATTCAATTTTCCCCTCTACTCAAAAAACTTTTTTAATTTTTCTTTGAGCCTATCCATTCTTCTGTAAACAGCTTTTTCAGTAATATCCAGATACACCGCAATTTCACGGGTTGAATATCCTTGTATCTTCATCAAAGCAATCTGCAATGTAAGCCTGTCCACCTTAATCAAAACTTGATAGAGGTGCTGATTTTCGATGCTGTCCAGAAAATCCTCAACCGTTTTGACTTCGGGCTGTGTAGTATCTTCAGCAAGCTCGTCAAGATATGTACCTGTTTCCTGCACTCGCTGATAATACCGTCTGTCTGAATTAAAAATCGCCCAATCGTGAATACGGAGCTGTTCTATATCGTCCTCAGTAACGCCTAAGTTCCGCAACTGCTTTTCCTCGCTTCTTTCCAGAGCCGCCATTTCTTTTCTTCTTTGGCTTTGTTGTATGCCATATCGTTTCCTCCAATCTGAATTTTTGAAAAATCCAGATTGGCAGGCGGTGAACGGCAACCGACAGAAAAGCAAAAAGCCGCAAAGGTACTAAGACCTCTACGGCAATAAGCGTAAGCATATCTATAATTAAGAGATGTAATCTCTACTTGTAAAATGTAAGAGTGCCACGAGTGAGTGATGATTTTTTCTAAAAGATAATCTTCACTCCACTGTGACACTCCGTAAATAGTAGCTGCTTCTGATGAGCAGCATTGCGGTCATATTCGACCATCGCATAAAAAAATTCCTCCAAACTCGAAAACGGGTTCGGAGGGAAGTTGAATTTTCGTCTGGGCGTGTTTATACTGCCCACCAAAGCACCGTTTTTTTTATTTGGTGGGCTTGCTTCATATTGATTTTAAAGCTTATCTTACTTGATGTTTTGAAAATGCCTTATGGGAAATGATTGAACCTATTACTACTAAAGCAATCGCAACAGGAATAGACCATACTGCATAAAGCATACCATTGTGCATTTGTTCAACAGACATTATGGAAATATACTGTGAATAGAAAAGGGGCATCAGCACAATAATTCGATATAATGCACTTGTTTCAGAGATAGGAAGCATTATCGGTATCACATGAATAGCTGCTGAAATTACAAACGCTATCATTTGACTTTTACAAACAGCAGACAGAATTAAAACTATTCCTGTTACACTGATTGCACTCATAAACGCCAACAGGATTTGATACTTTAATACTGTTCCGCAAGTAATATTAAACGGAATATACCCTTCTAAAAAATCTATTGGAGCAAAAAGGATAGAGCAGTCCAGCCCCTCTGTTCCATAAATAGCAACCGCAATAAGCAAATTGAAAATAACAACCAAAAGTCGTTATGAAAACGGCTGAAAGTAAACTTGCTAATACTTTTGCTGTGGCACATTTTGTCTTTCCGTATTTACTTGTCAAAATAATGTTATCCACTCCACCATACTCGCCAGAGAAAACAGGAGCAATTAGCAAAATAATTACTAATGAAAGGACAATAAAAATCTTCGCCATATTTTGGCTTGTACTAAGCCAACCGTTTACATACCCAACTTTTATTTCTTTATCGCCAAATACATCTGCTACGCTTAACCCGTTCCAATTTCCATCTATATCAGCAAAATGGGAGAATACAGAAGACTGCAAAGCATTTTGATAAATGTATTTTGCGTTCATTCCATGTAAATCTTGAGTAGGCTTAAACTCAGACATCATCTGCTGTACTTTATTGTCAGTTAACTTTCCCTCATACTTCAATGCAATTTGCTTATCAATTTCTACCGCAGCTTTTCCAGTTTCCTCTGCACCGTTTCCGTCAAATGCGTACATACTGTGAAGCGTGGAAAAAGACAGTATCAAGGACAATAGTAATACGGCAGCAACAGAAATAACCGCAAAGCGTTTTGTCAATATTTTTCGTAATTCAAACTTGATTAGATTTTTCATTATTCGTTCACTCCTTTAAAATAGATAGATACAAATCCTCTAATGTAGGTTCTACCTTTATCGCATTTTCCATAGGCGACTGTTCAGAAATCACACGCAGAACCGTACAATTATTTTCAATGTTTCGCAAATTGCTTATATTCAGAGTTTCAGAATATTGCTCCGCACGACTGGTCGGAACTGTACATTCCCATACCTGTCCGTCAATTTCTGTGGTAATTTCCTGCGTTTTCCCAAAATGGAGAATCTGACCGTCTTTCATCATAATAATGTCCTCAGCAATAAACTCGACATCAGAAACAATGTGCGTAGAGAGAATAACTATTCTATCTTTAGAAAATGCACTAATCAGATTACGAAAACGGACACGCTCTTTTGGGTCAAGACCTGCTGTCGGCTCATCTAAAATTAAGATGCGTGGATTATTCAACATCGCCTGTGCAATACCTAAACGTTGTTTCATACCACCAGAGAAAGTTTTGATTTTGAGGTTTCTTTTCTCTGCTAAGTCAACAGCTTCCAACAATTCTGTTGCTTTCTTATGAGCTTGTTTTTCACTCAGTCCTTTTAATGCCGCAACATACATAAGGAAATCCCAAGCTGTAAAGTCTGGATAATATCCAAACTGTTGCGGTAAATATCCCAATAAATTACGGTACTTCTCTCCGAGTACAGATATGTTTTTCCCATCCAAAGTAATTTTCCCAGAGGTCGGTGTCTGAATATCGCAGAGTAACCGCATAAGGTAGTTTTCCCGCACATTGCACCAAGCAAACCGTAAACGCATTTGATAATGAGAGGTTCAAATGGTTTACGGCTGTTTTTGAGCCATATTGCTTTGTTAGTTGAATTGCTTTAAGTTCCATATCAAAAACTCCTTTCGTCTTAGGGAGCAAAAAATACTCTCCATGTGTTTACATAGAGAGTATAGAATGCAATTTTCTACTTTTTATCTACTAATCGAGAGATTTGAAAAAAGCAGTCACTTTTGCTCCGATTGAGCAATTTTCAATTTTCAGATAACCACCGTGATGTTCACATAAAATTTTACAGATATACAGCCCAAGTCCGAAATGCTCAGAGTGATTTTCTTCTTCCGTAAAATATGGATTGGTTGCTTTGCTTAAAATATTTTTTGAAAAGCCACATCCATTGTCTGAAACAGAGAGATAAAAGCCATCATTATTACTTGTGTAAGTGATGTTTACCTTTGATGTTGCGTATCGGATTGCATTTGAAATCAAATTATTATTAACTTGTGAAACAAAAGTATAATCAATGCCAATAGGAATATCGGAAATGTTATTTTGAATAGAAAGAGTTTTTCCACTTTGCTCACACAAAATTCTTGCACTATCAGCTATTGCGGTCACATAACCGCTTATATTAGACTTGTCACTTATGGGTTGAGCATCTTCTAAACGACGCAAGTGGCTCATACTATCAACATATCTTTCCAAACGGAAAATATGTTTTCCCATTGTTACAGCGGTGCTTTTGGTTATTGGGTCATGGTTGGACTGTAAAATTTCATTATACCCTTTTAATACGGTAAGTGGAGTACGTAAATCGTGAGCAAAAGCAGCATTAAGTTGTTTTCGTTCTTCCATTTGCCGCCACATTTCAGAGAAATTATTAGCAAGGGTAAAACGCATTGTTTCAAATGATGAACACAATTCTCCTAATTCATCTTTGCTGTCATATTTAATTGAGAAGTTTAAATTATTATTAGAAATCATTTCAGAAGCGGCTTTTAATTCTGTAAGCGGTTTTTTTAACTTGTTTCTATAGAATAACAAGGTCGCCGTAATAATACATAACGCTGAATAAATCGGAGTTGCAATTATTGGGGCAACTTCACATATTGAAAGTAACCGTTGGTCTTTTTCAGACATTGCAACAGGTGCAACTCCAATATAATTGCCATCACCGAGTCTTTCTCCATTTTCATTTGTTAAATAATATTTTTCTCCTGTTGGGGGATATTTGCTTTCAATCGTTTTTGTAGCATTATTGCACAAAGTAGCTGTTCCTGCACTTAATAGAATGGCAAGAATTACAAACGCTGAGATATAAAGTATTATACTTTTTCGCAATGACAGGTTACACCACATT
>ENA-OQEN01000665-OQEN01000665.1-human-gut-metagenome-genome-assembly--contig:-NODE-665-length-14620-cov-3.123508_pt1 | contig 14620 bp, 19 predicted proteins | sample MGYA00242791_ERZ504627 | MGnify/ENA primary metagenome ERZ504627 (study PRJEB26092, sample SAMD00036316) | human gut metagenome | host: Homo sapiens | study: EMG produced TPA metagenomics assembly of... | reverse complement strand
CTTCATTTAATTAAATAAACTCATGTATATCGATAAATTCAATACCGTTATGCGAAAACGGCAATTCCAATTATCCGCTCATTGCTTTAGAATATCAACATGAAAAGTGCAGTCAGTCGAAAAATCGACAAAGCCTTGCCTGCCGAAATGCGGACGAATCAATGCCAAAGGAGGAACCGAAATGATCAACCCCAAGATATCCCGTGCAACGCTCGGACGCGCACCCGCTTACCTTAAGTTTCTGCGCGGAATTGAAGACAGCACGGCGAATATATCCGCAACAACGATTGCAAAAGAACTTGAATTGGGCGAAGTTCAGGTGCGGAAAGATTTGCGCGCACTCTGCGGTTCCGGAAAGCCGAAAACCGGATACAAAGTCGGCGAATTGACGGCAAGCCTTGCTTCCTGCCTAAGCGAAAAGGACGGCGGAACAGTTATTATCGGTGCCGGGAAACTCGGAAGAGCATTGCTTGACTATGCCGGATTTGCGGATTACGGTTTAAATATTCTTGCCGCTTTCGACATTGCTGTTGCCGAACCTGTTGCTTCACCAAAAGGTAAATATATTTATCCTGTTTCAGAGCTTGATTCTTTCTGCAGCGAACACAATGCAAGGATCGGCATTATTGCAGTTCCGGCCGAAGCAGCACAGCAGGCTTGCAACGAATTATACAATGCCGGAATAAAGATGATGCTCTGCCTTGCGCCCTGCAAGCTGATCCCGCCGAACGATACGATCATTCGCTACGAGAATATTGCTCAATCACTTGCTGTGCTTAAAGCTCAATCGCTGTGATTGGTTATAAAAGGAGTGCACATATGCAATTTGACAGAATAATTTCCGTCCGCAACAACAGAACCGTTTTTCGAGACGGAGAACTCTGCATAAAAGTGTTGGAAGATGACTTCCCCGCTTCTTTTGTGCTCTCCGAAGCAACAAACATGGTCGCCGCCGCCGAAGCCGGCTGAATGTTCCCAAGCTGCGTGAAGTCAGTTTGCACGGCAACAAACGCCTCATTACCTATGACTATATCGTCGGAAGTCCGATTTTGTGCAGCGACAGGGATGATGTTGATTCCCGCGCGCAGCGGCTGAACCTGCTTATTGATGCTCAGCTTTCGATAAACGGTACACGCTGCCCCGAATGCATCCGCAATCCGCGCACAGCGCCGAATTTTCGCAGCACAGGTACTGCATGTACGGCGCACGATGAACCGAACGCCGCGGATATCGTTCAAATTGCTTTTAACAGCGGTGAACATGCGGCTTTTGCCGGGGATAAGCTTTGTCACGGCAACCTTGCGCCCGAAAATGTCATTTTATCTTCAGGCGGCGAGCTTTATATTATCGACTGGGCGTACGCTTACTCGGGAACTCCGGAATCCGATGCTGCAATATGCTGCCTTATGCTTTGGCTCACATGCGGAGAACAAACGGCACGCGAATATTTCGAGCTCTATCTAAAGCGTAACGGATCCTGCTCTTCCGATGCAATTACGACACTTTTGCCGTTTGCGGCATCCATGCTTTATAACCGTGAAAATGCAGCCGGAAAGAAACTGCTGCTTTCAATAATGAAGTAACCTCTGATTGGTTTCGGGATAAAACCGAATGCTTTCCCGCTTAATCGTTGATTACTTTGAAATTATCAATATTAAACTTAATGTTTCAGGAGGAACAACTATGAAAATCACTGTTTGTATCGGCTCATCATGTCACATCAAGGGTTCACGCCAGGTCGTTGAACAACTCCAGTATCTTATCAAGAGCAATCATCTCTCCGATGAAGTGGAGCTTGCCGGCACGTTCTGCATGGGCAAATGCCAGCAGGGTGTTTGCGTTACCGTTGACGACGAATTCCATTCTGTTTCACCCGCAACGGTCAATTCGTTTTTTGAGCAGAACGTTCTCGCAAAGCTTAAATAAACCGAGCGGTTATTGCTTTGTTTATCCGGACAAACCCGCGATAGATAAGGGAATGCTTTTGAAAAGCAAATTGCTCGACTTATTCCAAAAAATGAAAGGAGCTTCATGCAGTGAATTGCATCGCTTTAAAAAAATCCAACTGCAAAAATTGCTACAAGTGCATTCGCCATTGTCCTGTTAAAGCTATCAGGTTTTCAGGCAACCAGGCTTACATAATCGACAATGAATGCATTCTTTGCGGGCATTGCTTCGTTGTGTGTCCTCAAAATGCTAAACAAATCGTTGACGAAACAGAAAAGGCAAAAGTCCTTATTCAGTCGCCTGCGCCTGTTATTGCAAGCATCGCACCTTCGTTTGTTGCCAACTACGACGGCGTGGGCATTGAAGCCATGCGTGATGCACTGAAGAAACTCGGTTTTTTTGACGCTGAAGAAACCGCAATCGGCGCAACCGTTGTAAAAACAGAATATGAACGCATGCTGCGTGAGGATGCACCGGATGTTGTCATTTCGTCATGCTGCCACTCCGTGAATCTTTTGATTCAGAAACACTACCCTCGCGAGCTGTCCTGTCTTGCACCCGTTCTTTCCCCAATGCAGGCACATTGCCGTGACATTAAGCGGCGTCACCCCGAGGCTAAAACGGTGTTTATCGGGCCCTGCGTTGCAAAAAAAGATGAAGCAGAGCATTATGACGGTATTGTCGATGCCGTCCTGACGTTCGATGAACTCAGCGCGTGGTTCAAAGAAAAGGGTATTGAACCCGAGAAAAAGATTGTTCCGAAGGAGGACAGCCGTGCGCGCCTGTTCCCCACCACCGGCGGTATCCTTAAGACGATGGATTGCAGCAACAGTGATTACACATACATGGCAATAGACGGTGTTGATAACTGCATTGCCGTGCTGCGCGATATTGAAAGCGGGCGCATTCACAAGTGTTTTATTGAGATGTCTGCCTGTGTCGGCAGCTGCATCGGCGGCCCGGTTATGGAGAAGTTTCACAGCTACCCCGCAAAAGATTATGTCACGGTCACGCATTTTGCCGGCAGCAAAGACTTCCCTGTTATGCAGCCTGATTCAATCGCGCTGCAAAAAGAGATGTCTGCAATTGAGCAGCGTGCTCCGATGCCTTCCGAAAGTGAAATCAAAGAGATTTTGCTTCAAATGGGAAAGAAGCAATCTTCCGATGAATTGAACTGCGGCTCCTGCGGCTACAACACATGTCGTGAAAAAGCCGTTGCAATCTATCAGGGCAAGGCGGAAGTCTCCATGTGTCTTCCCTACCTGAAAGAAAAAGCAATGAATTTTTCCGACAGCGTAATAAACAACATTCCTCTCGGCATTCTTGTGCTTAACGAAAAGCTCGAAGTGCAGAATATCAACAACGCTGCACTGAGAATCATGAATATGCGTCGTGCCGAGGATATCATGGGCTGCAACGTCGTTCGCATTCTTGAACCCGGTGATTTTGCATCGGTTCTCGAAACGGAGCGAAGCATACGTTCAAAGCCCTGCTACCTTGCGGAATACGGGCGTCATGTTGAAGAAACCATCATTTACGACAGGGAATATCGTTCTCTTCTGTGCATTCTGCGCGATGTTACCGAGGCGGAAACCATGCGCCGTCAAAAAGACGAAGCAAGGCGGAAAACCGTTGAAATTGCCGATCAGGTTGTTGACAAGCAAATGCGCATCGTTCAGGAAATAGCAATGCTGCTCGGCGAAACCGCCGCCGAAACAAGATTGCACTTACAAAGCTGAAAGAGGTAAGTGCAAATGAATGATCTGTGCGTTGATGTCGGCTTCAACAGTCTTATAAAAAAGAACGAAGTGCTGTGCGGCGACAATGTAAGCACGATCACATGCGAAGACGGCACATTTATTGCTGTGCTTGCAGACGGCTTGGGCAGCGGTGTTAAGGCTTGCATCCTGTCCACATTGACTTCAAAGATCATTTCAACAATGGTCTCCGAAAATATCGATATTTCGGAATGTGTCAAAACCATCGCCGCAACGCTCCCTATCTGCCAGGTGCGTGGGCTTGCCTATTCAACCTTCACGATATTGAAGATTCTTCCGACGCAAGAGGCGGAGATATTTCAATACGATAATCCTGACGTCATTTTTATGCGCGACGGGAAGAATGTTGAGCTGCCCTATGTCAGCATGAACATTGACGGCAAAGAGATAACCCATACAAAGGTTAAACTTCTTGAGAACGACACGTTCATTCTTATGAGTGATGGTGTAATTCATGCCGGCGTGCAGGCAGGCGGAATGTCTTATGCCTTCGGGTGGGAACGCGAAAACATTGTTGACTACATGGAAATTTTTTCGGATGTGGGTTTCTCTGCAAAAACGCTGTGCTCCATACTGCTTGATGAATGCTACGCAAAGTATTCGGGATCTCCCGGCGACGACTCAACCGTCTGCGTTGTCAAACTCCGCAAGCGCAACCAAGTCAACCTTTTGATCGGACCGCCCGAAAATCCGGATGATTGCGACAGGATGATGTCTCTGTTCTTTTCAAAAGGCGGCAAGCATATCGTTTGCGGCGGAACAACAAGCAAAATTGCCGCAAAGTACCTCGGCAAACCGCTCAAGGTCAGTCTGGATTCGGGCGACGATCCGAGCATTCCGGCAAAAGGGGAAATCGAAGGTGTCGATCTCGTTACCGAAGGCGTTATAACCATGAACCGTGTGCTTGAATATGCAAAGGATCATATCGGCGAAAACGCACTCTACGGTGACTGGAGCTACAAGCGCGGAGGAGCCGCCGAGATTGCAAGGATGCTTTTTGACGAAGCGACGGATATAAACTTCTATGTCGGAAGAGCCGTAAATCCCGCACATCAGAACCCTGATCTGCCGATTAACTTCAACATTAAGATGAACCTTGTAAATGAGCTTGCGGAATGTCTCAAAAAAATGGGCAAGCGCATTAAGGTCAGCTACTTTTAATAAATAATTAATTAACCAACTTGGAGGAATATATGCGAAAGTTTGATACACAGGTTCAGTTTTTGAAATATAAAGTCTTGCGGGAGACTGCAAGACTTGCCTGGAAGGACACGCTGACGGAAAATCTTCTGGATTTGCCGAAGATCATTTCCCCCGGCAACACACCGTCAATCCGCTGCTGCATCTATAAGGAACGTGCAATACTCGGAGAACGCATCAAAATCGCAATGGGCGGAGACAAAACAAATCCGAATGTTATCGAGGTTATGGATATTGCCTGCGATGAATGCCCTGTCGGCGGATATGTAGTCACGGACTCCTGCCGCGGCTGCCTTGCTCATCGCTGCGAAGATGCATGCCCGCGCAATGCAATAACTTCGATGACAAAAACCATACAGCGCATATCGATAAGCAGAAATGCGTCAACTGCGGTGCATGCGCAAAGGTCTGTCCTTACACCGCGATTGCCAACCGCAAACGTCCCTGCGAAAATGCCTGCAAAATCAAGGCTATTTCCATGGGAGAAAACTCTGCTGCGCATATCGATAATTCAAAGTGCATCTCCTGCGGTGCATGCGTTTATCAGTGTCCGTTCGGCGCGATCATGGATAAATCATTTATCCTTGACGCGATTGACATTATCAAAAAGAGCGAAGAAAATACCAACTATAAGACGTTTGCGGTTGTTGCACCCAGTATTTCGAGCCAGTTTACCTATGCAAAACTCGGACAGGTTATCACAGGGCTCAAAAAACTCGGTTTCCATACCGTTATTGAGGCTGCTCTCGGAGCGGATATGGTTGCAATGACCGAATCTGCGGAACTTGTTGAAAAGGGTTTCCTGACAAGCTCATGCTGCCCCGCATTCGTGAGTTATATTAAAAAATCCTTCCCTGATCTGATTCCGTTGATTTCACACAATCCGTCTCCCATGGCGGCAATTGCAAAATATCTGAAAGAGACGGATTCTCCCTGCAAGGTTGTGTTCATTGGGCCCTGCACGGCGAAAAAAGCGGAAGCGCAGCTTGAGGAAGTCAAGTCCTATGTTGACTGCGTGCTGACGTTTGAAGAGCTGCAGGCGTTGTTTGACAGCAAGGATATCGACATCACTGCCCTTGAAGAGGATGTTCTTGACAATGCTTCCTATTTCGGCAGGATTTTTGCCCGCAGCGGCGGTCTTGCGGATGCTGTTGCCGAAGCACTCAAAGAAACCGGACATGAGGATTTCGCACTCAACCCCGCAGCCTGCGACGGAATCGAAGCCTGCCGTGCGGCGCTGATGAAAAGTCCCGCGGTCTGCTTAAGGAGAACTTCATCGAGGGCATGGCTTGCTCCGGCGGTTGTATCGGCGGCGCAGGCTGTCTGACACACGGTGAAAAGAATAAGGCCGAGGTTGACAAGTACGGTAAAGAAGCATACGAAAAAACAATTTCGGATGCGGTTTCCATACTTAAGAAAAATTAATTCAACGCACAATCAACAATTAAGTTTTTGTTAATCCAAACGTAAAACGACATGCTCGCCGGAAAGTGAGCACGTCCGTTTCTATTTTTCATGTGATTTCATGTGATTGAATCGGGAATCGTGTCAACGCCCCGATTCAGCAAGGATTATCCAAGGTATTCTTTTGCATCCTCTTCGCCGGAAAGAACACGAATTGCGCTGCCCGCGAGCGCATCAAGTTCGCTTTCACCGGGATAAACGCATATCGGAGCAATAAATGAAACCATATCCGAGATGTACTTACAGAGAGGCTTGCTGTATGCAAGGCCGCCGGTCAGCAGGATCGCTTCAACATTGCCTTTAAGCACGGTTGCCATTTCGCCGATCGTTTTAGCAACATTATACCCGAGAGCCTCGAAAACCATCTTTGCCTTCTCATCTCCGGCGAGCATAGCGTTTTCAACATCGAGAGCAGAATTTGTGCCCATGTGCGCAACAAATCCGCCGGTCTTTGAGCAGAAGCCGTAAAGCTGTTCTTTTGTATAATCACCGCTGAAGCACATATCGAGAACGAGTTTCATAGGAATTGAACCTGTGCGTTCGGGGCTGAACGGGCCTTCACCTGCGATTGCATCGTTAACGTCAATAACAACACCCTTTTCAGACGCCGCAACACTGATGCCGCCGCCCATATGTGCGACGATAAGGTTCGTGTTGTTGTAATCTTTTTCATGCTCCTTGCAGTATTTCCTTGCAGTTGCCTTAATGTTGAGGCAATGGAAAACGCAGGTGCGCTCTACATCGGGCAGACCTGTTACACGCGCAATGTCATTCCTTTCGTCAACAACAACGGGATCGGCGATAAAGCAAGGCTTTCCGTATTCTTCACCAAGTTCATGGGCAAAGATTCCGCCGAGAGCGGAAGCATGACGGCTTGCACTGGGTAAATGGTAGAGATCGTCAAGAAGTTTTTCGTTGATCGTGTAGACACCGCTCTTAAGAGGACGAACAATGCCTCCCCTGCCGACAAATGCATCCATTGTCGCAAGGTCAATATTCTCTTTTGCAAGCAGATCTTTGATAAGCTTCATGCGCATGGGAGCCTGAGCAATAACTCCGCCCCAAGCTGCAATTTCTTCGGCAGTGTGGCGTACGACACCCTCGTAAACAAGTTTTTTCGCCCTCGAAAACTCCGATTTTGGTTGAAGTTGAGCCGGGATTGATCGCAAGTACGCGATAATTCTGTGACATAATATTTCTCCCTTCGTGATTACAGGTTGATTAAAGCGCGGCATATCCGCAGGACGGACGCCGCACGGACTTCCATCTTTTTAATTATATTTCATTTTTTCCTTAATAGCAAGTATATTTAGGGAAACAAAGCGAATTATTCAAAGCATTCCTCAAAAACAAGTGCTGCCGATTTAAATTCGGTTCAATCTGATTATCGTGCCGCATTCGAAAAGCTCTGCTTCATTTTCGTCATGAGTAATAATAACGCGGGTCGCGAACGCATCAATAAACCTTGGAACAATGCGCTTTTTCATGGCATTATCAAGACCTTTCAGCGGCTCATCGAGAATTGCGGCATCTCTGCCCAATCCGCTTCTTGCAAATGCGATTGCGCGCGCAAGCGCAACCCTGCGACACATTCCGCCGGAAAGTTCTCTTACAGAAAAATCTTCAAATCCGTTTAGTTCAACATCCCTCAGTGCTGTTCCGGCAATCTTGTGAACATTTGTTTTTTCAATCTGCGTTCCGATAAGCGGAATTTCAACATTCTGCCTTGCCGTTCTGTGCTGCAAAAGTCTGTCTTCTTGAAAAACAACTGCAAACCGCTTGTTGTTCAACCCCAATATTTCACCGGAATTCGGTTTTTCAAGACCAAGGAGAATCCGAAGCAATGTTGTTTTTCCGCTTCCGCTCGCTCCCATAACCGCAATTGCGCCGCCGTCCGGAATTTCCATGCAAAAATCAACAAGAACGGGGTGTTCGCCGTCATATGAAAAGCAGACTTTGTTCAACTTAATCATATGTTTCGTTCCTCATCTCTGCCGTATTCGGCATATGCATCGGATTTATATTGCAGTTCGGCCTCACAGCTTGCATGTCCGTGTTCAAGCTCTCGCTTCGCCTCCCGGCCGTGCCTTCCGTATTCTTATTTTTAAAGAGTTTATGCACAAGTAGTTTTTCAAACAGCACACTGATAAGCACAACGGAAGCTGTCCACGCAAAAAGCTCTGCCGTTTCGAGATACAGCTTGCTTTCATATAATGCTCGTCCGACGCTGTTTTTGCTGAGCGCAATTACTTCAGCCGCAACGCAGGATTTCCATGCGAAACCAAGACCTGTCGTTGCCGCGGCGGATAAGTAGGGACGAACGGCGGGAAAGTATATTTCCCGAAGTGTTTTTTTCCTGCCGAAAGCATATGCATGCGCAAGCTCCGTCATTTTTTTATCCGTTTGACGCAGTCCTTCACAGACATTAGACCAGCAAATCGGCAGCACCGCAAGAAAAGCAACCGCAGAGGGAGTCACATTGGACGAAAAATACAGCAGGATGAGCACAATGAACGAAGTTACGGGCGTTGCTTTATGATGTTTTTGAGCGGAGTCAGAAGCACGTCGGCAGCACGCGAAAACGCCGTCAGTGTGCCTGCAAGTAAGCCTGCTGCCATGCCGGCTGCAAAGCTGCCGCAACGCGCAAAAGGTATGCAGAATGCTGCGGTAAAACTCCGTTGTTTGCGCAAGCCCGCAAAAACTGCGCACAACCGCCCAAGGCGACGGCAGCAGCAGCTCACTGCCGATCAAAAAACTGAGCAGCTGCCAAACAAGAAGCCAAAACACAATTGCGGCAGTCATGCGAAGTAATGCTCCGCCGCGATGCCGCATTTTATTCCCGTATTTATCTTTTTTGCGTTCAATTGCCATTAAAATCAAATGCAAATTTCAATCCGCTGCGCCGATGTCGGTCATACAGCCGACATCGGCTCAGTCTCAATATATATGTTCATTCTGTCCTGTTTAACACTAAATACCCCGTGTTCAACTCAGATTCCGTAATAAAAATCCTTGTCGGGGAGTTTGCCGCCGATGCTCTTCGTGTTTGCCTCAAACAGAACAGCGAGCATACCTTCAACCGCTTTATGCATCGCTTCGCCTTTGCTGAAACTGATGTTGCAGTTCGGAATTGCTTTTTTTGCAATTTCAACATTTCCGAGAATTCCGGCATCAACGATAAGCTTTGCGGCTTCATCGATATTCTCATTCACAAACGCGGAGCTCTTTTCATATTCCCGCAAAAACTGTTCAATTGCCTCCGGATGTTCGTTCACAAAGCTTTTGCGCGCAATAACAACGCCCTGAACAAGCTCCGTTGAGCAAACCTTGTTCCATTCCTCGGTGAGGTTCAATGCAATGCGCAGGTTGTCGTTTCCGGCAAGAGTTGACGTCACGTTCGGTTCCGGAAGCATGCCGATTTCGGCACTGCGTCTGCAAGCATGGTTGCCAGCGCAGCGTGCTCGCCGACATAGTTTACCTCAACAGACCCCGCGACTCCGTTTTTATCAAGCAGATAATTAAGGATGTATTCGGGCGTTGCACCCTGTCCGGTTGCATAAACAGTTTTGCCCGCAAGATCAGCCACAGAGTTCACCTCGGAACCCGCTTCAACAACATAAAGAACACCGAGCGTGCTGACTGCAAGCACCGATATATCGCCATCCAGCTTGTTGTAAAGCACGGATGCAAGATTTACGGGAACGGCCGCAACATCGACTTCTCCGGAAATGATGCGCGGATTCAATGCATCGGGCGATGCTTCAATTGAAACCGTGTAATTTGGGTAATTCTGCTTATCTGCCAGTTTCACCATGCCCATTCCGGTCGGGCCTTTCAGTGCGGCAATGCGTATTTCCGTATCATCCTGCTTTTTTGAGCAGGCGGCGAATGCTGCCAGCGAAAAAAGCATCACGGCGGCGGTGATCATTGCGACAATTCGTTTCATTAAGTTCTTTTTCATGTCCTTCTTCATAACTTTTTCTCCTTTTCACTCTTTTCAGCGGTATTATCAGAGCAAAATATACTCTCACAGCCTTCTGATTTTCTCCGTAAGTCTTTGCAATTCTGCTTTGAATAATGCTTGGATTGTCCGTTTGCGTGTAAAGCAGGCTTTCGGGTTATACTAAGGGAACTTTGATTTACGGTTATTCGCGCAGAAAAGGCTCAGGTTCGAGCCGTTTTAACGCAAAACCGATTATTCCAAGGCAATACGCCCGTCGCAGCGGCTTTAAATGCAGATTGTGCACGCTGTTATGCTCTGCCTGCGCAATCAGCAAAGCGTCATGCTCCGTTCTGCGGCGCGAAACGGAATGTCGATACGGCGGCTGCATTACACACCTGCATTATAGGATTATTTTTGCGGCGCGTCAACAGGAGTTTTCGAAATATAAATTTCCGAATGCTTCCGGCGCGCGAAATGCACCAATAATCCCGATTTGTACCCCCTGCCCTGCAGCTGCCACAATCAATACATGTTTTTGGGTATGATTCGGAAAAAAATATTTGCGGTAAACTATAGTTCGTGGTATCATTATAAGGACATAATGAACTCTGCTCGAAACGTTGCGGTTCGGTACATCCGAAATGCCTCGATTCGCTGCGGGATCATACAACCGAGGAGGCTGCATTGAAGAATAAAAAATTTAACTATTTTACAATAGTCATCTACGTTTTGATCATCGCTGCGCTTGTTGTTTTTGTAACAAGCGGCAACGAAAGCGTCAATAAAAAGCCCGATGAGCTGAAAACAACCGATTTTTACCAGCTCGTGCGTGAAGGCTTGCCTGACAGCTACGATGATTTTGCCAATGGATTTGAGAACTCAAAAATCGCTGCCGTTCAGGTCACGGAGGAAACTCTTTACGGCCTGTATGTGCCGAACGGGGAATCTGAAACCAGCGAAGATTTCAGCAAAAAACTTGAAAAGTTCAAAAAGGGTAAAACCTATGATTTCAGCGTGACGGTTCAGTCTGCCGAAGCCTTCCAGAAGGAAATGGCCAGCCTGATCGCGGGCAAGTACCCTAATTCCGGTTTGATTGCAGACAATATCACCGTGCTTGACTACGGTTTCTATTGTCAGCTTAACCCTACCCCTCAGGTCAGCTGGATACTTGTGCTTCTCCCCTATCTTATCATCGGCGGAGTGCTCTTGGCATTTATTTTCTTTATGAATCGTGCAAACAACAAGCAGGGCATGAATTTCGGCAAGAGCCGCGCAAAGACGGCGGATGAACTCGGAAACAATGTCACGTTTGAAGATGTTGCCGGAGCCGATGAAGAAAAACAGGAGCTGCGCGAGATTGTCGATTTTCTGCGCAATCCGAAAGCTTTCACCGAAATGGGTGCAAGAATTCCCAAAGGTGTGCTTCTTGTCGGCCTCCGGGCACAGGCAAAACACTGCTTGCAAAAGCGGTTGCCGGTGAAGCCAAAGTCCCCTTCTTCTCCATCAGCAGTTCCGAATTCGTCGAACTTTACGTCGGCGTCGGTGCAAGCCGTGTGCGTGATCTTTTCCACACCGCAAAGCGCTGCGCCCCCGCTATTATTTTCATTGACGAAATCGATGCTGTCGGCAGACAGAGAGGCGCGGGACTCGGCGGCGGCCATGATGAACGTGAGCAGACCTTAAACCAGCTTCTTGTTGAAATGGATGGTTTTTCCAACAGCCAGGGAATCATCGTTATTGCGGCGACCAACCGTCCCGACGTTCTTGATCCTGCGTTGCTCCGTCCCGGCAGGTTTGACAGACGCATCACGGTCAACTATCCTGACGTTAAGGGCAGACAGGAGATCCTTGCGGTTCACGCTAAGCACAAGACCTTTGAACCGGACGTCGACTTTGGAAAAATCGCAAAGTTGACTCCCGGCTGCACCGGTGCGGATCTTGAAAATATGCTGAATGAAGCCGCCATCCTTGCCGTAAGGAAAAACAAAAAGGCGATTTCTTCCGCCGATGTTGACGAGGCTATCAAACGCGTTCTTTACGGACCCGAAAAAAAGAGCCGCGTTGTTTCCGATGAGAATATGCGCGTTGTCACTTATCACGAAGTCGGTCATGCAGTCGTTGCACACTGCACACCGGACGGTGAGCCCGTGCATGAGGTTTCTATCATACCGCGCGGCCGTGCTGCAGGCTACACCAGAATGCTGCCCTCCGACACATATGAAAACGTTACAAAGCACAAGCTGCTTGACATGATCGCCGTTTATCTCGGCGGCCGTGCCGCGGAGGCGCTCTTCCTCAGCGACGTCAGCACAGGTGCACAAAATGACCTCATGCGGGCAACGGAAATCGCACGTCAAATCGTCACGGAATACGGCATGAGCGATGTTATCGGACCTGTTTATCTGGCAGGCGAGCAGGAAGTCTTCATCGGTAAGAGTTTCGGACACGCACGCAACTTCTCCGAAGATGTTGCGGCCAAGATTGACAGCGAAATTCGTCGGATCATGGATGAGCAGAATGACCGTGCACTCAAGATTCTGGATGAACATCGAGACGGTGTTGAGCGCGTTGCAGCCGTTTTAAGAGAGAAAGAGCAGATAACCGGCGAGGAATTCGCGGCGCTTTTCGAGAATAAACCTCTTCCCGAAAAGAAGCCGGCTCAGATTGAATCCGAATCCGCCGCCGAATCCGCCGCCGAATCCCCCGCCTCTGTTCAGGAAGTTCAGGAGTAAGGGTTAAAATCAAAACTCTGCGCACCGTCCGGTGCCGTCATGTCGGAAAGGAACTGCTGCAGTTCCTTTCGTTTTATGGTTTAGTATATCAAAACTCATATTGAAAGGAATTTTTAATCATGCTGCAAGTAGGACTTAAAGGCAAAAAAACTGTTGTTGTCACAACCGAAAACACTGCTGAACGTATGTTGAGCGGATTGCTTCCCGTTTACGCAACGCCCTCGCTGATTGCGTTTATGGAATACACATGTTCGGAAACAGTCCGGCCGTTTCTTGATGCCGGAATGAGTACCGTCGGCACTCTTGTGAACATTAAGCATACCAGCGCTTCCCCTGTCGGATCAACCATTACATGTGAATGCGAACTCGCACAAATCGATGGGCGCAAGCTCATTTTCAACGTCATTGCGCATGATGATTTCGGCCCCGTCGGAGAAGGCGTTCATGAACGTTTCGTTATAAATAATGATAAGTTTATGAGCAAAGTTGCCGAAAAACAGGCAGCTCTGCAAATGCACAGTGCCGAGTGAACTCTGAAAAAGCTTGCGTAATTAAAATCCGGAAACCTAAGAACCCATCTCTCAGATACGGCTTGCATCCGAGGGATGAGTTCTTTTGTTATTGCATTGTTATTTCAAAGCAACACTGATGAATTAATTGATGCATGTGCATCATATCCGCACTGCGCAGAGTGCCGGCTATGCTTCACAGGCTTCACGCCCTCAGCATTATATCCGCCGGCAGGCAGTGCCGCAAGTCATTCCGACTTACTTCATCATATTGCTGCCGCCGTTCATATTACGCTCGGCATACTCGATCATGCGCTTAACCATCTGGCCGCCGATCCTGCCTGCATCGCGGGCGGAAATATCGCCGTTGTAGCCCTGGTTAAGGCTGATGTTCATGGAATTTGCAACCTCGGTCTTGAAACCGGAGAGCTTCTGCTTCATTTCTCTGGAATTGCTGCTGGTCATCGTAAAATCTCCTTTCAGATTTTGTTCAGTGTAATTTATTTTTGTTATTATTTATGCATATTGTTTTCAGCGTATTCGATCATACGCTTAACCATCTGGCCGCCGATCCTGCCTGCATCGCGGGCGGAAATATCGCCGTTATAACCATCATTAAGGGTTATATTCATCGAGTTAGCGACCTCGGTTTTAAAGTTCTTCAGCGACTGCTTCGCCTCGGGAACTGCAACACGATTGCTCCTTGCCATAAGTTTTCACCTCCGTTCATTGCCGTCCGCTTCAAAAGCCTTTCTCCTCAGTTGCGTTTTAAAGCGGACGTTATATAATCACGTGCACGAAACTCCGGTTTTGATTTCACATTCTTCGCCGTATCCGAAGCACTTATCTTCGGAAATCATCAACTGCGTCGGCATTAGCACCGAGCCTGTTTTGTGTAATCACAGCACACCGTATGTTCCGGACTTAGGAATACTCGTCATAATCCGTTCTTTGCGGGATAAGACTCGAATCTATGGTCTTTTCACGCAAAAGCTTCCTTGATTCGAGTTTCCTTAGGAATACTCGTCATAATCGATTGTTCGTATA
>ENA-OQEN01000664-OQEN01000664.1-human-gut-metagenome-genome-assembly--contig:-NODE-664-length-14626-cov-2.029174_pt1 | contig 14626 bp, 22 predicted proteins | sample MGYA00242791_ERZ504627 | MGnify/ENA primary metagenome ERZ504627 (study PRJEB26092, sample SAMD00036316) | human gut metagenome | host: Homo sapiens | study: EMG produced TPA metagenomics assembly of... | reverse complement strand
TTTGATCCCGTCGGGCTGCCTGCTTTGGCAACTTGAAAACGCGAATGATTACTATGAGAGACGAGCAATAATCTGTCGCTTAGGGCACGCTTCAGGATTACAGGAGCCAAAGGAGAAAATGCACGAGGTTGTTCAACGCCTGGATGCCTCTGCAGGTTTCTCAACCTACGATGTTGGTGCCCTGCTGACGCATAATGATTGCCTTGCCAGAGACTTCGATGTTCAAGAATTTGTTTTTGATGAGCTAAGACGGGGATTGGAGGAAGCTCCATTCCAAAATGCTATGCCGTAGTACTAATGGATATTCCATTCGAGAAACGCGTTGAACCATATATTGATTTGTTGAGCGGAGATCCAGACGGCACATTGTTCGGTGTTCTTCCTTTGGTTCTGCTTCTCATGTTGGATCTGGTGTAGAAGCTTCGCGCCGGCATATCGAGCGGAGATAAAAGCAATCAGAGCTATATCGGACTCGCTTCCGAAGGATAATCGCTTCAGCTATCACAGAGAACATCTGCGCGAAATAATCGATGAGAAGGAGCGAGAAATCGAACGAGAGAGATGGCGAAACTTTCACGAATCGATTTAATTTCTAACACCTGGACGCAGTAAAGCTTGCCTGGAAAACCCGAAGAGGCAGTCGATGGAAGCTGCCTTTATGCGGACGCCTTCGATTCTGAAGATCGAGGAACTTGTTCTTATCGATGCAGTAGAAGGGGCGCATGTTGTCGGTGACAGGGCAACACCTATTAATTAAGGCCGTAAAGAACGACGATTGATGGAAGATATAATCTCATCTGGGTTTTCTAGAGAAAGGCGGCTTATGCCTAAGACAATCACTCCTATGCCATTGGCGCATTCGTATACATGTCCATACTGCGATACGACTGCAGTTATACGGTGGTATGGTGTGCAGCGGGCATCTTCAGTCAAAATAACTGGAAGTGATGCTGAAGAACCGGGGTTTTATTCTTGGGCAGGCGGGGTACACGACATCGAATGATGAGTCAGTGATTGGGCATTTGCGGAGTGCACGAATTGTGGTCATATGACAGTATGGCGAAAAGATCGGATGGTTTATCCGAAGTGCACGACAGTCGACGATCCCAATCAAGATATGCCAGAGGAAGTCAAAGATTGCTATCTTGAAGCGGCTCACGTTTTGAATGACTCGCCGCGCTCTGCAGCCGCTTTACTACGCTTGGGGCTTCAACATTTGCTATCGTATTTGCTGGGAGAGGCCTCTTCAGGCAATTTATACCGTGATATCACGGAATACTCCAAAACGGCTCCTCTGCAAATTACAAAAGCACTGGATACAATTCGCTTAACGGGGAACGAGTCGGTTCACCCTGGGGAGATTAATTTGAACGAGGATCCCGAGTATGCAGCCTTTTTGTTTGTACTGATGAATATGATCTGTGAGGAGTCGATTTCTCGCCCGAAAGATCTGGAAGAAGCATATCAGAAGCTTCCGAAATCTAAGCGAATCATTTCTGACTAGGTTTAAGAAGGGTTGTACAATGCCGACTCTCAACTGGATGGGCAAGGAGAAGGTGGTCAACCACCACCGCGATGTCCCTTACCGCGTGCTCAAGCGTGTGCCCGAGAAGGGCGTGCTGGACAGCCACGGCTCGGACTGCGGGAACATGATCATCCACGGCGACAACCTCGAGGCGCTGAAGGCTCTGCTGCCCGAGTACGAGGGCAGGGTCACTGCGTCTACATCGATCCGCCGTACAACACCGGCAATGAGGGCTGGGTCTACAATGACAACGTCAACGACCCCCGCATCAGGAAATGGCTCGGCCAGGTCGTGGGCAAAGAGGGCGAGGACTTCAGCCGCCACGACAAGTGGCTGTGTATGATGTACCCGAGGCTTCAGCTGCTCCGCAAGCTGCTCGCGCCGACAGGTGCTATCTTCATCAGCATCGATGACACGGAGCTCGCGAACCTGAGGCTCGTTTGCGACGAGATCTTCTCCCCGTCGTGCTTCGTCGCTGACGTGTCCTGGCAACGCAACTACTCGACCAGGAACGACTCCAAGGGTATCCCTGCTGAGGTTGAGCACATGCTCGTCTACAGCAAGGCACCTGCTGGCAGCCGCGCAAGCTGCCGCGCACCGCCGAGATGAATTCTAAGTACAAGAACCCTGATAACGATACAGTTCCGTGGAGAAGCGATAACCCTTGTGCGCCGGGGGCAGCAACGCATCAAGGCATGGTTTACGCTATTCAACATCCATTTACCGGCGAGCTGCTGTACCCGTATAACGGCTCCTGTTGGCGCTACCAGCAGGATCAGATGCTTGAGTATATGAATGGCTGGTGCCTTATGAGCTTCGAGCGCTCGATGACGCCGGTCGACGAGCGCAGGTATGCGGAATTGATGCCAGCGACGTCCGCGAAGATGTGCCCGCAATCATGCTCGCACAATCTGTTGAAGAATCTAAGAAACTTGCAAACGTCGTGCTGAGGAATGGACCTTGGCCACGCTTTTTCTTCAGTAGGAATGGCATGGGCGGAATTGCCAGAAAGACATATCTCGACTCGGTTGGAGGCGTGCCGCCAACCAATCTATGGACTTACGACAAAGTTGGCCACACCGATGAGGCCAAGAAGGAGCTCAAGGCCATTTTCAATGGAGGGACGCCCTTCGAAACCCCTAAGCCGACGCGCCTCATAGAGCGCGTTCTTCAGATAGCTGCCGGTGGCGATGCGCTCGTACTCGACTCTTTCGCTGGATCCGGCACCACCGCCCATGCCGTTATGAGGCTCAATGCTGCAGATGGCGGGAGCCGTAGGTTCATCCTCGTTGAGATGATGGACTATGCCGACAACATCACCGCCGAACGCACTCGTCGCGTTATCGCGGGATACGGAGCGGGAAAGAGCGACGTTGACGAATCGATTCCGGCTTCTCTTACTATGAACTCGGATCGGCGTTGTTTATGGGTGGCGGCTCGTTGAATCCCGAAGTAACTGTTGACGACCTTAAGCGTTACGTGTGGTTCACCGAGACACGCGCCGAATACCGCGACCACTCCGAAGAGCATCCCTATCTCCTCGGCGAGCACAAGCAAGCTGTCTATTACCTTGCCTTCAAGCCGGACGAGGAGACGTCGCTCACCTACGACCTCCTGAAAACCCTTCCGCGCAAGGCGCTCCCACGATTATCTACGCCGACCGCTGCGCGATCGCGTCTGAGCGGCTCGATGAGATGAACGTCGTCTTCAAGCAAGTCCCGCGCCAGATTGCGAGGATGTAGCCATGGAACTCAAACAATACCAGCGCTCCGCTCTCAAGGACGTCGCCCGCTTCGCACGAACCTATGCCATGGTCGGGGACGCGGCGACCGCCTACGGGATCTACCTCAACGCCGAGGGCCTCACGCCCGGCAGGGATGGCATCCCCCGCTACCACGACGACCTCAGCGGAACCCCGAAAGTCTGCGCGAAGGTGCCACCGGCGGCGGGAAGACGTTCATCGGCACCTGCGCGATCGACGTGCTTTCCGATATCCTTCCAGCGCACGACGACGTCGTTGTGTGGCTCGTGCCCCGCAAGGAAATCCTTACCCAGACGCTCCGCAACATGCGTAATCCCGAGCACTTCCTGCGCATGAGGCTGAACCAGGACTTCTCGGGTCGCGTTGAGGTGCTCGACAAGGAGGACGGTCTGCGCGGCCGCGCGTTCACGCCGCAACCCTCGGTGATGGCCTTAAGCTCTTCGTGCTCTCGTACGACTCCTTCAAGAACAAAGAGGGCCGCCGCGCCTACGCCGAGAATTCCGCGCTAGCTGGGCTCACAGAGCAACAGCGCGCCGCCGGCACCGCAGTTGACATTGAGAACGCCGACGAGACGGCGCTCATCACGGCACTCGCCGGATCGAACCCGATCGTCATCGTCGACGAGAGTCACCACGCCGGGAGCGGTCTTTCTCTGGACATGCTGCGCAACCTGAACCCTAGGTTCGTGCTCGAACTCACGGCCACACCCGATCCGAAGCATGCCAACGTCATTACACAGGCAGCGCGCGCCAACTCAAGCGTGAGGAGATGGTGAAGCTCCCCGTAGTCGTCTACCGGCGCCGTGACAAGCAGGCCGTAATCACCGATGCGGTCATGCTACAGCGACGTCTCGAGCAATCGCTGCTCAAGACGAGAAGCGCACCGGCAGATATATCCGCCCGATCGTGCTCTTCCAAGCCGAGCGGCGCGGAGTAGATGATGCCGAGACGTACCAGAAACTTAAGGGCAAGCTGATCGAGGGCGGCATACCCGCCGAGCATATCGCCATCCGAACCGGTGACGTTGACGAGCTGGGCGACACCAACCTCATGAGCAGGGACTGCCCCATTCGCTTCATCATCACCGTCGAGGCGCTCGCGGAGGCTGGGACTGCCCGTTCGCCTACGTGCTTGCCACCGTCGCGAACAAGAGCTCGAAGGTGAGCGTCGAGCAGATCGTCGGCCGCGTATTGCGTCAGCCCTACGTCAGTCGCGCCTCCGCTCGCAGCCTGAACATTGCCTACGTGCTCACCGCCTCAGCAGATTTCAATGAAACCGTGCAGCAGGTGGTCCGGGGTCTGAACGGCGTCGGATTCTCGCAGGAGGACGTTGTCGACGGCGGCGGTCCCGTTCCCGATCAAGACGAGCTTCCGATCGAACCCGAGCGCCCCGACGAGCCGCAGGACGGAGATGATATCGGAGACCTCGACCTCCATTTCCTCAAGCTGGATACCCAGGCTGGTGACGACCTTTCCTCCGACCAGGTGGACACCAGCGTCGACGACATCATCGGAACCTCAGTGGGCATCGAGGAGAAGTTCGATGACGACGCCGAAAAGGAAGTCGTCGACTTTCCGCTTGGTGGATTGGGGGCAGACGTGAACACCTATAAGATGAGGATCGGCGTGCGAAGCGAGGCGGCCGATCTGCTCTTGCCGCAATTCCATATCAAGGTTGACGGCGGCCTCTTCACCTACGATGAGACCTGGAAACTACTTGACCGAGACGACCTCCTGCAGGACTTCAAGCTCTCGAAGTACGGTATCGACGGCGTGAAGATCGACGTCAACGCCTTCGGCGACGCACGCTCCATCGACCTTGCAGACGACTCCGACGAGTACAAGGTTCGCTGGGTCGAGGAGGACATCAAGAAGAACATGCGCACGCTCTTCTCCCAGATGTCAGATGACGGACGGCGTGTGAACCTCGAGGGGTACCTGTACGACACACTGTCGGCGCAGTTCAAGAACACATTCGGCGAGTACCAGATTAAGGATTTCATTCATCGCGTCATCGCCGATATGGACCAGATGACTGTTGACGGCTGCTTCGATAGCATCTCGAGCGTGAGCAGCGCGATTAAGAAGAGCGTGCAGCAGATTGCCGACGATTTCTGCGAGAAGAGGTTCAACATCCTCCTCGATGCGGGAACCATAGAGCTCAGAAACTCGTACCGTTTTCCCGATTCAATCTATATCGCCCATCCAACAACCTCGTACGATCGCACGCTCTACGAAGCCGAGAGCGACGATATGAACGACGGCATCGAGAAACCAATGGCGGAGCTCCTTGCCAACAGCCCTTCAATCGTTTGGTGGCATCGTGTGACCGAGAGCAAAGAAACTGAATTCCGCATTAACAGTTTCATCAACCATTACCCCGATTTCCTTGCCTTGAGGCGAGACGGCACCATCATGGCAATCGAGACCAAGGTGCCCAGCTCATCGGTGAAGACTCGAGGACAAAACTGAAGCTCGGAAGGCGTTGGGCAGATCTCTCCGGCGGAAAGATCAAGTACTACATGGTCTTCAAGGACGACAAGATCAACGGGGCAAGTTCACTCACCATGGCAGAGTTCAGCAGCCAGATTCTTGGCTGATGATCGATGTGCGGAAGCTGGCTAATCCCAGGTTTTGCTCATCTCTCAAAGTCAGCGAACTGGAGGAAGCGCTTGATTGCTATCGACGGCCGAACAGACGATGAAAAGCTTAAAGAACTCCTTGCGGCGGGCGGAGAAAACTATGCTGTCGACTATAAAGAGACGCTCGACCTGAGCAATCAAAAGTGCAAGGTCGAATTCGTCAAAGACGCGCTCGCGATGTTCAACCGCTATCCCGGGGGTTATCTAGTCATCGGAGCGGATAACGACGGCTCTCCTTCCGAACTAATCAATTCCGCTGACTGGTCCCAATTTGATTGCACCAAACTCGCTGACCAGATTAACAGGTACGTTCCCGTCAAGCTTTCTCCCATGGTCGCGAGGCGTGAGCTTGACGGGCACACCTACTTCGTCATCTTCTTCAAAAGCCCTGACGACGGGCTCCCGGTTCCGTTTTCCAAAGACGGGACCTATACGAAGGGCAAGGACACCGTCACGATTTTCCGCAAGGGAGACATCGTTCGCCGCGATGGCGGCCAAAACGGGCGCATCAGCTACGATCAATGGCCGGAAATATTGAGCAGGCGCGATGAGCTGATTCGAGAAGATGAGAGGAAGCGAATTAACAGTCTGATCGATAAGGTGACGGTCGCTCTAGGCGAAAAGGGAAAGACGCCGCCCTTAGTTCGCGACCTCGACGACGCCACGTTGGATTCGTCGCTAGAAGCTAACTTCGAGCAGGGTGAATCTGGAAAGATCGTCCATCTCATCAACGAGCTTTCCATCGAGGCCCCTCAAAACTCCTACGCGATCGAGGATCTTGCAATCGTCGCAAACAGGGCGTTGAGCTATGGGTGCAAATCCATAGCGAAAAACGCCATTGATGCGATTTATTCTTCTTACCTGACGATTCGCGATTACTCGAAAGGGAGCGCCGAGCAGAAACTAGCTTGTGCTCTTGCCGCCTACGAAATCGGCGCGGGGATGATCCTTTTCCGTCAGTGGGACTGATTTCTCCCTTTGTGAATAAACAGTCGCTTCCGAACGGCTCTACGCCCTACGCATCGTGGATCCGAGAGCACAAGTCTGTGCTGCTTGCAGCAACCTTCTTGGTGGCAAAAACTCAGAAAGCCTTATTTCGGTTGTTCTCGAACGTTTGAACACTAGGCCTCTCATTCTTCCAAATCTGAACTATGTTCCAAGAAACGACGATGGGAGCCTGAGCCCTTTCGATGAAAAGACGCTCGATCTTCTCTGCTCGTTCGATTACCTATATTGTCTCTGCGTCGAGATTTCTGGTGATGGCACGGGTAGCGCCTTCCCAGCCTGCTGCTTATACAACGATCAGCGTGTCGAGCAGGCGACAATCGCGGCGTTCGGTACAGACCGCTCAATCCGTGATGCCCTGTTTCCTGGCAAGTCTAACGAACAAATCGCTGTGGGAGCAATAGAAGTCACTCGCCTGGCAAAAAACCAATCAATGCAGTACGGGAGGTTTTGGGGTGTTGACAGGACTGGGCTACGTGAGCGATTCATTCGAGACAACTCTCCGGAAAGCTAATGGGCCCAAATGGCGCTCGCTGCCGGCGCAGACGACGGCAAGACGATAAAGCGGTGGCGCGAAATCGCGGGCATCACGGACGAGGAGGGCAGATGGTCAGCAGCATCGCAGCGACCAAGAACTACACGGCTGTCATGGACGAGGCTTACCAGTGCGCGGTGTGCCCCACATGTCTGAACAGCCCGCGACGCATGGTGCGCGGGGCGCAACGCCAATGAGATCACGACTCCGAAGATCGAGGTGATGGGGCTCGGTGACCACACACGAAACGTGGGGTACAAGACGGGCTCATTCACCTACGAGTTTGAAATCAAGACGTTTAGCTACGACTGTGGTATCAAGCTCCACACGGTCGTAATAGGCATGGAGCGTCGTGCGTGTTCGCCTAAGCCGCTAGCAAAGGTTTCAGGCCAACCTGCCGAGTATAATAAACCCACCAGTCACCACAGCCCCGGAGCCTATCCATGAACGCCACTCCACAATCCATCGTCAGCCTGCTCACCACCGCGAATCAGCGCATGGTGATTCCCGTCTACCAGCGTGCCTACTCGTGGGACGAGGAACAGTGCCGACAGTTATGGGATGACGTTGTCGCCATCGGCCGACGTCCGTCCGGGACGCACTTTACCGGTTCTGTGGTGATGGTTCTCGGCGGTGAGTTCAGCGCTGGGGGAGTGAACAAGCTACTTGTTATCGACGGCCAGCAGCGCATCACCACGCTCAGCTTGCTTATCGCCGCTATGGCGGAGTTTGCTCGTGAGCATCCGGAGAAGCTCACGCACACCTCTTATGAGGAGATCATTGACAGTGGTTACCTTGTGCTTAAGTACAAGAAAGGCGAGGATCACTATCGTCTCACGCTTTCACAGGGTGACGAAACAACGCTTCGTTCGGTACTTGACCATCTGGAAAAGCCGGATGCCGATATCGTCAACGAATCGCATCGCATCATCGACAACCTTGCTCGTTTTCGTACGTGGCTCAACAACATCGAGGATCCCAATGTGGTTTGGGACGGCATTCAGCGCTTGGAGGTTGTTGCCATCACTCTCGCGCAGGGTCAGGATAACCCGCAGCTCATTTTCGAGTCGATGAACTCCACCGGCAAAGACCTTTCCACGGCAGACCTTGTTCGCAACTTTGTGCTCATGGGTCTTCCCATGGATGAACAGGAAGAACTGTATTCGAACTACTGGCGCAAGATCGAGGAGACGCTCGGTGCCGATAGCTACGATCAGGTTTTCGACGATTTTCTGCGCAATTGGCTTACGGTCATCAATGCGCCCACAAGTGTCGTTGTGCGCGACGTTTACCGGTTGTTCAAACAGCATGTGAGAAGCGGGGGCTATGACCAGCCGGGCAGATGGCAAGTCTTTTGAAGGATATCCGTCGTTTCGCTGGGTACTACGCAAACATCACGGCGGGCGCGTGTGATGACCTCGAACTCAAAGCCATCCTTGACCGTATCGCGCAGCTCGAGGTATCGGTGGTGAACCCGCTAATCATGGCGTTCTTCGAGGACTATGGCAACGGTGCGTTCGCCCACGAGGACTTTGTCTCGATGCTTCGCGCCACCGAGAGTTATCTTTTCCGTCGCGCCGTATGCGATGTTCCCACGAACAGCTTGAACAAGTTCTTCCCGTCGATCATTGCTCGTCTCAAAGTGGTTAAGATGGAGAGCGGTAATTATCGCGAAGCGTATGAGGCATTTCTTCTGAATGAGTCCGACACCGCTCGCCGCATGCCTGCCAACGCCGAGTTTGAGCGCGCGCTCAAAACGCGCGACTGCTATGCCTTTAGGCGCGGACGCTACTTGCTGTCGACGCTAGAAAACAGCTATCACCCCAAGAATCCGCTTTATCTTATGGATGCGAACCATACCATCGAGCACATCATGCCGCGCAACGCGCTTGCTCATGCGGAATGGAAGGAAATGCTGGGCGGAGAATATGAACGCGTCTATGACGAGTTCATCAACAACCTCGGCAATCTAACGCTTACCGCCTACAATTCCGAGCTTTCCGATGGAACGTTCGCGGAAAAGAAGGCGCGAGCTATCGGCGGTTTCGATAAGGAATACCTGGTTATCTCTTCGGATTTGCACGATACGGACGTGTGGAACGAGCATACAATCCGAACCCGCTGTGCGCGGCTATCCAAACGGGCGCTCGAAGTGTGGCCGATGCCGAGATGGGTACCGATGTTCTCGAGCAGTTTGCCGTTCAGCATTCTGCTGGCGCCGAAAGTGGTTCAGATAACGGTGATGGCGTGAAGCAACGGGATCGAAAGATGTAGCCTCCAAGTTGAGGGGCGAATACCGCGCCGTGCTTGAAGAGCTCGCCAACGAGGGAGGATTCGCCATTATCATCCACACGACCTGTGGTTTGGAACGGAGCGCATGGACGCTTACTTGGGATACACGCCCGGAGGAACCGATGGGTCTTGGGACGATGGCCACGCCTATCGCTATTGGGTGTACGCAATCAAGATGAACGATACGCTTGTTCCTACGGTGCGTATCGAGCTTGGCTCCAAGGATCAATCCGAGGCTATGCTGGCACATCAAGAGTTGTTGCGTCAGCATTTTGCTCCGACGCGCAAGCCTATTGCATCGAGCGATCGCTATCGCCAGATACTGAAGATTGATGCGGGAGTCGACGAGTCTGCAACCGAGTCTTTGGATGCCATTGCTGTTGAGGAGATTCGCTTTAAGATTCGCGCTGCTGTTGAAGAGCTTCTGAATCGCGAGGCAAAGTTCTTTGAGGCGACAAGCATATAGAGTCGCATTGGCGCCGTTTGGTAAGTAAGAGTTTGGTGCCAGGGATAGGCATCCCGCTTATCACTGAGGATGGTGGCTGTACTGCTGGCGGCGGAAGGCGCCACGTTCTCAGTTAAGCCAGGAGCCCCAGTTTCGTCTAAACACGGTCACCTTGCATGTGTACACTCGCCAGCAAAATAGGGGATCAACGGGTACGTCATTGTTCCCGCCGTAGCATTCAACGCTTCTTACACGGCATACCAGGTACTCGTGAGCTCTGCAAGCTTTGAGCGCGCGACCAAGAAATTGCGCATCATAATCATGGTAGGGGGAGTAGGGTAGTGGATCCCCATTTGGCAGGCAGAATTGGTAGCCAAGTTCGTCCTGTGTTGCCGGGCATGCGCGAATTTCAATAAGATCGCCTGCCTGTATGGCGGCCACAGTGCGTTCGAGTTCGACATCCCTCTTTGATATTCCCTCTTGCCACGTGGAGTCCGCCCACAGCTCGGCGATGCCAATCTTCGTTTCGCAGGGATCGTCATCGTCCGAGAAGTCGGAGGGATCAACCTCGTGGGCAAATGCGTCCTGGCCTCGCATTTCGACGGCGTCTTCTAACGTTTTAGCTTCTGCATACGTGTCTGTTAGGTATTCGCGCGCATCCCAGGGCGAGGCATCGTATTTCTTTGGCAGCGGAAGGCCGAACTCATCGACGCCCGATTGTTCGAATTCTCCATGTTCTTCGCCATTCTCTTAAGAAGCCCGCTTAATCCCAGAAGTAGGAATACTTCTTGAGTTCGCCTCCGCAGTTGGGGCAGCCCTGCTTTACGAGGCGTTCAATATGGCCAGATACATCGGCAGGCCTTAGAGCGCCTCCTGGCCCTAAGGGGCTCTCCCCGCATTTCGGACAAGTTTTGTCGCAGTCGTAGAGCGTGATGGGTAAATCATCCTCAATGTATGCGGTTATCTTTCGCCCCCGGATCAGTTCACCGCACTTCATGCAGCTGAACGTTTCAAGCTCAGACTGGAGATGAATGAGCTCTGGATCCGCTCCATCAAGCGCGCGTTTAGCCAGCTCGCCGAGCTTTCCCGATGCAATGTCTTCAAAGTCTTCAGGATTATCGAACGAAAGGAAACCCGATCCAAACGAGAACTGCTCCTCCCAGCCGCATTTCTCGCATACAACGCTTGTGCCCCTGCCCATGAAGCTCTTCCTGTTCTCGCGCAATTCCGCTACTGAAAGTATCGACCCTCCGTCCGGACAAAATGGAGAGCGTTCCTTTACTCGGTCTTTACCGATGCGTCAGACCGGCAGTGCCAGCGGCGGCGATGGATGCTGGAGATGTATGGAACTCCTCGGAAAATAGAACATATGTTCTATTTATGAATTGGAACAATTCCATCTGGATCTCGATAAGGATGGAAGTGCGAATTGTATACTGATACCAAAGTGAACTTGGCAGCGGAGGAGGTTATCGGTAATGGATATCGCAACGGCTAAGGACGCAGCAAAAGCCGCGCTGGATGTTATCAAAGAGCTTATTCCACACGCTGATACTCCTACCCTCGAGGGCATCGAGTTCGATGCGGATGAAACGTCTGGAAGGTAGTTGTTGGGTTTATTCCTGCAAGCGCACTTCAAACAGGGATGATATCCGCGCTGGCTTCCATCAATCCACGTGGCCAACGAGAGTATCGACAAATTGAACTCGATGCTGAGACACTCGAACTTACGAAGATGGTGCCCTACGATGTCGCGGCGTGACGTCGCGCTCGACAGCAATATGTTTCTGCTTTATGTGGTCGGTCTGCTCGATGCATCCGCGATTAACAAGCACAAGCGCCTTAAACAGTACGGCGCAGAGTCGTTCGAGCGCCTGTGCAAAATCATATCGCGGTATGATCGCGTGCTCGTTACTGCCGGCTGCCTTGCCGAAGTCTCTGATTTGATTGAATACGATAAACGCTACAGCAAGCAGCTGTTCGAGCTCCTTAAAGTCTTACTTCTTGGTGCAGACGGTCTGAGCGAGGAGCATGTACCCGCCAGGACAATCGTTGAAGAGCCCTCGTACTATCGGCTGGGCGTGACCGATACGTCGTACGTTGAGCTGGCAAAGCGGGGAATTCCGGTTATAACTTCGGATTTGCGTCTTTATGCTCAGGCGGTGGCGCACTGCGACGATTCGGTCAACTTTGCTGTATTGGATGTTTGCGCTGCCTAGGATCTGAGTTGCTTGACGCAATGCGAAGAGTGCGATTGTGCTGTCAGCTCCTAAAACTCTCTCAAATCGGAATGCGTTCCGGATTTGAGAGAGTTTCCGAGGCCGAATGTTGTCCCTTCGTCCGCTCCTGCCTATACGTCACCAGCGTATGGAATCCCTCCATGCTGCCGGTGAGTCCCTGGCCTTGAATCGAGTTGAACTTCACGTCCAAGATCTCGTAGCCGTCGTCCTGCATGGCGCTGATGATCGCGTCGATCTGTCCGGTGTACTTGTTCTCACACTCGAACGTCTGGTTGAGGAACTTCGAGAAGCTGTTCAGCATCACGACGTGCACCTTGCCGTCCTTGGGCGCGAGGCTTGCACGCACGGTGTCCTGGTATTGGATCGTAGCGATAACAGACTCATGAGTAAGTTGCTCATGAGTAAGGAAATGCTCGGCCTATAGCACAGCTTGATTCTATGGTACTATCACCACAGTGATACTAAAAACAGAAGCGAAGGCGGTGGTACCATGATCCTCTGGCATGGGTCGTCCGGAATCGTTAAGCAACCGCGCTTGGAGCTGTGTCGTCCATACAACGACTACGGTGCGGGCTTCTACTGCACCGAGCACGAAGACCTTGCGAAGGAATGGGCGTGCCCCGGCGAGGCGGATGGGTTTGCGAATCGCTACGAGCTTCTTACGGACGAGCTCGCCATCCTCGACCTTTCTAGCTCGGAGTATTCGGTGCTCACCTGGCTTGCTCTGCTGCTTGAGCATCGACGCGTCGACCTCTCGAATGCCATCGCTCGAGCCGCTCGCGACTATCTGCTCGACCGCTTCCTCATCGACGCGTCGGGTTTCGACATCATCCGCGGATACCGGGCGGACGATTCTTACTTTTCGTTCGCGCGGGCGTTTTTGAACAACACGATTTCCGTGGCGCAGCTTTCCGAGGCCATGCGTTTGGGAAATCTGGGCGAGCAGGTTGCGCTTATCAGTGCGAAGGCGTTCGAACGCATCCAATTTACCGGCTATGAACTTGCGTCCAGCGAGATCTATCACGCGCGTAGGGCCGAACGCGATCGCCGTGCGCGGAGCCAGTACCAATCTCTTTGCGCGCAGCTCGATCGCACCGGGCTGTATGTTCGCGATATCCTGCTCGAGGAGGTCGATCCCCATACTCGCGTCTCTTCTAAAAGCCGCGACGTCGTCACCCGTGCATACGACGTCCTCTACCTAGAAGACGCCCTGTCCTGCCTCGCATGCTTCTTCGACTATGCCGTCTGGGATTACGGCGCCGAGGGATCCGAGGTTGCGAACCTCTTCGCATCGAGCCAGCTTGCCCGGCAGTTCGAAACGGGGGCGCCGTGGGTGGTTTCCGGGCGCTCGGGCATAGAGCTGTTCTGGGACATGTGCCGCGAGCTTGGTTACGACGATGAACAGACGATAATCGAACAGGTCTTTCGGCCAGATAAGACGTCGGAGTATTGGGCAGGCTGGATCGCAGCATACGTTCAGTGGCGGTTTGCCCTCACGTTCCGAACGGTGTTCGATGTGTTGCCGTTTGACGTGCTTGTCGACTTGTACCACCCGTGGCACGAGGCATCCGAAGAGCGCGTGGCGCAGCTGTTTGCGGAGCGCATGACAAGCTATCGGGGGCAGACAAGCCTCGCGCGCATGCGGAGCGCGTGTGGATACACCCAGCGAGAGCTCGCAGAGCTGTCCGGCGTTTCTTTACGGTCGATTCAGATGTACGAACAGCGCAACAAGGATATCAACCGAGCGCAAGCTTCTGCGTGGCGAAAATTGCTCGCGCGCTGCATTGCAGGGTGGAAGACCTGCTTGAACCGGTTGTTGCGGTGGCGTAGTCCGGTATGCGACGTCTGCGGGGTGCAGCGCTCTACCGCTCAGCCTTCCGCACGACTTCGATCCCCGCCGCGACCTCGGAGGCAAATTCGTCGAAGTTCTCCTGCGCACCCACGATGCTGCCGTAGTGGATAGGCACCACGACCTTCGGGCGCAGCGCGTTCACGAACGCCGCGGCCTGATGCGGGTCGCACGTGTACGTTCCGCCGATGGGCACGAGCGCCACGTCGCATGCCACCTGCTCGTTATCCGGGTTCTGGTCGGTGTCGCCCGCCGCGTAGTAGCTCACGCCGTCGACGGCGAGCACATAGCCCAGCCAGCCGTTCGTCTGCGGGTGCATCTCCAGGCGCTCCG
>ENA-OQEN01000663-OQEN01000663.1-human-gut-metagenome-genome-assembly--contig:-NODE-663-length-14634-cov-1.589784_pt1 | contig 14634 bp, 21 predicted proteins | sample MGYA00242791_ERZ504627 | MGnify/ENA primary metagenome ERZ504627 (study PRJEB26092, sample SAMD00036316) | human gut metagenome | host: Homo sapiens | study: EMG produced TPA metagenomics assembly of... | reverse complement strand
TCATTCTGGGGACGCTGATGATCCTTTTTCCCGTGATGCTGCTGGTCTTCCTGAGCGGGATCAATATTCAGGAGGAATACAGAATGCAGCGTATCCGCAGCGAGGTCATGACGATGGCGAAGGAGAATGCGGTGGATAAGCTCGAGGTGTCCCGTCTGGAGGCACCGGTACGCATCCAGCAGATCGCAGAGCAGAAGCTCAAGATGAGCCTGCCTGTTCGTGCGGTCTATGGCAGTGCGGATCCCGCCAAACCGCACCCGAACAAAGGGAGATAGAGAAATGGGTTCGGAAGGTTCTGAGGGTTCAACGGGTTTCCCATTTTGGGAAATGGTGTTTCCTTTTTTTAACATACGACGTTTTTCTCCGCTCAGGATGACGAAATGCGCCGCACCACGCTTATCAAACCTGTAGAACCTTTCTTACCATGAATCAGTGGGGTTAAAAAATAAGCAGATAGAAGTGAACTACACAAGAAAGGGGCTGTGAAAATGAAATTTCATCTTTCACGGCCCCTTGTGCTTGCCATAGATTTAAGCTAATATAATGAGTGGCATTCGAGCGTCATCTCTGCTGGAGGTGATGGCGCATGCCGTGATGATTTCAAAAGCATGACTCATAGAAGACAGGAAGCGCGGATGACATCCGGAGGGGTGTCTATGCTTCCTAAATAAAAACCAGAGGTGACTGTTTTGAAAAAATTAGCAGAATTACTGAAAACAACGCCGATCCTGCGCACGGAAGGCGCTACAGATATTGAGATCTTGGATGTGACAGCGGACTCGCGTCAGGTGAAAGAGGGGAGCCTTTTCCTTTGCCTCGAGGGGGCGCATGTCGATGGACACAAATTCGTGGACTCTGCCGTGAAGCTGGGGGCGAAAGCCATCGTGGCTTCCAAAGAGGTGAAGGCAGCGGAAGGGGTCACTGTCGTCTATGTGGCAGATACCAGAAAAGCGATGGAAGATATGGTACCGTTTTTCTTTGACTATCCGTCGCGTAAGATGCGCATGATCGCACTTACGGGGACGAATGGCAAGACCACCACGACCCATGTCGTGAGCCATATCCTTGAGCAGGCGGGCTACAAGACCGGTGTCATCGGCACCATCCATGCCTGATCGGGGATAAGGAGCTGCGACGCACAATACCACGCCGGATGTCATCGATCTGGAGCGTCTGCTCTGGCAGATGGCAGAAGGAAAAGGTCACCCATGTATGCATGGAGGTTTCTTCCCATTCGCTCGTCATGGGGCGCGTCGAAGGCGTGGAATTTGATAATGCCGTCTTCACGAACCTCACGGAAGATCATCTGGACTACCATAAGACGATGGACAACTATGCAAAAGCCAAGGCCATCCTTTTTGAGAAGGTGTCTTCGGCAGGACAGACGAAGGGCAATAAGGCAGCGTGGTGAATGTGGATGACCCGTATGCTCATGTGATGATGGACGCTGTCGATCAGAAGGTGGCGGATCTTCACACCTACAGCATGAGCGATAAGACGGCGGATCTGTATGCTTTTGACAGCCGGTTCACCGGCAAGTCTTCTGCTTCAAAGTGACCTATGAAGGGAAGACCTACCAGTCGAGACGAGACTGGCAGGCCGTTTCAATATCTATAACACACTGGGGGCGATCGGTGCGGCGCTTTCCGAAGGAATTTCCATGGAAACCATTGCAGCTGCTATGAAGACATTCCACAGTGTGCCGGGGCGTTTCGAGCTGATCGATGAGGGCCAGTCCTTCACCGTCGTGGTCGACTACGCACATACCCGGATGGCCTTGAGAAGATCCTGACGACCGCACAGGAGATCACGAAGGGCCGTATTCTGGTCGTTTTCGGCTGCGGCGGCGACCGTGATAAGATGAAGCGTCCGATCATGGGCCGTATTGCTGCCCGCTATGCGGATGTAGCGATCGTGACCAGTGATAATCCCCGCACGGAAGACCCGGAGACCATTGTGAAAGAAGTGGCAGCCGGCGTCGAAGAGGTGAAGGCGGAGAAGCCGTCCCTGCAGGTGGAAGTGGTGGTCGACAGAAAAAGCGCCATCCAGAAGGCGATCTCCCTTGCTAAAGGAGACGATATCGTCCTCATCGCCGGCAAGGGTCATGAAGACTACCAGATCTTGAAAGACAAGACCATTCATTTCGACGATAGGGAAGAAGCGAGGAAAGCGCTGAAGGAGTCAGGTGCGGCTCGCTTTTGAGGACACTACTGAAGGAGTGAAATTCATGGCTTCATTTACGATAGAAGAAATAGAAAGAGCCTGCGGCGCCAAGCTGCTCCAGCGAGGCAGGGAGCCGTCCATGGACGGGGTCAGTACCGATACCCGCACCATCGAGACGGGCAATCTGTTTCTGGCTCTTAAAGGAGAAAATTTTGATGGGCATGCCTTTCTGAAAAAGGCGTGCGAAGAAGGGGCTTCGGGAGTCATCCTTTCGGATGCTTCTTTTGCCGCAGAGGTGCCTTCCGATGTATCAGTGTTTCTCGTGAAGGATACGAAGAAGGCGCTGGAAGATCTCGCCCATTTTCACCGTATGCGTTTCCATGTACCGGTGATCGGCATCACGGCTCTAATGGAAAAACAACGACGAAAGACATGACGACGGCGCTCCTGTCATCTCGTTTTCATGTCTGCGCGACACAGAAAAATTTCAATAATGAGATCGGCCTTTCCATGACACTCCTCTCTATGACGAAAGAGACGGAAGTCTGCGTCGTGGAAATGGGGATGCGTGGTTTCGGACAGATCGCAGAGCTTTGTGCGATCGCAAGCCCGACCATCGGTATCGTGACCAATGTCGGCACATCGCATATCGGGATCCTGGGCAGTCAGGAAAATATCGCGAAGGCGAAGGCCGAGCTGATCGAAGCACTGCCGAAGGATGGCACGGCGATCCTGAATGGGGATGATCCCTTCGTCAAAGCGATGGGGGACAGCTTTGCGGGACGCGTGATCTCCTATGGCCTTGCGGGACGCTATACCGTCCGCGGGACAGATGCCCGTTATGAAGCTTCGCAAACCCAATTCATCTGTACGTCCTTTGATGAAGCATTCCGCGTGAAGCTTCATCTTCTAGGCGTTCACAATGTCTACGATGCACTGGCCGCCATCGCGGCAGCCCGTGTCCTTGGCGTGGACAGCCGGAAAATTCAGAGAGCGTTTGCGGATTTCCATCCGATCGGTCAGCGGCAGGCACTGCTTACCATCGCGGGGATCTCCGTCATGGATGACTCGTACAATGCGAATCCGCTCTCCATGGAAATGGCATTCGGCTCGCTGAAGCAGATCCCCGCTTCGCATCACTACCTGGTGCTTGGTGATATGGGAGAGCTGGGCGAGATGGAAGAGGCGCTGCACCATGAGACAGGAAAGAAGGCCGCCGCCATGGGCTTTGACGGCTCATCACGGTGGGGCCTCTCTCTCGCCATCTGGCTTCCGCTGCCAAAGAGGGCGGCATGACGTCCGTTTTCTCTTATGACACTTGTGAAGAAGCGGCAGAGAAGCTGGCGGCTCTGGCGAAGGCCGGGGATGCTGTGCTGGTGAAGGGTTCGCACTATATGCATATGGAAAAAGTACCAATGCTCTTGAGGGGAGTTCTGACAAAGGATGGAAAGTAATTATTGTATATACCTGCTGGAAGCAGCGGTCCTCACCGTCATCTGCGGATGGGTGGGCATTCCGCTTTTGAAGAAATTGAAGGCGCGCCAGTCGATCCGCACCGAAGGACCGAAGTCTCATCGGGCCAAGAGCGGCACTCCGACCATGGGCGGGCTCTTCATGCTGACAGCGATGGTGCTGGTGGTGCTTTTCAACCGTCTCTTGGATCCATCGGTCCTCTGGCTTCTTTTCCTGACGCTGGGGCATGGGCTTTTAGGATTTCTCGATGATTTCATCAAAGCAGAAAAGAAAAGGAATCTGGGGCTGACGGCCAAGCAGAAAATGCTGGGGCAGCTGATCCTCGCCGTGCTCTTCTGCTGGGGCGTCGTGGATACACTGCACCTCCCTTACTCGATCGCGATCCCATTCACGGACATGGATATTTCCATCGGACTTTTGTACTATCCTTTCGTCGTTCTTGTCATTGTGGGGGCATCGAATGCGGTGAACCTGACGGATGGGCTGGACGGGCTGGCTTCCGGCTGCTGCGTCATCGCGTTTACGGCCTATGCGGTCTTCTGCTATATGACAGGGTTTCATGACCTCGGTTATTTATCATCATTCTGGCAGGGGCTGCATTGGCTTCCTTTTCTTCAATTACCATCCGGCCAAGGTCTTCATGGGGGATACCGGATCGCTTGCCCTCGGCGGAGCCATCGCCGGGATCTCGGTCATGACCCGGACGGAGCTCTTGCTCGCCTTCCTCGGCCTTATTTTTGTGCTGGAAGCCTTATCTGTCATCATTCAGGTCATTTCTTTCAAAACAACGGGCAAGCGTGTCTTCAAGATGAGTCCGCTGCACCATCATTTCGAACTGTCCGGCTGGAGTGAAGTCCGTGTTGTCTGGTCCTTCTGGATCTTCGAAGGCTTCGCCGCCGCGGGCAGCCTGATGCTGGCGATCTATGCACTGCCGTAAATCGGCCGGCAGCAGAACGGGAGATAGAGATCGGGAATGAAAGCCGATGCTTTCCATTCGCATCCCTTCCCGCCGACTATCCATGTTTTACCATTCATGGGAGGTATAGCTTTGAAACATGTACTTATTCTGGGCGCCGGTATCAGTGGCCTTGGCGCGGCTCATGTACTTCTCCGTCATGGAACCCATGTCGTGATCTCTGATCTCAAGGATCAGATACAGAATAACAAAGAAAAAGAAGAGCTCATCGGGCTCGGGGCTGAGTTCTGCTTCGGCGCGCAGTCTGAGAGCCTTTTGGATGGGATGGATGCCGTCGTCGTTTCCCCTGTCATCCCAGCGGAAAATGTCGTGATCCAGGGGGCGATGAAAAGGCACATCCCTGTTTTGAGTGAAGTCGAGCTCGCCTATCGCGTGACGAAGGCGCCGATCCTGGCCATCACGGGGACGAATGGGAAGACCACGACCACGACGCTTCTTGGCAGCATGCTTTCCCACTCGGGAAGGCCCTTTGCTCTGGCAGGGAATCTAGGGATCTCCCTTTCCCGCGAAGCAGAGCTGGTGCCTGAGGACGGGCTGATCGCAGCAGAAGTTTCGAGCTTCCAGTTGGAATTCATCACCCATTTCCAGCCGAAAGCGGCGGTCATCCTGAATATCACGCCCGACCATCTGGAACGTCACCACACCATGGAGGCCTATGTGGCAGCCAAGCGCGGATCTTTGAAAATATGGACGAAACGAACTGCATCCTTCTGAATGCTGACGATCCGTATACGCCGATGCTGAAAAAGCAGGCGGAAGCACACACCCATGTGTGCCTGCTCTCCACATCGCACGGAGTCGAAGAAGGCGCATGCCTTTCCGGAGACCGTCTCGTGCTGAAGAGACGGGGAGAAACCATCCCTCTCTGCACCGCAGGTGAGCTCTTGCTGAAGGGAAGGCAGAATATCGAGGACTGTCTGGCTGCCGCTTTTCTGGCGCATGAGGCGGCGTCGACACGGCTGTCATCATAGAGGCACTGAAGACCTTTGCTGCTCTTCCGAACCGCATCGAATTTGTTCGCAAGCTGGATGGCGTTTCCTACTACAATGATTCCAAGGCCACGAATACCGATGCAGCCATCAAAGGCATGGAGGCCTTCGACAAGCCGGTCATCCTGATCGCCGGCGGCCATGACAAGGGCACGCCTCTGTCTGATTTCATGCAGACCGTGCGCTCTCATACGAAAGAGCTCATCCTTTTGGGAGCGGCGGCTGGGCGCTTCGAGGAAGCGGCCAGAGAGGCGGGCGTCTCTTCGATCCACCGCGTATCCTCTATGAAAGAGGCCGTCCTCCTCGGACAGAAGCTGGCGAAGCCGGGGGATGTCGTCATCCTATCACCGGCCTGCTCATCTTTCGATATGTATAAGAATATGGAAGAGCGCGGCATGGATTTTAAGAAAATCGTTAAGGGGCTTTGAGAAAAGGGAAATATAAGGTTCGAGGTTCAGGTTGTCGGGTTCAGGGTTGTGGTGCGGCGCTTAAAAATAGAAAGCGCCGCGGAGTTATATATTTGCGGCGAAGCCGCCACCACAAGTTTGAAAGCAGGGATGAGTAGCTAGTGACTAGTGACTGGTAGCTAGGGATTAGTAGCTAGGGATTAGTAGCTAGGGATTAGGTTTACGATACGAGAAAACCGCTAGTTTCAAACCTCCGCGGCGCTTCTGTATTTTTATGCGCCGCACCACCATTTCTAATTTCTAATTTCTCATTCAATCGAGGCTTTCAAACGTAATCAAGGGCAGCACGCCCCGTGGGCTAACCCTGAACCTTGAACCCTGAAACTTTAAACTTTGCCAATTATCATTTACAAACCACCAACATGGGAGAATGTATCATTCATGAAACGGGTTATTTTATCTGGCGGCGGTACGGGGGGACATATTTACCCGGCCATCACCATTGCTAAGGAAATAGCAAAACTGGAAGAAACAGAATTTCTTTTCGTGGGCACGCCGAATGGGATGGAGTCACGTATCATCCGAAGGAAGGGTATCGTTTCGCCTCGCTGCCGGCTTCGGGCCTGAAGCGGAGGCTGACGCTGGAAAATATCAGCATCCTGTGTCATGCAGCAGGGAGCCTCTTTAAGGCGCGCCGGATTCTGAAGGATTTCGCACCGGATGTAGTCATCGGGACGGGCGGCTATGTATGCGGGCCGATCCTGATGGCGGCAGCGCTGTCTCATATACCGACGCTGATCCAGGAGCAGAATGTGATCCCCGGGATCACGAATAAGATCCTTTCCCGTGTGGTCGATCAGATCGCGCTGGGCTATGAAGCAGCCGCTCCCCGTTTCCCGCATCCGGAGAAATGCATCTATACAGGAAATCCGATCCGTCCCGACATTATGGAAGCCAAGCGGGAGGCATCCCGCAGGGCGCTCGGGCTTTCGCCGGATACCTTCATGGTACTGGTCACCGGCGGCAGCCGCGGAGCGAGGACGATCAATACCGCCATGCTGGATGTGCATCGCCACTTCAAAGATGCGAAGAACCTGTGCCTTTACCATGTGACGGGTGAGCTGGAGTATGACAAGATCACGAGTGCACTCGGCTGCGCGGAGGATGGACATTATGGCTCTGCGAGCCGCATCATCCGCTATGAGTACCATATGCCGAATGCGCTTGCAGCCGCCGATCTCATCATCTGCCGTGCGGGAGCCATCAGTCTGGCGGAAGTCGCAGCAAGAGAGCTGCCGGCCATCCTGATTCCGTATCCCTATGCGGCAGAGGATCACCAGACATACAATGCCCGCGTCTTTTCCGAGGCGGGAGCAGCGAAAATGATTCTGGATAAGGACGTCACAGCGCCCGATTCATTGAAAATATCACAGCGCTTCGCGAGCATCCCGAAGATCTTCAGACGATGGAGAAGTCCATCGGCACTTTGAAAAAAGTGCATGCCGGAGAGGATATCGCAAGACTTGCACTGTCGCTCATTAAATAAAGGAAGACGATTATGGACCTCACGAAGTATCATTCATTCCATTTCATAGGGATCGGCGGTATGGGCATGCGTGCGCTGGCCGTCATTCTGCTGGATAAGGGGGAGCGCATTTCCGGTTCCGATGTGGCAGACTCTCCCTTTCTGCGCGATTTCCGAAAAAAAGGCGCAGAGATCTATATCGGGCATGAAGCGTCTCATGTGAAGGGCGCAGACTGCGTCGTCATTTCTTCGGCGATCTCCGAAGAAAATCCAGAGCTTCTGGAAGCGAGACGTCTTGGCATTCCCGTATTCCATCGCTCCGACGTGCTGGCGGCCATGTTCCACTGGGGCAAAGGCATCGCTGTCGCAGGCGCACATGGGAAATCCACGACCTCTGCCATGGTGGGACAGATCTTCTATGAAGCAGGCAAAGACCCGACGATCGTTCTCGGGGCGGCAGCAGCTATATCGGAGGAAACTCCTCTCTCGGAAAGGGCGAGTATGTCATCGCGGAAGCGGACGAAAGCGACGGCTCTTTCCTGAAATTTTCCCCTTATATGACGGTGGTGACGAATATCGAGGATGACCATCTGGATCATTATGGCAGCGTCGAAAATATCCGCCGTGCATTCTCCGAATTTATCAGCCATATCTGCTATGAGGACGGCGTTGCATCGTATGCACAGACAGCGAAGGTGTCTGTGCGATCCTGCCCGAGATCCAGAAGACCTGCATCACCTATGGTCTCAATGAAAAAGCGGACTATCGGGCCGTGAACAAGCGATACGAAAAGAGACATCTGCTTTTCGATGTGGTGCATGAGGGAAAGACGCTCGGCACCATCGAGCTTCAGATCCCAGGCTCGCATAATATCCGTGATGCGCTGGCGCCGTGATCGCAGCGCTCTACTGCGGCATCCCGATGGAAACGATCGAGACGGCGCTGTCTCACTTCGTGGGAGTGAAGCGACGCTTCGAGACGAAATCCAGAGAGCATGATCTCTGGGTGGTCGATGACTATGCACACCATCCGACAGAGATCAAAGCGACTCTGAAAGCAGCGAGAGAGACGGGCGATCATCGCATCATCTGCGCTTTCCAGCCGCACCGCTATTCCCGCACGCAGCTTCTGCAGCAGGAGTTTGCCGAAGCATTCGATGATGCAGATGTACTCTTCTTCACCGATATCTATGCGGCGAGTGAGGCACCGATCGAAGGTGTCGACGGACATCTGATCCCCTCACTGGTTCAACAGCGTCTGCCGGAAAAGGAGATCTACTATGTGGAAACGGTGGAAGGCGTGTCTCAGGCGCTTTACGACTTTGTAAGCCGGGAGATATGATCATCACCATGGGCGCCGGCAGTATTTACCGCGCAGGGGAAGAGCTCATTCAGTTGGTGAAGGATAAAGGGTTGAAAAAGTGATTACTAAAGAGAGCAGAATCGTGGTCCTCATGGGAGGACCTCCAGAGAGGCGGAAGTCTCCAGAAATACAGGGAAGGCCATTTTAGAAGCCCTGACCTCCATTGGTTATCAGGCCATTTCTATGGAGTATGACCCGCACCATGTGGTGGAGCAGCTGAAAGAAGCGAAGGCAGATGCCGTATTCATCGCGCTGCATGGCAAGTACGGGAGGATGGCACCATCCAGAGCGTACTCGAGCTCGCCCGCATCCCGTACACGGCTCCGGCGTGACCTCGAGTGCCATCACCATGGATAAGATCATGAGCAGCCATTTCTTCAAGCAGGCGGGCCTACCCATGGCCTTCTCCAAGGCTTACTATCTGAAGGATGGGAAGGAGAATATCGAAGAAGACATTCGCAAGAGCTTCACCCTTCCTGTCGTCCTAAAGCCTGCCTGTGAAGGCTCGACCATCGGCATCGAGATCGTAAAGGAAGAAAAAGATCTGAAAGAGGCGATCGACCGTGTCTTCTCGGTAGAACCAAGGATCCTGCAGAGGCTTTCCTTTCCGGAGACGAATTCACCGTTTCCGTGTTGGACGGCAAAGCACTGCCGGTCATTCAGATCTGTCCGCATTCGGGGTCTTATGATTACCACTCCAAGTACACCAAGGGCGCGACAGACTACCTCGTCCCGGCTCCGATCCCGGAGGCGCTCGCGGAAGAGATGAGCCGTCTCGCAGAGACCGGCTATCGCATGGCGGAATGTGATGGTGCGGTCCGTTTCGACTTCAAGACGGATCGCGACGGCCGTCCGCATCTTCTGGAAGCCAATTCCATCCCGGGCATGACGGCGACGAGCCTCGTCCCGAAGGCCGCTCAAGCGGCGGGGATCTCATTCCCCGAGCTCTGTGAAAAAATTCTCCTCGAAGCGGGTCTCAATAAGGTGTGATCTCAGTGACCGGGGACGCACGTCCTACGGATGCCCCCTTAAAACGCAAACCTTAAAACCTTATACAAACAGGATTTGATTCTTATGGATAATTTTAAAAGCTTCAATGATTTCCGGCGCGAGCTGCATGAAGGAAAGATCCCCGAGCAGAAGCCGCGGAAAGAGACGGAAGTGACACCGGAAGATCCTTCGCAAGACATAGAGGCGAAGGAGGCACCCCGGGTATCGCGCAAAAAGAAAAGGAAGGGATTCCGTATCAGGCAGTCCATCCTGCTCGCAGGCGGTGGACTTCTCCTTGCGGCACTTGGCATATTTCTTTTGCCGCTGCCCTTGGGCTATATCCATCTCACCGGCACGAAGGCGCTCACGATGGAGGATATTCTTTTTGAAGGGCAGATCCGCCAACCGGTCAATGTGCTGCAGATCAGCGCCTCCGGCCTGGCAGAGCGTCTTTCTCATGACATTCGTGTGGCTCATGTCGAGGTGAGCCGTGGATTTCCCTTCGTTCTTGAAGTACACATCGAAGACAGAGAGCCGCTGGCCATCATGCAGGCGGAGTACAGCTACGTCGTGCTGGATAAAGAGGGCATGGTGATCGACTCCGTGCAGTCGATCCGGAAGGGCGACGTCGCTATGATCACAGGCAAGCGCATGGAAAACCTGCTTCTCGGAGATACCGTGTCGCAGGAAGACCTGGACAAAGCACTCGCTTTTCTCAATGCACTCTCTCCGGAAGGGCAGCGGTTCTTTTCGGAGATCAATATCGGAAATCCGGAAAACATACGCGCTTATACCAGAGATGGCATCACCGTCCGACTTGGCAGCGGAAGTGACATGGAAGCGCAGGCCAAACTGGCCGAGAATATGGTAGGGGATGTGAAGGCGCGCGGCCTTTCCGTGGAATATGTGGACGCCAATCTATCCTCTCCCTTTATAAAACTGAAAAAATAGAGATTTTAACCGGGAAAATTGCAAATTGTCTCATTCTACCGGTGGCGAACTTGTGGAAAGTATTGTACAATGGTACATATGATTAGCAGAAATGTAATATAGGTGGATAACATCCTGAGTTAATCAGCGTTTCCTTACATACATGACGCAAAATATCCTGAAGGAGGAGCGAACATGGAACAGTCTGAAATGGCAAACATTAAAGTAATTGGTGTAGGTGGCGGCGGAAATAATGCAGTCAACCGCATGATCGATGCCCAGGTCAAAGGGGTCGAATTTATTGCAGTCAATACCGAAACCCAGGTTTTGAATAAATCCGAAGCAGATAACAAGATTCAGATCGGTGAAAAGCTGACCAAGGGTCTCGGCGCCGGTGCAAAACCGGAAGTCGGTGAACAGGCAGCCGAAGAATCCAAGGAAGATCTCTCCAAAGCACTGGCGGGCGCAGACATGGTCTTCGTCACTGCCGGCATGGGCGGCGGTACAGGTACAGGTGCGGCTCCGGTAGCTGCACAGTGCGCCAGAGAGCTTGGTGCGCTCACCATCGCTGTCGTGACGAAACCATTCACATTCGAAGGCAAGGTCAGAGCAAGAAATGCCCAGGAAGGGATCGAACGTCTGAAGAACAGCGTCGATGCCATCCTTGTCGTACCGAATGACAAGCTGCTGCAGATCATGGATAAGAAAGCATCTCTGAAGGATGCCTTCAAGACCGCGGATGATGTACTCCGTCAGGGCATTCAGGGCATTTCCGACCTGATCACCGTACCGGGCATCATCAACCTGGACTTTGCAGATGTTCGGACCATCATGAGTGACCAGGGCGAAGCGCTCATGGGCATCGGCATCGGCACCGGCGACAACCGTGCGAGCGACGCCGCTTCCATGGCTATCAACAGCCCGCTTCTCGAACGCAGCATCGATGGCGCGAAAGGCATCATCATCAATATCACCGGCAATGAAGACCTGGGACTCTTTGAGATCAACGAAGCATCCCAGATCATCACCGAAGCAGCCGATCCGGATGCCAATATCATCTGGGGTACTTCTGTCGATGATACCCTCGATAACGATACCGTCAGGATCACTGTCATTGCGACCGGCTTCGGCGAAAAGAAAAAAGCACAGGCTCCGGCGCAGGCAGGAAACAGATTCAGCAATGCTGTCCGCCCGAGCACGGGAATTGCGGTTCCGGAATTCCTCAGAAAATAAGGGAAAATACGCCGACTGACTGCTCTCATGGATGACTCTCTTTCTGATATGGCACCATATGGAGAGAGAGGGAGGATGCGGACCATGATCGCATCCGTATTCTCCTGACCGGAGACAGACCGGCTCTTTCTACCTGTCTGAAAAGCCACACCGCATATGCAGTGTGGCTTTTATTGATTTTGCTTTTTGTTAACTCTAAGAAGGAGAATTCGATATGAAATGCCCATTCTGTAAAAGCAGAGATACGAAAGTGACAGACTCCAGAGATACGGATGAAGCGCAGCCATTCGCCGCCGCCGTCAGTGCCTCTCTTGCGGACGCCGTTTCACGACGTATGAGACTGTAGAAAAACTGCCGCTTCGTGTCATCAAGAAGAATGGCAAGCGTGAGCTTTTCGATAGATCCAAGATCCGTAACGGTATTACCAGAGCCTGTGAAAAGACGAATGTATCTTCTGCCCAGATCGAAGAGATCATCGATCTGGTGGAACATACGATCAGAAGCGATCCGAAGCGTGAGCTTCCGACCACGGAGATCGGCAACATCGTGATGGATGCGCTCTGCAAGCTCGATCAGGTCGCATATGTCCGTTTTGCTTCCGTATATCGCGAATTCAAGGATATCAATACATTCATGCAGGAGCTTCAGAATCTGATGACCAATCAGCAGCCTTCGTCCAAGACCGGTCAGGGTGGGGAAAAGAAATGAAAGCACTCATAGAAAAATGCTTCGATGACCATCAGAAAGCACTGGAAAAGAGCCGCGCTCTCTATCCTGTCATCGAAGATATGGCGAAGATCTGCGAAAAAGCCCTGCGCTCCGGTCACAAGATCCTCATCTGCGGCAATGGAGGCAGCGCTGCAGACGCGCAGCACATCGCTGCGGAATTTGTCGGGCGATTTCATAACGAGCGCCGCTCTCTTCCTGCCATCGCTCTCACGACAGATACCTCGATCCTGACCGCCGTCGGGAATGACTACAGCTTTGACCGTGTTTTTTCCCGTCAGGTCGAAGGACTCGGAGATCCGGGGGACGTCCTCTGGGGGATCTCTACCAGCGGAAACAGTCCGGACGTGCTCGAAGCGCTGAAAATAGCGAGAGAAAAAGGGCTGACGACCATTGGCTCGACTGGGAAGACCGGCGGAGCCATGGTACTCTGGTGCGATGCCTCTTTGGTGGTGCCCGACGATGTCACCGCCCGCATTCAGGAGATCCACATGCTCGCGGCGCATATCATCTGCCAGATCATCGATGAGATGGACTGGACGAAATGATGGACACCAGAAGAAAAGCGGTCTTTTTTGACCGCGACGGCGTCCTCAATGAAGATGATGGCTATGTGCATCAGATGAGGAGCTGCGCTGGGTGAAAGGCGCAAGGGAGATCGTAGCCGAGCTCACCAAGGCCGGCTTTCTTCTCTTTGTCGTGACGAACCAGAGCGGTGTGGCACGCGGCTATTTCACCGAAGAAACGGTTCGGCAGCTCCATCGGGAAATGAATGAAGAATTTCAAAAATGGGGCGGGCATATCACAGAGTTTTTCTACTGTCCGCACCTTCCGGTGCGCCCCTTCCCGCGTATGATCAGGTATGCAGCTGCCGCAAGCCGGCACCGGGGATGATCCTTCGCGCGCTTGATGCATACGGCATAGACAAAGACCGGGCGGTCCTTTTCGGGGATGGAAAACGCGATGTCGAAGCCGCAGAGAATGCGGGCATCCGCGGATTCCTTTTCCCGGGCGGCGATATAGAAGCATTCGTGCGGGAGAAGCTGGCAGGACATTTCACCATCGGATGAGCCACTGACCAGGAAAGAGACCTGTCAGGCTTCACGGGTTTAGGGGGAGCTTGCGATAGTACGCCTTTTTCCCTATGAACCTCATTGCACCTATAGAACCTCGTAGCCTATGCACGTACAGCTTTTATGGATAGTATCGCCGATAGGGCATGATGCTTTGGAGGACAGGATGATCGAAGAAATAAGGAGCCGCAGCAACCAGTGGATCAAAAAAGCGCTGCAGCTGAAGCAGAGAAAATACCGGCAGGCCTATGGCATGTTCCTGATGGAAGGACTTCGCAGCGTCGAGGATGCTCTCCGTCAGGGCATGAAAGCATGTACCTGTTTTTTCACAGAAACCAGCTGGAGAATGAACGCTTCAAGGCACTCATGAAAGAGGGAGAAGCACTTTCCTGGCGCTTTCTCAAACTCAATGAGGAACTCATGAAGCTCATCTCCGGCACACAGCATGGACAGGGCATCATGCTCTTGGCTTCTAAGGAAAAAAGAGACATTGAAGAACTGATGCACCCGCTCGAGGATACTACGTATTACTGGATGCGGTGCAGGACCCCGGCAATATGGGACGATCCTTCGAAGTGCGGCAGCAGCCGGTGTCAAGGCAGTCCTTCTTACGAAAGGATGCACCGATCCCTTTGCGGAAAAAGCGGTGCGAAGCTCCATGGGGAGCATCCTGCGCGTCCCTGTCTATGAAGATCTGACAGTGGATCAGATCTCCCTGATCCGAGAAAAGAGCGGTCTTGCGCTCTACGGGACAGCCCTTTCGCATGCCGTCCCCTACAAAACGGTG
>ENA-OQEN01000662-OQEN01000662.1-human-gut-metagenome-genome-assembly--contig:-NODE-662-length-14655-cov-3.119975_pt1 | contig 14655 bp, 15 predicted proteins | sample MGYA00242791_ERZ504627 | MGnify/ENA primary metagenome ERZ504627 (study PRJEB26092, sample SAMD00036316) | human gut metagenome | host: Homo sapiens | study: EMG produced TPA metagenomics assembly of... | reverse complement strand
CTATTTCAAAGTAAAACCAGAAGTATTTACAAAAGAAGAAAAGAAGAATGGTTAAAGAAGAATACAGATGTTGTACTAGGTAGTGATGCATTCTTCCCATTTGGAGATAATATTGAACGTGCCCATAAGAGTGGTGTGAAGTATGTGGGTGAACCTGGTGGTTCTATTCGTGACGACCATGTTATTGATACATGTGATAAGTATGATATGGTTCTTGCATTCACACATCAGAGATTGTTCCATCATTAATGCACACTTTTGAAAAAACTATGTTATAATGCACTTTATGAAAATAAATGAGAATGTAGAAATCAAGGAACTCACTACAATGCGCCTAGGCGGTCTAGCGCGTTATGTGATTGAATTAGAGACCGTAGAAGATGTAGAAAAAGCTTACTTATTTGCAAAAGATCGTCAGCTTCCTGTATTTATTTTAGGAACAGGAAGTAATGTAATTGGAAAAGATGAAGGTTTCAAGGGGGTTATTCTTTTAAACCGTATCAAGGGTATACGTTCTATTGATGAATTGACAGTTGTTGCAATGGGTGGAGAACTACTTGACGATCTTGTTGCTTTTACTACAGAAAAAAATTTATCTGGTATTGAAGCATTGAGTGCTATTCCTGGTACAGTAGGTGCTGCACCTGTACAGAATGTAGGTGCCTATGGTCAGGAAATTGTACAGGTATTAGACTCTGTTCTTGCTTATGATTTAAAGGAAGAAAAGTATGTCACTATTAAGAAAGAAGATATGAGCTAGGCTATAGATCAAGTATCTTCAATCATGGTGAAGATGCAGGACGTTATTTGATTATCTCTATGACTATTCACTTAAGTCATGATACACTTACTCCTCCTTCTATACTTCTTTACAGAATTATGTAGAAGAACATCAGATCACTGATTTCTCTCCTAAATCTATTAGAGAGATGGTGACTGAAATACGCTGGTCGAAGCTTCCTAAACCTGAAGAAATGGCAAGTTCTGGATCATTCTTTAAGAATGTTTATTTAGATGATGCTGAAGCTGATCGTTTAAGAGGTATGAATGTACCGGTATGGGAAGGAAATAAAGTCCCTTCTGGATGGTTGATAGACCATGCTGGATTAAAGGGAATGGTTTTCCATGGCATGCGTGTTTCTGAGAAAGCTGCACTGATCTTAATTAATGAAAGTGCACAAAGTTATGCACACTTAAAACAGGCTAGAGAAGAAATCGTTTCTATTATTGAAAAGAAATATGGTTTAACTCTACAACAGGAGCCTGTTGAACTGGAATAAATTTTATTCCAGTTTTTTTGTGTTCCTTCTTATGATATAATTAGTTAGATTAGGAGGAATTGCTATGTTATTTATCACTGACAATGAATTTGAACGTGTTGTATCTAGAGCACGTAACCGTGATATTGCACGAGAATATTATCGAAGAGATTATGTTGTGAATGTTTCTATTACAACTGATAATCGTGGTTATTATCATATTTCTGGTAAGGTTATGATTAATGGTAATATCTATCTTCCTCGTGTTCTTGTAAATCCCAATTCTAAAATAGTTTCTACAGACTGTAATTGTATTTATGCCGATGAATATACAGCCTGTGGTCATATAGGCGCCCTTATCTTAAAGGTTCAGGAGTTATCTCCTAATACATTCCCTTATCGTTATGCTGTTGATTTACAAAAGCGTGCACAGGAAGAAAAGAAAAGTGCTATGAGAGAACGTCTTTTATGGGAACAGCGTATGCAGGAATATAGACGTAAAGAAAGAGAAAAGGAAACCAATGAACTGACTGATTATATTAAAAAACAATTAGTGAATCAGTTTACACCTGTTGATTCTACACCTGTTCATTTAAGACTATTTGCAGATGACTGGCAGTTTGGCATTACTTTAAAGGTTGGACGTAATAGAGATTATATTGTAAAGAGTATTCCTAATTTTGTGACACAAATGCAAAATAATGAATATCATACGTATGGGAAGACACTCGCTTTTGTGCATAATCCTGATATTCTTGATGAACCTTCAAAGAAGATTTATCAATTTATTTTAAGATATTATCATTCACATTTATCTAGTAATAACACTTTATTCATCAATGATGATAATGTCGATGCTTTCTGGGATTTACTTGAAGAAATCCCTCAGGCAATGCATCCTTTTGCCCGTTTAGAGGATGAATTACATCCTGTTGTATCAGTGTCTAAGGATAAGCATGATACAATTCTAGAATTGGACACAGACCTCTCACCTTACTATATTGGTAAGAAGAACTTATATAATTATAGCCCTTCCACACATTCTTTTACACGTTATCGTTTTGATAAGCAGGGAGTAAGTGTTGAGTTATTGAATCGATTTGATACATTACAGCGTCTTTATGTATCCCATGATCAGTTAGAAAACTTTACACGTTATATTATTTCTCCTACAAAGAAATATATTGAGTATATAGGTCTAGAAGATAAAATTAAGGAAGAAACGCATTTAGAAATCTATGCAGATGTAGATGAAGATGAATATGCTTTAGTTAGCCTAATTGGAACATATGAGGATGGTAAGCATGATATTCTTAAAGAAGATGTGCCTCATTCTTTAAAGGCAGATTTGATTATTAGTTTCCTAGAGAAATATAATCCTGATGATATGTCAGGACCTATGCGTTTTGATACACATCGTGATGAAACAATTGATATGATTCATGATGGTTTAAATCACTTGAATAAGTTGACAGATGTTTATGTATCTGATTCTTTACAGGCTATTGGTTCTAAGAAGTCTATGAACTTATCTGTTGGTATTAAGGTTTCTCATAATTTATTAGAAATGGATCTGGATTCTTTAGATGTTCCTAAAGAAGAACTGGCTGATATTATAGCAAGTCATCAGAAGAAGAAACGTTATCATCGTTTAAAGAATGGTCAGTTACTTTATATTGATACACATGAATTAGATGAGTTAGGTCAGATGATGGATCAGTATCATATTCTACCTAAAGATATTTCTGAAGATGGTACTATTGACTTAAATCTGAATAGAGCTCATCAGATGGACTTAGCCACTCAAGGTTTCGAATATGTACAGGTCAACCGTGAAGAATCATTTAAGGATGTATTAGACCATTTAAAGAACTATACACATCATGAACATCCTTTAAATGAGCGTTATGTACCTATTTTAAGAGATTATCAGAAGGAAGGTTTTCAATGGCTTTCTACTATGAATGATCTACATTTTGGTGGTATTCTTGCAGATGATATGGGGCTAGGTAAAACGATTCAGATTATGAGTTTATTAGAAAGTAATGAACATCACTTTTCTATTATTATTTGCCCGGCTTCATTGATTTTAAACTGGTTAGATGAGTTTAATAAGTTCTCTTCTCATTTAAAGGTGACTTGTGTTATGGGAAGTGCGAAGGAACGTAAAGAGATTATTAAAAGCTATAATCAGTTTGATGTTATGATTACTTCTTATGACTATATTCGTAAGGATTATGAACAATATAAAGGTATCACATTTGATTTTATTGTCTTAGATGAAGCGCAGTATATTAAGAATCAGAAAACTAAGAATGCGATTGCAGTTAAGTCATTAGAAGGTAAACAGCGTTTTGCGTTAACTGGTACACCTATTGAAAACTCACTTGCTGAGTTATGGTCCATCTTTGACTTCTTAAATAAAGACTATTTATATAACTATCGTTATTTTAAGTCTCATTATGAAGCACCTATTGTCAAGGATCATGATGAAGAGGTTCAGACACAATTACAGAAGATGATTTCACCTTTTGTATTAAGACGTACGAAGAATGAAGTATTAAAGGATTTACCTGATAAGATTGAAAATACTGTACTTGTAGACTTCAGTGAAGATGAAAAAAAGCTCTATTTAGCACATTTAGCACAGGCCAATCAGTTATTAAAGACTTTAGATGGGTCTAAGGATCGTATTCAGATTCTTGCCATGTTGACTAAGTTAAGACAGATCTGCTGTGAGCCTCGTATTGTATTTGATGATATAAAACATAAGTCTTCTAAGATGGAAGCCTGCTTGAATATTATTCAGACATATAAGGATAATAATAAGAAGATTATTGTATTCTCGTCATTTAAGAGTTTATTGAATCTTCTTGCGAAAGAATTAGATAAGAGTAAGACATCTTATTATATGTTGACTGGTGATACAGAAAAAGAGAAACGTAAAGGATTAGTGGATGCTTATCAAAACGATGATACAACAGTCTTCTTAATTAGTTTGAAGGCTGGAGGTACTGGTTTAAACTTGACTGCTGCAGAAGGTGTTGTTCATTTTGACCCTTGGTGGAATATGTCTGCACAAAATCAGGCAACTGATAGAGCGTATCGTATTGGACAGAAGAATAAGGTATTTGTATATAAATTGATTATGGCTGATTCTATTGAAGAAAAGATTCAGATATTGCAGGCTGCAAAGAAGGATTTAGCTGACCGTTTTGTGGAAGGTAATAGTGGTTCTATTACAACTATGAGTGGTGAAGAAATCATGAGTTTATTTAGCGAGGATTAACATGAAGAAGATGACTATGGCCGATATTGCGAAAGTTGCAGGTGTTTCTAAGACAACTGTTTCTCGTTATTTTAATGGTGGCTATGTAAAAGAAGAAACACGTCAGAAGATAGAGAAGATTGTAAAAGAGTATGATTATGAGCCTAATGTGCTTGCTGCGAATTTAAAAGCCAACAAGACACATACTGTGGGTATTGTATGCCCTACTCTTACTTCGTATGCTTCTAGTCGTATGATGATGAACATTGATCAGTTCTTAAAGAAGCATCGTTATACGACAATTATCATTAATACAAATCATGATGAACTCGATGAAATCAAATCTATTACTAAACTTATGCAGTTAAAGGTGGATGGAATTGTCCTGCTTGCAACATCTATCACAATGGCACATAGAGATATTGCCTCTAAGAGTTCCATTCCTATTGTCTTTATGGCGCAGGCCTATGATGATGGTGTAAGTGTTATTAATAACGATTATGAAGCAGGTTATAAGATAGGTGAGTATATTTATAATAATGGTCATAAGAATGTTGTATATGCAGGAGTAAGCAGAAAAGATGTGGCTGTAGGAGTCATTCGTAGACAGGGTGTTTATGATGGCTTACAGGATGTGCATCCTCATTTTCTAGAAACAGACTTCTCTGTGGAAAAGACTATGAATAAACTCAATGACTACTTAAAGAATCATACATGCCTACTGCTATTATCTGTGCAACAGATACGATTGCGATGGGATGTATGAAGGTTCTAAAAGATCACGGTTTACGTATTCCTGAGGATGTTTCAGTGACTGGATTTGGTGGTTATTGGACTTCTACTGTAATGTCCCCTGCCCTTACAACTATTAAGTTCCATTATGCCCATGCTGGACAAATGGCTGGACAAATTATTCTTGATATGATTGAAGAAAAAGAGGTAGAACGTGCTACACTTATTGACTTCACATTTATAGAAGGAGAAAGCGTCAGAAGTATCTGATGCTTTTTTTATAAAAAAAGTGGTATCGGTTCCATATTTTTATTGACAAGTGTTTATCCTTGATATATGATACAGATGTGGAATCGGTAACACACCGATAAAGGAGGAAATTTCAATGGACTACAATAAAGTAGCAAAAGAAGTCATCTCCCTTGTTGGTGGACCTAAGAACATCAAAAAGGCATTTCATTGTGCTACTCGTTTAAGATTGATGTTGAAGGATCCATCATTGGCAGATGAAAAAGCTTTAGAATCTGTAGATGGAGTTAAGGGAACATTCCTTGTCCAGGAACAGTTCCAGATTATCTTCGGAAGTGGTACTGTGAACCTTGTCACAGATGAAGTATTAAAAGAATTAGGTATGGACTCTCAAGATCAGGCTGATGAAGAGATTGTAGAAAAGAAGGGAAATCCAATCAGCCGTGCTGTTAAGACATTAAGTGATATTTTCGTACCTATCGTTCCAGCCATCGTTGCGGGTGGTTTATTGATGGGGATCAATAACGTATTAACTGCACAGGGATTATTCTTTGCGAATAAGAGTTTGATTGAAGCTTATCCAATGTGGAAAGACTTTGCGACAATCATCAACTTATTCTCTAATGCAGCATTCACATTCCTTCCAATTCTCGTTGGATTTAGTGCTACTAAGAAATTTGGTGGTAACCCTTATTTAGGTGCTGTCATGGGTATGATCATGGTACATCCTGATTTATTAAACTGTTACAACTATGGTAAAGTAGCAACACCTTTCTGGAACCTATTTGGTTTAAAAGTTGCTGCAGTAGGTTATCAAGGAACAGTTCTTCCTATCTTATTTACATCTTGGGTAATTGCAAAGTTAGAAACTAAGTTACATAAGATCACACCTTCTTGGTTAGATAACTTAACGACACCATTATTATCAGTATTAATTACTGGATTTATTACATTCTTAGCTGTTGGTCCTGTATTAAGAGAAGCAGGTAATGTACTTGCAGATGGATTACAATGGTTATATTTCTCATTAGGCCCTGTTGGTGGTGCAATCTTTGGTTTCTTATATGCACCTATCGTTATTACTGGTATGCATCAGAGCTTTATCGCAATCGAAACACAGTTGCTTGCAAGTGCAGCACATAGAACATTCATCTTCCCTATCGCAACAATGAGTAACGTGGCTCAGGGTGCTGCAGTATTAGCTGTATTCTTCTTATCTAAAGATGCTAAACAGAAATCACTATGTAGTGCATCTGGTATTTCAGCATTACTTGGTATTACTGAACCTGCAATGTTCGGTGTTAACTTAAAACTTAAATATCCATTCATTGGTGCTATCTGTGGTTCTGCTGTTGGTTCAGCTTGGATTGCAGGTACTAAGACTCTTGCAAGTGCTGTAGGTACGGCTGGTATTCCTGGTTTCATTTCTATTCCACCAGAAAGCTGGGGTAACTATGGTATTGGTATGGTTCTTGCAATCGTAGTGGCATTCATTGTCACTTGTATCCTACACAAGAGAAATGTAGAAGGTAAAACTCCTGCTGAAAACGAAAACTTAGCTGCACCTATGAAAGGTAATGTCGCTCCTATTACTGAATGTCCTGATCCAACATTCGCTTCTAAGGCTATGGGTGATGGTTTCGTAGTCTTCCCAGAAGATGGTAATTTCTATGCACCAGCGAATGCTGAAGTGACTATGACTTTCCCTACTAAGCATGCTTTTGGTTTAATGACAAATGATGGTACAGAAATTCTTGTACATATTGGTTTAGATACTGTTGAATTAAATGGTGAACCTTTCACTATGCACGTTAAAAAGGTGACAAAGTAAAGAAGGATCAGCTACTCGTTGATGTTGATTTAAAGGCTATTGAAGCAGCTGGTAAAGAAACTGCGACTGCAGTAGTTATTACAAATGGTAAAGCAGTAAACTTAATTAAGAGTGGTGCTGTTGATGCAAAAACAGATGTTGTAGAAATAGCGAATCCAGTTGTAGAAGTTAAGGCTGCATAAGGAGATTTTTATGAAGGAAATGTATAAACTAAAGTATCATCTAGAACCTGTATCTGGATGGATGAACGATCCTAATGGGCTCGTAGAAAAAGATGGAGTATATCATATCTATTATCAGTATTCTTACGAACCTGAAGGTGGATTGAAATACTGGAAACAATTCACTACTAAAGATTTCCTTCACTATCAGGATGAGGGGATTGCCCTCTCTCCTGATCATCCTCATGATCAGGGTGGTGCTTATTCTGGGTGCTGCTTCAATGATCATGGATTGTTACGTTATTTCTATACTGGTAATGTAAAGCTGCCTGGCGATTATGATTATATTAATGCAGGTAGAGAACATAATGTGATGATGGTTGATTCACAAGATGGGCTTGTATTAGATCATAAGGAAGTTGTGCTTTACAACAAGGATTATCCTCAAAACATGTCTTGTCATGTAAGAGATCCCTTCGTTTATGAAAATGATGGTATGTATTATATGGTTCTAGGAGCAAGAACCCTTGATTCACATGGTTGTGTGATTTTATATTCATCAAAAGATTTAAAGAAGTGGGATTACATGAAGACTGTTGACTACCATAAACCTTTTGGTTATATGTGGGAATGTCCGAATTATATAAGTTTTGAAAAGAAGAAGTTCTTATTCTGTTGTCCTCAGGGACTAGAAAGCCATAACTATGATTATGAAGCTATTTATCAGAATGGATACTTTCCTCTTACAACAGATTTAGAGAAGGATTGCGTTTTAGAGGACTTTATCGAGTTTGATCATGGGTTTGATATCTATGCCCAGCAGTTCTTCAAAGATGAAAAAGGTCGTATGATCATGGCAGGTTGGATGGGGCTTCCTGATATTGATTATACAAATCCTACTGTAGAAGAAGGACGTCAGCATGCCTTCACTCTCTTTAGAGAGATTACTGAGCACGAAGGTAGACTCTATCAGTTCCCTATTGAAGAATATAAGTCTTTAAGAGAAGAGAAGAAAGAAGTACAGGGAACATCTCTTACAATGAATACGTCTTGTTTTGAATGCCATATAACTGACCTCCCTCAGTCATTCAAACTTCATTTAAGAGGTGTGAATATGAATTATGAAAATGGTCTTCTCACTATTGATATGAATAAGAGCGGTTCAGGTCGTGGTGTGAAGCATATTAAAATTCCTGAAATGAATAATATGACTTTGTTTAGCGACACCTCTTCTTTAGAACTATTCATCAATGATGGTGCTTATGCCTTTACTACACGTATTTACAACTATTCAGATACTATTGAAATTATAAGTAATAAAGAAATTGATATGACTGCTTATCAATTAAAAGCGATTGACTTAGAACCTGCCAAATAGGCAGGTTCTTATCTTTTTAGCACTTTACAAAAGAAAGTGCTAATTTTTAGCACTCAAGTGTTGACTTTGCTAAAAGAGTGACTATAATAATAGTTGTAATCGATAGAGAGATTACTAGAAAAAAGAAAAAACGTTGAGAGAGGCGAACAAATATGAGATATTATCCAAGTTTTAGTGATGTGTTTGATGATTTATTTGATTCAGGAGTCAATACTACAAAAGCAAATACAATGTTATGTGATATTCGTGAAACAGAAAATACTTATGTTATGAATATCGCTCTTCCAGGATATAAGAAAGAAGATATTGCTTTGGAGCTTAAGGAAGGCTACTTAAAAGTATCAGCATCTGCTAAGAAAGAAGAAACAGCTGGACGTATTATAAGACGTGAAAGATATAGTGGTAACTGTTCTAGAAGTTTCTATGTAGGTGAAGGATTTACTGAAGAAGATATCAGAGCTAAGTTTGATAATGGTGAATTAATGATTTCAGTTCCTAAGGAAGTTCCAAAGAGAGTTGAAAAGAAATCAATTACAATCTACTAATAACACGAGATCTATGATCCCATGTTAAAATTTAATAAAGGAGATGTTATTTATGAGATTTTTACCTGGTTTCTATGATGTGTTTGATGATATGTTTGATGATGGATGGATGAGTCCATCAACTAATGCAATGCAGTGTGATATCAAGGAAGTAGACAACAACTATGAAATGAATATTGCGCTTCCTGGATATAAGAAAGAAGATATTTCTCTAGACTTGACTGATGGTTACTTAACAGTTTCTGCAAATACTAATCAGGAGAAGGAAGAGAAAGATAAGAACGGTAAGGTTATCAGATGTGAACGTTATACAGGTAGCTGTTCAAGAAAGTTCTATGTTGGTGAGGGTTATAAAGAAGAAGACTTCACTGCTAAGTTTGAGAATGGTGAATTAATGATTGCTTTTCCTAAGACTGAACCTGAAAAGATTGAAGAAAAGAAACCTATCATGATTGAATAGGCATTTAAAAAGGAAGCGTGAGCTTCCTTTTTTCATACTGTACGCATGTAGTTATAGACCTGTTTCTTGAAACTCTCCCAGTTCATTGATCCAGACTGCCCTTCTATCATTGGTCTAGGACACTCTTTACCCGACCAATCATGATGCATACGGAGTTGATCTACACTGAGGTGATATTGTTTTAATAATGCCGCTGCAAGTTTAGCTGCATTCTTTTCTGCACTATAGAGATTACCATCATCGTTTACACATATTTCTATCGCAATAGATGCACTATTGCCTGGCATGACACCATCTCCTGCATGTCCTGCCTGTTGATTGAGAGGTAATGATTGGTAGATACTATGGTCATCCACTGTATAATGCCAGGAAGCAGAACGTACATTACCTGTATATTGAAGCTTTGCATGACTCAAAGCATCGGCTCCTTTATTTGTATTATCTGTTGTATGAATTGTGATATACAGTGGTCTCATTGCATAATGCGTGCGATGACTACTTGTTTCAGGAATCATATAATCCCTATAGAGTGGTATCCCAGTTGTATTCTCTATAGAATTATTAACATCTATACTCACATATTGAGAAGAGACCCACCCTTTTCCTTTTATATACATATAGCGTCCTGCTTCTTTTGTAACATGATAACTTCCTGCAGGAATAACCTGTCTTGTAGCATAGTATGAAAATGGTGCACTATAGAGCGTCTTGGAAGAACTGAATGTAATTGTATTAGAGATTGTAAGAGGCTGTGCACTACATAGTTTTTATGACTATACTTTTTACCATCCATACCAGTATACGTGAGTCCATCAAAACTGATACATTCTATAGGTCTAGATAGGAGGTGATTACTTATTAAAATATGATCACTCTCTATAATCACCTGTGAGGGTGTATAGCTAGGAAAACTGATAATAAGCAACATAACAACTAATATATTCTTCAACATTCTCTTTTGTTTTGTTGTCATTCTCTTATGTTTCATTGGTCATTCCTTCTTTCATGGCATTGTCATTATAATCCTAAATTAAGTGTATGAATATTATTTGAACTGAAACAACATATTTACATACTGTAATTTTCAAACATCAAAAAATGAAAACGCTTATTTTTTCACAAGTCATGATAAAGCCTAAAACTCGTTATTTTAAGCCCTTTTTATACTACTTTTTGCATGCTGTTTTCTTGAGTTTCATTGACTTTAAAAGGATGGTGTCATATAATTTTGACAGGTGATAACCCTCACCTTGAATCAACAGTCATTTAGTAATGAAAGGAGTAAAAAAATGATTTATTCAAAAGAAGTTGAAGAAATGTATTGCGTTAAACAGGGCGGCAATCATGGTTGTGCCCCAATTCCTGAAGAAGGCAAATGGGTTTATTCTAAAGAAATCAAGGATATTTCTGCTTACACTCATGGTATCGGATGGTGTGCTCCACAGCAGGGTGCTTGTAAACTTTCTTTAAATGTTAAGGAAGGTATCATTGAAGAAGCACTTATCGAAACTATCGGATGTTCAGGTATGACTCATTCTGCAGCTATGGCAGCTGAAGCTTTAGTTGGTAGAACTTTACTTGAAGCATTAAACACTGACTTAGTTTGTGATGCTATCAACACTGCAATGAGAGAATTATTCTTACAGATCGTTTATGGACGTTCTCAGTCTGCTTTCTCAGAAGGTGGTTTAGTAGTAGGTGCTGGTCTTGAAGACTTAGGTAAAGGTTTAAGATCAATGGTAGGTACATCTTATGCTACTAAGAAGAAAGGTCCTCGTTACCTCGAATTGACTGAAGGTTACATTACTAGAGTTGCTTTAGATAATGATGACCAGATCATCGGTTACGAATTCGTAATCTTGGAAGAATGATGGACATGATTAAAGCTGGAGAAGATGCTAATGAAGCTGTTAAGAAAGCAACAGGTTCTTATGGACGTTTTGCTGATGCTGCTAAGTACATCGATCCAAGAAAGGAATAATTAGGAGGTAGAACAATGGCTATTACATTTGAAGGTTATGAAAGAAGAATCAACCAGATCAATAAAACTTTAAACGAATATGGTATCAAAGATATCGAAGAAGCTAAGAAGATCTGTGATGATAAAGGTATTGATGTTTATAACATCGTTAAATCTACTCAGCCTATCTGCTTCGAAAATGCTTGCTGGGCTTACACTGTAGGTGCTGCAATCGCAATCAAGAAAGGTGACGTTAAGGCTGCTGATGCTGCTAAGACAATCGGTATTGGTTTACAGTCATTCTGTATCCCTGGATCAGTTGCTGATGATCGTAAAGTAGGTTTAGGTCATGGTAACTTAGGTTCAAGACTTCTTGATGAAGAAACTCAGTGTTTCGCTTTCTTAGCTGGTCATGAATCATTCGCAGCTGCTGAAGGTGCAATCAAGATTGCATTAAACGCTAACAAAGTTCGTAAGCATCCTTTAAGAGTTATCTTAAATGGTTTAGGTAAAGATGCTGCTAAGATCATCTCAAGAATCAATGGTTTCACATATGTTGAAACTCAGTTCGATTATTTCACAGGTGAGGTTAAAGAATTATCTAGAACTGCTTATTCAAATGGTGACAGAGCTAAGGTTAACTGCTATGGTGCAGATGACGTACGTGAAGGTGTAGCTATCATGCATAAGGAAGGTGTAGATGTATCAATCACTGGTAACTCTACTAACCCAACTCGTTTCCAGCATCCAGTTGCAGGTACATATAAGAAAGAATGTATCGAACAGGGTAAGAAATACTTCTCAGTTGCTTCAGGAGGAGGAACTGGTCGTACATTACATCCAGATAACATGGCTGCAGGACCAGCTTCATATGGTATGACTGATACTATGGGTCGTATGCATAGTGATGCTCAGTTCGCAGGTTCTTCATCAGTACCAGCTCACGTTGAATGATGGGCTTAATCGGTATGGGTAACAACCCAATGGTAGGTGCTACTGTTGCAGTTGCAGTTGCTATTGAAGAAGCTAGCAAATAATTAATTCAACACTTAAAAGTCCTGATTTATTCAGGGCTTTTTCTTTACTACAATGAATATTAATGATTATCAAAAAGAAGCAATGAGAACACTGAATCCCGAACTGAATAAGAAAGATATACTTATTAATAGTGTTATGGGATTATGTGGAGAGTCAGGAGAAGCAATAGATATCGTTAAGAAGTGGTTGATGCAAGGACATGATCTAGACAAAGATTATCTTATTAAAGAATTAGGCGATATAGCTGGTATCTTGCTGAAGCAGCCACTGCATTAGATGTTCCTTTAGATACTATTCTAGAGGGTAATCTTGATAAACTACATAAAAGATATCCTGACGGATTTAATACAAGTGCTTCTATCAACAGACAAAAAGAGGATTGATTCTGTATCACAGAGTCAATCCTCTTTCTTTATATTTCATAATCAATGACAGTGATTTTCTTCATTTTAGGTCCTTTATTAAAAAGAAACATATGTTCCCTTAAAGAAGGATACTGATCCATATCCTCCTTTTTTAGTTTCATGGAATAATGTGAGATTTCATTTAAATATGAATTTCAACTTTAAAAAAACGCATATACTCTAGATTACTATCATTTTCTTAGTCAAAAAATAAGATCACCTGTTTCTCCATCTTTCCACTTTCCTTTATTCTTATCTAAAAAACGACATTTGTTTGAGAAATTCCAGATTAGTGAGGGTATAAGATATATAGGAAGCTTTTTTCCCTAAATTTATAGAAATGTAAAACACTTGTATCTTACAAATAAGCATCAGGTGGAGACTTAAATACCGGATTTCTGAAACAGATGCATAAACATCCTAGAAGCTACGACTTCAAATACAAAGTATAATGTCGTAGTAATTCACTGTTGTTTGTATTTGTATGAATAAATGCTATACTATGAGTAAGGAGGACTGATTACTATGAAACCAATTAAAGATACTGATTCAGTTAAAAAAAATACTGTTATTCTTCCTGAAACAATCGAAGACAAGTTAAATGAAGCAGAAAAAGATTACGAAGAAGGAAGAATTCATACTGAAGAAGAAACATGGGGAATGTTTAGTAAAAAGTATGGATTTGAATAATAAAATACTTTATACAGATTCAGCAATTGGTGATTTAGATAAAATACTATCTTATCTCTCTGGATATAAAAATCCATATATTCTCACAAAATTCAAACATGATATTGATGAAAATCTAGAAAGGATAAGGTTACATCCAAAGTCTCATCCGGTCATTCTAAAACATCATCGATATGAATATAGAAAGTTAATAATTCATCATTATATCTTTGTTTACTTTGTTGATAGTACAAATAACGAAATAACAATTTTCAGAATATTTCATGAATTAGAAGATCATCAAAATAGATTAGGTATAAATAATTTAAAAAATGAGGAGTGATTCAATATAAAAAAACGAATTGCTCTTTTTATATTTTAGAAAAAAGTCGAAAAGATGTGGTATATTTGATTAAGAAAATCATAATGGAAATACAAAAACATAACAACAAAAACAATTAAAAATAAACGCAATCAATTGGATGATGAATTAACAGTAATTAATTCACGTCTAAAAGAGTTTAATAATCTCAAATGAAGCAGTGTGCAAAAAAGAGGATTGATTCTGTATTCACTAATGTGGACCCCGAGTCAAGGACATTAAATAAAAAGGCGCTTAAAAATGATTAGAAATAAAGATATCCTCTAGGTGTTATAACCAGGAGGATATTTTTATGTGTAAACTATGTAAATATGTAATT
>ENA-OQEN01000661-OQEN01000661.1-human-gut-metagenome-genome-assembly--contig:-NODE-661-length-14664-cov-5.542684_pt1 | contig 14664 bp, 18 predicted proteins | sample MGYA00242791_ERZ504627 | MGnify/ENA primary metagenome ERZ504627 (study PRJEB26092, sample SAMD00036316) | human gut metagenome | host: Homo sapiens | study: EMG produced TPA metagenomics assembly of... | reverse complement strand
CTGTTTGCCATCCGTGCGCCTCCTTCACATTACAATCCAGTTGAAAATTATAGCATACTTTTTGCAAAGTTTAGCTAAATCCAAATATTCTCACTATTTTGTAAAATCAAAACAATAGCAGTGTATAAAAAGGCGTATAAAAACGCCCGAAAGGGGCAAAAATCACCACGAAAGCAGAAAAAGTAAGCCTGCGGAAAGGAAAAAGAAAAGATGAAAACCACGATAAAAAGCATCGCCGTTGCCCTTGCGTTCTGCGCCGCGGCGTTTCTGACCGTCTCGTCTATAATCGAAAACACCGCGCCTAACGGGAGCGAAAAATACATCATGCGCGACTACAACGGCAGGATAGCGGTGTTCGTCTACGGCGAGGACGAGCCGCAGGAGGTATTCGATGTTTTCACATCCTCCCTGCCCCGCGGCGAAGCCGAGCGCGTCTACAAAGGAATAACGGTCGAGGGCGACGAAGCACTTCAAAAGCTGATAGAAGATTTTACAGGGTAGCAAAAACAAAAGCGGCTGTTATCATCACGCAGGTACTGAGCCTCATGATGAACAGCCGCATTCTATTTTTATTGCCGATATTTATTCGCCCTTATCAAACATATCGTTAAGCTGGGCGCACACGGCGGACATTCTGCCGATACGCTCGCGCAGGATAGTTTCGGCTTTCTTCTGCGCCTCGGCGACTATTACGTTCGCCTGCTCCTGCGCTTCGGCGACCGTCTTCTGCGCCTGGCTGCGCGCGGCGGTGACTATTGCATCGGACTGGCCGCGAGCCGACTCATTGCTCACTTCGAGCAGGCTCTTCTGAGCCTCAAGGTCGGATATCTCCTTTTCGAGAGCCTTCTTTCTGCTCTCTGCGTCGTTGAGCTCGTCAACCATATATCTGCCCTGATCATCTCTGAGCTTTTCGAGGCGTTTTATATGCTTTGCAAACGCCACGCAGTTGTTATATAAACTGCGGTTCTGAGTTCTGAGTGCTTCTATCTCTTCGCTCGAAGCCGCTTCGCCCGCGGGAGCTTCGGCGCGCTTTTCAAGCTCCGAGCCCCATGCGTAAATTTTATTATATTCCTCCTGCAGCATCGAGATATACGCATCCGTTGCCGCAATATCGTATCCCCTATCAACTACGGGGAGCTTCATCTTTCCTTCCACTTCTGTCATCCCTTCCCAAAATCAGCTGTTTCTCTTTGCTATATCAACAAGATTCTTGTAGCTTATCGCCATCGACTCGCGCGGGTCGATATCGCAGGTGTCCTGCTCGATAACGATATATCCGACCCCCGAATCCCTGCACGCGCGGTAGCACTCATCGAGATTGAGGTTGCCCGTGCCAACTTCGGCAAAATAGGGCTTGTTCTCGCTGTTGATTTTATAATCCTTGAAGTGGCAGACCTTCATTCTGCCGCTGAGGCGCTTTATGAAATCCGCCGGATCGCCGCCGCCGTACTGAACCCAATATGTGTCCATTATAAAGCCGAACAGCTCAGGGTCGGTGTCGTCAATAAGCATATCTATAACTCGTCTGCCGTTATATTTCTTGAACTCGAAGGCGTGGTTATGATAGGCAAAATGCATTCCCATATCGCGAAGCTTTTTGCGAGCTCGCCCGTGAGCTTTATAAACTCGCGCACACCCTCTTCGCTGCCGCTGTATTCCCCCGGCATGCAGCCGACTCCGAGCGTGTCGCAGTGGATCATCTTATGCTCCCTGACAACGGCTTCGGTATCGCTGAGCATGCGGTCGAACGAAGTGTGCGTGACGCAGACATCCATATTGTACTTATCAACAAGATATGCGACCTTCTCCGGCTCGATAGGTCCGATAGCGGAAATCTGAATCGTGTTGATGCCGATAGAATCAAGATAGGCAAAAGTCTTTTCAGCATCTTCATAATTCTGTATGTAATCGCGTAAAGTATAGAGCTGCGCGCCGAGTTTGATATCCGACACGAGAGCACCTCCGTTCCCGATTTTTCTACAGATTATTATATTATAGCCGTCCCGAAGTTTCAAGTGAATTTACAAAAAAAGCCCGGACTTGCAAACTCCGGCAAACCGCGAATATAGATATTCTACGGGAGGCGGTGCTGTGTTCGGTTGGTTTTTGCAGTTATTTTCAAACGGATTTCTCTTTTTTATCCTGCATCTGAGCCAGCCGGGCTCATTTGCCCCGCCGCTGAGTGCGGCGCAGGAGCGCGAAGCTCTTGCAAAAATGCACGCAGGCGACAAATCGGCGCGCAGCGAACTCATCGAGCACAACCTGCGGCTCGTGGCGCACATAGTCAAAAAATACTACGCCGCATATTCGGATCAGGACGATCTTATTTCTATAGGCACGGTCGGGCTGATAAAGGCTATAGACTCGTTCAAGCCCGACAAGGGCACGCGCCTTGCGACATACGCCGCGAAGTGCGTTGAAAATGAGATACTGATGCACTTTCGCTCGATGAAAAAGAGCGCGCACGACATCTCGCTCGAAGACCCGATCGACAGCGACAGCGAGGGAAACCCGCTCACGCTAATGGATATTATCTGCACGCCGGACTGCATCGCGGACGATCTCGATTTGAAGATAAAGAGCGAGAAGCTGCGCGGGCTCGTCATCGGCATACCCGACCCGCGCGAAAAGGCGATAATCGTCATGCGCTACGGGCTCGACGGCAACGAGCCGCTGACGCAGCGAGAGATAGCGTCGATGATGAACATCTCCCGCTCCTATGTCAGCAGGATAGAAAAGCGCGCGCTCGAAAGGCTCGGGAAAGGAATGAAACAGCCGTGAGAATCATCCCACGGCTGCATTTTTATTTTATAATGTCGTTATCCTTGATGTACTTCACAGTTTCATCAACGGTTGTGAACGCGAGGGCGACCGAAGTATCGGCGGCTCCGTAATAGATAGCTATTCTTCCGGTCTCGGCATCCGCGAGCGCGGCGCACGGGAACACGACATTCGGCACATCGCCGACGCATTCATAGAGCTCATGGGGAGCTAACAGGAAGCTATCTGCGCGGTGGAGCACTTTCCACGCTCATCTTTATCGAGGATGGCGGCGCCCATGCTGTAGGTGAAGCCATTGCAGCTCGTGAGCACGCCGTGATAGAACATGAGCCAGCCCTCGTCGGTCTCAATGGGAGTCGGACCCGCTCCGACCTTTGTCGCCTCCCAGTTCTCGACCGGACTCATAACAAAGCGGTGCTTGCCCCAATAAGTGAGGTCTTTCGACTGGCTGATGAATATATCGCCGTAAGGGGTGTGTCCCCTGTCGCACGGGCGAATGAGCAGAAGATACTCGCCGTTTACCTTGCGCGGGAAAAGAACGCCGTTGCGGGCAACAGGATAGCAGGCATCCTCAAGCTGAGTCCAGCTCTTGAAATCCTCTGTATATGCTATGCCGATAGTTGTGCCGTGAGGGGTGAGATTGACCCACGAGAGATAGTATTTTCCGTCGAGCTTGCACAGGCGAGGATCGTAGCCGTTGAAGATATATTTATTCTCAAGCTCCCAGTTTATCGCGTCTTTGCTGAAGCCGACAACGAGCTTATGGGCGCGCGAGCGGATATCCGCCCTGAAACTCCGGCAAAGCCCGAGCCGTAAGGCACAACAGCGGAATTGAAAATGCTGTTCGCCATATGCAGATTGTCGCGGGTGATAACGGGATTGCCGCTGTAACGCCACACGGGATATTCAAATCCTGCGGGTTTATCCTCCCACGGGATGTTTGGTATGTTTGTTCCGATTATTTTTGCCATATCTGACTCCCCTTCCGTCCTTTAGATTTTAGCATATATAGAGACAAAAAGTAAAGAGGAAGGGCGGAAATGAGAAAGAAAGTAAAAAAGTGGCGGATATTTTAAAAAAGTTTGAAAAAAGACTTGCCAAATCGCTTTTCATGTGGTATTATTGATGAGCTTTCCGGGTGTGGCGCAGCTGGGCGAGGAGAAATGCCGCCGCCTGTGGCGGATGAAGGCATTGCTCCGAGGTGAAGAAACAAGGAGCGGAACGAGCGCTCCAAGCGAAGTACCGCGACTATGTTTCTGAAGGAAGCGCCGCGGCGATTAGCAAAAGCCGACAAGCGGGAAGCAAAATGAATTTAGGTACAACCGGGTGTGGCGCAGCTGGTAGCGCGCTTGACTGGGGGTCAAGAGGCCGTGAGTTCAAGTCTCGCCACTCGGACCAGTTAAAGAAAAAAGCTCGTAATCGTTGAGATTGCGGGCTTTTTTTCTATCTACTTTAAATTATCCAAAGGGCTGTAATTACTGAAATTGACCACCGTTTACGCCTGTGTCAAGCGGACATACTTTTTAACCATACATCACTATAAATATCAAATGCTCGAAATTTTGCGTTATTATTTGTCAGTTATTTTACTTTTTGTCTTTTTCAGCTAATCTTTAAAACTATCATTGTTTGGTGAGAATTTGTAATATATGCAATTTATTACATTTGGCATAATGAATAGAAATATAAATAGTTTTTCACATCCGCCCTTGCAATTATAAAAAATTAGTGATATAATATCACACATAGAGTCCCGAACTCTATCTCCTATTTCACATGGCAGTCCCGTTCAGACGGGGCTGCTGTTTTATTGCGTCGGCAGTCGGCGAAAGTCCGTAACGCTTGCGGCACGCGAAATCTCCGCAGCTTTCGTCGGTGAACCTTGAGTTACAGAATTTTATCTTTTATTAAAAAAATATGGAAATTGTCCGCGGGATATGTTACAATTGACAAAAGAAAAAATCACGGAGGTAACAATGCATGGATATCAATGATATTGCTGCAAAGGGTGCGCACGCAATTGCCTGCAGATACGGCAAAAAAGTATTGAAGCAGGGCACTGCTCCCACTATCCCGGAGTCAAAAACAATCACTCTTACCGGCGACGCTTACAGACTCGGCTTCGCGCGCAAGGACATCAATCCCGAGGAATTCGGCAAAAAGACTTATTACATAGCCGGGCACGGCTCCGGTCATGTTATGGAGGGCGTTCTCACGGACGTTTTCGTTCACGCCGTTTGGATCGACGTAGGAAGCGACGAGGGAATCGTTTGGCTCAGCGGAGACATCGTAGGTCTTACGAATATCGAGGTAAACGAGATACGCCGCAGGATAAAGGCGGAGCCCGAGCTTTCAAAGTGCGTCGGAATCAATTTCAGCTGCACTCACTCGCATTCGGGCATAGACACCGTCGGATATTGGGGCAAGGCAAACGCGCTTAAAATTCCCTCGGACGGCAAGGACGAGGCCTATATGGAAAAGCTCTTTTCGCAGTCCGTCAAGGCCGCCAAGGAGGCATTTGCCAACCGCACTCCCGGAAAGCTCTACACCGGCAGACATTCTATTGAGGGCGGACTTTTCACAAAGAGACGTCTCCCTGACAAGCACGAGGTGCTCACCCGCATCCGCTTTGTGCCCGACGACGGAAGCGCCGAGACATGGCTTATAAACGTCGGCGCTCATCCCAATTCGCTCGGCGGCGCCAACAGAATGCTCTCCGGTGAATATCCGTATTTCCTGCGCCAAAGAGTGGCTGAAAAGACGGGCGCTAACGTGCTCTTCGGAATAGGCGCCATAGGCGGAATGGAGCTGCGGAATTTGACGCGGACGACAAGGTCAACAACATAAAAATGCAGGGCGAATTCTTCGCCGACGCCGCAATCGCCGTTGACAACGACAAGCTTCTGGAGCCCGTTATCAAGACAAACACGCGGCAGTTCTATCTGCCCGTTGACAACTATGTGCTTCTTCTGCTCGCCATGAAAGGTACTATGAGCTTCAATCCGTTCCCCTGCAAGGAGAGCGATACGGGTGTAGCCATGCGCACGGAGATGACCTATATGACCCTCGGCAGCCAGAAGATACTTCTCCTGCCCGGCGAAAACTTCGTGTGCACGGTTTACGGCGGATATGAGCCTGCCGAACGCTCCTCGACCGGAAAGGGACCCGAAATCAACCCCGCGCCGCTTGCCGAAATCTGCGGCGACAGCGAAATTATCGAATACGGCATCACCAACGACATGGCGGGTTATGTCGTTGCGCCCAACGATTTCTGCCTCCATCCCACGCAGGCGTTCCTCAACCCGACAAACGATGTTCTCGGCGCAAGGCATTACCACGAGACAAACTCGATGGGCTTCAAAACGCAGCAGGTCATAGCGGATAACTTTGCTCAACTCGTAAAGGATTTTTAAAAGTCAAATCGGCTTCGGGATATCCCGGAGCCGAAGCTTTTATTAAAAACACAGACATATAAAAAGCAGGATGCCAAAGAGAATCGGCATCCTGCTTTTCTAATTTATTTCACTCCGTTGAGTTCAAAGGCATAGAGCCATCCGCACTTCATTTCGTCGGGGTTTATCTGCGGGAATACGAGCTTTGCTTTGCCGTTGTCGTTTTCGACGGCTATGGGCGCGTCATGCGCTAAAAGCTTCGCCTTTATATCCGGATTGTAATCCACCTTGTCGAGCGTGAGGCTGCCGAACGGATAGGCGTTCGTTATCGCATAGACCTTGTCGCCCTTTTTCGTGTAATATGTACCCTCCTGCGGCGCTTTTGTATAAATGCGCGTGCCGTAGATAGCGTCGCCGTTGACGCTGAGCCACTTACCCATATCGAGCAGGCGCTCCTGCATAATAACAGGGATAGTGCCGTCCGCGGCGGGGCCGATATTGAGCAGGAAGTTGCCGCCCTTTGAGACGAGCGAGCATAGCGTTTCGATAAGTTCCTTGCTGCTCAGATATTCGTCAACGCCCTCGATGCGGTTGAGTCCGAACGATGCGCCGATACCGCGGCACTCCTCGAACGGGCGGTCGAGCTCGACTTCTTCGATGCGTCTGCCGTTGTCGATTATGCCGTATTCGGTGGTGAAATTGCCGCCCAGGCGACCTCTTGTCTCCGTGCCCCAGCGGTCGTTGGGGACTATCGTATCTTTGACAGGCGATTCGTTATAGAGCCACTGGAGGAAATCGGTCGAGTGCCAGACGGAGCTCGGGTGATCCCACTCCCCGTCCGTGAACAGAGTCCATGGCTCATATTTTGTTATAAGCTCTTTGAGCATCGGGATAAGATGCTTTACGGCATACTCCTCGGGATCTTTGAGGTAGAGCGGATGGAACCACTCATAAACCGAATGGTAGACGCCGAACTTGACATCCGTCTTTTCGAGCGCGGTTTTCAGCTCGCTGCAGAAATCCCTGTGGGGGCCGACATCGACGCTGTTCCAGTTCCATGCGTAGTCGCTCTTGAACAGGCAGAAGCCGTCGTGGTGCTTAGAGACGAGGTTTATATACTTTGCGCCGGACTTTTCAAAGAGCTGCGCCCACTCATCGGCATCAAAAAGCTCCGCCTTGAAGCCGCTGACAAAGTCCTCATACTGCGTTCCGGGGGCATACACCCTGTCGTGGAACTTGCGCGCGGCGCTGTTCTCGTCGCGTATCTGCTGCATATACCACTCGGCATACTGCCCTTTTTCGGTATACGCCGGCACGGAATAGAGACCCCAGTGGATGAATATGCCGAACTTCGCATCCGCGAACCAATCCGGCACATGGCGGCTGTTGAGCGATTCCCAGTTGTTTTCGTAATGCATTTTAACTCTCCGTTTTGTTATATTTCTGAAAAGACGTCGCCGACGCCGTTGAATATATATGTGGGTCTGTAGGGATAGAGATTGACATCCTCAAGGCTTGTGACTCCGGAGAGGACGAGGACTGTGTCGAGACCTGTTTCGATGCCCGCGATGACATCCGTGTCCATTCTGTCGCCTATCATCGCAGCCTCCGCCGAATGGACGCCGAGCATCTTGAGTCCCGTGCGCATCATGAGCGGATTGGGCTTACCGACGAAATACGCCTTCTTGCCCGTCGCCATCTCTATGGGTGATATGAGCGCGCGGCACGCGGGGACTATGCCGTCCTCGACGGGACCCGTGAGATCGGTATTCGTGCCGATGAGCTTCGCGCCGTTTCTGACGAGGTTCGACGCATGGACGACCGTCTCATAGTTATAGCTCGAAGTCTCGCCGACTATGACATAATCCGGGTCGACGCTGTTCATTGTGATACCCTGGTCATAGAGCGCGTTGACGAGTCCGGGCGCGCCGATAACATACGCCGAGCAGCCGGGCTTCTGACTGCTGATAAATTTTGCCGTTGCGAGGGCACTGGTATAAAAATGACTCTCGTCAACATAAAGTCCCATTCTCTCAAGCTTCTGCTGAAGCTCACGCGGCGAGCGTTCGCTCGAATTCGTAAGAAACAGGAACGACTTGTTTTCTTTATACAGCCACTCCACGAACTCTTTGACATCCGGAAGCAGTCTGTCTCCGTGATATATGACACCGTCCATATCACATATAAATCCTTTTTTTGCTTTTAATGCATCCATATTTTCCCTCCCACTAATTGTTTGAAATAAGCTTATCAGTTAACGGTACAAAGTCAATAATTTACTTTGCGTTTATATTTACAAGCTCTGCGCGGAGCTTTGAATAGACTATTTTCTGGCTGCTGTAGAGTCCGTAATAGCCGGAGAGCAGATAGCTCACAGCGGCGGCGAGCGCAAACAGCGGCATACCCTGCGCGCCGAAGAGTTCTATGCTCAGGAATATAGAAGCGAGCGGACAGTTGACAACGCCGCAGAAAAGCGAGACGAGTCCGACCGCCGCGGCAAATCCGGGATCGAGCCCGATAAGTCCGCCGACGACGCAGCCGAAAGTTGCGCCGACGAAGAAAGTCGGGACTATCTCGCCGCCCTTGTATCCCGAGCCGACGGTGACGGCGGTGAAGATAAATTTGAGCAAAAACGCCTCGGGTTTTGCGTTGCCGCCGATGGCGCGCTCGACTATATCCATGCCCGCGCCGTTGTAGTCCCCGCTTCGGCAAATAAGAGACAGCGCGACGATTATTAATCCGCCGACGACTGCGCGGACAAAAGTATTTTTAAAAAGCTTTGCAAAGAGTTTATGCGTGCCGTGCAGACCGAGACAGAATCCGATGCTCAGCAGAGCGCATATCGCGGCGAGCAGAGCGGTAAGCAGGCAGCTCTTGAGCGAGAATGCAGGGATATTCGAGACGGTAAACGCGACGGCTCAGTGCCCATAAGAGTCGAGATAAAATATGCGACAAACGCGGACACGACACACGGGAGCAGACCTGCATAGTAAATGACACCGACGCTGATAACACCGAGTGCGAAAACGGCGGCGGTTATCGGCGTTCCGAAAAGCGCGGAGAACACGGCGCTCATGCCGCACATAGTCATGATATGCATATCTTTTTCATCGAGGCGGGCTATTTTGCCTATCAGTCCCGCGATGCTGCCGCCGAGCTGAAGAGCCGCGCCCTCTCGTCCGGCGGAGCCGCCGAAGAGGTGCGTTATAACAGTTGAGACAAATATCAGCGGCGCGAGCAACGCCGGCACGCCCTGCGGCGAGCGCACGGCATCGAGTATCTCGTTCGTACCGATATCCTTTTTGCCGGAAAGTTTATACAAACCGGCTATCACAAGTCCGCCGACAGGCAGCAGAAACACTATCCACGAATGAGCCTTGCGTACGCCGGTAACATATTCGACGCTCAGATGAAACAGCGCGCCGACCGCGCCGCCGACGGCTCCCGTGACTGCGGCGAGAGCAAACCATTTCAGAAAAGTCAGCAGATACTTTCCCGCAGACTTGCAGTTGTTTTTCAGATTTATTTTGACAGACTCCACTTTTACCCCATCCATTAATATATGTTGATTAGATTTTATCACTTTATCACAGCTTTGGCAACGAGAAGAAAAAATTTGAGCCGGCGGTTGATGTGATTATTGACAAAATCAAAACAATTGATTTTATTCTTGGTAATTCGGAATTGTTATGGCTTTGTATCAGATGCCGCTGAATTTGTGCAGATTTCGCGGGCGGATGATATCCGCCCTACCGTGCACTTATATTACTTTGAGCAAAGCAAAACAATTCATCGGTCTTGGTTTACGCCGAACTGTCTTCCTTTACGCAAGGGAGTCGAAGTAAAATTTATATTGCGATAAAAATTCAAGGACCGCCGGAGCGATCCTTGCTTTTTTATTTTTCTTTGAGCAGTTTTGCGAGTTCATCCATGAATGTATTGATATCCTTGAACTGTCTATAGACGGAGGCGAAGCGGACATAGGCGACTTCGTCGATGCTCTTGAGCTTCTCCATCGCGAGCTCGCCGATATAGACGGTAGTCACCTCGCGGTCGAGTGAATTCTGGAGCACAGCCTCAATCTCGCTGACTGCCTTTTCGAGCTGTTCCATATAGACCGGACGCTTTTCGCACGCTTTGAGCATGCTGTTGAAAAGCTTGTTTCTGTCAAAAACCTCGCGCGACTTGTCCTTTTTGACGACGACTATCGGCACGGTCTCGATTATCTCATAGGTCGTAAAACGCTTGCCGCAGCTGATACATTCGCGGCGGCGGCGTATTCTCTCGCCCTCGTCGGTAGGACGCGAGTCGATGACCTTGCTCTCTTCAAAACCACAGAACGGACACTTCAAAGCTATCACTCCCTGATGAACATATAATATTTATCGCACAAAAACGGTCAAATGTCAAGCTTTTTGAGTCTTCGCATCGAATCGGTCAGCTGATCTATGCGCTCGAAGCCCGAGCGGTAGAGCTCGACAACGCAGTCGCCGGAATATCCGGTTTCTTTCATAAGCGAAAAGAGGGCGGCAAAATCGAATTTTCCGTCAAACGGCGGCATGCACTTGTGATTCTCGTCGTGGTCGCTCAAGTGTATGTGGCAGATATTATCGGAAAACTCCCTGAAAAATTCTATCGGGTCGACCCGGCGAGATACGCCTGCTTGATGTCGAGCACCATATGAAAATTCGCACCGAGGCGCGCTTTCAGTTCATTCATAAGCTCCGGCGTCTGCCCGTTATGATGGACAACATTTTCCTGTGCGAGGATTATCCCCTGCTCCTGCGCGTCGCGGACAAGCAAGCTAAGACGCTCGGCGTATTCGTCGGTGCTGATATTCACCGGCAGCTTTGCGCCGTGGAGCACGACTATTTTCGCGCCTATCGCAGATGCGGCAGCATAATATTTTTTGTAAAACTCCCTGTAATCGTCGAAGCGGCGTTCATACTGGCTGAAGAGGATATAGCCCTCGGCGAACGAGGTAAACGGATGTATCGAGCGGATGCGGATACCGCTGTCAGAGGCTATAGACGAAATGCGGCGGAGAAAATCCGGCTCCAATTCCGACGGCGAGTTAAAAAACACCTCGGTAACTTTTGCTCCCGCTTCGGCGACGCAGCGCAGAGCCTCTTCGGTCGCCGCGGGATAAAAGCAAGCGGTGGATATTCCGACAGACATTCGTTTTCCTCTCCTTTCCTCAAAAGTAAAAATCTTTGCATTGCGAAAAATCGCACTCCGGGTTAGAATCAAACAAACGGAGGTGAAGATATGCGCGGCATAAAAGAAAAAATCGCAGAAAATTTAAGCTACATAAATCCCGTTTCGCGCAGGATGCTGCTCGGCGCAGTTATTATTTTTGAACTGCTCTTCACTCTCGCCGTCTGCGCGCTGCTGCTCGCGGGGCGCGGATTCGACTACTGGAGATGCATATATCTTGCAAAGGACGCGATAGACTGCATCCGCCCGAGCATGGGAGTCATGCTCTTCGGCTCGCTGATAATGCAGGCTATCGACCCCAAGGGTGAAAATCAGGATTAGTATCGCACTTAATATGTATATGATATCACAAAAAAGCGCCGAATACAATTAAATTCGCGCTTTTTGGCGCGTCTGCATATGGACATTTACCGAAAAAGTATGATATACTTTTAAAAGCGTTTTTATTTTTGCGCTTCGGAGGGAATATGACAAGGGATAAGCTAATCAAAAAAATTGCGACATGGATAATGATGGCGATAATGCTTTCGGTCTTTTTGCTGGATATAATCTGCGTTGCGATGTGCAACAGATATCAGAATAAATTTGAAATCACCCCGGCGCAGTTTTCGTCGGACGGCACGGCGGACAGAATACATTTTCTCAACACCTATAACTCCGACGCAATACTCATAGAATCAAACGGAAAATTCGCGCTCATCGACTCCGGCGAGGGCGACCGCAATCCGCGCAGGAAGCTCAGCTACAACGGCAGCGAAGAGGCTGTTATAAAATATCTGAAAAAGGCTGCCGGCGACGCAGAGGGCAAAGTAACGCTTGAATTTGCGCTCGGCACGCACAACCATTACGACCATGTCGGCACATTTGAGGCGATAGCCAACGACCCGGATATCACGGTAAAGACATTCTACATAAAGCCCGTCAACCGCGAGATTGCCCACGAATACGAATACAACGGCTGGGGCATCGAGGCAACATACGCAGACACGGTAAAGGCGTTTCAGAACAGGGGCACAGTTGTTACTTCCGAGATACCGAGCGAGCCGTTCAAATTCGGCGACTTCACGCTTACTTTCTACAATACAGCACTCGATGACGCGCGTCTTCACGGACAGGGCGAAAACGCCGAATCGGTCGGTACGATGGTCGAAAAAGGCGAGCGGAGCGCATTCCTCGCATCGGACATAACGAGAACCACCGGACTCGAGGGCTTACTTCTGCCGCAGCTTCATAAGGTGGATCTGCTCAAGGTCGGACACCACGGCTACTACGGCTCGACCTCGTGGAAATTCGCAAAGGGACTTTCGCCGAAGATAGCGATAGTCACAAACAGTCTCGGGAAGATATATCCCGATATCAAATGGACGCTCACAATGAAGAGCCACAGTGCGATATTCGCGACGGTTGACGAAAACGGAATCATCGCAGAATTCACGGACAACGACGAAATCAAGCTTTCAAACCACGCGCAGGATTAAAAAAATATCAAAAGCAGGAACCGTGCGGTTCCTGCTTTTTTATGCTCCGATTCTTTTGACTCCGCGCACGGCATCGGGAGAATTGCTCTCATCCATCTCCGGGAGCTGATTCCAATAGCGTTTGGGCATGAAGTTCATGCGGCACTTGGGATTATACCGCGCCTCGATAGCTACTGTATCATAGAAATGCTTCCACAGCGCGCGGAAATACAGCTCCTCGTCCCCCACCTGTGGCTGCTCGAAGCCGTCTAACGGGATAATCATTTTCTGCCTGTTGTGCCAGACGAGCGCCTGCGAATGGGTCTTGTCATATATGAGAAACGATTCGTTCGGATATCTGTCGCAGAAATGCGGCGCGAGCAGAGGCAGGACGGAATTTTTCGGCTCTATAATTGAAGTGAGGGTATTATCCTCGCTGATGCTGAATCGGACAAAGCCGGTATACTTATGACTCTCCTGCTTGAGAGCGCGGACGGCTTTCGTCAGGCGCGAAACGGTATCATCGGCGAGCATACGCAAGACACCCGCGCCGTAGTGCATCGCCATATGCACAAAATCATTGATGAGCGTTCCCCTGTCCTCGACGCAGGTCAGATATCCGAGCCGCACGGCGTTCCAAACATCGGCGCTGACATTTTTGAGCCCGCGGCGGACTCTGTCCGCCTTTTGCGGGTCGGTGTCAACGGTTTTGCACGCGAAGAGAGTCGGCACGAACTCATCCTCCGCGACTATGGAACACGGCAGTTCGCGGCTCTCAAAGCTCTCAAAAACAGTCGTCAGAAGTCCCTCGAACGAGCCGTCATATACATATGTTACATCTGACCGTGCAGACATTGTACTACATCCTCTCTTGTTATCCTGTTGTCGAACAGGCTCAGCTGTTCGCCCTGCATATTCGGTAAAAGCGACTGACACCGCTCGGAAATGAGCGAACCGAGGACTCTGTCGGGATTGACGTTGAGTCCCGCCAAATGTTTGCCCTTGCAGGTTATGAAATACTGGGCGCGTTTGAGCACCACGCCGAGTTTTTTGAGATCTTCAAAGCTCAGCGGTGAAACACGCCGAGCCGCCAAAATTCTTTGAACACTGCGCACGCCGACGCCCGGTATTCTAAGCAGTTCTTCCTTTGTTGCGCGGTTTATTTCAAGCGGAAACAGCTCCATATGATTGAGCGCCCAGTTGCATTTCGGGTCAACATAAGGGTTTAAGAACGGGTGCTTTTCATCGAGCAGTTCGTTCGCGTCGAAGCCGTAATAGCGCAAAAGCCAATCCGCCTGATAGAGTCTGTGCTCGCGCAGAAGCGGCGGTTCCGTTGTTTTCGCGGGCAGAAGCGGATTCTCGACGACCGGGATATACGCCGAATAGAACACGCGCTTGAGCTCGTATTTTTTATAGAGCGCCGCGGACAGCGACATTATCTGATAGTCGCTGTCAGGCGTTGCGCCGACTATCAATTGAGTGCTCTGACCGCCGGAGGCGAAACGCGGCGCGTGCTTATATCTGACAAGCTCCGCCGAGCTCTCTTTTATCTTATTTGTAATAAGCCCCATCGGGCGGAGTATCGACTCCTTTGTTTTGTCCGGCGCGAGAGTTTGCAGGCTGTTGTTCGACGCAGCTCGATATTGACGCTCATTCTGTCCGCAAGCATGCCGAGACGGGTTATCAGCGCGTTATCCGCGCCGGGATCGCCTTGCGTGGATATATCCGCCGAATTTATATTCTTCGCGCAGGATGCGCAGAGTCTCAATCATACGCTCGCAGGTATAATCCGAACTGCCGACAACTGCGGACGAGAG